>Ga0207710_10000148_pt1 | contig 80016 bp, 72 predicted proteins | sample KBSS24metaG_FD_184400 | JGI IMG/M metagenome (GOLD analysis project Ga0207710, IMG submission 184400) | Switchgrass rhizosphere microbial communities from Kellogg Biological Station, Michigan, USA - KBS S2-4 metaG (SPAdes) (version 2) | ecosystem: Host-associated > Plants > Roots > Rhizosphere...
CAACAAAATATGCGATTGAGCAAAATAAACTTGTTGTAACTTTGAAAGATGGTTCAAAAACAGGTTTAGCTCATGAAGCTCAGTTCGTTGGTTTCAACGGTGAAGAAGCGAATCCTACAGAAGTTGTTCTTCTAAGTAATGGTCTTCATGTCATTATCGAAATTGATGCATCTAGTCCAATTGGTCAAACTGATTTAGCGGGTGTTAAAGACTTAACATTCGAAGCAGCTGTAACTACTATTCAGGATTTAGAAGATTCTGTTGCGGCAGTAGATGCTGAAGAAAAAGTTGAAGGTTACCGTAATTGGTTAGGTTTAATGAAGGGCACACTTCAAGAGTCTATCGAGAAAAATGGTAAAACGATTGTTCGTGATTTAAATAAAGACCGCGAAATTAAAAACTTAATTGGTGGCACAACGAAACTTCATGGTCGTTCACTTATGTTACTTCGTAACGTAGGTCACTTAATGACTAACCCAGCTATTTTAGTAGATGGTGAAGAAATTTTCGAAGGTATTATGGATGCCTTGGTAACACCATTGTTGTCAGTTGCGGACATTCGTAGTGAAAACGAAAACAAGAACTCTCGTAAAGGTTCTATGTATATTGTTAAGCCAAAAATGCATGGTCCAGAAGAAGTTGCGTTTGCTGTAGAGCTATTTGAACGTGCTGAACAGGCGATTGGATTACCACCTAAATCGTTAAAAATCGGTATTATGGATGAAGAGCGCCGTACATCTGTAAACTTGAAAAACTGTATTGCTGCTGCAAAAGACCGCACAATCTTTATTAATACTGGTTTCATGGACCGTACTGGCGATGAAATCCATACTTCAATGGAAGCTGCACCAGTTGTACGTAAAGAAGCTGTAAAAACACAAAAATGGATTGCTGCTTACGAAAACCGTAACGTTGCAATTGGTTTGAAGTGTGGTTTACAAGGTAAAGCACAAATTGGTAAAGGCATGTGGCCAAAACCAGATAGCATGAAAGATATGTTGGCAACTAAGGCTGCACATCCAAATGCGGGTGCGTCATGTGCTTGGGTTCCATCTCCAGCAGGTGCAGTACTTCATGCGATGCATTACCATCAAGTGAATGTTAAAGCACGTCAAGATCAGTTGAAAGCTGAAGAAATGTTGTCATTAGATGACTTGTTGACTCCTCCGTTTGCACCTGAAACAAATTGGTCGGCAGAAGAAATCAACAATGAACTTGAAAATAACTGCCAAGGTATTTTGGGTTATGTTGTTCGTTGGGTTGACTTAGGCGTGGGTTGTTCGAAAGTTCCTGATATTAATAATGTAGGCTTAATGGAAGACCGTGCAACATTACGTATTTCGTCTCAACACGTAGCAAACTGGTTACGTCACGGTATTGTGACTCGTGAACAAGTTGAAGAAGTACTTAAACGCATGGCAAAAATTGTTGATGAGCAAAACGCGAATGATCCATTGTATAAACCAATGGCTGCTAACTTTGAAACCAACATTGCTTTCCAAGCAGCTTCTGACCTCATCTTTAAAGGTTGTGAACAGCCTTCTGGTTATACTGAGCCGTTACTTCATGCTGCTCGTTTAAAGTTAAAAGGTTATACAGGTGACTAATTTTAACCTGTCATAAAAAAAGCCTCTTCGGAGGCTTTTTTATTTGAAAGAATAAATTAAAGATATGACTTAATTATTACTCACAATTCCAATTTTGGTGACACCTAAACGCTGCGCTGTAGCCATGACCATAGCTACATTTTTATATTCAGCCATTTGATCTGGTTTAAGTTTGATCTGGTCTTGATCTTTTTTGGCAACCACACCTTGAAATAAAGTCTCTAGTGCGGTGCGGTCTGAAACCTGCTGGTTATTCCAAAACACTTTACCTGCTGCGTCAATTCTTACATCAATCACTTCAGGTGGCTTTTCATTTGTTGGAGGCGGTGTGCCGTTTGGCAAATTAATATTAATCGCGTTGTTTGGTGCAGGGATGGTAATAATAAACATAATGATGAGTACCAGCATGACATCAATAAGAGGTGTCATATTAACTTCTAACATCACATCGTCATCATTATTTGAACCGACATTCATACCCATAAAATTCTCCTTAAAATAATTACTGGGAGGCTGGAGGGGTAGTAACAAATGCAATTTTGCCAATACCAGCTTGTTTGGTCGTACTAATGACCTGATCTATCGCCTCAAAATGAGTAAGCTGATCTCCACGAATATGAACTTCTGGCTGAGGTCTTTTTTGTGCAACGGCTTGTAGTTTTGATAGCAATATTTCTTTATTAGGCACATAGCTTTCATTCCAGAAAATATCTCCTTTCTTGTTCACAGAAAGTTGAATATTTTCAGGTGTGGTGGCATACGGAGTATTTTTTTCTTCTGGTAGTTTCACTGGAACCGTATGTGTAACTACCGGTATCGTAATTAGAAAAATAATAAGTAAAACCAACATGACATCAACGAGAGGCGTCGTATTAATTGCGCCAATCATTTCATCATCATCTTCGGAACCAACACTCATACCCATAATGTTTGCTCCTGATTATTTAATACTGCGGTTAACAGAATTATTAGTATTAATTTCTCCGCTTAATAACACTGCATGTAAATCTGAACCAAACGAACGAACGTTTTCCATCACAGCTTTATTGCGGCGAGTAAGCCAGTTGTAACCAAGTACAGCAGGTACTGCGACTGCTAGACCAATAGCTGTCATAATGAGAGCTTCACCGACAGGACCAGCAACTTTATCAATCGATGCTTGACCTGAGATGCCGATTGCTGTTAGTGCATGATAAATTCCCCATACGGTCCCGAATAGTCCCACAAATGGTGCTGTAGAACCAACTGTTGCTAAAAATGCTAACCCACCACCTAAATGATTTTGTATTTTTTCAATAGCTCGTTGAATTGAAATACTTACCCATGTATTAAAATCGATTCGCTCAAGTAAAGAGCCGCCGTGCGATTTAGTTGAGTTAATGCCTTTTTCAGCAATAAAACGATATGCGCTACTTTGTTCTAAATTATCAGCGGCATTATCAAGCGAGGTTGCTTCCCAAAAACTTTTCTCTGCCTCTTTACCTTGGCGTTTTACTTTGGCTTGCTGTAAAAATTTCGAGACAATGATGTACCACGTTCCAATAGACATCAGCACTAATATAAATAAGGTAGATTTAGCGACTAAGTCTCCTTCACGCCAAAGAGCTTCTAAACCATAAGGGTTTTTAACAGTTTCGCTTGTTGCTGGTTTCGGTGGTGGAGTTGGAGTATTTGCATTTGAAGTAGCTTCAGCGGTTGCTGTTGCCACAGGAGCATTACTCGTTTCTTCTGCAAAAACCGAGTTTAATGGAAGTAATGAGCAAGTTGCGATTAAACTTGCAGAAGCGAAACGTACTAGCGGTTGAGTTGATTTTTTCATCATATTATCTCCAATATTTTTTAATTTCTTACTAATTCAATTGTTTATTCAATTACAAAAGGATATTCAATTTCATACCAATCTTGCTGCGGTACGCCATCTTTCATTGCTGGTTTGAACGTACATAAGCTGTATGCTTTGGTTGCTGCTTTATCTAAGGTTTTGCTGCCACTCGATTTTTTTACTTTGGTATCAATAACTTTGCCTGATGCATCAACCAAAACACGTATACGCACCGTACCTTGCTCTTCGTTCATCAGTGCTTCACGAGGGTATTCTGGTTTTTCACAGCCAGCTGAACCTTCTGAAACACCGCGAGTCACGCCAGCTGGTTTAGGAGCTGGGGCAGCAGCCACTGGAGCTGGTGCTGCAACAGGGCTTGGCGATGGGGTGCTAGGTGCGACAGGAGCAGGGGTAGCAACTTTTGTCGGTTGAGTTACCGGAGTAGCTTTTTGTACAGGTGTCACTTTTTCCACCTGTTTCACTGGCTCGGGTACTTTGGCTACCTTTTCTACCATTTTTGGTGGTTCTGGTGGCTTTTCCTTAGGTTTCGGCTCTTCCGGTTTTGGTGGAGGCGGCGGTTTAATATCTTGAATAATTTGTAATTCCACAGGTTTTTCTGCTGGTTTTTGAATATTGTTTGCTAAACCTGACATCAGAATATAGGCAACAATAAGATGCAGAAAAAGCACTGCGGCAATACCAATAAGGCGTTTGGCAGATTTATTTTCTATGTCTGTAAAAGTCATGCCCATAGTTACTCCTGAAACTGTAGACAAACAATTTTTAAATGACTGTTTGACTAAGGGTAAGTATTCGGTTTGCAAACACGATGTCTAAATTCGTGTTTGCAAAATAACCAATTAGAACTTGTATGTACCACGTAAGTAGTATGTACGTCCTGTTGGGTCACCATACCGAGGGTCATATCCGTATTGGGCATTATCCAAAACGTTTGAAGCAGACGGGTCTTCATCGAAAATATTTTTGATACCGGCTGTTAACTCAAGATTTTTAAAGCCTTTATAGGTACCAGAAATATTATAGAGTGTATAATCACTAACCTTGTGATGATCATATTGTTCTTCACCAATTTGATTTTGGTCATCGTAACCACGTATAAACTGCTGTTCGAAAACTAATCTCCAGTTTTCATATGCCCAGTTAATATTAGCTGTGTGTTTCCAGCGAACCACTGCCGGGTCTTCATATAAGCCAACCTGACCTGTCCATGGTTCACCTTTTGAGTCACGATAATCGAGTTTAGATACATATGTCCCATCAATCCCAAAGCCAAAACGCCCAGTAGATGTCATTGGAGTTAAATAATTCAGACTAATATCAAAACCTTCTGTTTTCATACCGCCAGAGTTAAATAAGTTGGTTTTTACATAATCGATAGAACCATCAGCATTTCTTACAAAAAGAGCAGAGTATTTTTCAGGTTCCCCAAAGATGGTTGCTTCTCCTATCTGCGCAATCAGGTCATCAATCTCAATATTGAAATAGTCAACCGTTAGTACAAGGTTTTTAATTGGCTCAAAGACGAAGCCTGCAGTAAATGATTTTGATTCTTCTGGTTGTAAATCTTTGGATCCCCCTTGTAATTTCATAAATTGAGTATTACAAAAGTCATTTTTGTTTTTCCCATCTACAACAACACCGCCTGGGCAGTAAAGTGGATCATTATATTTTGCACCAGTGTAAGTTTTACTTTGAGCTGCATTAATCTCATATAAGCTAGGTGCTCGGAAACCTGTACTATATGAAGTACGGAACATGAGTTGCTTTAATGGTTCCCAACGGATAGAGAATTTGGGATTAAAAGTGTTACCAAAGTCACTATAGTCATCATAACGAGCTGCAAGTTGTGCTTCGATCGTTTTGGTTATTGGTATCTGGAATTCTGCAAATGCAGAGGTAATATCCCGGTCACCGGAGTTCTCTGGTTTATCGGGGTCTGTGCCACTACTAGGAGCTTGACGGACTAAATCCGCATTAATATGTTGTTTCCATTCTTGATTGGTAAAGCTACCTCCTAACGCGAAACCAACTTCGCCAGCGGGTAAAGTAAAAATAGGGCGGCTGATACTGAAATCAGCAGTAGTGGATTCTAAAGTCGCTTCATTATATTTGCCTTTAATTGATAACGTATTCCAGATATCAGGATCACTACTTTCACCAAATGGGTTTAGCGTTCCTGTATTTAAAGCATCTTGCAATTTAGCTTTGTTTAATTGGCCATTAACGAAATTATCAGAGGCTTCACTTTTTGCATAGGTAATACCTGTGTTTAAATCCCAGTCCCCAACTTCACCTTCCAAACCAGCAAAAAGCCGATGGGATTCATTAATTGATTTGGCTATACGGTTTCCTGCATGTGACCGTAAAAAGAGTTCAAGGGGAGCTCCACTTAACCCTTTAACACTAGGAACGATACCGTTGCCTGGATAATATGGGCTGTCGCTTGGGAGGGTGACGCGAGTTGCAAGATTACTGCGGCTAAAAGGATCTGGAGCAATAGAAGTGATAACTTCACTGCGTGAATAAATATATTCACCAATAGCATTTAAATTATCATTAATCTTAAATGTGCCACGTCCTAATACAGATACGTTTTCTACATCTGGTTTGATGCCTATTAAAGCTTGGGTATTTACATAACAGAATCCATCTTCTGCTGACTCTCCAGCTCCAAAACATTGACTACTTTGAGCATATGGGTTTCCTGAAACTTTAGATATAGGGTCATAAAAATTTGAGGTAAAGGCATTAGCAGAGCGTCCATCCAGACCAAGTTCGGGCAATACCCCCCCACGTTCTGAAATTTTTCGGTCTTTTGCCATAATGCCATTAGTACGACGATAATCTACAACACCAAAAATATTAAAACCATCTTCATCTAAGTCACCGTAGCCACCAAAGATAGAAACATCTTGTTTGTCACCACCTTTGTGTTCTGGTTGTAATAAGCCTGCGCTAATACCAACACCTTCGTATGTTTTTTTTGTGATGAAATTAATAACCCCCGCAACAGCATCGGCTCCATACACAGCTGATGCGCCATCACGTAAAATTTCAATACGGTCAATCATTGCCAGAGGAATGATGTTCAGGTTTACAGTGGATGTACCAAATGGGTTAGCTGCGAGCCGACGTCCATTAAGTAAGACAAGTGTTTTATCGCTACCTAAACCACGAAGGTTGGCTGTAGAACCATCTGTGTTACTTGCACCAACGCTTTGGTCAGTTGAGTAGCCTGCCTGATTTGAACTAACGCGGGTTAATGCTTCTTCAACTGTAGTAACGCCAGCATTTGCTAGATCTTCTCCTTTGATAATGGTGATAGGTGAAGCACTTTGAGCTGCAACTCCTTTAATGGATGAACCTGTCACAGCAACTTTTATGACTTTTGCTGGTTTATCTTCATTGGTGGATTGTTCTGTTTCTGCCGCTTGTGCCAGGGTAAGGCACATCATGCTTAAACTAAGGGTACTTAATTTAAGTATTGTTTTGCCGACCATGGGGGTTACCTGAGATCGAACATTGTATTTTTTTTTCATCGTGGATTTGATCCCTTTTTGTTGTAGTTAGCGATATTGCTGAAAAGTGTTTAAGCAAAGCAAGTGCCAACTATATAATTTTCTCGTTTTAGTTTATGCAAAATATTGATATATATTGATTTTATTGTGGTTGGTGGTGTAATTGTGGAGATATTGGAGAGTAAATTATTTTTCCATTTGGGAAAAATGAATGGAGTGGCTAAAAGTTTCAAATTTATTTGTATAAAAAATATACATTGTTTGATTGTTCACGTATCTGACAAGTAGTTTTGTATTTTTTTAGCACTTTTTTAAATGTTATTTTATACTGTAACATTTCTTGTATTTTGTGATTTTAATATAAAAAACAAAGTTATATGTCAGTATTTTATGTAAAGAATCTAATTTTTTTCTGTACTATAATGAAACATGTGTGACTTTTAATTGTGCATTGTTGTCTAATGGTGAATAACATATATCAATATAATATTTGGCATAAACTTACTTTTATTTATATAGTCCCAGTAGTTTTAAGTGCCTAATAAAAATGTAAATTTTAAATACTTTTATATGGATCATTATTGATAATAAAAGATGGCATGAAATTCGCTTTATATTAAATAGTTACACAACTCTTGTTTTATTGAATTGTTTTCCATTTGGTCAAATAAAAGGCTGGGTAAAAAATTTAATAATTTATAGAGAGGAAAGCGATCCGCTGAAAAAGAACTTTTCTTATTCGGATTTAGATGTTACTCAAAAGGATAATATCTTTAAAAAATTAATTAAGTAGGTATGAACTTGAAATTAAAAGTTTTTAAGCTCGCCATTTTAAGTATGGCCATAACATCTGTTTCTTACGCCGTAGCAAAAACACCTGCACAACCAAACAAGATATTGCATGTTGCCTATGAGGCACCTGATGATGGCTTTGATATGGTCAAAACCACCAATTTTTATAGTGCGAGTATTGCAGAAGCTATTTTTGAGCCTTTACTCAAATATGATTATTTAGCGCGCCCACTACAATTAGTTCCTTATACAGCACAAAGTTTGCCTACAGTTGAGCAAGAAGGAAAAGTTTATACATTTAAAATTAAGCCGGGTATTTATTTTACTAATGACCCTGCTTTTAAAGGCAAACGTCGTGAGCTTGTGGCAGAAGACTATGTTTATACAATTAAACGCATTTTAGATCCCAAAAATAGAGCACCTTCAATTTCTTTCATTGATGGAAAGTTACTAGGAGCGGATAGTGTAGTTACAAGTGCGAAGAAAACAGGAAAATTTGATTATGCTGCACCTATTGCAGGAGTTAAAGCGCTTGACCGATATACTCTACAATTCACTTTAACCCGTCCAGACTTCAACTTCCCTTATATTCTTGCCTATATTACTTTTAGCGGCGTGGCTAAAGAGGTCGTCGATTATTACGGTGATCGGATAGGTATGCATCCGGTAGGCACTGGACCATACATGTTAAGTAAATATGTACCGAGAAGTAAGGTTGAGCTGGTTGCAAATCCTGATTATCGGGGTTTTGTATGGAACTTTAAGTCGACAGGAACACCGTGGGATAACCAGCTTGTTAAGGAAATGAGCGGTAAGCAAATGCCGCAAATTGGCAAAGTTGTAGTTAGTATTATTGAAGAAGATCAGTCCAGATGGTTAGCCTTTCAGTCAGGACAACTAGATTTTGACAAACTAACAGCAAATGCTGTTCCTCAAGCTTTAGATGGAAATCAACTTAAGACTTCTTTTCAAAAGAGGGGAATTAAACACTATCCAAATAAAGATCCTGAAATTACCTATACCATGATGAATATGCGTGATCCAGTTATTGGTGGTTTTAGTCCGGAAAAAATAGCTCTGCGTAGAGCGATTACACTGGCATATGATCAAAAAGAAAGTATAAGACAGGCTTATAAAGGTCAAGCTGTAAGATCTGAAATGTTTATACCTGAGGGTGTAAATGGCTATAACCCTCAGTATAAAAGTAGTCTAGGATATAATCCGTTATTAGCAAATAAACTACTTGATTATTATGGCTATAAAAAAGGGGCTGATGGCTACCGGACCTTACCAGACGGCAAACCTTTAGTTTTAAAAATTAATAATGAAAATAGCTCAGCATCAGTTATTCATTCCGAACTCTGGAAAAAGAATCTGGATGCAATTGGTATTCGCGCTGACTTTAAGGTGAGTAACTTTGCAGATAACTTAAAAGCTGCAACTCAATGCAAATATATGATTTGGAGTGGTGCATGGATTGCAGACTATCCTGAAGGAGATAATTTTGCACAATTACTTTATGGACCAAATGCAGGACAGGGAAATCATGCTTGTTACCAGTCTAAAACTTATGATGCTCTTTATAACCAAGCAGTCCATTTACCGCCGTCGCAGCGTCTCCCATATTATGAAAAGATGAACCGCCAGATTGAAGCTGATAATCCTTGGATTATTCATGTAACTCGAATTCGGAACTGGTTGATACAGCCACAAGTTCAGGGTTTTAAAGCTCATCCAATGATGAATACAAACTGGCAATATCTTGATATTAATCCTAAAAAATAATCTTAGATAAAGATCATCATGACTGAAAATTTAAAACAGAAGCTCAAATACTGTAGCGTCGGATTGTTATTTGCCAGCATGGCATTAACTGGATCTACATTTGCGAAAAGCCCAGCCGATCCAAATAAAGTTCTGCGTTATGTATTCCCGACAGCTGAAACTGGTTTCGACCCAGCTTATATCCATGATTTATATTCGGGGCATGTAACCACTTCGATATTTGAAACTTTATATACCTATGACTATTTAGCAAGGCCCGCAAAACTCGTTCCACAAATAGCCACAGCCATGCCAGAAGTCAGTAAGGATGGCCTGACTTATACCATTCACATCAAAAAAGGTATCTATTTTACGCCGGATCCTGTTTTTAAAGGGAAGCCTAGAGAGTTAACAGCCAATGATTATGCTTATTCTTTTAAGCGGTTATTAGACCCAAATTTACGTTCTCCAAATAGCTGGTTATTAGAAAACAAAATTGAAGGCATGGGTGAATTAGTAAAAATAGCCAGTAAAACCGGAAAATTTAACTATGACCAAAAGGTAAGTGGTTTACAAACACCAGATAAATACACTTTGGTGATTCGATTAGTGAAGCCTGATTATAACTTTCCTTTATTACTGGCACATGACCCTACAGGTGCTGTGGCGCGTGAAGTCATCGAAAAATATAAAGATAAAGCAGGTTATGTAATGGGCCATCCTGTAGGGACTGGACCTTATGTACTCAGTAAATGGGTACCAGCATCGCGTATCATTTTAAAAGCAAATCCTGATTTCCGTGGTTTTACTTGGAACTTTGCTGCCAGTAGCCCAGAGGATGAGGCAATTGTAAAACGCCTTAAAGGTAAAAAAATGCCTCAAATAGGCACAATTGATATTCAGGTTATGGAAGAAAACCAGTCACGATGGTTGGCATTTCAGCGAGGTGAAATTGATATATTCCAGCTTGAAGGCCAATTGGTTGCGAAGGCGATAAAAGACGGTAAATTAAGACCTGAGCTTGCCAAAGAAGGTGTGCATTTATCTCGTATTGTTGATCCGGAAATTAGTTATATCTATTGGAATCTTAAAAATCCGGTCGTTGGGGGAATGAGTAAGGAAAAAATTGCTTTACGCCGTGCAATTGCAATGTCTCGCTCACTAGATCAAGAAATTAAATTGGTGAGAAATGATGATGCTCAGCGCCTACATTTCCCAGTTCCACCAGGTGTGGTGGGATATGACCCTCAGTATAGAACCAGTACTCCATATTCGATAAAAGCAGCAAACCTTTTATTAGATAGATATCACTATAAAAAAGATGCATCAGGTTGGCGTACACAACCAAACGGGAAGCCTCTCGTCATTGAATATATGGCACGCAATGACAGTATTGGGCAGCAAAGTGCGGAGCTTTGGAAAAAAAACTTCGATAGTTTGAATATTCGAATGGTCTATAAACCCATGCTTTTTGCAGACCTTATTCGAGCACAAAAACAGTGTGACGGAATGTTTGGTTCTTCTGCATGGATTGCCGATTATCCAGATGGGGATAATTTTATGCAGAATTTTTATGGTCCAAATACACATATGACGAACTGGTCTTGTGGATCAATACCTGAGTTTGATCAGTTGTACCGTCAAACACAACAAATGCAAGCAGGTTCTGAAAGAGATGCGCTTTATCGAAAAATGACACGGTTACTCGAAGTTTATATGCCAGCTCAAGTGTCCTACGCGCGTTATCGAAATATGTTGGCCCAGCCAAAAATTATTGGATATAAGAAGCATCCAATTTTACATGCTGAGTGGATGTACATTGATATTGATACAAATACTAAATCTAATCATTAAATGAAGATCTGGAGACATGATGAAAAATAAAACACTAAAAATGACAACGCTGTGTATGTTAGCTATAGGTCTAAATCAGTATGCTTCAGCCGAAACAACGCGTGCTACGTTGCCATTACTGAATGCAAAACAGCTTCCAGCATGGTGTGACTCAAATTTAAAAAAAATTCAGCAAGAGATTTCAATTTTTGAAAAAACACCTGTTAAACCTGATACAGAAGCGGCGCCGATATTGGCAAAATGGGATAAAATTTTTGCTCACCTTGAAGATTTTTCAGGCCCCATAGGTCTATATAGTAATGTAGACCCAGATGCAAAATTACGTAAAGCTGCGGAAGACTGTGAAATCAAAATTAATCAATTTCATACCGATATTTTTCAAAATTCAAAGCTATATAACTTAATTAAAAATACACAAACAACAGACCCAATTGACCAAAAATACCGCCAAGATATTCTAGATCAGTTTGAAGACACAGGTGTTCAACTTGAACCAGTAAAACGTGCAAGAATGAAGGCCATTCTGGATGAGCTGACTAAACTTGAGCAAGAATATGCGCGTAATGTCCGCGATAATCCTGAAAAACTTGAATTTACTCCAGCCGAAATGAAAGGGTTACCAGAGAGTTATATTTCTGGGTTAAAGAAGAATGCGAAAGGAAATTATCTAGTTGGTTTTGAATATCCTGAATATCGACCATTTATGGAATTGGCGGATAATGATGATGCTCGGAAACGCTATCAAATCGCATTTACACGTCGTGGTACTGAGCAAAATTTAAAGCTACTTAAACAGGCCATTGATTTACGTTTTGAACTCGCTCAGCTATTTGGGAAATCGAGCTATGCCGATTGGACTTTAAAAGATCGCATGGCTAAAACACCTGAAGCTGTGAATCAGTTCTTAGCAGAAGTACAAAAGACGGTTGCACCGCTTGAACGTAAAGAAGTTGAAGAATTACGAGCTTTCAAAGCACAAACTTTAAACACACCCTTAGATAAAACCGAAATTACACGTTGGAGTGAAGCTTACTGGAGTGAAAAACTTCGCAAGAATAAGTATCAGATTGATCAAGAGAAACTTCGCGACTACTTTCCAACTTTAGCTTCTCAAAAATGGCTATTTGCCATTTCATCTGATCTTTATGGCATTGATTTTAAACCTGTCAAAGTTAAAGCATGGCAAAACGAAGTTGAATATTACGATGTAGTGGATAAAAAGACTGGAAAACTTTTGGGTGGCCTATATATGGATAAATTCCCTCGTGAAGGGAAATATGGTCATGCCGCAGTTTGGGGTGTGTATGGTGGCAGTAGTTTAACTAACCGATTACCTGTTTCTGTGTTGGTCACGAACTTTAACCGTAACGGTTTAAATAGTGATGAGCTGGAAACTTTTGTTCATGAGTTTGGCCATGCCTTGCACGGTATTTTGTCAAATACACGCTATGCCAGTCAGTCTGGAACATCTGTAGAACGTGATTTTGTTGAAGCACCATCTCAAATGTATGAAGAATGGGCACGCCGTAAAGAAACATTGTCTAAAGTTGCTGACTATTGTAGTCCCGCTTGTCCGCGTGTTGATGATGAGCTCATTGGTCGTTTAAAAGCAGTTCATAACTATGGGCGTGGTTTGCGTTATGCACGTCAGACGCTCTATGCACAGTACGATATGGCGCTCCATACAGCAGATGCGTTAAAAGTTCAGCCTTTGGAAACTTGGCAAAAAATGGAAGCTGCTACAGCATTAGGCTATGTACCAACGACTGAGTTTCCAGGGCAGTTTGGACATTTGATGGGAGGATATCAAGCTGGCTATTACGGCTATATGTGGTCAGAGGTTTTAGCTTTAGACATGCTTTCGGCCTATGGCGATAATCTAAATAATCCGCAGGTAGGACAACGTTATCGTCAAACAATTTTATCGCAGGGTAGCCAAAAACCAGCAGCTGAGCTAGTGAAAGATTTTCTTGGCCGTGAACCTGACAATAAAGCGTTTTTTAATGAAATTACCGGACAACGGGTTAAATAAGGAATTATCACTATGCTGGCATATGTTATTCGGCGTTTATGGCAGATGATTCCCACCATGTTGGGCGTAGTTTTGCTTATTTTTATTTTATTTAACTGGGTGGGCGGAGATCCTGCCTATATTCTGGCAGGGAAAATGTCTAACCCTGAGCAGATTGAAAACATTCGTAAACAGTTGGGTGTCGATCAGCCTTACTATGTTCAACTCTGGATTTTTATAAAGCAAATTCTCACTTTTGATTATGGGGCGAGTTGGAGTACAGGCGAATCTGTTTCTCAAATTATTTTAACCCGTTTGGGTCCATCTCTAACACTTTTAATTCCACTGACGATTTTACAAACTGTTATTTCAATTATCTTGGCTTTAGCCGTAGCCGCGGTACGTGGTTCTTTAACAGATCGCATGGTCATGATGCTATGTACGATTGGCATGTCGATCAGTATTTTGGTTTATATCATTGTTTTCCAATATGTGTTGGCTTATCAGCTAAGCTGGTTTCCTGTACAGGGATGGAGCGATAACTTTAGCGATAATTTATTTAAATTTGCCTTACTTCCAATTTTAATCATGTTGGTTGTGAGTATTGCACCGACCTTACGTTTGTATCGTAGTTTTGTACTTGATGAAATTAATCAGGACTATGTTCGAACAGCACGTGCGAAAGGTGTAGGTGAAAGTCGAATTCTAAGTGTACATGTACTGCGTAATGCTTCAATTCCCATTATTACCGATGTGATGTCAACTTTACCTGCTTTACTGATAGGCGCATTTTTAATTGAACGTTTTTTTGGTATTCCGGGTATTGGTCGTGAAGTCATCATTGCGGTTGAACGAAGTGATTTCCCAGTCATCAAAGCCATTACCGTATACATTGCAGCGGCGACCATGATCTTTAACCTGATTGCCGACTTGTTCTATAAAGTGGTTGATCCACGTGTACAGTTGAAGTAGGTGGACTATGCTGAGCGTTTTATCAAAAAGAAAAGAAGAAACCAATGCAGTACCTGCTTCTTCAGGTCTATGGAAACTTGCGATGCGACGCCTTCGGGCTGACAAGATCGCAATGTCATCACTAGTGATTGTAGTACTTTATTTTATAATATTAGTTCTATCAATGACTGGTGTAATTGCATCGGACTGGAATAAAGAAGTCGCTGTAAGTTATGCACCGCCTACATTTATAGGCGCAGATAAATCTACAGAGTCGGCACAAAACACAAACATGGTAAAGCAGGAATTACCGGAAAATCCAGTCGACCCTTTAAAAGATGTCATCAAAGAACTGAATGCACAGATTAAGCAAAGCAAAAGTTCAGAGGGGGCGATTGATTACTATGGTGTAGTTGACCCCTTGGCTGCTGATATGAAAGCAATTGATCAGCAACTTGGCGGACATCTATTAGATCAGCAAGCACAACTGAAAAGCACACTTGTGTTTGGCGCCGATAAATGGGGACAAGATGTTTTAAAGAAAACAATTAAGGGGGCTGAAACTTCAATTATTGTTGGAGTCATTTCTGCTTTGGTTGCGGTAGTTATTGGTACATTATTAGGTGCAATTTCAGGATATTTTGGCGGTTGGGTGGATGATATTCTCAACTGGTTCTATAACATTTTCACCTCAATTCCATATTTATTATTAGTGCTTGCTATTGCTGCCGTGCTTCAACAAAAAGGCATTTTATCTATTGTTCTGATTTTAGGTTTAACAGGCTGGACGGGTGTTTATCGGTTAATTCGTGCTGAATATATGAAACATACCGCACGTGAGTACGTTCTTGCTGCCAAAGCAATTGGCGTTGGACAATTCCGCCGTATGTTCGTTCATATTTTCCCTAATGTTAGCCATATCGCTTTGGTCCAAATGTCAATTCTGGTGGTGTCTTTCATTAAATCTGAGGTCATCTTGAGTTTCTTGGGTTTTGGTGTACCTGTGGGCGTGGTGTCTTGGGGCAGCATGTTAAATGAAGCACAAAGTGAACTTCTTTTAGGTAAATGGTGGCAGCTTGTTGCAGCCTCTGTTGCGATGGCTGTTTTGGTGACCGCATTTTCAATGTTTACTGATGCACTTCGTGATGCATTAGATCCAAAACTAAAATAAGAGGAAGACCAGATGAAAGAACAAGAACAGAATAATAGCCCTTTACTTCATGTAAAAAATTTGCGTGTAAGCTTTAAAGCTGAAAACAAGCAATATATTGAAACTATAAAGGGAATCTCGTTTGATATTCCCGCTAATACAACTGTTGCTTTGGTTGGTGAGTCAGGTAGTGGTAAGTCGGTAACATCATTGGCGACTATGGGATTGTTACCAGTCGGACAAAGTAAAATTGATGAGCAAAGTAAAATTCTTTTTGAAGGTAAAGATTTACTAAGTTTATCGCGTCAAGACATGCGAAAAATCTGTGGCAAAGATATTGCCATGATCTTTCAGGAACCAATGTCATCCTTAAATCCTGTCTTTACGGTGGGTGATCAGATTGCCGAAGTGCTACGTCTACATATGGGCATGAAACGTAAACAGGCACGACAACGCGTTTTAGAATTACTTAAAGAGGTGGGTATTCCGTCACCTGAAATGAAGATCGATGCATATCCGAATCAACTTTCAGGTGGGCAGCAGCAACGTGTCATGATTGCGATGGCGATTGCTTGTGAACCTAAGTTACTCATTGCTGATGAACCTACTACGGCACTCGACGTCACAATTCAGAAGCAGATTATTGATTTGCTGGAGTCGTTACGCCAGCGTCGCCAGATGTCGATGCTTTTTATTACGCACGATCTTGCATTGGTTGGTGAAATTGCAGATAAGGTCATTGTCATGCGTCATGGTGAAATTAGAGAACAGGGCGAGGCTGAGCAGGTTTTAGAGCAACCTAAAGATGTCTATACCCGTGCTTTACTTTATTGTCGTCCGCAAATTTCACAGCGACCTTATCGCTTGCCTGTTACCAGCGATTTTATGCGTCAAGAAGATCAAGTTTTGGTTGAAACAGTTTTTGATGTATCAGAAATTCCACAGCGTAAAAGGGGCTTGACTGGAAGTGAGCCAATTATTTTAGAAGTAAAAGATCTGAAAAAAAGCTTTTATAGTCGTAAGGGATTATTCGGTAAAGAAGAGTTTCAAGCAGTCAAAGGTGTTTCTTTCAAGCTCGCAAAAGGAAAAACTTTAGGTCTAGTCGGAGAATCAGGTTCTGGTAAAACCACCGTAGGCTTACTACTTATGCGCTTACATCAGGCTTCAGGTGGACAAGCTTTAATTGAAGGTAAAGACATTCTGGCTTTAAGCGAAAAAGAATTTACTAAGTATCAACGGAAAATCCAGATTATTTTTCAAAATCCGTATGCCTCTCTTAATCCACGCTTTACGATTGGGCAGATTTTATTAGAGCCCATGCAAATTCATAACATTGGTAAAGATGATGTAGAACGTAAACAAATTGCGCTTGGATTGCTTGAGCGAGTCAATTTACCTGAACAAGCCTATTACCGTTATCCGCATGAGTTTTCAGGAGGACAACGCCAACGTATTGCGATTGCACGTTGTTTAACGCTAAAGCCTGAAATTTTAATATGTGATGAATCAGTTTCAGCACTTGATGTTTCTGTTCAGGCTCAAGTACTTAATCTATTGCAAGATTTACAAGATGAGTTCGGCTTAAGTTATATCTTTATCTCGCATGATTTATCGGTTGTGAAATATATCTCTGATCAGGTGATGGTTATGAATCACGGTGAAGTGGTTGAAATTGCAAATTCAGATGAGCTCTATGCGCATCCTCAACATGATTATACCAAACGACTTTTACAAGCCATTCCTCAAGGGATTCACCACGTTTCATAAGCGTAAAGTTATGTCGTTAAAGGCACTTTCGAGTGCCTTTTTATTTGGTTTATCGGCTAAATGCTTATAAAATAAGACATGTAGAACTTTTGTCTTTTGATTCTTGCTATGTGTGCTAACTTCAAACCTTTGACTCTTGCCCAATTACAGCAACTTCAGTTGCCTGTGGTCGGCTTTAGCTATGCAGAAGAGGTTTATCCAGCGGGAACAATGCCACTATTATTTAAATCACCACAGGGTCTTGAGTGGCGAGAAGTGATGTTCGGTTTGGTTCCTAAATGGGCTGAAGATACGAATATTGCTAAGCACACTTACAATGCCCGTCATGAAACGATTTTCCAGAAACCGAGTTTTCAAGAAGCAGCTCTCAAATGTAAGTTCGGTGTGATTCCAGTGACTGAGTTTTATGAAAGCAAATATATAAATGATAAACCTGAGCGGTGGGGTGTACGCCGTAAAGATGGTCAGGCTTTTTTTATTGCGGCTATTTATGAAATCTGCAAAATGAATGAAGACATTGTCCGTTCTGCAAGTATGCTAACCATGGATGCTATAGACCATCCCATGATGAAAGATTTTCATGAACCAGGCGATGTGAAAAGATCAGTGATTGTAATTCCTCATGACCGATTAGAAGAATGGCTGAGTTTGGAAACACCAGACATCTCAAGTTTTATTGAGGGCTTTCCTGTCGAAGAGTTTGAATGCTCTCATGTACCAAAAGAAAAAATTATAAAATCTACACCACAATTAAGCATGTTTGACTGACATAACTAAAATCAAAATAAGGTTATTGATATCAAATCTGAATCAATAACCTATATTGCTTATTCAATAGCTTTACTTAATGTTTGCACTTCAGAATCTTGAGCTAGGTAGTTCAATTCAATGGGTGAAATAACAAAAGTTGTATTGTCTGATGTCTGTTTAAAAACAAAGCCATATTCAAAAGACTGGCTATTTTTACTTGGTAACCAGAATAGATAAGGACAACCTGTGTAACTTCCATCCCATCCCATTTCTCTTGCCAGTGCTAGAGCCGTATCCGATTTAGCAATAATTTCTTTCAGAGACTCTTTATCTCTTGTGGAAACATCACCATCATCATCTGCAAATGTTTGTAGGAACTCATTTAAGGGAGTGAGTTCTTCCCAGTTATGTTCTATTGTCGAGAAATGATATCCATATAGCATCATGTGCGCTTTCTTCCATCTTGTTATTGTGTGATTGAACATAACAAGAAAAACATGAAAATGAAATGGATGAATCTGATTTAAGTTGTTTATTTTTCATAATTTGTAGAGTGTTTTTTGTACGAAATAAGGACTTCTTTTAAACACTATAATTATTCATATTAGCTATATAGCATGCATAGAAAACAGCGATTACCTAATCATTAAGATAAATGACTATTTTAGTAAATCAAACTGTTGGCGAATACTGAATTGTTCATAATTCACCTATAATAGAAATGAAACTATGTAGAGCATATTTATGTTTATAACAACTACGCGCCCACAAGATGAATTGATTAATCAGCTTCTTCCAGTTTTGGAACAAGCGAGCCAAATTTTATTAGAAGAATATCAAAACTATTCTGCGGGTTATGAGTTTACTATTCACGAAAAACAAGATGATTCACCTGTAACTCAAGCAGATTTAAAGGTGAACCTTTTCTTATTAAAGCATTTGGCAGAGATTACTCCAGACCTGCCGGTTTTGTCCGAAGAAAGTGATTATAGTGCTCGGCATGACTGGTCATCATGTTGGATGTTAGATCCTCTTGATGGAACAAAAGAGTTTATCCATGAGCGTGATGAGTTTACGATAAACCTAAGTTTGATTAAGGGTAAAGAGACAATCTTTTCAGTTATTGCTGTGCCATGTGAACAAGTCGTGTATTTGGGCTATCTAAACGATTTACCTTTTAAATATAGTTTTACTCAAAAACAATGGTATCAATATCAAATTCCCTCAACCTTGCTGGATGCGCCTATACAAATAGGACTTAGTCACGGCAGTAAAAATCCTAAATACCAAAAATTTATTCAACCTATTGAAGAAAAACATAGCATTATTCGACGAGAAGCAGGAAGCGCCTACAAATTCTGCATGATGTTGGAAGGCGAAATAGATATTTACCCACGTTTTCATCCTACTTCTGAATGGGATACAAGTTCTGGTCAAGGTTTGTTAGAAAGTATAGGTGGTGGGTTACTTACTTTAGATGGTAAGCCTTTTGAATATAACCAGAGACACACAGTTTTAAATAAGGGCTTTATCGCATTTCGTGATCAGCAAAGCAAAAAAATAGCATTTGACGCATTAGCCCAATCAGGTGTTATGGATTGAGAGTTATGCCAGACATGTTATAGTGGCAAAGTATTGAAAAAAGATGACAAGATAACAATGGCACTCGATTTATTGCCTAAAAGTATGTTTGAAGCAATTGATTTATTGCCCGATGCTTCAACTCCTGTAACCTTATTTACGCGTCATTCTCTAAGAGAACTTGTGGATGGGCAGGGCTTAGCTGGATATGATCTCCAACTTACTCCTCAAGGGCGTGAGCTTGCGCAGGCATGGGGTAACTATTTAATTAAAAATACAGATCGTGTTATTCAGCATTGTATTTCAAGTCCAATACAACGTTGTGTCGATACGGCTGCACTCATGATCGAAGGGGCTGATGCGGTAAGTCCTGAATTTAATACACATACGATTGAAATTATTGAGCAAGGATTGCTCGTTGAGCCAGGGAGTTTTGTACTAGACATACAACAAGCTGCTCCTTATTTTAAAAAGCAAGGTGCTTTAGGTTTTATCAATAGTTTTGTAAATAATGCCTTACCTGGTATGAAACACCCAATTACAGGCGTTCTAGATGTATTGGAGCTTATTTATGAGACCCATCCTAAGACACAAGGTGGTTTAAGTTTAGCTGTCAGTCATGACACGATTATTGCAGCAATTGTTGCTGTAATTTCTGGTGAAAATAAAATTAAGAAAGAAGATTGGCCTGAAATGATGGAAGGCCTATTTGTATGGTTTGAAGGCGACGAATTTCCAAATTGCAAATTAAAATGGATTTGGAGAGGAAAAGCGTACGAGCTAGATGTAGCCAAATTTCATAAAGTGCTATAAGCTCAAAAACGATAGATAATAAAAAAAGCCCAATAGGGCTTTTTTTACATGCTTCAATTAGTTAGCTAACGCTTTAACTTGAGCATTTAAACGGCTCTTATGACGAGCAGCTTTATTTTTGTGGATGATGCCTTTATCAGCCATACGGTCGATTACAGGAACAGCTTTTTGGTAAGCTTCTGTAGCAACAGCATGATCACCACCAGCAATTGCACTTAAAGTACGTTTGATGTATGTACGAACCATAGAACGCAAGCTTGCGTTGTGTTTACGTGCAGTAACGTTTTGACGCGCACGTTTTTTAGCTTGAGCAGAGTTTGCCACTCTTGCACTCCTTGAAAATAAGTTGGTCTGGGCGGGCTGTGGTCAATCCAGTAAACTGGTGTAACCATCACCAGCCCGTAAACAAGTGCCATATTGTGATGAATAGACACCGTGAAGTCAAGCCTTGAGAACGTTTTAAGCTGTTTTAGGGGCTGTTAAAACGGTAAGAAAAGGTTAAATTTAAAACAAAGCTAAAGAGGGTTGGATAAAAAATGACAGTAATTAAGAAAAAAGCAGTTGTGATCGGTGCAACGGGACTGGTTGGGTTAGCACTTGTAGAAAGGTTACAGCAGGCTCCTGAATTTGAAGCCATTACAGTCGTGGTCAGAAAAGAATCTCAAATATTTAATACATATGACAAAGTTACACAATTGGTTGTAGATGATTTATTGATGCTAAATGATGAAGATGTAAATGATCATACTCATGCATTTAGCTGTCTGGGCACAACGTTAAAAGTGGCTGGCTCAAAGCAAGGTTTTTTACGCGGTAGACTATGAAATTAATGCCCATTTTGCAGATCTGATACAGGATAAGCATATTCACTTGTTGTTAGTGAGTGCTCTTGGCGCAAATGCAAATTCACCTATTTTTTATAATAAAGTGAAAGGACAGTTGGAAGATTATATCCAGAGTTTGGGAATTGAAAAGTTATCTATTTTTAGACCATCTTTACTGATTGGTAAACGCAGTGATGTACGGTTTCTTGAAGACTTAGGACAAAGTGTATTTAAATTTATTGAGAATAAATTACAAAAACCATTCAAATATAAGCCTGTAACTGCGGAGCAATTGGCTCATACGATGGTCGTAGCGGCGCTAACGCAAATTGAAGCCTTTAAGCGATATGATAATCTGAGCATACAGAAAACTCGATAAGGGAGAATAAAAGTGTCGACAGTGCCATTTGTAACATGTGATTTATTAGATGATAACCCTGAAAAAGACTTACAAGTTGTAATTCCCTCAATGGATGGAAAGTTCTTTAAAAGTTACGGAGCACGTAAAACTTTTGGGGGGCAGATCGTAACAGTAAAGTGTTTTGAAGATAACTCGCGTGTAAAAGAGTTATTGGCAACAGATGGTACAGATAAAGTACTCGTTGTAGATGGTGGTGCATCTATGCGTTGTGCGCTTATGGGTGACCTGATTGCAGAATCGGCAGTTAAAAATAACTGGAATGGTGTCGTAATTTATGGCTGTGTGCGGGATGTCGATGCACTTGCAACTTTAGATTTAGGGGTGCATGCATTGGCTGCAATTCCGCAAAAAAGTAATCGTAAGGGCATTGGCGAAGTAGACACCACTTTGTATTTTGGTGGTGTCACAATTCAATCGGGCGATTTTATCTATGCTGATAATAATGGAATTGTGATTTCAAAAGAAAAATTAGTTTAATCACACTCTATAGAGGATTGCAGGATGGTGAATCATCAAATTAAAGTATTACAGGCAGTTGTATCTGCAATTGCACAAGGTGGCAGAGGCGTAACAGGAACGGCTTTTCCACAGCAACCTGTAAAAGCTTTGAAACTATATGAATTTGAGGGTTCACCATTTTGTCGTCGCGTTCGTGAAGTCATTACACTTTTAAATCTGGATGTTGAAATCTATCCATGTCCTAAAGGTGGGTTGAAATATCGCTCTATTGTTAAAGAGACTGGCGGTAAATTACAGTTTCCTTTTCTAATTGATGAAAATACTGGTGATAAGTTATACGAATCACAAGAAATTATTCATCATTTATTTAAACACTATGGTAAGACTGGAAAGACACCTCAGAAATTTTCGAGTTATCCGAACCTACCTTATGTTGCTTTTGTTGGAACAATATTAAACGGTGCTCGGGGCGTTTGGATAAATAAAAAAATCATCAATAGAGCTGCACCTGAGCAAAAGCTTGAATTATGGAGTTTTGAGGCAAGCCCTTATTCACGCGTAGTAAAAAGTCTCTTATGTGAGCTTGAAATTCCTTATATTTTGCATAATGTGGCTAAGGAAAGATGGCAAGATCAAGGACCAGCTATTTTGCGTTTAAAGCCGGGTAAATATGTACCTTTAAAAGGCGGAAAAAGAGAAAAAATGTTGCCTGTTATGCAAGGTAAAATGCAGGTGCCTTATTTGGTAGATCCAAATACTGGAGTGAAGATGTTTGAGTCTGCTCAAATCGTAAAATACTTAAAGAAGCAATATGGGCCTTAAATAAGATCAATTTTACTAAGAGTTTAAGGCGCTTAACTTAAACTCTTTACAATCTCAGATTTCATTACAAGATGTATGAAAAGAAAGTGAGTATGCTAAATTAATAAGGTTAAATACCTAAAAGGCATATTTTATGGAATGTATGAGAATTCAGCCTGTAACAAGCGCTCCTGGTGAAAATGCATTATTTATTGTATTGGGGCTAGCTCAAGGTGATTCCGTAATAGAAAAAGTAAAAGATTTTGCTGCTAACTTTTCAGCATTAACCAGAAGCCTGTCTAATCGTTATCCAGAAAGTAAATTTAATGCTACGTTGGGTTTTAGTTCAAATGCATGGGATATCTTGTTTCCAGAGCAAGCGAAGCCTCAAGAATTAGAAACATTTCAAGAAATTAGAGGTCCGAAATACACGGCTGTTTCAACACCAGGTGATTTATTTTTTCATATTCGCGCCGATCGTCAGGCTTTATGTTATGAGCTTGGCAATATAATTAATCAACAACTTGGTAAAGTAACGCATCCAATTGATGAAGTTCATGGTTTTCGTTATTTTGACGGACGTGCAATTATTGGCTTTGTAGATGGAACAGAAAATCCGGAACCAGTTATTGCAGCGCAGTGGGCATTAGTGGGAAATGAAGATCCTGATTTTGTTGGGGGAAGTTATGCTTTTATTCAAAAATATACACATGATATGGAGAAATGGCGTGGGTTGAGCGATGAAGAGCAGGAAAAGGTAATTGGCCGTAAAAAGTTCAATGATGTTGAACTCGGTGATGATGAAAAACCTTTAACTGCTCATAATGTAGTAAGTAAAGCTCATGATGCAGAAGGCAATGAACTTAAAATTATGCGAGCTAATATGCCTTTTTCGAATCCTTCTAGAAATGAATATGGCACGTTCTTTATTGGCTACTCGCGTAAATTTAGTACAACTCGTCAAATGCTTGAAAACATGTTCTTAGGAAATGAGCAAGGTAATCTTGATCGATTACTTGACTTTAGTACTGCCCAAACTGGAACTCTATTTTTTGTACCAACTGTAGATTTTCTTGATGATTTAGGCGATGAATAGTCGTTAAATTAGAAGGCTTAAATGATGGGAGTAACTAGACTACTTCCATTACTTAAATTGAAAATTAATGTGATGTGGTGAAATGTTTAAAAAGATAACGCAGCTTTTTCAAGGCTCAAAAGCAACACCAGAGCAAATTTACTTGCAAGAGAATCTATTAAAATTTGATTCTGAACGAGGGCCTATCATTAACGATGTAATGATTAATGAGAAATGGTCAGAACATCTTGAGTATTTTTCAAACCGTAAATTACAAAATTTTGATAACCTTCAGAAGTTATTCCTCATTACTCCACAAATTAATGAAAAAATTGATCTAGAAATCGCAACTCAACGCTATGTAGAGAGATTGGGAAATACACAAGAAAAGCTACTTCAGCTTAAAGCGATCATACAAATATTAAATCAATATTACGTTTTATTTTTGCGTGATAAATAATCATAGTTGATTGATTAAAAAATATAAAAAGTAGAGCCAACTAGTAGTTTGATTTTCAAAAAAATAACTCAATTCACTAAAAACATCATGCTACTATTAGGCTTATATCTTCTTAGCTGATAAAAGCCATATACATGTTTCAACAAGAAATCTCTCAATTGAATTTACAACAGCTCAAAGCCGGTGAAAAGCGTTGGGTGGGGTCGTTATTAGGTTCATCTGCTGCATTATTATTTAAAGAAATTGCTGTTCAGTATCCATCTTTACTTGTAGTGGTGGCCAGAAATAACCAGCATGTTGCTCAATTAGAAAGTGAGCTTGAGTTTTATGGCATAAAACCGACAATTTTTCCTGATTGGGAAATTTTACCGTATGATCGCTTGTCACCTCATCAAGATATTGTTTCTGAACGTCTAGCAATTTTATCTAATATGCCTCAGGAGGGTGTATTGCTCCTTTCTGCAAGTACTTTAGCTCAAAGAGTAGCGCCGTATTCATGGGTTTTGGGTGAACACTTTGATATTCATGTTGGGCAAAAATTCGATTTAGAGCAACAAAAGTTACGTTTGGTACAAGCTGGTTATCATTTGGTAGATACTGTTTATGATCACGGTGAGTTTGCTGTACGTGGCAGTATTATGGATATTTTTGCGTCAGGACAAGAAGCGCCTATTCGTATTGATCTGTTTGATGATGAAATCGATACATTAAAATTCTTTGATCCAGAAACGCAAAGAACGACTACAACTCTAAAAAGTTTTACAGTTTTACCTGCAAAAGAATTCCCCTTAAAAGAAGCTCGTTCAATTTTTAGAGATCGATATTCTGAACTTTTCCCTACAGCTAATCCAAAAAAGAATCCGATTTATCAAGATGTTCTTGAGGGAATTGCTTCGCCGGGAATTGAATTCTATCTACCATTGTTTTTCGATAAAGCACAAATGCAATCGCAAAGTACACTTACAATGTACTTTCCAAAGAATTGCATTGTAATTACAACTCATGATGTGGACACTGATTTAACTAACTTTTGGAAAGAAGTTTATCGTCGTTATGAAGATAGACGTCATAACGTAGATCAACCAATTCTTCCTCCTGAAGAATTATTTATTGCTCCAAACCATTTGCTCAGCGCTTTAAATCAGTTTCCACGTATGCTCGTGAGTGCAGAATTGTTTGAAGAAAAAACAGGAGCATTAAACCTTAAGGTAGAGCCGCCACCGAAGTTAGCAGTCGATCCGAAAAAAGAAAAACCATTTGCAGTAGTTAAAAAATATATTGATGAAGCAAATCATCCTGTTTTATTGGTTGCAGAAAGTGCAGGTCGACGTGAAAGCTTAAGAGATGGTTTACGTGCCAGTTTAGGAGATATCCCTGGCGTAGATAGTTTTGAACAATTTCAGAAAAGTCAATTTGCAATTGCTATTACAAATGCGCCGCTAGATCGAGGATTGCTTTTAACAGAACAATTGTCGGTTATTTCAGAAAATCAGTTATATGAACATCGGGTAGTTCAGCGCCGCCGTAAACGTCAGCAAGAAGTTTCAGAAGAGTTCTTAATTCGCAGTTTGACCGAGTTAAGTATTGGTGCTCCAGTTGTCCATATTGATCATGGTGTGGGACGTTATGCAGGATTAGTTACTTTAGCAATTGAAGGGCAAGACTATGAGTTCTTGCAACTAAATTATGCTGACGAGGCAAAAGTTTATGTGCCCGTAACTAATTTGCATCTTATCAGTCGCTATAGTGGTGGAGACCCAGACTTAGCACCGCTTCATAAAATTGGAAGTGATGCGTGGAGTAAAGCTAAGCGCAAAGCATTAGAACAAATTCACGATGTTGCAGCCGAATTATTACATATACAAGCACGTCGTCAGTCAAAACCAGGGTTTGGCTTTGAACTCGATCAATCGCTCTATATGCAATTTGCCAGTGGATTTGCCTATGAAGAAACACTTGATCAGGCGAATGCTATTGAAGCAACGCTCCACGATATGCAACAAGCTAGACCTATGGATCGACTTGTTTGCGGTGATGTAGGTTTTGGTAAAACTGAAGTGGCAATGCGAGCTGCATTTGTTGCTGTGCAAAATGGTAAGCAAGTTGCGGTTTTAGTACCTACAACGTTACTTGCACAACAACATTATGAGTCTTTTAAAGATCGTTTTGCTGATTGGCCTGTACGCATAGAAGTGTTGTCACGCTTTGGGTCAAATAAAACCCATACAAAAAATATTGAAGATTTAATTGCTGGTAAAGTCGATATTGTGGTGGGAACACATAAGCTTTTACAAGAAAATGTGCAATTTAAAGATCTAGGGCTAATGGTGGTCGATGAAGAACATCGATTTGGTGTGCGTGATAAAGAGCGTATCAAGGCATTGCGTGCAGATGTAGATATGTTGACGCTTACCGCAACACCAATTCCACGAACTTTAAATATGGCTTTTTCGGGAATGCGTGATTTATCTATCATTGCTACACCGCCAGCCCGTCGTTTAGCGGTTAAAACATTTGTACAAGAACATACAGAAGCTTCTATTAAAGAAGCCATCTTGCGTGAATTACTACGTGGTGGCCAAGTATATTTCTTACATAATGAAGTTGATACGATTGAAAGGGCTGCTGAAAACATCCGTGTTCTTGTGCCTGAAGCTCGTGTGGCAGTCGCTCATGGGCAAATGAGAGAACGAGAGCTCGAACAGGTTATGCAGCAGTTCTATCACAAAGAATTTAATGTATTGGTATGCTCAACCATTATTGAAACCGGTATTGATGTTCCAAATGCCAACACAATTTTGATAGAAAGGGCCGACAAACTTGGTTTAGCTCAATTACACCAATTACGTGGGCGTGTGGGACGATCACATCATCAAGCCTATGCTTATTTATTGGTTCCTTCTATAAAACACTTGAAAGGTGATGCAGAAAAACGTTTGGACGCAATCCAGCGTGCTTCTACTCTGGGTGCTGGCTTTATGCTCGCTACAGAAGATTTAGAAATTCGAGGTGCAGGTGAGCTTTTAGGTGAACAACAAAGCGGTTCAATGCAGGCAATTGGATATAGTCTGTATATGGAAATGCTGGAGAAAGCCACTAAGGCAATTCAGCAAGGGAAAACTCCTAATTTTGATGCACCTTTGTCATTAACAGCAGAAATTAATTTGCATATTCCTGCGCTTATTCCAGATGAGTATTTGGGAGATGTGCATCAGCGTCTATTGTTCTATAAGCGTATTAGTAATACAGATACGCAAGAAAAACTGGACAATATCCGTATGGAGTTAATTGACCGTTTTGGAGTTCCACCGCAATCGGTTAAACATTTGTTTACCGTCCACCAGATTCGCTTGAAAGCAGAGCAATTGGGCATCACCAAAATCGATATTAATACTCAAGGTGGCAATATTGAATTCTCACCTGATACGCCAGTTCAGGCCATCAGTATTATTCAACTCATGCAAAAGCATCCAACCTATTATCGTATGGAAGGTGGACAGCGTTTAAAGGTTATGGTTCAGCTTGAAGAACACCAAAAACGCATTCAATTTATTAATGATTTATTAGCTAAATTATTAAATGAATTACATGTTTAAATAGTGTTTTAAAGTGATTTTCATTCGATATAAATTTTTTGAAAGTTGATATCAGAATTTTATGCACGATTTCTCCAGTCACAGGAGGAATAAGTGCATAAAATCATTGTTATTTGTAATCAAACCAGACACTAGCAATACTCACATCAAAACTGATGTGATAGTATTAGCCATTATTGTTTATTGTCATTTATAAAAGATATGTTTAGTTTGCATCCACAACTTGCTCAAGATACTTTTTTTGTCGGCGATTTTCCGCTTTCAACATGTCGTTTAATGAATGATATGCAATTCCCGTGGCTGATTTTAATCCCTCGTGTGCCGGGAATCACAGAATTATATGAATTGAGCCAAGCTGATCAAGAACAGTTTTTACGTGAATCAAGTTGGTTATCTAGCCAGCTAGCTCGAGTATTTCGTGCTGATAAAATGAATGTTGCAGCTTTAGGTAACATGGTACCTCAGTTGCATTTCCATCATGTTGTACGTTATCAAAATGATGTTGCATGGCCTAAGCCAGTCTGGGGCACACCTGCAGTTCCATACACAAATGATGTACTGGCTCATATGCGTCAAACTCTTATGCTTGCTTTACGTGGTCAAGGTGATATGCCTTTTGATTGGCGCATGGATTAAATCAATGCAATGCCACATTTATATGAATGTGGCTACATTGAGGTATGGAGGACAGGGTGCAATTAGAGAGGTTTATCGATAGAGAGCCTAAGCAGTTTGCATATTTTCATCGTTTGATGGGATATTCAATTCTGTCCTTAATTTTAGTGATCTATGCTTTTACCTCACCTAATACAAATTATCAGATCTACGTTCCTCCTTTCTTCCTCTTTTTACTTTTTATTAGTTCGAAGTTAGAACATTGGCTTCAATACCAATTTGATAAGAAAACTCAAAAAAGTGTCTTTTTTGCAATTGATGCAATTGTTGTAGCGGTTACCTTAGCCGGTTTACATCTTAACTTGGTGCCTACATTTATTGCACTTTTTGCATTATTTTATTCAGCAATCAATAGTCGTATTTCTTTTGCAGTCATTTGTTTGACTAGCTTGTTAGGCGCGATTATTTTCTATTTAAGTACTTTTTTCCTATTCGGTTTTTATACATATTTTGAACCTACTAGCCAAGAGTTGACAGTCATTACACTCTTGGGTTTGGTTATGTTTATTACCATTGGAAATTATTACCAACATCGTTGGGTTAAAAAAATCAGTCAGCAGCGTCAACATTACTATGATCAAATGACCCGTTATATTGCTTTTGCTAATCAGTTAAGCCGTTATGCGCCACTACAATTGTGGCAGTCTATTATGCGCGGTGAGGCTGAAGCAAAAATTGAATATAAACGTAAAAAAATGACGGTGTTTTTTTCTGATATTCAGGGCTTTACAGAGTTATCAGAAACTTTAATTCCTGATGATTTAGCATTTTTGCTCAATGATTATTTAAGTCATATGACGGAAATTGCCAAGCAGTATGAAGCTACTGTTGATAAATTTATGGGGGATGCAATCCTCATATTTTTTGGTGATCCAAATTCTCAGGGCGTAGAGCAAGATGCTAAAGCTTGTGTAGAAATGGCAATTGCTATGCGTCAACAAATGAAATTGTTACGCGAACGTTGGAAAAAAATGGGCTATTCAGCCTTGCACATTCGTATGGGAATTAGTACTGGTTACTGCCACGTAGGAAATTATGGGGCAACACATCGTATGGCTTATACCATTGTAGGTCGTGATGTGAATTTGGCAGCTCGTTTACAATATGCGGCTGAAATAGATGAAATTTTAATTTCAGATGATACGTATCAATTAATCAAAAGTGATTTTCTTTGCGCTCCAAAAACGCCAATTTACTTAAAAGGTATTCAAGGCGCAGTAAAGACATGGCAGGTGATGGAGAAGTACACGGGAAACAAGTCAGATCACCAACAATGGTTCGACTATGAATATAAAGGCTTCCATCTAGTACTTAATTTAGAAGAAGTGCAAAACTATGAATATCCTGAATTGGTAGAAGTACTTGAGAAAATGATTCAACGGCTTAAAGTTCAACAAACTTTAATTAATACACAAGGTATTGCACGTTTAAGACTTGAAGATGAAGTTAAGCCTTTAGAGATTGATCAGCAAGATCAAGTTTAAAAATGAAGTAAAAAAAAGCTGCTTTTAAAGCAGCTTTTTTTTTAACACGATTAATGATTTTCTGAAGCATGGTTGATTGTATATTTAGGAATCTCAATTTCTAAATCTTCATCAACAATCTTTACTTGGCAAGAAAGACGAGAATCTGGTTCAAGACCCCAAGCCCGATCTAAAAGATCTGCCTCAACATCATCCATTTCTTCTAGACTATCAAAGCCCTTGCGAACAACTACATGACACGTTGTACAAGCACACGACATGTCACAAGCGTGTTCAATTTTAATTCCTCGATCAAGCAAACTTTGACAAAGATTTGCATTCTGTTCGACTTCAAATTCTGCGCCTTCAGGGCAGATCTGAGCATGAGGAAGTACTTTAATACGGGGCATATTGATCACCTATACCTTTAGTTTGAATTTGACCAATCTTCAAGTTTTGTACCTTTTAAGGCGTGGTCAATATGTCGATTCATACGTAGTGCGGCAAAAGCATCACTATGTACTTTAAGTTGTTCTACAGCTTTTTCAATCGTTTGAATATCATTGCCTTCAAGTTGTACTTTCAGGAAATTCTCAGCAGTTTTAAGTACTTCAAGCTGCTCATTATTGAGTAAATCAGCATCAACTTTGAGAGCTTGTTCTAAAGCTTCAAGCTCACGTTGAGCTTCGACTTTGGTTTCTTTTAAATGACGCAGATTTTTATCTTCTTCCGCGTGTTGGAAACCTTCAATTAATAAGCGCTCAGTATCAGATTCTGATAACCCATAAGATGGTTTAATATCAATTTGAGCCTGTACGCCTGAAGTCGTTTCACGAGCTGCAACAGTGAGTAGGCCATCTGCATCTACCTGAAAGGTAACTTCAATGCGTGCTTGACCAGCAGTCATTGGAGGAATGCCGTGAAGGACAAATCTTCCTAATGAACGGCAATGTTCTACCAAATCACGTTCACCTTGAACCACATGAATAAGCATGGCAGTTTGGCCATCTTGATAAGTTGTGAATTCTTGGCGACGAGCAACTGGAATAGCAGTGTTACGTGAAATAAGACGCTCTACTAATCCACCCATGGTTTCTAAACCAAGTGAAAGAGGGGTTACATCTAAAAGTAATGAGCCGTCTTGACTGTTTCCAATTAATTGATTGGCAGTAATGGAAGCGCCTATTGCAACTACTTCATCAGGGTTGATCGTACAAAGTGGTTCTTGATTAAATACATTGCGAACCGCTTGTTGAACAGCATACGAACGGGTAGAGCCACCAACTAAAACAACATTTTGAATGTCTGATAATTCAAGTTTTGCATCACGTAAAACACGTTTACAAACACTGATTGTTTTATCTAAAGCAACTTGAATAATGCTTTCAAAAGTTGGACGGTCCAGTGTTAATACATTTTCAAGTAGTTTTAACTGAACTGATTCTTGCGAAGATAGTTGTTCTTTTGCTTGACGAGCAGCAACAATAAATACTGCATATGCTTCATCGCTCAGAGTATCAATATTTAACTGCTTCTTAGCCCATTTAACAATGAGACGATCTAAATCATCACCACCTAAAGCAGTGTGACCGCCTGTAGCTAATACTTCAAAGACACCTTGTGAAAAGCGCAAGATTGATACGTCAAAAGTACCACCACCTAAATCATAAATTACATAGTTATGATCTGTCGCTAAATTGGTTTCTTGGTCTAAACCATAAGCCACCGCAGCAGCAGTTGGCTCATTTAATAAACGTAATACATTCAAACCAGCAAGTTGTGCTGCATCACGAGTGGCTTGTCGCTGAGCTTCATCGAAATACGCAGGAACAGTAATGACTGCACCATTTACAGGGTTTTGTAAGCTAGTTTCTGCACGATCTTTTAATTGTTTTAAAATTTCAGCAGAAATTTCAACAGGGGTTTTACGACCAGCGCGCGTTTCAAAAGCTGGCATTTCATTTTCAGAACCCATTAGTTCATACGGATGCTGAAATTTGATATCTGCTTTTGAACGACCCATAAAGCGTTTTACAGAAACAATTGTATTTTTAGGGTCGGCAATAAGGAAAGGCTTTGCTTCTTCACCATAGTGAGTTGCATCATTTCCATAGTGCACAATAGAAGGAAGTAGTCTTCTTTCTTTTTCGTCATTGAGTACTTTAGGCTTGCCTGATAACACTGTCGCAACTAAGGAGTGTGTTGTTCCTAGGTCGATACCAATCGCAATGCGGTGTTCATGTGGGGCCCTGGATTGACCCGGTTCAGCAATTTGCAAAAGTGCCATGAGTTAAATCCCTTGAATATAAATTGGAAAAAGCAAAATTAAAAATCATCGTCTAAATCAAAGTTGTCTTCGTCATCCAACATTTGATCTTCTGCTTTTTCAATATCATTAAGAACGCGCTGAAAGAACCGTAATTTACGTACAGTATCGCGAGCTTCACCCCAGTCTTCATCTGAGTAATCAATTTTAAATTCGCGAACTAAACTTTCTATCCACTGAAACACTTCTTGTTTAAGAGTGCTTAGATGTTCTTGTGAGGTCGCTTCATCAAGTTGCTCACGAAGTTCCAAAGCTGATTGTAAGAACTCAAAATCGCTAATAGATTGATCAAGGTGATGGTCTTGCTTTTTTAATGCTAAAAGATAAGCTGCGCGGCTATCTATTTGCGATAATGTTTTAAAAGCTTGATTGATTGCACTTGATTTGATCAACGCCTGATTTTTATCTTCTGCTTTATCTGGATGATATTGCTGCTGCAAATTCAAGAAACTAGATTTTAAGCTCGCCAAATCGATATCGAGTTCTACGGGTAAATTGAACAACTCAAAATGATTCATTAGAAAGGAGGTCCACGTTAATTAAATACATTAAAACAGTGCTATAAAAGACACTGTTTTAATGAGAGATGGAAGGAGAAGGGTTATACAGTGAAAGACTCACCACAACCACATTCACCTTTTTTATTGGGGTTGTTAAATTCGAACCCTTCATTAAGGCCATTTTTGACGTAGTCCATTTCTAAGCCTTCTAAATAGACATGACTTTTTGGATCTACAAATACCTTAACGCCAAATTGTTCGAAAACTTCGTCATGTTCATCGACAGAATCAACAAATTCAAGAACGTAAGCCAACCCAGAGCAGCCAGAAGTTTTCACACCCACGCGAATGCCTTCACCCTTACCTCGGTTCTTAAGGTAATTGCTAATATGAGTCGCAGCATTTTCAGTTAAATGAATCATGAAAACTCCAACGTTTACAGTAGTAACAAATTAAGCTTTTGATTTTTTAGTGCGGTAATCTTCAATCGCAGCTTTAATCGCATCTTCAGCTAGTACAGAGCAGTGAACTTTTACTGGTGGAAGAGCAAGCTCAGTTGCGATATCAATATTCTTGATTGCTTGAGCTTCATCAAGAGTCTTGCCTTTTAACCACTCGGTTACGAGTGAGCTTGAAGCAATTGCAGAACCACAGCCATAAGTTTTAAAGCGTGCTTCTTCAATCACACCGCTATCGTTTACTTGAATTTGTAAACGCATCACGTCGCCACATGCTGGTGCACCCACCATGCCTGTACCTACATTTTCAGAGTTTTTATCTAAAACGCCAACATTACGAGGATTTTCGTAATGATCAATTACCTTTTCGCTATAAGCCATTTCGCTTCTCCAAACCTCGGGGTCAGCCTAATATTAATATGAGGGTAAAAACACTAATTTCAATGAATTAGTGTTCAGCCCATTCAACTGTAGAAAGATCAATACCTTCTTTATACATGTCCCAAAGCGGAGAAAGTTCACGTAATTTCTCAACAGCGGCTTTGGTAATTGTAAGCACATGGTCAATATCTTCTTCAGTTGTGTATTTACCAAAACTGAAGCGGATCGAGCTGTGTGCTAGCTCATCAGATAAACCTAATGCGCGAAGAACGTATGAAGGCTCTAATGTTGCAGAAGTACAAGCAGAACCACTTGATACGGCCGCATCTTTAAGTGCCATCATTAAAGATTCACCTTCAACAAAGTTAAAGCTGACATTTAAATAGTTAGCAACGTTTTGAGTTGGATGACCGTTTAAGAAAACCTGTTCAAGGCCTTGTAAACCATTCCAAAGCTTGTCGCGTAGTTTGCGAATGCGCTCTTGTTCTGCTTGCATTGTTTTGCCAGCAATTTCAAAAGCTTCACCCATACCAACAATTTGGTGAGTTGCTAAAGTACCAGAACGCATGCCACGTTCATGACCGCCGCCATGAATTTGTGCTTTTAAGCGAACACGTGGACTGCGACGTACATATAATGCACCGATACCTTTTGGACCATAAATTTTATGAGCAGAGAAGCTCATAAGATCAATTTTCATTGTAGATAGATCGATTTCAACTTTACCAGCAGCTTGAGCAGCATCTACATGGAAGAATGTTTTATTGGCACGTGTTAATTCACCAATTGCTGCTACATCTGTCACAGTACCAATTTCATTGTTTACCATCATAAGAGAAACAAGAACAGTATCTGGACGAAGGGCAGCCTTTACCATTTCAGGAGTAATTAAACCTGTACGAGGTTCTGGTTCTAAATAAGTAATTTCAAAACCTTGTTCTTCTAATTCACGACAAGGATCTAGAACAGCTTTGTGTTCAATTTTACTTGTAATGATATGTTTGCCTTTAGATGCATAAAATTGTGCTACACCTTTAAGAGCAAGGTTATCTGATTCAGTCGCACCAGAAGTCCAAACGATTTCACGTGGATCTGCTTTAATTAAATTTGCGACTTGCTCACGTGCATATTCAACTTTTTCTTCTGCCTGCCAGCCATAAGCATGGGAACGAGATGCAGCATTACCAAAGGTACCGTCGAAAGTTAAACACTCCATCATACGTTCTGCAACTTGCGGATCTACTGGAGTGGTTGCTGCGTAATCAAGATAAATTGGACGTTTCATATCAAATACCTGTACCCGATAAAAGAGCTGAATCTGTGCCAGTCACATTTTGGCGCAATGCAACAGTTTGAACGTTGTCTCGGCTAATGAGGTCGGCAAGAGAGATTTTTGCTAAATAGTCGGCAATATGATGAGAGAGTTCTTGCCATAAATCGTGGGTGAGACACATTGCACCATTTTGGCAGTTAGCTTTGTGGTCGCAACGTGTTGCATCAACAGTTTCATTTACAGCTTCAATAATTTCTAACACAGTAATTTCATCAGCATTTCGAGCCAAATGATAACCACCATTTGCACCACGAACACTAGAAACTAACCCATGACGCTTAAGTTTTGCGAATAACTGTTCTAAATAAGCAACTGAAATGGACTGGCGAGCGGCAATTTCGGCGAGCGTGATCGTTTGTTCAGTTGGCTGCAAAGCTAAATCAAGTAGAGCAGTCACTGCGTAGCGACCGCGAGTTGTAAGGCGCATGATTCGATACACATGTTAAGACTAGATAATAGGATTTTATGAATCCCGACTAAAATAGTCAAGTTTTTTTATTTTTAATTCAAGTGTAGGAACAAAATGGAAAAATAATTTAAGCAACCCACAAATTATATATGAAATAAACAACAAATATTAGGCTAATTATACCAAAGGCGAAGTTAATGTTACGTTGACGCTGCTGCAAGCGAGTAATACGATTTTGATATTGTTTAATTTCCACATGAAGTGAATTGATTTCTGAACGTTGTTGGTCAATTTTTTCAAGTAAAGGAGCAATTCGTTTACGTGAAGCAAGGGTTTCAGCTTCATCATCAGGTGTATTAAACCATTGTTTCCAGTCAGCTAAAAGCTTTGGCAGAGTAAGATGGGAAATCAAATCTAATAGTTCTTTTTTTGTTTCTTCGTCACCATCAATACGCATGTTCTTAAGACTACGCTGATTTGAAAAAGCGAAAATCTTAATCAAATCGATAAGAGTACTATTGATTTCAAGATCAATACGTCGGTCAAAAGAGTGGATGTCGAACAATAAACCCTTTTCTGTAAACTGAACATAAAAGTCGAAAAAAGGCAGATAGCTATTGATACGAATAGTTGTTTTGTTTGAAATAAACTTTTTCGCTTGCAAGCGAAGAACACCATCGTGGGTGAGAATAAATGAAAAGAAAGTTTCTAAAATAATTAGAACAATATTCAGCAACAGACGGGGATGTTTTTGTCTTTGTTGCGTTTCACTCATAAAAGTTTATCCTTACAAATAGTAATTAACCGAAGAATGGGACATCCTATCCCAAACTTTAATAAATGTCGTGTTAAATATATTTACATGACTTAATTGCTTTGTAGAACAGTTTTGTAAATGGATCAAGTCTTTACTTTGATATTATAGAAATATTTTGTGGTCAAATCAGTCGTCACCTCTCTCATCTGATTAGGAGCTTAGATTAATGGATAATGCAAATATAGATAACCAGACAGAAGAGTCAGAAGAAAAAACTAAATTAAAATCAAAAAGTTCAAGAAAATCGGCTTTGGATTTTAGAAAGTATACCAAGCAAATTTGGTTAGCAGGGCTAGGGGCTTTTTCGCGAGCAGAAGAAGAGGGTAATAAGCTATTTGATTCTTTGGTCAAGGTCGGTGAAGAGCTAGAGTCTAAAACAGGAGACTTAGCAGATACTACTGTTGGTAAGGTCACAGAAAAAGCAAAAGAATCTGTATCTGAAACAAAAGATAAAGTAGAAAAAATTCTTGATACCAGTGTTAACCATTCTTTAAACCGGATTGGATTGGTCACTCCGAAGGATTTACAGCACATTGAACAGCTCTTGGTACAGCTTCATATTAAGGTGGATGCTTTAATAGAAGAAAACGAGCAGTTGAAAGCAAAATTGAATAAAAAGTAAAAAAATGTTGGGATTTAGCAAATATATAACAGTTTTTTAGCATTTATTTTCGCTAAAAGCCCTGCTCTAGTATTGCGTTTTCCCCCAAAGCATTGCTATAAAGGCGTCATGGCCTTTTAAACTATAGCCTTGGACCTTAAACAAACGATATTAAGAGGATGTTTTATTCATGAATAAATCAGAATTAATCGATGCAATTGCTGAAAAAGGGGGAGTATCTAAGACTGATGCAGGCAAGGCACTCGATGCGACAATTGCGTCAATTACTGAAGCCCTTAAAAAAGGTGACACAGTAACTTTAGTTGGTTTTGGTACTTTCAGTGTTAAAGAACGTGCTGCACGCACTGGTCGTAACCCTAAAACTGGTGAAGAGCTTCAAATTAAAGCAACAAAAGTACCTAGCTTCAAAGCTGGTAAAGGTCTTAAAGATTCAGTAGCTTAATCTTTTAAGATGATTAAACGCGCCAATATAGGCGCGTTTTTTATTAAAAATCTGAATTGACCAATATTGCTCATTCATTGATTGTGGTTTTTCAGTTAAAATTCTCCTCGAAATAAAATATTGGAATACTTATGGAATCGTTTCGTACAGTCATTAAGGGTTGGCTCGGCAAAGTCCTTCTAATTTTGTTTTTGACCCCTTTAGCACTTGTAGGTATTGAAGGATATTTTAATAGGGGAAACAAGGCTGATGTTGCAAAGACAGTAAATGGCCAAGAAATATCTAAAAAAGACCTTGAAACTTTAACTCAGTCGTACAAACAACAATATTTAACTGCTGTTAAAGGTGATGAGAGTTTACTTAATTTACCTGTTATTCAGGCTAAAGCACTTGATATTTTAGTGTCACGTAATTTACTCATTCAACAAGCTGAAAAACTAGGTATTTCATTGAGTGATACTCAAATTGAGCAAATGTTAGCTCAGCAGCCTAGTTTGCAAGAGAATGGACAATTCTCACAAAAACTCTATGAAAATTACTTACGTTCTATTGGTATGACAAGTCAGGGCCTAATTTCTAGCCTTCGTCAAGATCATGCTTTAAAAATGCTAACGTCGACTTTTTCTGATTACTCTCTAGTAAGTAAAGTTGATTTAATGCAAATTGCGAATTTGCAAACTGAACAACGTACATTACATTTGGCTAGTATTAAATTAGATGGTTATAAAACTGGTTTAACTGCCTCTAATCAAGAAGCTACAGATTATTACAACAAACACCAAAATGAGTTTAAACAACAATCTTCTGTTGATGTGGATTATGTGGTTGTGTCGCCATCACTAATGGCTAAACCAGCTCCTGCAACTGAAGCTGAACTTCAACAAGCGTATAGCAAGTTTGTTGAAACTCAGAAAAAAGATGCTAAACGTACTGTGAAGCATATTTTAATTACTACAGATGCTCGTGATGATGCAGCAGCTCAAAAACTTGCTAAAGAAGTATATGCGAAAATTCAAGGCGGTCTTTCATTTGCACAAGCTGCATCTCAGTTCTCTGAAGATCCAAGTTCGAAAGCAAAAGGTGGTTTAGTTGAAGCATATGCACCAGGTGTTTTCTCTGATGCATTTGATAAAACTGTAGTAAGCTTAAAAAATGGACAAATTTCTCAACCAGTAAAAACTCAATATGGTTATCATATTATTGAGGCAGAAACTCAAGCTAATCAAATCCCTTCATTCGAAGCTGAGAAGGCGCGTTTAACTGCTGAGGTTGAAAAGAATAAAGTTGCGACTGTTTATTCAGATACCGTAAATAGTTTAAATGAAACAATTGTTGGTAATGATTCTTTAGAAGCTGTTGTGCAAGAAGTAAAAGGTACAAAAGTTGAATCATTAAATGGCGTAACTTTAGCTACACAAAATCCGTATTTAAGTGATCCAAACGTTAAAATTAAATTGTTTAATGATGACGTGAAAAATGGTGACCGTAATGCATCGTCTAATATTCAGTTAGCGAATGGTGATACGGTATGGGTTAAAGTACGTGATTATCATGCTGCTGGTGTAAAACCTTTAGCACAAGCGATGAATGAAGCGAAAGCAAAAGTTATCGACGAAAAAGCACGTAAAGCTGTTCAAGCAAAAATTGCTACAATGCTAGCTGAATTTAAAACTCAACCAGCAGATCAAGTTGTTGCTAAAAATAAAGTAGTATTTGAATCGGCTGGCGTATTTAGTCGTTCACAAGGATTAAAGCGTGAAATTGAGCGCGCGGCATTTAGTGCAGCTACACCTAAGCCTGGTATGTGGTCTGTTACAACAGCGAATTTACCAAATGAGCTAGTTGTTGTTGCAGTTTCAAATGTAAATTCATCTGCTGCGAATGCTATTCCTGCTGATCAGTTACAGCAGTTAAAACAACTTTATCGTCAGTCACGTGGTCAACAAATATTGGAAGATTACAGTCAATATTTAAAATCACATGCAAAAATTAAATAATAATTTGATTCAATAAAAAAAGCGCCTCGGCGCTTTTTTTATTGGTAGTTTAATCTAAGCTGTGTCCAATATATTGCTGTCTATATTGTTTAGGAGATAAATCAAAAATTCGCTTAAATGCCTGACTAAATGCTGTTTCGGATGAATAGCCAACCTTATTTGATATTTGCTGAATTGATAAGTTACTTGTGCGTAAATACTGACTGGCTAAACGGAAACGATAATGCTGTAAATAAGTTAGAGGTGGCTCACCAATAATACTGCTAAATAAGTTTGCAAATTTAGAACGTGACATACAGCATTGTTCAGCTAAAGATTCAACTGTCCATGTAACTTCTGGCTGGCTATGAATAGCAGATAGCGCATTGCTTAGTTCGGGATGAGTTAAGGCACTTAACCAGTTTTGTTGATCTGTCATTTGTTGAATATGATCGCGAATGCATTCAATGAGCAGAATACTGACTAGGTGATCAATAATTTTGTCATGGCCTGGCCTGATTTTTTGAGTTTCAATTGCGAGAAAATAAAGTCCAATTTGTAGCCATTCTGGTGGGTTAGTTTGATTTTCATGCTGAATATGCATGATGAATGGTAGAGCATTAATGAGTGGCCCAGCCATATGAGTATCGATTTGGCAGCGTAAACATAGCAATAATGTATTATCTGGAGATGAAGTACCAAATTCGATGGCATCTTGTCTATGGCCATTAAAAAGCGACGTTATATCTAAAGAATCTACCAACTTACTCGCTGTTGATTTTGAGTCAGTCGCACTATGGGCTTTCCCCGAAGGAATTAAAATAATATCGCCAGCAGTCGCAGTTATTTTTTCTGAAGCGTTAAGTTGAATATATACTGAACCAGTTAAAACAATATAAGCAAGTAAAGCGGATTGATCTTGTGTTTTAAAAGCCCATTCTCCTTGCGCTTTTAAATAGATGTATTCAGACTTATTAAGGTGAATATCATCAAAAAATTTACTTAGTGCATCCATACTTAAATGATCAATCATTATTTTAATAAAATTATAGTGAGCTATACGAATAGATCAACATGTGTTTTTAGGACAGAAAAGTGGAAGAAAATGCCAAAGACTTTAACATAGGTTTTTTGGACGGTTACTACTGTTAACTAAACACTATTTCTTTAACTATATAGACATATAGAAAAAGGAAATATAGCTATGAATGCACCAGTAAATGTTCAGCAAGAACTTATGCCAGTGCCTGCGTCTATGCGTGAAATAGATCGCAAACGCTTTTTATGGATGATTAGTCCTGCTTTACCTGCTATCGGTTTAGGTATTTTAGCAGGTTATCAGTTTGGTCCACGCCCTTTGAAGAAAGTCTTCGCATTAGGTGGCCCACTTTTATTACATGTCGTGATTCCTGCAATTGATACTATTATTGGGAAAGATGCTCGAAATCCGACAGATGAAGAAATTAAGCTTTTAGAAAAAGATCCATATTACTCACGTCTTGTGAAGAGCTTTATCCCTCTACAGTATGCTGCAAATGTTTATGCATGTTATTTAACAAGTCGTAAAACAACATCTTTTATTGATAAGATTTTACTGGGTATCTCAATGGGTGCAATCAATGGTATTGCGATTAATACAGCCCATGAGTTAAGTCATAAGCATGATCGTATTGATCATATTTTGTCTCATCTTGCTCTAGTCCCTACAGGTTATAACCATTTCCGTATTGAGCATCCTTATGGTCACCATAAGCGTGCAGCGACACCAGAAGATCCAGCTTCTTCGCGTATGGGGGAAACATTCTATGAGTTTTGGCCACGTACGGTCATTGGTTCCTTTAAGTCTGCAATTGAAATTGAGAAAAATCGCTTAAAACGTAAAGGCAAAGAGTTCTGGTCTCTGGATAATGAGCTATTACAGGGCTGGGGTATGAGTGCTGCTTTTCATGGTTCTATGGTTGGAATCTTTGGTAAAAGTACGATTCCGTATTTAGCTACTCAAGCATTTTATGGTATTAGCCTTTTTGAAATTATTAACTATATTGAACATTATGGTTTATTACGTCAGAAAAAAGAAAATGGTCAATATGAAAGAACAATGCCTGAGCATAGTTGGAACAATAATAACGTGGTAACAAACTTATTCTTGTACCAGTTGCAGCGTCATTCAGATCATCATGCATTCCCAACTCGTCCATTCCAAGCATTACGTCATTTTGATGAAGCTCCAGAGTTGCCAAGTGGTTATGCAAGTATGTTATTACCAGCATTAATCCCTTCATTGTGGTTTAAAATCATGGATAAACGTGTTTTTGATCACTATAAAGGTGATTTAAATAAAGCTAATATTTCTTCAAAACGTCGCGCTAAAATATTTAAGAAATTTGGTGTAGTAGATCAATCATCAGAAACAATAACTGAATAAATAAAAATATTAATTCCTGAAATACGAAAGCCCTCTCATTATTTTAATGAGAGGGCTTTTAAAATTTCCGAAATTTGGAAATGGGTAAGGGAATATTGAAATTCCCTTTACTCTATTATTTTAGTTCACTAGATGATTTGCCAAGTTCGCGTCTGGCAATAATCAATTGTTGAATTTGTTGAGTACCTTCAAAAATATCAAGAATTTTTGAATCGCGTGCCCATTTCTCCAATAGCTCATCTTCGTTGTAGCCCACACTTGCTGCCAATTCGACACATTTTAAAGTAATTTCATTACCAACACGGCCAGCTTTGGCTTTCGCAATAGAAGCTTCTTTAGAGTTTGGCTTTTTATTATCTGCCATCCACGTTGCCTTTAACATAAGCAGGCGAGCAGCTTCCCACTCAGCTTCCATATGGTAGATCTGAGCAGCAAGATTTGAAGCTTGCAGATAAGGTGTTGAATAGTTTGCATCAAGTTGGTCTTTAAAGATCTCTTTAATGCGCTCTAATGAAGCTTTTGCACAACCAATTGCCATAGCTGCGACTAAAGGGCGCGTATTATCAAAAGTTTCCATAACGCCCGCAAAGCCTTTTGCAACATCGACTTCGGCATTCCCTAAAAGATTTTCAGCTGGTACGCGGCAATCAGTAAAGTTAATCACAGCTGTATCTGACGCTTTAATACCCAATTTGTGCTCAAGTCGTTCAACCTTCATTCCAGGTGTGCCTTTGGGTACTACAAATGATTTTATGGCCGCACGTCCAGCCTTACGGTCAAGTGTAGCCCAGACAACAACAGAGTCGGCCCGTTCACCAGAAGTCACGAAAATCTTTTCGCCATTTAAAATATAGTCATCACCATCTTTTGTTGCAGTCGTGCGAATAGCAGCAGAGTCAGAACCACAGCCTGGTTCAGTAATTGCCATTGCTGCCCATGTTCCTTTGAAACGCTCTAACTGTTCATCATTTGCGACAGCTGCAATGGCTGAGTTGCCAAGACCTTGACGAGGCATGCTGAGCAATAAACCTGTATCGCCATAACACATTTCAATAATGCCCAGAGCCGTCGACATGTTGGTTCCATTACGAATACCTTCGTTATCGGTATCACCACGTTTACCAGCGCCGGCTGCGCCTGCATTAATGCCTTCACCACCTTCATTCATGCCATCAATAAGTGAAGCAAGCATATCGAGTTCTTTGGGATATGCATGCTCTGCTTTATCATATTTACGCGAGATGGGACGTAAAACATTGATCGCAACATCATGTGCTTGATCAATCATCATTTTGAATTTTTTAGGATTCTGTAAATTCATGAAATTATCCTCTGATTGATCAATTTAGGCGTGCAGGCCAGATTGTAAAATTGCAGTTGCTCGTAAATCACGATACCAACGTTCTACTGGGTGTTCTTTAGTGAAGCCGTGACCACCAAGAATTTGTACGCCATCTGTACCAATTTTCATAGATTTTTCAGCACAAAGTAGATGGGCTAAATAAGCCTCTCGATGAAACGGTTTGCCTGATTCTGCAAGGCTGGCTGCATTTAAAATCAACATACGCATTGCATCAATTTCGATTGCCATATCTGCAATCATGAAAGCTACACTTTGACGATGAGAAATAGGTTCGCCAAAAGCTGTTCTTTCATTGGCATATTTAATGCAATATGCTTTAACTGCTTCGCAAGTACCCACAGCCATTGCACACCACATTAAATTACCTAAATCTAGAAAAGCGGTGTAATCAAAATCTGCTGCACCTAAGCGTAGAGCAGGTGTGTGATTGAAACGCAATGTAGCAGTCTCAGTTGCTTTAAGTCCCATGGCAGGAGAGTTTTTAATGGAAATACTCTCATTGCATTGAACAACAAATACATCCGGCTTACCGTTAAAGTCCGCATTAACTATGAATATATCGGCAAGGTCGCCTAAAATAACAAGTGTTTTTTCACCATCAATATAGAATTGGTCATTTTCAAGAGTAGCTTTTGTTTTTAGCTCATAAGGGTTAAAAGCAGGAATCGCTTCTTGAATAGCGAATGTTGCGGTAATATCAGAATCTTCGGCAAAACAGGGTAGGTACATTGACTGTACTTCAGTAGATCCCCAGCGTGTGATTGCATTAATGACACTAAACGTGCTGAGTAAACCTGCTGTAAGACTAAAATCACCTTCAGCTAGCTTTTCAGCAATGAGTAAATTGCTGACAATATTTTGTTCAGCGGCTACACCCCCTAAAGCTTCGGGAAGTGCATAATAGTTGAGCCCTAAATCTTCTATATATTGCCAAAGACTTTCAGGAAACTCGGCAGCATGATCTGCGTCATGTGCTAACCCGAGTAAAACTTCTTGAGCAAATTGGGACATTGCGTCAGAGGTCATTTGTTGTTCTTCGGTTAGGCTTAAATCAAACAGATTTTTTTGCTGTTGAGGCAAACGTTGTTGTGAAATTTGTTTAGGTTTAAATGCTTTTTGAGTCTGGCTTAATGCTCTAAAGCCAGCTTTTGAACCTTGGTAAAGTGATTTCTCTACAAATTTACGTAATTTGAGTTGATCAAGTACATCGCTTCCAGCCAATTTTGTGATCAGCGATAAACCCAAACCCTGAGCTTTATTGATCATACTTGTCATGATTATTGCGTCCTAACACGTTATTATGGTTTTATGCTGACATGCCTGATAGTAAAAAACTATGTCGTTACTGACATGCGAAAAATGAGTAGATAAATGGTAAATAGAAAATAATAATATTATAAATTGTTGATTTTATTTATTTAAAATTATTTGATTATTGGGTGAATAGAGATGTATTGACTAGAATGACATAGAGTCATTCTAGTCACACTAGATTATGCGAAGTTACGTATCATGCGACGTACATTTGTTTTGGCATCAATGACCGTCATAAATGTATAGGCGCCAATGAATTTACGGCTAATAAACATAAATTCTTTTGGAGGAACAGAGAAATAACGTGATGCCATCGATTTACTTGCTTGCTGCATCACACGGCTATGTAACTGACTTTTTTTCCAGTCGTAGCGTTCGTGCTCATCCATTAAGTCGCGTGGCATATCCGGATTATTTGATGGGGTACTAAAGGCTTCTGTCGCCAATAAGAAAACATCAGCCATACCTGGTTTTATACTTTCAGGCATTGCATCAAAAAATTCGTATCCAGTCATAGCATTTACCATAGCTTGTTTATCGTGATGGTAGCCTGCTTGAATTAAATTGCGTGCAACAGAAAGTAAATGTTCATCAAACTGACGGATTGCACCAAAATCTAGTAATACGATTTTATCTTGAACATCTTGTCCATTGCCTAATCGAACGAGGTAATTACCAAAATTCGGATCAGTTTGCATTTCACCCCATTCAAAAATTTCACGAACAGCAATTTCTAGAGAGGCTTCACCAAGTTGATTACGTCGCTCTTGAGGTAGAGATAACATCACTGGGCTATTAATTGGAACACCACGTTCAAATGTCATGCACAGTACTTGGTTGGTGCAATATTCATCTACAATTGTAGGAACGATATAGCGTTCGTCATCTTTTAAGCGCTCACCAAAACGACGTGTAGTCGCTGCTTCAACATCATAATCAACTTCACGATGCATCATTTCACGTACTTCATCAAACCACTGATCAAACTCGCGGGTTTGCGGCACCATACGTGTGAGCTTGAGCATGTTTTTAAACAAGCTCATGTCTGAGTCGATCGCAGAGGCTACACCAGGATATTGAATTTTTAAAACCAGCTCTAAACCATCCGATTTACGAGTCGCACGGTGTACTTGTGCAAGAGATGCAGTACCAATTGGTTCATGATCAATCGTTAAATCATTTAACTTAGAACCAAGCTGCTCTTGTAAATGAGGTTTAATTGCAGGCCAGTCTAAAGCAACAGTTTGGTTATTTAGGGTATTTAATGCTTGCGTAATTTCTTCGGGTAAAAAATGTTCACCATAGAGGGCCATCATTTGCCCAATTTTAACAATAGAACCCTTAAGTTTGCCTATTTCAGAAACCAGATAATTAGCTTGTTCGCTCATCGCTTTTTTACGTTTCTTTTCTTTTTCCTCATCACTAGAAAAAAGGGACGTAGCACTTGCTGTAGCCCAACGTGTTCCTGCCAGTAAAGAAGCTTTCGCGATTGATAAGCGTCGATCCATGGAAGAAGTTTTTAAACTCTTAAGCTTATCGTTCTGATTTGACATGAAAATAGAATCCTATGCGCATCATGCAGCCAAACGCTGGTGATCTAAAATTGTAACGAATATTACATGTTTTGAGCGTATTAAAATAGTTCTCTCAGACCGAATGATAAGTCGAAACTCTTTAAATTTTTGCTATTTACCATAAAATAGCCTAAGTAAATTAAAAAATTTAGAATACAAACCTTTCAGCAGGGTGAATTAGACTAAAACGACTTGCCAATATAAGAGATAGATTACATTTTAAATTGGATTTTCAATTCGGATTTCTGCATCAAATGTAAGCGATTAGTCTGAATATGCTGTAATAACATCTGTTTGACTGAATCATGCATAAAGCCAAGTGCATGAGCTTTTACAATAATGATGCTAGGTAAGGTGTAAAAAAAATACTTAACATCCTCAAGCGTTGCATTATTAAAAATGCCTTGTTCAATTAATGTCTGCTGTAAAAAGTGCTTTTCGTTTAATACATAATCTGAAGATTCATCCCAAAAACGGTGACGCATTGCCATCAGGTTGTTGTGCTTATAACTCATAAAATTGCCAGCTCAGACTTCAAATCTAAGTAAAATATAGGGAGTCGATAAGCGAATATCAAGTTTAGATTATTTTTTATTCAGTTGCGGATTGAGTTTTTATGTAACTCATGTAAATAGCCTAAGCAAATTTTAATTTTCTTTTTAAAGCAAATATACTCGAAACAATTTCATCTATAACATTACTTACTATGACACCTGCATGTAGATTGTTAAAAAGCAATAAAATCGAATTTTCTATTCATGAATATGAACATGACGCAAATGCCAAAAGTTTTGGATTAGAAGCAGCAGAAAAGTTAAATCTTGATGTAAACGAAGTATTTAAAACCCTCATGGTTACTGATGACAAAAATTATTTTGTGGCAGTTTTACCAGTTAATCATCAATTAAATCTAAAGAAAGTAGCGACGGCGTTGGGCTGTAAAAAATTACAGATGGCTAATCCTAAAGATGCTGAACGTTTAACAGGATATTTAGTAGGTGGGATTAGCCCTTTAGGCCAAAAGAAACGATTAAAAACGGTTATTGATGCATCTGCTCAAAGCTTTAGCAAAATTTACGTAAGTGGCGGAAAAAGAGGGCTTGATATTGGTTTAAATCCTAAAGATTTAGCTCAGCTTTTAAATGCCCAATTTGCAGATGTCCTTGATCAATAGGCGTAATAGAAAAGAAGAGTTCTGTCCTTTTAACAGACATCTAAGGGAACTAATTAAATAATTGAGTAAATTAAGCTTGCATCTTTAAATGAAAATGATTATCATTATTGATAATGGATCTGCAATTGTGAGTGATTGAACTTAAGCAGTAATTAGATTTTGATAGATTATTTAGTTATACCAGACGTCATAAAAAAGACAAAAACGGCGATTTGATTTCTGGTATGAGAGTACCTGTAAAATAATATAAAAATATGCAGGTATTTACAGCGGTAAAAGGAACTAAGAAAAATAACATTATCAGCGCAATAAAAAGAATAAACAAAAGTAGCAAGAGAGGATAGCTTGCTACTTTTGTATTTAAAATTACTTTCATAATTACGCTTATAGTTCAACCTTTTTAGAATTTTAACTCTGCTCAGTAACAGATTACTTATACTTTTGATTAAAAAATAACCACTAATGTTTCATTTATTAACATCCGGCCTTTTGAGCCATTTTTTTGTATACCCTGAATAAAACATGATCAAAAAAAGAGGTAAAAACGTGCTTATTTTTCATGGAAAACCTGTTCATGGAGCCATTTTTGATATGGATGGGACAATGTTTGATACTGAACGATTACGGTTTCAAACATTGCAACAGGCATCTCAAGAACTTATTGGACAGGAATTTTCACACGAATATTTAATGCAATGTTTAGGATTAAGTGCAACTACAGCTGAACAATTGGCTCAACGTTTATATGGTGTAAATGTTCCATATAAAGAAATTCGAAAAAAAGCTGATGAAATGGAACTTGAATATATACGAAAACACGGCGTACCGATTAAAAAAGGTTTAGTTCAAGTTTTAGAACGTTTACGAAAATCTGGCTTAAGAATGGCTGTTGCGACTTCAAGCCGTAGAGCAATTGCCGAAGAATATTTAATTAATGCGAATGTTTATAAATTTTTTGATGTAATTACTTGTGGAGATGAAGTACAAAATGGAAAGCCGCATCCGGAAATTTTTCTAAAAGCTGCGGGGCAACTTCACTTAGATGCTAACCAGTGCCTCATGTTTGAAGACTCTGAAAATGGTTTAACTTCGGCTCATTTGGCGGAAGGTCTAACAATTTTATTAAAAGATATTAAAGAGCCCAATGATGAAATGTTGACAAAAGCCAATTTTTATTATGATCAAATGTATGACTTTTTAACTGATCTTGATCAATTTATTCCACTTATGGATATGCCAGAAATACAAGAACCTTTTCCACAAAGCCTAAATCAACTGACTGTTGGAATACATGGTTTCGGTGCTATCGGCGGTGGTTATGTAGCACAAATCTTGTCACATTGGGATGGATATACAAAACCAAAGAGAATCATTGCTTCAACACGCAATAGTCTTTTCCGTGAAGCTGTGAATGCGTTTGGAATTTATAGTATTCGCTATGGGCAATTTTCTTACGATGAGCGTATTGAAAATATGACCATTGTTGATTCTGACAATGAACAACATATGTTAGAGATGTATGTCCATTCAAGTTTGATTGCTTTATGTTTGCCCGAAGAAGCTATTGAAGCTGAGTCCAAAATCATTGCAAAAGGATTGTATGCACGCTTTAACTCTGCACTTGAAACATGTAAAGAACCTCTGACATTTTTAATTATTTTGAATAAAGTCGGTGCAAAATATTTGGTCATGAAGCATGTTAGAGAAGCATTGTTAGAACTAACCAATGATGAAGACGTGACTGAGCATATTTTAAAAGAGCATTACTTTTGCGACACCGTTGTGAACCGTATGGTTTCAAAATTGACTAATCAGCATCTATATCGTCAACTCCGAATTAAACACAATTTTCTTGAACAGCATTTAGCTAATGTAGAGCAAGATGATCATGTCGAAATTGAAGATTGCAATAAACTGACGCAAATTCAGCAAAATCAGGCATCTTTATATGTTGATAATATGCGTCGTAATTTCCAACCAGGACATATTCTACAAAGCATGGACTTAATTCTGTTTCATAGCGAAACTGATATGCCAATTTATGTAGAAAAAGGTAGCCCTTTACTCGAAAAGTTGCGTCAAGTGGTATTGGTTAATCAGATTACAGACATTCAACTCATTAAAAACCGGCTATGGAACGGCGTGCATGCGATGCTTGCTTGGTATGCATCACTAATGGGTTATGAATCTATTGGCGTTGCCATGGGTGACCATTCAGTTAAAGCCTTTGCAGAAAACTTAATTAGAGAAGTAAAGCAAGGGCTTGCAATTGTATTACCTAATTATGCAAAAGATTTGGATCGCATGGCACAAAGCTTTCTAGACTCATGTGAATATGCTTTTAAAGACCCTTGTCAACGAGTAGCAAGAGATCCTCTTCGTAAATTAACTCATAATGAAAGAGTAATTGCATCAATTGAGGTGAATATAGATCATGATTTGCCTTATAAAAACCTATTAAAAGGCGCTGCGCTAGGTTATGCCTATGCAATTCAATATTTAGGAATTGAAGAGGGTGATGCGATTAAACATTTACAGCAGCAAATTCAGAAATTGGATATGAGTACGCCGCAAAAAAGACAACTTGAAATTGAGTTAACGCAATTAGTTCAATATTTATTTTCTGAACAAGGCAAACAGCCTTTAAACATGAATATTACTAACTCCAAAAGTACGCGTACTCAATACGCTTAAGTTCGTTTAATAAGTTAGTACTCTACATTTAAAAGGCAAACATGCTTTAATACAAAAATTGAATGATTTTGAATTAAAGCTGTGCTGCTAAAACCCTCGACGTTCATGGTGCCAACACCTATACGGGATTACCCAGAATGGCACTGTGGGCGTCAAAATTATGCTCTATGGTATCTAGAAATTAATAATCACAAACTGATTGATTATTTGGATAGGTTACGCTCGCATTTTTCAGAATTTTTATTAGAACCGAATACTCGCCAATATCATGTCACACTGTTTATATGTGGATTTTTAACTCAAGAATCTATTGTACATAGTGATGACTTTAGTTTTAGTGAATTTGAACAACAAATTGAAATCTTAAGAAAAGAAGATTTTGCTCCGTTTCATTTAAAAATTGGTTCAGTTGATAGTTTTAGTAGTGCTTTATTTGTAGAAATCAAAGACACCGAGAATATCTTACCTCTAATACGCCAAAAGTTAGGTTTAGTTTCTAATGAAATTGCCGCTCTAGATTATTGTCCCCACATCACACTGGGTTTATATAAAAAAGCTTATAGTAGTGATTTGATTTTACAAAAAATTTCAGAATTACCTGTACAATACAAACACGCTGAATTTGAACTTAAAGTTGAGCATTTAACTTTTGGTTATTATAACGCTCAAACTTTACAAGGTAAGTTATATCCGTATCGGCATTTGTTTTTAGGTGATTCATGTTGCAACTGATTTTGGGTGGTGCTCGTTCTGGCAAAAGTCGACTGGCTGAACAAACGGCAATATCTGCACAATTAGCTGTGACTTATGTAGCCACGGCGCAAGCGCTTGATCCAGAAATGCAAAATCGAATTATCCACCATCAAAATCAGCGTCCTGCGGACTGGCTTGTGGTTGAAGAACCCTTATATTTAGCAAAAGTTTTACAAAAAATTGATCGGCCAAATCAAGTCATCCTAGTGGATTGTTTAACGCTCTGGCTAACGAATTTGTTACTTTTAGAAGATCAAGACGTTCAAGGGGGTGAGTGTGAGCAGCTGTTAAAAGTCTTACCTACGCTTGAGTCAGAAATTATTTTAGTAAGTAATGAAACAGGACTTGGGGTTGTGCCACTCGGTGAAATTAGCCGTCGTTTTGTAGATGAGGCGGGAAGACTGCATCAAGCTCTAGGGCAAATTGCAGATAAGGTTGTTTTTTGTGTAGCGGGTTTTCCAATGATTTTAAAAGGTGAGAAATAAAATGAACTGGTGGTTAGAATCTGTACAGAAACCTAATTTGGAAGCAAAACAACAAGCTGAGCAACATCAACTCCAACTCACTAAACCTACTGGTGCCTTAGGTGATTTAGAACTGATAGCAGTTAAACTTGCTAGTTTGCAGTCAAATGCCCATCCTCAGATTAATCATCCGTGGATCACAATTTTTGCGGGTGACCATGGAGTAGTAGAAGAAAATATCTCTGCATATCCTCAAGCTGTTACACGTCAAATGTTGCAAAACTTCACAACAGGTGGTGCAGCAATTAGTGTAATTGCCAAATATCATCAAGCTCATTTGCAAGTGATTGACTGTGGCACAGTGGGCGAAGTATACGAATACGCAGGTGTTGAGCGTCATTGTGTTCGTGCTGGCACAGCAAATTTTGCCAAACAAGTAGCAATGAATACTGAAGAATGTCGTGCTGCTTTAGAGTTGGGAAAAAAGAGTGTAGATACAGCTAAAGCCGACGGCGCAGATATTTATATTGCTGGTGAAATGGGAATTGGAAATACCTGTTCTGCTTCTGCCTTGGCTTGTCTTTTATTAAATGATACTGCCGAGCAATTAACTGGAGTGGGTACAGGAATTGGTGCCGATCAGTTAAGACATAAAATAGAAGTAATTGAACAAGCAATTGAACTTCACCATAAACATGTTACTGGTGATGCGTTCAAAACATTGTGTGCAGTTGGTGGATTGGAAATTGCGGCAATTGTAGGTGCTTATATTCGATGTGCACAAGTGGGTTTACCTATCATTGTAGATGGTTTTATTAGTTCGGTCGCTGCTTTATGTGCAGTACGAATGAACTCTAAAGTAAGTGACTGGATGTTGTTTGGTCATCAATCGGCAGAATATGGCCACCGCCGTATTTTGCAAGAACTCAATGCTGAGCCGATTTTAAAGATGAATTTGCGGTTAGGTGAAGGCAGTGGTGCAGGTACTGCATTGGGATTGGTTAAAATGGCATGTGTATTACACAATCAAATGGCTACCTTTGCTCAAGCTGCCGTAAGCGGGGATAAAATTGGGTGAATTCAAAATTGATTTGCTCAGACATGGCGAGAGTCAATATAGCCATACTTTACGTGGCCATTTGGATGATGAGTTAACGGAAAAAGGTTGGCAGCAAATGCAGTCAACCATTAACCAAGTCATAGAACCAAAATGGGATATGATTGTAAGTTCTTCATTAAAACGCTGTGCTTGCTTTGCAGAGCAGCTTGCTAAAACAACTGAGCTACCTCTGCTTTTAAATGATGACTTAAAAGAAATGTATTTTGGCGATTGGGAAGGCATTTCAACACAGAAAATTTATGAAACCTCACCCGAGTTGCTAGCAAATTTTTGGCAAAAACCGAGTCAATATTGCCCGCCTCGGGCAGAAACGTTAACGCAGTTTCAAATGAGGGTTTTGAAAGGTTTTCAAAACTTATTAGAACATATGCAAAAACAAAACTTGCAACATGCATTGGTTGTTACCCATGGTGGCGTAATTAAGCTATTGACTTGTTTAGCCGGGCAGCATCCTCTAGATAACTTACTTAAAATCCCAGCAGAGCTTGGAAAATTATATTCACTCGAATTTTCTGAAACAGATGGTCAATTAACTTTCATGTTGAGATAGCAAATTTATATTTTTATACATATGTAAGTTATTATTTTTACAATGTTATTTTGGCCTGTGTAATAGAACTGTCATTGCTAGAAACTAAGATACGGGCATTTCTAATTAATAACTTATCAGGCTTATGAATATTTTATTTAAAACAACGATGCTCGCAGCATCATTATTACTTGTGGCTTGTAATGATAATAATGATCAAGATGTCCAAACAATCACTCCTACAAACCAATCAAAATACTATCAAACAAAAACACCTTATCAACCACAACAAGATCTAAAAAGCTATGAACAAGCACCAACAGGGTTCCAACCAGTTTTTACAGAATTAGTGGCACGTCATGGCTCAAGAGGTCTATCAAGCCTTAAATATGATTTGGCACTTTATAATTTATGGAAGCAGGCAAAAGCAGAAAATGCTTTAACGCCGTTAGGAGAACAATTAGGTGCAGATTTAGAAGCAATGATGAAAGCCAATATCTTATTAGGTTATGACGTGGAAGGAATTCGCCAGTACGGTTATGGAAATGAAACCATGACAGGTATTTTAGAACACCGTGGTATTGCAGATCGATTATTGCAACGCTTACCAACTCTTTTAAATCCGCAAGCTTCTATATTGGTCCAAAGTTCTGGGGTAGACCGTGCGGTAGATAGTGCTAAATTTTTCACGGCTGAACTCATCAAACAGCAACCGCCACTTAAAGATAAGATTGTTCCATCTTTTTATACCAGTTTATCGAGCGAAAGTGTGCCGAGTGTTGAAGATGGTGGCGTTGACCGTTTTAAACTCTATTTTCATAGTTTGAATGCAGATGAAGACTTGGTTCAACCACTTAGTACTAGTCAACAAAAAATTTATGATGCTAGTCAGGCCTATCAAGATTTTGAAGAAAATAATAAAGATTTAGCCCAAAAGTTAGATGAGTTATCAAAAAATACAGCAGCTGACAAAACTGCCCAGACTGTACTTAATCCGATTTTTAAAGCAGACTTTATTAAAAAACTTGGTACAACAGGTTATAGCTTTAGTAATACCGGATCTTTTACGGTAACTTCACCAAAAGGTGAGCAAATTACAGAAAAAGGTAAGGGGAAAAATACAATCTCAAGTGCAGTTGATGCAGCAGCTTATGTTTATGAACTCTATTCAATTTCTGGTGGTATGAAAGATGAGTTAAAAGGTATCGATTTTGATAAATATATGCCTCTAGAAGCTGCAAAGTTCTATGCTGAATTTAATGATGCAAACGATTTTTACGAAAAAGGTCCAAGTTTCACAGAGTCAAATCAGGTCACAAGTGAAATTGCAAAAGGGCTTAAACAAGATTTATTTCAACAAGTTGACGCCGTGGTGAATAAAGCTCAGCCTTACAAAGCAGTTTTAAGGTTTGCCCATGCTGAAATTATTATTCCTTTGGCGACCAGCTTAGATTTACATAATATGATGCAGCCTTTGCCTCTACGCCAGACTTATAATTACTCAACCAGCGCATGGCGCGGTGAAGTGGTTTCACCTATGGCGGCAAATGTACAGTGGGATATTTATCAAAATAGCCAAGGCAATACTTTGGTGAAAATGCTTTATAACGAAAAAGAGACTTTATTTAAGTCTGCATGTAATTATGCCCGTTATACCCCAACCAGTTTCTACTACGACTACTCAAAATTAAAACAGTGCTATCAAATACAATAGTTTTTAATTTTCTGAAGTCTTTAATGGGAATAGGGATTGCTATTCCCATTTTTATTTCTTCATAATTCAAGCTATTTTGAATATAGATCAGTTAGAGACTTGGATATGACACCATTTTGGATTGCATTGCAATTTTTAACTGTTCTGCCGATTGAGTTAAAGACAATACCAACGGCGCAACAAAATGGTAGAGCTATTTTGTTTTATCCATTAGTTGGACTCATTATAGGTGGGATTCTTTTTCTTGTTGCATGTCTGTTCGTTAAATTACCCGTTCTTTTGCTTGCTGCCATCATACTGACTTTATGGATTTGGCTAACAGGCGGACTACATCTAGATGGGCTGGCCGATACGGCAGATGCATGGGTAGGTGGTTTTGGAGACAAGCTACGTACTTTACAAATCATGAAAGATCCAAGTTGTGGCCCAATTGGAGTATTGAGTTTAGTTGCTATCTGTTTGCTCAAATTTGCGCTGATCTATGTATTGATAGAACAACAGCAAACACTATTTTTAATATTGGTTTCCACACTCGGACGTGTTGTGCCATCTATTTTGTTTTTAACTACACCATATGTCCGTGAAAAAGGTTTAGGCCGTTCTCTAACCGATCATTTACCTAAAACAGCGTCTTGGATAATAACTGGGTTAGTTTTGCTGCTACCTTTATATTGGGGATGGCAAGGTCTAATTGCCGTGATTGGCTTTTTAATGAGCCTTGTTTATTTAAGACATCTGTTTATAAAACGTATTGATGGTATTACCGGAGACACAGTGGGGGCAGCGATTGAGCTTAGCGAAACTGTGCTGCTTTTTGCTTTTGTAGTAAGTTATTTTTATTTATAGCTAGATAAAAGTTTGTGGCCAAATTTATGACCACAAACTTAAAGTTGATTAATCACCAAAGTGATAGCGTAGACCTAATAAGTAAGTACGTGGTGCAGCTGGCGTATAACTCACTTCATTATTACTAAAAGAAGTACTGTCAGCATAATGGGTATCTGCCACATTTAAAATCTGACCATATATCTCATAAGCTTTTTTACGATAGTTCGCACGAAGATTGAGTACTGTGTGTCCGTCATATTTTTGTGTATTGGCGTCATTAATCCAATATGAACCTACATAGACACCTTCTGCTGAAAGTAGTAATTCGGGAATTGGCTTAATTTGATATTCAAGCGTACCAAAAGTTTTTGGAGCACTTGGCATATCATTACCGCTATAGTCGATAGTTGATGATGGTTGGAATTGTTCATAACGATGGCGAGCCCAGCTACCCGAGAGTTTCAATTTCTGGTCAAGCTGATCGGAGATTTGCCAAGTTGCACCGACTTCAATACCTTCATGCCGAGTTTTACCTGCATTACGAGGTTCACGGCTATTATCTGGTTTGGTGTAACTAATCACTTCATCTTCACCGTTTAACCGATAAAGCGTAATTTCACCATCTAAACGATCATTCAATGTTTTAAAGCGGATACCTGCATCAATGTTGGTGAAAGTCGCTTCAGTCAAATTTGGTGTGACTAAATTTGCGCCGTAAAGGCTACTGACTTCTGGTGGAACAAAGCCTTGTGACCAGTTTGTATAGAAGTCGAGTTGGGGGGTTACGTTCCAAATAGCACCTAGTTTCGGACTAGCCTTATGAAAGTTTCGTGTTTCATCAGGTGCACCCGTAACATTAGATGGAGTTAAATTATTTTGATAATCATAACGAATCCAGTCATAACGAGCGCCGCTGACTAAGTTTAATGTAGGGAGAGCTTGCCAGTTAGCTTGGGCGTAGATTGCTTCATTATCTACATCGACATCAAAATCACGTAAAAGTTTTCGCTGTTTAAAACCAGTATAAATACGGGTAACAGGATCTCGAAAAACTTCAATGTCATTGGTTCTAGCTTGGGTCGGAGAATGTTCTGTCATGCCACCGACCACTAACTTAACTTGGCCTAGCGTTGCCGAATGTTGCAGGTTAAGCCCATAGGACTGAAAACTATTGTAAGTTGTTTGTCCGCTGTAGGTTCCTGTTGCAACTCCGTCTTTTTTATCTGTTTTTATGTTATAGCTTGGGTTTTGCTCAGTCGTATTATCTCGATAATATAAAGTAATTTGACTTTGTTGCTGATCATTCCAGTCATGACTAAGCTGGGAAGACAGTCGAGTTGCATCTACTTCACGATAGGTAAATGTCTGATAGCTATAGCCTGGGCGTTGACTATAATCTTCAGCATTTAAACTACCTGTCATATCTGCATATAAGTGGTTATAACTAAAAATATTTTTTAGTTTTGTTGCATCTGAAATCTGCCAATCATGACGTAAGGTAACGCTTTGTTTATCTGATTCGGCATGATCTTGCCAGCTATCACCGCGATCACTAGCATAGGCAGAAACTCTTAAGCCATGTGTTCCGTTGCTTGTATCAAAAGTATCAGATGCTCCCACATCTACACGGCGATAACCTTCGCTACTCGCACTCAGGCCAATATCCGCTGTTGGTGTTGTACTTGGCGCTTTTGTTAAAAAATTAATAGTTCCGCCAATGGCATTACTCCCATAAATACTACTCGCAGGCCCACGCAAAATTTCAATATTCCCCACGCCAGCCATATTCATTTCATATAGGGCATTATGGTTAAACACGCCTACAGGACGAATTGAAAGACCTTCTTCTAAATATTGATATACAGCTGCGGTTGTCATGGGTTGGCGTATGGACATCATGTGTTGCTCATTACCAAGGTCATTCATTAAAACCCCTGGAGTCTGGTTCACAAGTTGTCCAATAAACGTGGCATGTTTATTTTCAATTTGCTCGTTATTAATTTGGCTAATAGCTGCTGGAGTTTTATTGAGTGTTTCACCTTCACGGCTAGCTGTGACTACAATCGTTGCTAAGGTTTTTGTGTCACTATTTGCTGGTATTAAATCTTCAGCAAAAATAATAGAGCTGGCTGAGGCAGAAAAGCACGCCGCACTTAAAACAGATAAGCGGAATTTGAGGGATAACATATTTTGACCCTATAAAAAGCAATAAGTTTCGATTCCTTGAAAATCAAGGATGGTAAAAGTTGCGTTTTTACAGAGCAGCAGGTGGGCCGTGTTTAAGCGGTAAAATATAGAAAGTACTGGGAAGTTCTAGCTGTATTGTCCACGTATGACACAGGCATCGTACACGGGTAAACCAACGTAAAATTAAAACAAAAATCAAAGCAATTAAAGGAATTAAAATTGCTGCATCTAGACCATGCGTACAAAGCGGACAATGCTTCATGACTTGAGTAGCTAGAGCAAAGACTTCTTGAGCATGCGAACTATGAAATTTATCTTGAACAGATTCCATATGGTGATGGGCATGTGAAGAGTGATGCTGCTGAGTATTGAAATTTTGCTGGTGCGATAAATGCTCTAGTGCGACTGGCTGACAGTGACTAGGCATGGTGTATAACTCAGGTACGATGCCAATTTGCACAAAGGTAGGCAAAAAAATGTGCCATAGTAAACACAGCAAAGTGATAGCACTTAAAAGCGTGCGCCACTTCAGCAAATGTTGACGGAAACTCAGCACCATATTCTAGGCGATCATAGTGGTAAAAAACTGGTCGAAGTATAATCAAAAAAGAAAAGTCATCATAGCTAAATTCCGACAAAGAAAAATAAAAAAGCCCTCAAAAATGAGGGCTTAATCACTCTTCTTAAAAAGACGAATTAACGATTTGGTAAAACGTCTTTTAAAGCTTCATGCATTTCAAGTAATGTTTTTTCAGTAGTTTCCCAGTCAATACAGCCATCAGTCACTGATTTACCATATTCAAGGTCACAAAGATTCTCAGGAATATCTTGGCGGCCGCCTTTTAAGTGACTTTCAACCATAAGACCAACAATTGACTTATTACCATCTAAAATTTGTTCAGTAATATTTTTAAGAACAAGAGGTTGTAAGTACGGGTCTTTATTTGAGTTCGCGTGGCTGGCATCAATCATGATTTTATTGCTAACTTTTGCTTTCGCTAAAGCATTTTCTGCTTCTTCAACAGAACCAGCATCATAGTTTGGCTTACCATTACCACCACGTAATACTACGTGTGCGTAAGGGTTACCACTCGTATTAATAATCGAAACTTGTCCGTCTTCATTAAGACCTAAAAAGCTATGACCATATTTAACAGACTGCATCGCATTGGTTGCAACAGTTAAACCGCCATCTGTACCATTTTTAAAACCTACTGGTGATGATAGGCCAGAAGACATTTCGCGGTGAGTTTGACTTTCGGTTGTACGTGCACCAATTGCAGACCAAGAAATTAAGTCTTGGTAGTATTGCGGAGAGTTCGGGTCAAGTGCTTCAGTTGCACATGGTAAACCTTTTTCATTCAACTCAAGCAAAAGCTTACGGCCAATGCGTAAACCTTTTTCAATATTAAAAGAGTCATTCATGTCAGGGTCATTGATTAGACCTTTCCAACCAATTGTTGTACGTGGTTTTTCAAAATAAACACGCATAACTAAATACAATGAATCTTTAACCTTTTCACTTAATGCTTTTAAACGCTCAGCATATTCGTGAGCAGCTTTTGGGTCATGAATAGAGCAAGGACCAATAACGACAAACAAACGCTTATCTGAACCATCTAAAATATTACGAATGGTTTCGCGGCCTTTTAGAACAGTTTGTGAAGCAACATCAGATAAAGGAAGTTCTGACTTAAGCTCATTTGGTGTTACAAGAGTTTGAATGCTTTTAATATTAACGTCGTCGATATCTGGCTTTGAAACGGAATTTAAATGTGTAGTCATTGCTGTCACTGGTTCGATCATACTAAAGGTTGTTTTGTATACTGAATATACCATGAAATAATTATGAATATCTTACATCTCATGGTATTTCAATTTGGAAAAATCTTATTGATTTTACTATCTTTCAGTTGTATTGCCTGTTTTTTCAGCAATAACAACTTGTTGTTGTACCACAGGTGCTTTTGGTTTTGCTTTGACTGGATGAACCATAAAGTTAACACCAAGAGCAAATAGGGTAATCCCTAAAATTTTTCGGATTAAACGTTCGGGCATACGAGAACTAATGAGCGTACCAACAATAATTGCTGGAATCGAACCCACCAATAACCACATAAGAAGCGTAAAGTCGACGTTACCAGCACTCATGTGTCCAAGGCCTGCCACTAAGGTCAGTAATACCGCATGTACCACATCTGAACCAATAATTCGAATCATTGGCAAATTAGGAAACATAATCACGAGTGCCATAATCCCAAATGCACCCGCACCGACAGATGAAAGCGTTACGAATACACCTAGAATGATACCCATAACCACAATGAAGCTACGTTTTTTATGAATGGCTAAATGCTCATCTTCAGTTTGAGTTACTTCTTTACTTCTAAAACGATTAAAGAACTTTTCAATACGAGAACGGAAAATGATAGAAACACCAGTAAGTGTTAGCATAAAACCTAACACCATCGTTAACACAGCTTTATAGTGTGTTGACTGACTTAAAAAATGCTCAAGTACCCAAGTGGTAGCGAAAGATGCAGGAATACTACCTACTGCAAGCCATAATACAATTGGCCAGACAATATTCAGTTTTCTAGCGTGAACCATTGATCCACAAAATTTTGAGATTGCGGCATAAAGTAAATCGGTACCAATTGCGATATGAGGTTCAATTCTAAAAAGACCAATTAAAATTGGTGTCATTAATGATCCACCACCAACTCCTGTAATCCCTACACAGAAACCAACTAACATACCCGCTAAGATAAATTCAAAAGCACCAGACATCTTTATCGCCACTTATCACGAAACGCAGATATCTTATTCCTTTTAGAGATAAACAGTTGTCATGAATAATGATTTACTTATGCAAAAAAAAGCTAAGCAACGAAAATTTTGCTTAGCTTGTACTATATTTCATCAAATTATTAAGTTCTAAGATTATTTTGATGATTTTAATGGGTTAACTAGAAGGATGAGACCAAAAGTTAACGGCGTTGCAAAGATCCACCAACTGACAAAACCAATTGAAAAGTTATAATGTTGAATCAGAATATATGCACATAAACCAAATAATATGAATGCAGATATTTTAAAGTGTCGGTAATGTTTTTGAGCTAATGATTTGAAAAGACCTTTTGATTTTGGCGATCGATATTTCTCGCTCGCTATAAATAATAAATACATCCCTAATAAAATTAAGATGAAAGCTATAAAGATCATGAGCTCACCTCCGTATTTAATTTATTCAACTTCTTTTGAATTTTTTCTACAGCTTTATGCTGAATAGGTTGAATTTTGCAGAATATAAAAATTGCTAAAGCTGCAAATATCCACAAAAATACATCTACACGTGTAAACGGCCAATAATCACTGAGGCTTTCAACATACTCATATTTGAGCAAATAATTTAGATTTAAGATTGGAAGTGCGATACACAGCATAATAAAAATACTAAGTTGAGTTCGCCATAAATATTGTTTTTTAGTGACTAAAGCGATGATTAAACTCATGAGCCAAACAAGGAAAAAACCATAGATTTCATAATTTATCGAATTTGGAGTTACCGTAAATAATCGGTTTGCACTTAAATAGGCAACAGTTGCACAAGGTAATCCTACAAAAGTTGCGACATTTAAACGGTCAACTAAATAGTGTCCAAAGTGAAACTCACTATTCTTATTTTGAATTTGGCGTTTAAGGCTCCAGAGTAACAAGCCGGAGGCAATCATTACACAGCCTAGAATGCCTGAGAAAAAGAATCCTAAACGAAGTAAAGGCTGAGCAAATGTCGCCATATGTAGTCCATAGACACCTGCATTTAACGTTGCAATAGGACTAGTATTACGTGTGTCTTCTAAGACTTTGCCAGTTGAAGCATTTAATGTAATTTGAGCTTGATTACGAGTAATAGAGCGGTCTTCTTGCTGAATAAATGTAATTTGAGCTTGATTGGTATTTGGATTTTTTACACTAATTGTTGATAAAGATTGATTCCCCCAACTTTTTTGAACTTGGTTCAATAGCTTCTCAATAGCCAAGTTTTGAGCAGGTTTAATCGATTGATTCTCAAGTACAGTCTTTGTGCGTATTTCGGTAAAATATTGATAAGGGTTTTCAGGGTAGAGCTTTTGCATTCCCCAAGGCAGATATAAATAAAAGAAAATAGCTAAGCCAGTAAATGTAATAGTTAAAAAGAAGGGAAGTGCAACGACTGAAGAAATATTATGAAAGTCTAGCCATGAACGCTGAGACTTAAATGTGCGTAAAGTGAAAAAGTCAGTGAATATTTTTTTATGGGTAATGATGCCTGAAAACAAAGCAATCATCATAATAAATGCGGCAAGACACACGACTAATCGCCCAACTATTATTGGAATGCCAAAAAGTTGATAATGGAAACGGTAAAAAAAATCGCCGCCTAGAGTTGCCGAAAGTTGAAGTTCTTTTCCCGTGTTAGCATCAAGTGTGGCATTGCCATAACCGCCGTCAGCTTTTTCCCAATACATAGTGTTGACGGGACTTTGAGGTGTAGCCACAGTTAAATACCAAGATTTGGCATCTGGCGCGTTTTCTTGTAAATATTGATATGCTGTTTTAATCGCAATATCTTGCTTTACTTCATACTGCGCAAGGGCAGGTTGCATCCATAAATTAATTTCGTGGCGGTAATAAGATAGGCTACCCATTAAGAAAATGGCAAACACGAGCCATCCAAATATTAAGCCAGTCCATGAGTGCAGCCATGCCATAGATTGACGTATACCCTTATGCATAACCCACCATACGTGTCACAAAAAAGAAAAGGGCGCACAAAACAATTGATAGCCCAGTGAGTTTCAAAAGTGATTGAACGCAGAAACCAACGATCACAAAGATTACGTAAAATAGAATTGCTATAAATGCAGCGAGATATATAGCTTCAGCTTTGTCGAGGGTCAAAAGGAAAATTCCAATGAGTCCAACACTTAAATACGCCATACAGGCAAAGCCCATACCGAAAACTAGCAAGAATCGATAGAAAACTTTTATACGATATGACACTGGGAGATTTACAGTTTTGGACATCTTTATTGACATATACACAAAGAATAATAAGTAAAGCCAATCCCTAAATTGAGATTGGCTACGATATTAATATTTAAACTTTACAGCAACTGTATAGTTGGCAGAAGGGCCATAAAAAGCTTGGCCATCTGGAAAACTATTTAAATATTTCTTGTCAAAAATATTATTACCATTTGCTTGAAGCGTAATATGATCGTTGACTTCATAGCTTGCCATTAAATTAACTAAAGCATATGCATCTTGTTTAATCGTACTATTAACATTTGAATCATATAACTTTATCCCATCTTGCCATTGTAAGCCTGCACCAACTTTTAGCTTCGGTAAAACTGGTGGCGTGTAGGTGGTTAGCACGTTAATTGTTTGGTTTGGATTATAAGTTCTTGCCTCGCCGCCATTCTTAATATCTTTAATATTAAACTGAGCATAGCCGAAAGAAAGATTCACATTATTTGTGATTTGACCTGATAAGCCGACTTCTACACCTTGTGACTCTAAATCACTGGTTGGTACTTTTCGATTAAGTGGATTTCCATCAGAGCTGCGTAGAGGGTAATTATTTTGTTCAGTTTTAAATACTGAAAGTGTTCCTGTTAAACGGTCATCTAGCCATGAACTTTTTACGCCCATTTCATAGCTTTTACCATCAATAGGTTTTAAAGCTTGATTGGTATCTTTATCAATACCACTTTGAGGACGGAAAATTGAGGTGTAACTCATATAACCTGTATATTCAGGTGTAAAGTTATAAGTTAGTCCTACATATGGTGAGACTTTACTTTCACTATATGACATTGGCGAACCATAACTTTCACCTTTACTTTCAGCTTGGACATAGTTTGCACCAAGTAAAAGTTTTAAATCTTCATTAAGATGTAAGCGTGTTGCCGCATAGATTGAATTAATATTCTGCTTATAGTTTGCAGCTTCGGTGAAATCTGACCAAGTTACAGATTGCGGTGTCCAACTTGCCCAATCTGTAGTTGTTGATTTTATAACGTTACTATCGTTAATCGTTCCTGTAGATTGTTTATCTTGCTGATGATTACGTACATAGCTATAGCCTAAAGACGCCTCATGTTCTCGATTGAAAAGTTTATATGTTCCTTCGAGATTAAAATCTACAGCATGTTTTTCTTGGTGTTCTTGACCACCCCAAGGGGTTAGAGAAACACCTGATCCATCAGCTTTTGGATAACCATAATAATAAAGAAGACGACTATTATGTTTGGTATCAAGATAGTTGTAGGTCAGCTTAGCTGTCCATTGATCATTAATTTTTTGCTTTAATTCAACAAAAGCATTTTGTGTTTCATTATCCCAGTGTGCCCAGTCAGGGTTAGGGTTATATGAGCGATCATATGAAATTTGTTTACCATTGGCATCTAACAAAGGCAGAGCACCCCAGTTATTTGCATTTGGTTTATTTTGTTCTTGGCTATAACCTGCGGTAAGTAAAGTACTATCTGTCAAATCAGCTTCAATAATACCTGCGAAACCATTTCTCTCTGACGAGTATCGATCAAGGTAAGAATCACCAGTTTGCTCATAGCCCATAATACGGCCACGTACTTTTCCACTCGGTATAATTGCGCCAGAAACGTCAGCTTCATAACGCTGCGTATCCCAAGAACCATAACTTACACCGCCACTTACTTGGAACTCTTGAGTTGGTCGCTTACGAATATTATTGATCGTTGCGCTTGGGTCACCAAAGGCATTAGTTAAAGAATCTGCACCTTTAACTATCTCTACACGATCGTAAAAGTAGGTATCAGGGTTAGTGTTATTGTAGTTATAACCTGAGAGTGGAAAGCCCACGCCGTCAGTCAATATATTTGAAATTTCAAAACCACGAGCCATATAAGTGGTTCTCTCGGTCTCTTGATTAGAGACGGTTACACCGGGGGTGTTTCTTAGAACATCTCTCGTACTGGTAAGCCCAAAATCTTCAATTTGCTGACGAGTAACGACATTAATAGTTTGAGGGGTTTCTTTAGCCTCAATATTAAGCTTGGTTGCGCTACTCGAGTTTTTAACATTATATGCTTTGGTTTGTTCAGAAGACTGCTCAGCACTTGTGGCTTTAACTTGAATCGTCTGTAAAGCTTGTACCTCTGAATCTTGAGCATAAGAGAGATTAGCATAGCAAATCGCGCAGGCGATTACGGTAAGCTTAAATGGTCGAGGTGGGATATTCATAAGGTTAAAGATAATGTAAATAATTCTCATTTATTCTATTATTTGTAAATAAAAGCTACAATTAAAAATGGATTGTTAATTTAGATTAAAATATAAGTACTTAATGTAATTTTAGATGGAAGATTAAATTTTCTCTACTTTCTATCGCTTAAGCAGCAAGTTCAAGATTAATAAGTCTCTATGCTAGAATGCATTATTTCTCATTTTTGGATAAATCACCTTGGTAAACCGAAAACTTAAAATAGGCATTGTAGTAGGGGAAGTTTCTGGAGATACGCTGGGTGTAAAACTGATGCGTAGTTTTCGAGAACAAGGAATCGATGCCGAATTTGAGGGAATTGGTGGACCTCAAATGATTGCTGAAGGTTTTAAGAGCTACTATTCAATGGAAACCTTGTCTGTGATGGGTATTGTTGAAGTATTAAAAGATCTTAAAAAGCTATTTGCTGTACGTGATGGTTTAATCAATCAATGGACTGAGCAACCAGTTGATATTTTTATAGGAATTGATGCACCAGATTTTAATTTAAGACTTTCTAAGAGTATTAAAGAAAAGAATCTTCCAATAAAAACAGTTCAATATGTGAGTCCATCAGTTTGGGCATGGCGCCAAGGACGTGTGCATGGCATTAAGCAGAGCATAGATTTAGTACTTTGCTTATTTCCTTTTGAAAAAGTTTTTTATGAACGATATGAAGTTCCAGCAGCCTTTGTAGGCCATCCATTAGCTAAACAATTGCCACTTGAAAATCCAATTAAAATAGCAAAGCAGCAGTTGGGTATTGATGAAAATCAAAAACATATTGCTTTATTACCGGGTAGCCGAAGAGGAGAAGTAGAGCGATTACTGCCTATGCTGTTGGGTGCTGCCAATATTCTGCATAGCAAATATCCAGACATTCAATTTTTAATTCCCGCGATTAACGATGCCCGTAAGCAACAGATTGAGCAGGGTGTTGAACAAATTGCTCCAAACTTGAAAGCAAAAATTCATATTTTAGAAAATACAGATAGCGAGTCTAAAGTTGGCCGTATGGTCATGAATGCAAGTGACATTATTGCTTTAGCTTCTGGAACTGCAACATTAGAAGCAATGTTAATGCATAGACCAATGGTCACTTTTTACAAATTGCATTGGCTGACCTATATAATTGCTAAGCTTTTGGTGAAAATTCCTTATTATTCTTTGCCAAATATTATTGCGGGTAAGAAAGTCATTGAGGAGCTTATTCAAGCCGATGCAACACCAGAAAATTTAGCCGCTGAAATAGAAAAATTGATGAATGTTGAAAAATCTCAAATTCAAGTGATGCAACATTTAACTATGCATAAACAGCTTATTTCTGGAAATACAGAAGATCCGGTTCAGGTTATCTTGCAATGTTTGAATAGTTAACTTTTAAGATTTGATTGGCTAATTGCTTTTAATCCAGCTAATGAGAATTTTTTAAAATGCTCAACTAAATCATGTAATGGCATCTGGGCAATATTTTTCAAAGGTTCAGGTGCCTGAGCATTAGGTCCTGCAATAATGAGCATCATACAAGGTGTCATAACACTTAAAATGCAGGGTAAAACAGCAGGATCATTTTCATCTAGACAGGCAACTTGGCTAATAATTTTACGAATAAGAAAAAATTTCCTCATACCTGCAAATTCAATAAAACTTAATAAATGTTCAGAAGGTGAAAATAGTTCACGAATAAAGACTTTGCCATGCCAGACATCTTTTTCAGTTAATTTATGCAGCAAGGTCTCAAGTAATAAGCTTAGCTTTTCTTCTGGTGACTGAGTGCTTTCAACAAGTTTTAGTAAATATTTTTCATCTAGATAGTGAGCGTGAGCTTCAACTAAAACAGCTTGATATAGCCCATCTCGACCATCAAAGTGATAATTAATTGCAGCCAAATCAACATTCGCAGCGTTAGCAATTGTTTTGTTCGCTGTCTTTGCAAAACCATATTGGGCAATTAAAGGTCCTGCTGCCTCAATAATTTTAGACTTTGTTAAGTCACCATCACTTCGTCTAGATCTGGACATATTTAGCCCTAATTTTCATTCACCATAAAAGTATATCTTTTATTCAAAGATTGGAGTAATTTAAATTTAAATTGAATTTAAACTAAGAAAATTTGAATTTGATAAGAAGGCCAATAAGATGAATAAAAAAGTGATTGCCGGTGTTTTAGTTATTATAGCTGTAGTTGCTCTCAGCTTTTGGGCATGGAAATATCATAATAAAAAACAATCAGATAATACTTTAACTTTATATGGGAATGTAGATATTCGCCAAGTTTCACTTGCATTTGAACAGTCGGGGCGTATTGAAAAACTCTTGGTACAAGAGGGAGATAAAGTTAAGGCCGAAGAATTACTCGCTACGCTTAATACCAATGCATTACAAATTCAGGCGAAGCAAGCACAAGCACAACTTAAAGCACAACAAGAGGCAATTGTTAAACAAGAAGTGGGAGCTAGACCTGAAGAAATTAGTCAAGCAAAAGCACAACTTGCATCTGCCCAAGCCGAGCTTGATAAAACCATCAAAAACTTGCAACGCTTACAAATTTTGGTAAGTAGTACTGATGGTCGGGCAATCAGTCAACAAGAGCTAGACTATGCCAAAAGTAATAAAGATAGTGCTGAGGCAGCGGTTCGTGAAAGACAAGCCAATTTAGAATTAATAATTAAAGGCGCACGCAACGAAGATCGAGAAGCAACAAAAGCACAATATGAAGCGACTAAGGCCAATCTGGATTTAATTAATTATAACCTTACCCAAGCTGAGTTAAGAGCTCCAGTAAATGCAGTGGTACGAGCTCGGTTACAAGAAGTTGGGGATATGACAACTGCGCAAAAGGCCGTTTATACATTGGCATTGACTGATCCTAAATGGATTCGTGTATATGTGAATGAGCAAGATTTAAGTGTAATTAAAATGGGCGAAAATACTCAGGTCATTCGAGATTCAAATCCTGACCAACCTATTAAAGGCACAATTGGTTATATCTCTTCTGTTGCTGAATTCACCCCTAAAACTGTACAGACGGAAGAAATTAGAACAACACTCGTGTATGAGGTGCGTGTGTATGTAAATGACCCAAATGATGAATTAAAAATGGGTCAGCCCGTTACGGTAAAAGTTCCGCTTGTTTCAGGTGAGAAAGCTTATGACCGATGAAAAAACAGTGGTTGAAGCCCATAATTTAGTCATGACTTTTAAAGCTGAAAGTAAAAAGTCAGCGGATATTGCGGCAATTGATGATTTGAATATAGAAATCAATAAAGGGGAGCTTACAGCTTTAGTTGGACCAGATGGGGCTGGAAAAACTACATTTTTAAGACTGGTTGCGGGACTATATCAACCCACTTCTGGTTCTTTAAATGTATTGGGATTAGATGTTATTAAAAGTCCTCAAGCGGTACAAAATCGTATTAGTTATATGCCCCAGCGCTTTGGGCTATATGAAGACTTAAGTGTACAAGAAAACCTAGATTTATATGCTGACTTACATGGTGTAGCTCAAGATATTCGCACACAACGATTTAAACGCTTATTAGAAATTACAGATCTTATAAATTTTACGGCGCGTCCTGCAGGAAAGCTTTCCGGAGGGATGAAGCAAAAGCTTGGGTTAGCATGTACTTTAGTTCGCTCCCCAGAGTTACTATTGCTTGATGAGCCTAGTGTTGGCGTAGACCCTTTATCAAGACGAGATTTATGGATCATTATTGAACAGCTTGTTCAGGAAGAAAACTTAAGCGTAATCATAAGTACTGCTTATATGGATGAAGCAGAAAAATGTGCCCAAGTGTATATCATGCATGAAGGGAAAATTTTAAAACAAGGTTCTCCAGAGCAATTAAAAGAAATAGCACGCGGACAAACATGGCGAGTAAAACCTCTTGCAAATATTAAGGCGCGGACTATACAAGCCCAATTACTTGATAATCATCTAGAGATTATTGATGCTGTTCCAAAGGGTGAACAAGTGAATTTTATTAGTCGTCAAAAAGAGTTATTAGCCGATACTTTACCTGAAGGGCTAAAAGCAAATACGCGACCAGCAGAACTTGAAGATGTGTTTATGATGCTGTTGCAGCAGACTCAAAAGCAACCAAAACATATACCTATTTCTGAGCAAGCTTTTCAATTAGAACAAAACAATAATTTAAAATCAGAGCAACCTATCGTTGTAGTTAAAGATTTAGTCCGAACTTTTGGAGATTTTACTGCTGTCGCTAACACATCATTTGATGTGCAACGTGGTGAAATTTTTGGATTACTTGGACCAAATGGGGCTGGAAAAACAACCACATTTCGAATGCTATGTGGATTACTGCCAGCAAGTAGCGGGTATTTGGAAGTTGCTGGTAAAAATTTACGCACAGCTCGTGCTGAAGCTAGGGCTAAGGTAGGTTATGTCTCTCAGAAATTTGCACTTTATAGTAACTTAACTGTTTTAGAGAACCTCAAATTTTTTGGTGGAGCCTATGGTTTATCGGGCAACCAACTAAATCAACAAATTAGTAAGGCATTACAGCAATACGATTTAAAGTCCCATATTAAAAGTGGTGATTTACCAGGTGGCTATAAACAGCGTTTATCGATGGCTGCTGCGTTGTTACATGAGCCAGAAATTCTGTTTTTAGATGAACCTACGAGCGGAATTGACCCACTTGCACGGCGTTCATTTTGGTACGCAATTGGTGAACTCGCAAATCAGGGGATTACCATCATTATTACGACGCATTTTATGGAAGAAGCGGAATATTGTGATCGCATTGCCATACAAGATGCTGGAAAGTTATTGGCTTTAGGTTCCCCCCAACAAGTCCGCGACTTAGCAAGTAAAGATAAACATATTGCTGACATGAATGAGGCTTTTATCGCCATTGTGGAGCAAGCACGTGCGTTAAGGCATGTTGTTTAGGAGGTCTACAATGAGTCAGTTTGCATTTTGGAATCGTTTGACAGCGTTAGTACGTAAAGAAACTAAGCAGCTCATTCGTGATAAAAGTAGTCTCGCAATTGGTCTGGTTCTGCCTACCATCTTAATTTTACTTTTTGGTTATGGACTATCCTTTGATTTAAATCAGGCCCGAGTCGGCGTAGTCGTTGATCAATCTTCACCTCAGGTAAAGCAAGCTTTAGCTGGTTTAAATGGTTCTCGATATTTAACCAGTCAGCAATTTTATAATTTGCATGAAGCTGAACAAGCCATTCAAAATGGAGAAATTGATACAATTTTGCATTTCCCTTCAGATTTTGCGCGTCAGGCGCAGCAAGGTAATGCCAAGGTTCAACTGTTATTAAATGGTACATCGACCACAATAGCCACAGCATTAGAAGGTTATGTTGCGGGGGCTTTGGCAACAGCGCCATTTATACAGGTTGATCGAAACGCAATATTAGCGCCGTCAAGTACCATTAATATTGAACAACGAATATGGTTCAATGAATCTGGTAACAGCACTTGGTTTTTAGTCCCTGGTTTAATGGTGTTAATTTTAACTTTAATTGGCGCATTTTTAACGGGGTTACTGATTGCCCGTGAAAGGGAGCGCGGAACTCTAGAAGCTTTATTTGTTACACCTGTACGGCCATTTGAAATTGTATTAGCAAAACTCATTCCCTATGTGGTGGTCGGCATGATTGATATTGTGATCTGTATTGTTGCTGCCTATTTTATTTTTGAAGTGCCCATGCGCGGTTCATTATTCTCAATTCTATCAGCTTCATTTTTATATTTAATCGTTTCGTTATTACTTGGTTTAACTATATCAGGCTTTGCTCAAAGTCAGTTTCAGGCGAGTCAAATTGCTTTATTGGCAAGTTTTATGCCTGCACTCATGCTTTCAGGTTTTGTTTTCGATACACGAAATTTACCCTTGGTTGTACAAATTGTTAGCCAGTTACTACCAGCTACACATTTTATGATTTTAATTAAAACCTTATTTATGGGAGGCGATGATTGGAAGTTATGGTTTAAAGAATGCGGTATTTTACTGGGATATATCGTTGTTTTGATATGTGCTGTGAACTTTTCACTGAAAAAACGGTTGAGATAAAGTTATGTGGCAGCAACTAATCGCTTGGCTGAAACATTTAAGTTTTTTAGTCAAAAAAGAATTCTTAACCATTTTTAGTGATCCTGCAAATAGAGTCATTCTATTTGTACCAGCACTGATGCAGGCACTTTTGTTTGGTTATGCTGCAACTTATGATGTTAACCGTGTGGATTATGCAATTTTAGATCAGAGCAAAGGGCAGGTTTCACATGAACTGATCTCAAAGCTCGATGGTTCTGGTATTTTTAAGCGGGTTGCAACACTTCAATCTACCGATCAAATCAAACAGGTCATTGATAGTCGTCAGGCATTGGTCATGATAACGATACCTTCAGACTTTGAAGACAAATTAAATAATAAACAAAGCTCTGCCATACAGGTAATTATTGATGGTAGAAACTCATCAACCGCTGTTGTGGCTGGTTCATATCTAAACAAAATAATTGGCCAGTTTAATCAGCAAAAATTTAACTCAGCTTTACCTATTAGCCTTGAAACAAGAACATGGTACAACCCAAATCAAGAGTCTCGATGGAGCTTAATGCCTTCATTAATTGCAGCATTAAGTATGATGCAGACATTACTTTTATCGGCTTTATCCGTAGCACGCGAACGTGAGCAAGGTACGTTCGATCAGTTATTAGTTACGCCGTATACACCATTACAAATTATGATTAGTAAGGCTTTGCCACCAATTTTTGTAGGTTTGATGCAATCAACCATTATTTTATTAATCATTTTATTCTGGTTTGAAATTCCAATGAATGGATCTATTGGGCTGCTTTATTTTGGGTTGTTGAGTTTTAATGTGGCTGTAGTGGGAGTGGGTTTATCAATTTCAGCATTATCATTAAATATGCAACAAGCCATGCTTTTTACGTTTTTATTGATTATGCCTTTAATGTTGCTTTCAGGTTTACTAACTCCAGTAGAAAACATGCCTAAAGCATTAGAAATAGCAACTTACGCAAATCCTTTAAGATTTGGAATTAACTTGGTACAACGGGTTTATTTAGAGGGCGCAAGCTTTGCACAAGTCAAATTTAACTTTATTCCAATGATCATACTGGGACTAGTGACTTTACCTTTGGCAGCTTGGCTATTTAGAAATAGATTATCTTAATTAAAAAGCCCCATTTTAGGGGCTTTAAAACTTACTTAAGCACGTATAATCAGCTCGTAACCCGTATATTTACGGATGTTGATAACACCGATATCAAAAATTAAATATTGACCCTTAATGCCCTGTAATACACCACGAATTTTTGGTGTTTTATCCAGATTTAAAGACTTAATTTTTTCAGGATATTGTTCAACTGGGTAAACAAACTCACGTGGTAACTCATTTTCTAATAATTCAACAGTTTCGTTAAACTCAAGATTTTGGCTAAATTCTTCACGAATAGTTTGAATTTTAGGTGAAAATTCTTCGATTAACTGATCACGTTGTTCAACCATATTTAAAGGTTCAGCTTCGCCCTTAAGGAGTTTACGCCAATCAGTTTTATCAGCCACTAAAGAACCAAACATGGTTTCAAGTTGCCCAGATAAACGACGTGATCCTACTTTTAAAATAGGTAAGGCCTGAGTTGCACCTTGGTCCAACCAGCGGCCTGGCATATGGTTAACACGGGTAATCCCTACTTTCAAAGCACTAGAGTTTGCTAAATACACAATATGAGGTTGGAAACAAACATTGTGAGCAAAGTCATCTTCACGACATGTACCTAAATGATAGTGGCATGTTTCAGGTTTCATAATGCATAGGTCACATTCCGCTTTAGTTTTAAAACATTTAAAGCAGTGGCCTTGAGAGTAAGACTTAGGTGTTTTAGTGCCACAAGAGGTGCAATAAATATTACCTGTCCATTCGATTTCTAGTTCTTGTCCTAAATTAAAAGGAAGATCAATTTCTGAACGGTCTAATACAAATTTGTATTCAACATTTGCCTTGGTTGTCTGTTGATCAGTTACACTAGCATCTTTTAGGCCTGCATGCATTTTATGGCAAATGCCTTGTAGTTCCATAAAGTTTAAACTCACATCTTTCAATTAAGGGTTGCAGTTATGGCTGAACAAAATGTCATCACTTCTATGCTAGACGATTTATCAAATGAACAGCCCATTCATACTGCACTTTGTATTGGCCAGAAAATTGACCTGAATAACGCAATTCAATGGCACTATTTTACCGTAAGTGAGCTTTTAAGTCTGCCTTTTACTCAGCGTTATGATTTGGGTTTTGTATTGTTTGATATAGATGAAATGCAGAGCATAACTGAAGTACAAAAATCACAATTATTAGTAAAACTACGTGATTTATTAGCAAAACGAATTGTTGTGGTGAGCAAACGCAGTGATGAGCAATTATTGCGTTCTTTAGGGTTTACGCAACTCATTGATAAAACGTCACATGATAGCGATTTCGCTTTATGGCAATTTAACATATTGACCTATAAACATGTTCCGGATTGGTTTAACTCGAAGTTTTGGGCAAACCCGGAAAACTGGAATAAATTCCGCTGGTAAAAGGGCCCTAAATTTCTTTCAAAATTTAACAATTTGGCTTTTGCTGTCTTAACAAGAATCCGCGTATGCTCATGTGTAAACCATACATAAGAGTTACAAATGACAAATTTAAGCAACATTGTAGAAGTTTTGGCTCAGCAGGCTTTAGGTGGGAACCAACAAGCGTCAGGCCAAGGTGGTTTAGGTGGGATTTTAGGTTCAGTACTTGGACAAATGGGCGGCAATACTTCTTCTGGTACTCAAGGTGGTCTGGGAGGCGTACTAGGTTCTGTATTAGGTCAAGTGACTGGAAATAATAATACGCCTCAAGCAGGTGGCGGTGTACAAAGTTTATTAATTGCAGTTGTGCCTTTAATTTTAGGTTGGGTGCAGCAACAAGGTGGTTTACAGGCTGCATTAGAAAAGTTGAAAGGTGCAGGTTTAGGTAGTCAGGTTCAAAGCTGGGTTGATCCAAATCAAAGTAATAGCGAAGTTCCTTCTCAACAATTGCAGAGTTTATTTAATCCAGCCGACATTGAGCAAGTTGCTCAGCAAGCCCAAGCTCCAAAAGAGCAAGTTTATGGTGCAATTGCTTCAGTCTTACCTCAAGTCATTGACTCATTAACACCTCAGGGTGACAGCACTGATCATCAAGAAGCAAACCAAGACATTCAAAACGTCATGAATCTGGTAAGTGGTTTCTTAAAATAAGATATAAGTGTTAAAAAAAGCCGATAACTTTTATATCGGCTTTTTTAATCTGAACAATAAAATAAAAGGGCCGAAGCCCTTTTATTTTAGATATGAATCAAAGATAACTGATTAGAAGTTATATTCGATACCAGTACCAACAACAGTTTGTTTGTCGTCTTCTTTAATCCAGTCACGTTTTTGTTGAGCAACGATACCGTAGAAGCGAGCTTGTTTGTTGATTTGGTAATCAAGACCTAAACCGTACAAGTCGATTTTACGATCTGATTGACCACTTACTTGAGTTTCAGCTGAAGCATATTCTGCTTTCACTTTAAGTTTAGTGTTTGGAATTTTATAAGCCGCTGTTACAGCATAAGCTTCTTCCTCTAAACCACGGTAAGCTTTACCAGCTTTATCGATTGAACCATCTGATTTATATGATTGACCGTATGCAGTCAATTCATCAGTAGGTTCAGCATGTTGCCATAAAGCACCTACAACAAAACCTGATTTTGCGATGTCATAAGAACCAGTTACACGGTAAGCATCTGTATAAACATCTTTCAGACCGTAAGCAGCATATTTACCTTTAATACCGAAGTCACCAGCAGCAGCTACTGCTAAGCCAATGTCTTTGTTTTCATAGCCAAGCGCAGTTGACACAGAGTCAAAACTATCATTTTTGCTATCTTTACCAGTTTCACCTTGTTTACTATCAGAGGTGCTTTCACCAGTTTGAGCCATGATGTTGAAAGTTAAACCAGCTAATAATTTAGGGTCTAATTCAAAACCTACTACGTTGTCTAAACGGTTTTCGCCGTACATGATATTAGTAATATCTAAACGTGTATCGTCATTAAAGATGTCTTGGTTGCCACCAGCAGCAGTTTTGAAGTAAGAGTCATATTTACCTACTTTCAATGTACCAACGCCTTCAGTTTTTAAACCGATAAAACGGTTACGAGCACTAAGGTCAGTATCAGAACCTGAACCATCAGTAGAAATTGCCCATTCAGCTAAATAAACAGCAGATAGCTTGTCAGTTAATTTCTCTTCGCCTTTTACCCCAATGCGAGAAGAGTTTGAGTTAACTTCAGTAACGTCACTTTTTCCATCGAAATTTTTATTGTCAACTTGGTTAATAGAAACATTCAGTTTGCCATACAAAGTTGGCGCTGCTTGCACCGCGTTTATGCTCAAAGTTGCAACTGCGGCAGCGAGTAGCAATTTCTTCATTGAGATTTCTCCAAAAGTATTTAAAAATGGCGTATGCCTAGTTAACTATTTATTTTGTAGTTGACTTATGTACAAAAAGTTACAAAAGCTCACCAACTTGCTAAGCAGTATCGGCAAAATTTGTGACAGGGGCGTGAAAAATAAATGACAGTTTTATGACGGTTGAAATTTAGAAATAAATTAATTATTTTCATTTTTTATAATTTTTAGACGAAAAAAAGCGGAGTCAAAACTCCGCTTTAATAAATTAAAAATCAAAGAGCTGCTTTAATTTTCTCAGCTAATGCTTTAATTTTTTCTTGATCTCCCAATTCTACAGCATGGCGCCCGAGTTGATGCACATTTGTAGGAATAAGGTGAAAATGAACATGCGGAACAGTTTGTCCTGCCGCTGCTCCAGAAAGTTGCATCAAGACAATACCTTCTAAATTGAGCGCTTTTTCCATTGCTTTCGCAATTTTCTGAACAATTTGTATGGTATATGCGGCTGCTTCTGGGGGTAAATCAAGCAGCGTTACAGCAGGTGTTTTTGGAATAACTAATGTATGACCATCGGCTTGAGGCATAATATCCATAAAAGCTAGAACTTGATCATCTTCATAGATTTTTATCGCTGGAAGTTCATTGCGTAAAATTTTTGCGAAGATATTTTGATCATCGTATGCCATGTATTATTCCTTTAAAAATTATTTACATTTCAATTCTTTCTGACGCTCTTTAATCGCATCAAGACGTTGTTGCTCTTTGTCAGAAAACTTTGGTTTTGTCGTATGACAGTTTTCATTACCATATTTTTCTTTTGCATCAGGATCTTTAAAACAAAAGCCTTTTGATGCATAAATTAAATTGTAATCGTCTTGCAATTTCTGACATTCTTGCTCAGGCGTTGCAGCTTGAACGCTTAAACCAGCCATGCTGACCATGCCAGTAAAGACTGCAACCATAAATTTATTCATGAGCGTTTCCTCAATTAAAGGTATGAACCTGTACTCAATATAAGGTTTATTACCAATATTTCAATGACTATTAATTACTCAAGTGTCATTTTGGTTGATAATTTGTTCACAAAATAAATAAAAACTTTAGATATCAATAATTTATAAAAATCAAATAAAAACATAAACTTAACTAAAAAATTATATATTTTTCCCTAATTTAATTCTTAATAGAATACTAGCGCTGCTTAAAATAGAATGCTTGTGTTTAGTATGTAATGATCTAAAAAGCTGATACAAAGCATATAGTCATGACTTTTCTTATTGCCAAATAGACAGCTTTGGTTTGCAATTTGGTCAATGAAAAGGAAAGAGATCGATGACATTATCAAAAATACAAACTGTGATAATTATCACGTTTTGTATTTCAGGATTAAGTGGAATTCACTAGGCCCATTTTATTTTAGACGGAAATGGGCTTTTTCTTTTTTCAGTAAAATATAAAGAAGCTAGAATTAAGCTTCGTTTTTATTTTAGTTTACAATTCAACTGAAAGATGTATTGATTTTACATGTTTAAACTTCTATTATAATGTGCTTAATTGCTGCGTTTGATAGTTTTTGTTTTCTAGCCCATTTCTAAAATTGAAATGGGCTTTTTTTATTCTTAAATTTGTGTTGAACGTTCGATCAGCCATTTCTCCAGTTTTGGCCAGAACTCCAGAGCACTTGCCTGACTCGACATTAGGCCTAAATGACCACCGGGGATGAGAGTAAACGTGACATCCTGACTGCTTGTCAATTGACTTAACGGAGATGCAGCGTCAGCAGTCACCAACTGATCACTACGACCCGCGCCAACTAAGAGGGAACAATCTATATTTTTTAATTCGATTTTCTTTTCTTTTAACTGAATAAAGCCACGTTTTAACGGATTTTGTAGCCAGACATTAAACAACATGTCCTGATTAATCCCACCCGGATAATCAATCATATTATTTAAAAAGCTACTTAAGGTTGCATGCTCTTGTACAAATTGCAGGTCATCAAGATTTTTTAGTAATTGAACATGTCCCTCAAACCAACCTTTAGGATCAAGAATTTTGAAACCTAACGAGTTTAAAATTCCGGGACTATGAATCAAACGTTTTGGCAATCCAGAATAAATACGGTCCTGAATTTTTTTATTGCGGCCAATCAAATGATTTATGGTTTGATAGAGCTTGCCAATATGGCCAGATGCATAACTATCTATTGGACTACCAAGAACAATAAGGTTTTTAACATAATTGGGTTGGTTAAAAGCAGTATATAAAGTGACGAATATGCCCGCCATACTCCAGCCATGTAGAGAGATTTGTTCACTTCCTGAATGCGCGCGAATGAGTTCAATCGCTTTAGGAATGAAATCTTCAATAAATGATAAAAAGTTAAGATGTCTATCTTTAAATTTTAATCGGCCCCAATCGACTAGATAGACATCAAAGCCTGCATTTTGGAAATATTTAATAAGCGAACGATATGGATATAAATCATAAATCGCCATATTAATTGCGAGTGGGGCAACAAATACTAAAGGTTCTTTTAATTTTTTTTGTGTGGCTGCGTAGTAACGGATACGGGTTTGATTGAATTCGCCAATCACTTCATATGGCGTGCTTTGTGACAAAACCAATGTTTTTGGGTGAAATAGTCTGGTAGAAAGGTGCTTGATTTGACTTTGTTCAGAGACAAGGGACTTTAAGCGTTTCATCTTACTTCACTAACTATTTACTAAAATTAAATAAAGTCTAAGCGATAATTTTAAGGTTTACCTTGACCTTAAATACCTTAGACACTCAAAATGATGATAGTTTTTTAGTACATGACCAGTAAAGGCGAACATTTAATGAACCAGTCTGATGATTTAGAATACCAACTTGATACTTTAGCCATTCGTACCGGACATACTCGTAGTTTTGAAGGTGAGCATGGCGAACCGATTTTTTTGACATCATCTTTTGTATATGAAAATGCAGAAGAAGCTGCAGCAAAATTTTCTGGTCAGGTTCAAGGAAATATCTATTCTCGTTTTACCAATCCGACTGTATCGATGTTCGAAAAACGCTTGGCAGCTTTAGATGGTGCTGAACGCGCTGTTGCGACAAGCTCTGGAATGGGCGCGATTTTGTCAGTTACTATGGCATATCTCAAAGCGGGTGATCATGTTATTTGCTCAAGAGCAGTTTTTGGTTCAGTTGTTGCCTTATTTGAAAAATATATTGCCAAGTTTGGTGTAGATATTACATTTGTCGATTTATGTGATTTAGACGATTGGAAAAAGGCAGTACGTCCTGAAACTAAACTTTTATTTGTTGAGTCACCGTCTAATCCTTTAGCTGAGATCGCAGATATTCAAGCGCTTGCAGATATTGCCCATGCGAATGGTGCATTACTTGCGGTTGATAACAGTTTCTGTACGCCTGTTTTACAGCAACCATTAAAGTTTGGGGCAGACCTTGTAATTTACTCGGCGACTAAATATTTAGATGGGCAAGGGCGCGCATTAGGTGGTGCTGTTGTCGGTAATCATCAGTTATTAGAAGAAGTTTTTGGTGTTGTCCGTACGCTTGGACCATCAATGAGTCCATTTAATGCTTGGGTCTTCTTAAAAGGTTTAGAGACTTTACGTTTGCGTATGAAAGCACACTGCGAGAGTGCTCAAATTCTTGCAGAATGGTTATCTACTCATGAAAAAGTAGAAAAAGTTTACTACGCTGGTTTGCCAACTCATGAAGGTCATGAGCTTGCTGCCAAACAGCAAAATGGTTTTGGCGGGATCGTTTCTTTCGTAGTTAAAGGCGAACGCGAAGGTGCTTGGAAAGTTATTGATAATACTAAGTTTATTTCAATTACTGGTAACTTGGGCGATGTGAAGTCAACAATTACACATCCTGCAACGACCACACATGGCAAACTTTCTGCTGAAGCAAAAGCTGCTGCTGGTATCCAAGAGGGGCTAATACGTGTATCGGTAGGTTTAGAAGATATTAATGACATTATTCGTGATATCTCACGTGGTCTGGATCTAATCTAATTAATTCTATCGAAATAACACTCTTTGGTTGTTTTGTTTATCAAACCATCTCTTTAATCGAGATGGTTTTTTATATTTAAATGTTACTCAAATTTCAGAATTGCAATAAAAAACCTACATTTTTGTTTAAATGAGGGCTAAGAGCACAAGGTATAAAGACTTTAAATTTAATTAAAAGAAATGCGAGTTTTAAAAATGCTTAAGCCTATTGCTATTGTCGTTGTAGTGGGGGTAATCGGGGTAGTTGGATACAAATTGCTGACCAAACCGAATCAGAACCCAGTGAATGAAACAACCTTATTGATTAATAATGCAGAGAAGTCGGTGCAAGAAGCAGATAAATCTATTCAAGAAGCAAATACTTCCTTTAAGAAAGTCCCTTTAAGTGAATATAAAACAATTGATAAAGGGTTACAGGCATCTCAATAGTGAATAAATTTTTATCAAACTTTAATGTATAACTTTTAGGCACTTATGAAGTGGATCTAAGTTTAATCATGCTACTGATATACCTCCGTGGAATAGAGCTAGAGATACTGATAGAAAACATTAGTCTATTGTGTCAGAATTACGGATTAATTTGAGTTCAATGCGCTAATCTGTATGGATTTTAATCACATGGGTTGGTTCAATGAGATTAAGTTTTT
>Ga0207710_10000149_pt1 | contig 79810 bp, 69 predicted proteins | sample KBSS24metaG_FD_184400 | JGI IMG/M metagenome (GOLD analysis project Ga0207710, IMG submission 184400) | Switchgrass rhizosphere microbial communities from Kellogg Biological Station, Michigan, USA - KBS S2-4 metaG (SPAdes) (version 2) | ecosystem: Host-associated > Plants > Roots > Rhizosphere...
AGTCCTGAAGAACTGGCACATCTTCAACCGCTACCGTGGCTGTCCACGCAGGGTCGGCACGTTCGCCCAGGCCGTCTTCATCCTTGAGCAGGAGGGGATTTAGGAAAACCGACTTTGAAAAAGCTCACCGAACGCGCGGCGGGCGCGAAGCCTCGCCGTATCTCCGTCCGCCTGCTCTACCCATCCGCGGGAGGCGCGATCATGCGGCGAACCACGTTCGTCCGCCTGGTCTGGGCTCCAACGGTCAGGGCGGCTGAAACAGCGCTTCGGAAGCAGGAGGCCGAGGCGCGTGCGTCACAGCGGAAGGAGGACGCCGAGCGGGCTGCGGCGGCAGCCGATCGCCTGGCCGGGGGAGTCGACTTGTTGAGTCGGCCCGGGGCGCGGTGCCGGGATTGCTCCCGGCCCGTTTCCCCGAGCCGCTCGCCGAACCCGCCGTGCCGATCACTCGGCAACGGGCTCTCCACGGTTTCTGCCGTCAGGCGTGGTTGGGGGAAGGCCACGGGGACGGGATCTTGGCGCCCCGGTAGGAGTACCGGGAGACCGTCACTCCTTGGAGCCGGAAGTACTCGACCCCACCAGCCGCGATCACCCACCGCCCGGAAGCGGTCTTGAGGTGGCGGCGTAGCTGTCCCCAGTTCCAGCGGTGGCGGGCCCGGAGCATATGGACGAGTCTCCACCAGGTGAAGGTGTCCAGTTTGCTGAAGGTCCGCTTCGCCACCGCGTGGCGGAAGTAGTAGGCCCATCCGCGCATGAGCTGCCGGAGCTTGACCAGCACGGATCTGAACTCCCACTGCGATGTCCTGTGCGTCAGGGCACGGATCTTCGCCTTCAGCGCCCGGACGGAGCTGGGCGCGATGAAGGTGTAGACGTACCACTTGTTCGTGCCCCTCTTGCGTTTCCACCGGATGCGGAAACCGAGGAACTCGAACCCGTCACCCATGTGCACGACCCGCGTCTTGGACGGCGACAGGCGCAGTCCCAGCGGGGCGAGCACGGCGGCGACGTCCTCGCGCAGCGCTTCGGTGTCCTCGCGCGTCCCATGGACCAGCACGACAAAATCGTCCGCATAGCGGACAATCCGCCACGTCGGTGCCCCCTTGGAGCGGCGGTACGCGCGTTTCCCGCTGGTCGACATCGGCCCGCCGGGCTTCCACGGCTCCATCACGTGCTCGTCGAGCACGGACATCGCCACGTTGAAGATCAACGGGGACAGGATGCCGCCCTGTGGCGTGCCGGTCATCGTCCCTTGCACCGCGCCGGGCTCGGTGAGGATCCCAGCTTTCAGGAACGCCTTGACCAGCGCCAGCACACGCTTGTCCTTGACCCGCAGCCGCACCCGGTCCATGACGGCCGTGTGTGACAGGGAGTCGAAGGCCGCCTCGATATCCGCGTCCAGCACCCAGCGGTAGCCCCGGGTACCGAAGTGGTGGACCTCGGCGATCGCGTCGTGGGCGCGCCGCAGGGGCCGGAACCCGTACGAAACCGGCAGGAAGTCGGCCTCGAAGATCGGTTCCAGCACCAGTACCAGCGCTGCCTGCACGACCCGGTCCGCGATCACGGGAATACCGATCTTGCGGACCTTGCCCGACCCGCCCGGCTTCGGGATCTTTCGTTCCCTCACCGGCAGCGGTCGGAACGAGCCGTCCTTGACGGCGGCCCGCAGGTCGTCCAGGAACCCGGACACCCCGATACGCTCCTCCACGTCGGCGACGGTCAACCCGTCGACACCGGGAGTGTTCGCACCGCGGTTGCCCGCGACCCGGTCGAACGCCACCAGCAGCGTCGCCGGGTCGTACACGAGATTGAACAGGTCATCGAACCTGCGGCCAGGATCGGCCGCCGCCCAACGGTGAAGCTTGGCCTGCATCTCCGATACCCTCACCCGCGGCCCGGCCGGACCACGATGAGGAGCGCCGCCATTCGGCGGCGCATCTGCCGGCATTGCAGCATCCATCCCTTCTCGAAACCGCTGCCGTCCTTCCCCATGCGGCCGGCTCTCCCGGCCTCGGAGTACTACGACGGCTCCGCCCCGCCCCAGACCGATCGGCGGTCGACGCACCCAGCCCCGCCATCGCCACTGGACGCGGCGGACAGGGCAAGGCCCGGGACGGTTCCCGTGTTCACTGTGGTTCGCTCGTCGGAGGAGGAGCCCGACTATGCCCCTGCGGCCTCGCCACGAGTACGCCGCAGACCTTCCTCGTGGCCTCCTGGACGGCTCGTGCCCACCGTCCCCGGAGTTCCCCGCCCAACATCCAGACGGGTACGCACCGCTCCCGGCCCAGATCCGTCAGGTTCGAGCCGGTGCCTGATCAAGGGGGTGTCACACGCCGGTTCCTCGCGTACTCCTCTCCGTCCCGCTCGCCGGACCCGGACCATCTGACGGTGCTGACCCGTCCCGGCTTTGTCAGGGCTGCTCCCACCATCCCCGGCGTCACCCAGACCAGGCTGCCCCCAGCTCCACCGTCCTGCTGCGACAGGATCGGCGGCGAAGGTCTCTCACCTCCACTCGAACCACAGCGCCTCACGGCGCACCCACGAGCTTCGCCACTACTACGCGAGCCTTCTGATCTTCGCGGGTGAGAGCGTCAAGGTTGTCCAGGCTCGGCTCGGCCACAAGAGCGCGGTCGAGACGTTGGATACGTACGGTCACCTCTGGCCCGACACGGAGGACGCCACCCGGGCCGCTGTCGACACCGTGCTGGGAAAGGCTCTCGAACCCGAAACGGCCCAGGAACGGCCCAGCGCGACCGTGTAGACGCTCCGCCGCGGGTCAGGAGGGGTAAAGCGGATGAGGTGGCCTGTAAGCCGGGTTCTGTACCGGCGCGCCTTGCGGCTTGCCGGCGGCGACCATCTCTCTGCGACTGCCGTTGCCGGCAGCCTGGTGCGGTCTACCCGCAGGCTCGGGCGGGCAGCCCTCGAACGCCTGCGCGGCTTGCGACCCATGCGGGCCGCGGGCCTTCTGACCTTGCTCCGGGCGGGGTTTACCGAGCCGCCCAGGTCACCCTGGACGCTGGTGCGCTCTTACCGCACCGTTTCACCCTTACCGGCGTCCGTGACCGGCGCCGGCGGTCTGTTTTCTGTGGCACTGTCCCGCGGGTCACCCCGGGTGGGTGTTACCCACCGCCCTGCCCTGTGGAGCCCGGACTTTCCTCGGCGGCGCCAGGGGTGCCCCGACGCCGACGCGGCCGCCCGGCCACCTCATCCGCGAGCTTCAGCATAGGCCACCCGTCCGCCTAGACTCCCAGGGCACAGGGGATCGAACCGGACGGGCCGACCTGGGACGTCCCGGTCGACGCACGATCGATGGGACGACGATGGCCGGATCGGACCAGCCGGGCAAGAAGATCGACTACACCCGCGTGCCGCGCCCGCAGCAGGCGCCCACCGGCCCGGCGCCCACCGGCCCGGCGTTCGCGGCCGGCGCCCCGGGCGCCCCCGACGGCGTGCCGACGGCTGGTGGGGCGGTGCCGCAGCCGTATCCGGGCTCGGGTCCCGGTGTGCCGGGGTCCGGCGGGTTCCCGGCGCAGGGCGGGCCGGTGGCAGGTGGTCCCGCGCCCGCACCCGGTGGGCCTGGCGCGCCCGGCGGTCCCGCGGGACCGGGCGGCGGGCGTCCGCCGCGGCGGCGGGGGGTGGCGTACACCACCTATGCGATCACGGTTGCTGTTGCGATCATCGCGATCCTGGTTGTCATCTTCGTGGTCAAGAACGACGCCCGGGTGAACATCTGGCTGTTCGGCGCGACGCAGCAGATGTCCGTGGCCGGGGCGCTGGCCGCCTCCGCGGGGGCCGGCCTCCTCATCGGGGTGCTGCTCGGTCTCATCCCGCAGATCCGCCTGCGCCGCGAACTGCGCCAGCTCCGCCGCGCCGTCCGTGACCGATAGTGCGCGCTTCGGGTTGCGATCATGCTGGCGCGGCCACCGGTGGTGGCGGCGTTGGTTGAGTAGGCGCTCGGGCTCGCCCTCCGGTCTCGGCCGCTACGTTCTGTCATTGAGGTGAGGCCTGCCGCGGGGGGTTGAAGATCAATATGGTTCTTCTGCCCGGTTCCGTGTCTGATTTGTCTAGGGAGAAGGACCATCCCCGGCCGATCTCCGCCCGGGGCGACCGGATCGCCTCCACAAACTGTGACGACAGCCCCTTCCGTGGCTCGGCGGGCAGCCCATCCCATGGCAGGCAGGGGATGGGTGGGTGAGAGGCGTCCTGAGTCTGCCGAGCGTAGGAATCCGTGGGTGGCAGCAGTGGCACCGGGTCGCGAACACCAGCGGGACACGCCGCTGCAACGCTGCCCAGGGGCGTTGCCGATCAAGACCATAAACGTCACAACCGTGAGACGCGGCCGGTAAGACCGCCTCCGCCGGCCTCGGCGTCCCGTCGTCGCGCAGCTCTGTGCCCCAGGGGGCAGCCCAGGGGTCAGGCCCCGAGTCCAGGGTCGGGGCGTTGCCCGCGGGGGGCGACGTCCGCGGGCGCGATATCTGGTTCAGCGACGGCGGATCAATCCGGCGCGACAACGGTGGGGGTTCCGTTGTTCGGTCAGGGCTGTGTTGATTCCGGGCCGCCGGTGCAGATGCACGGCGCGGGGTGATCTCGGGGCAGGGAATCTCCTTGCCGGTCACGGGTATTTTCTGTCGCCTGGGCGCGATCGCGGCCGGGTGTGAAGGCCCCGATGTATACCGTCCGATGGTCTCCCGGGACTATTGCCGGCGTCACAGTCGCCGCATACACCGAGGTGTATGGCGCCTTTGTGTCGGGTCCTTCCGCCGGGCCGTCCGGATCTCCTCGAAGTGGCCACAGTCCCGACAACTCGGGGTCGGCGTGGGCGTTGTCGTCGGCTTTTGTGGGCGGCCCCGGGAAATGTCCGTCGGGGTGGCCTGGACCGGTGGCCAATTGGGGTTACCGGTAGGTGTGAGTTCCGGGAGCCGAATGGCCGGGCAACTGCGGTTCTATCGGTACAGTCCGATTTGTGACTCCACCGCGTGCCGTCCCATCGCCAAGGCGTCGCGCCGACGCGCGGTGACTGCTCCCAGACCCGGTGACCGGATACACGGCCCGGCACACATCTTCACCACAGGTTACGGGGGCACGGTGGGGTGGTGTCGGCGGCGGGACCTTCGGCACCCGGACGGCTGACCCCGAGCCGGACCAGCCGGACCAGCCGGACCAGCCGGACCAGCCGGGCCGGCCGGAGCGGCCGGAGCGGCCGGGCTGACGGTCGCAGGCGGGCAGGACAGGACGACCGCACGACGGAGGGAGGGCGTGGTGCCACCTAGGCCACTGCGCGCGGGAGACCCGGACCGGGTCGCCCGGTTCGCTCTCTCCGCACGCCTGGGCTCTGGTGGGATGGGCATCGTCTACCTCGGTGCCGACGACACCACGGGCGAGTCCGTCGCGATCAAGGTGATCCGGTCGGACTTCGCCGCCGACCCCGAGTTCCGCACCCGTTTCCGCCGCGAGATCGCCGCCGCCCGCGCGGTCGGCGGCGCCTGCACCGCCCGCCTCGTCGACGCCGACCCCGAGGCCGAGGACCCGTGGATGGCCACTGAACTCATCGCGGGCCAGAGCCTCGCCGAGACGGTCGCCACCCGCGGTGCCATGGACACCCCGGTCGTCGTCGCGCTGGCCGCCGGGCTCGCGGAGGCGCTGACCGCCATTCACCGCGCCGGCATCGTCCACCGCGACCTCAAGCCCGGCAACGTCATCCTCAGTGGCGACGGGCCCAAGGTGATCGACTTCGGCATCGCCGCCGCCGTCGACGCCACCGGCGCCACCCGCACCGGCGTCCTGCTCGGCAGCCCGGGCTACATGGCCCCCGAGCAGGTCACCGGCCACCGCGAGGTGGGCCCGGCGGCGGACGTCTTCGCCTGGGGCCTGACCGTCCTGTACGCGGCGACCGGACGGCCCCCCTTCGGCACCGGCCGCGCCGACGCCCTGCTCTACCGGGTCGTGCACTCCGAGGCCGACACCAGCGACATGCCCGAGCGGCTGCGGCCCGCCGTCGAAGCCGCCCTCGCCAAGGACCCCGCGGACCGCCCGAGCGCCGAGCGCCTGCTGCGCGACCTCATCGGCCCCACCGACGACCTGGCGGCCGGCACCCGCCGACTGCTCCAGGAGGCCTGGGTCCCGCCGCCGATCGACCCGGCCGCGTTGGTCCAGCTCTCCACGTTCACGCCGACACCCTCGTCGCGAGGCGGCGACCGGCTGCGCGAGGGTGACTTCCACGACAGCCAGACGCTCGCTGGTCTGCCCCTGCCCCGCTCGGCGATCAGTGGCGCCCCGCCGGCGCCGGGCTCGCGCGCGGCGGGCTGGCCGGGACGGCGTGCCTCCCGCCGGCGCCGCTCCTGGGTCCCGACCGGCTTTCACGCTCCGGCCGCGGGTCCCGCCGGACCGGTCGCCGACCGCGCCCGGGCCATGCCCGCCGCGCACCCGACCACGGGCGCCGACATCGTCCCGCCGGCGCCCGTCGCCCCGGGCCTGTCCGCCTCGCCCGCCGGCTGGCGCACGGGACGTCAGAAGGCCGTGCGCTCCGACGAGCCGTCGTCCGCGGTCGCCATCCCCGTCCCCGCCTGGTCCGCCCGGGCCTCGGCCGGTTCGGGCGGAGTCCCGGCGGCCGGGCGTGTCTCCGTGCCGTCCGCCCACCTGACCACCGATGACGCCGGGGGACGGGTCGCCGCCCCCTACCGCGAGGATCCCGACGTCTGGCTCCGTTCCGGCGACGGGGGTGGCTTCCCGAGCCCCCGCGACCCGATCAGCGGGCCGGGCGGCGGCGCGCTTCCCGCGCTCTCCGCCCCGCCCCACTCCTCGACGCCCCACCCTCCGACGCCCCACTCTCCGACGGCTGAGCCGATGGCCACGGGGTGGACCGGCGATGCGGGGTGGGCCGAGGACTCGGAGTGGGCCAGGGGCTCAGGGCGGCCCGGGGGCTCGGGGCGGGCGGGTGGTTCAGGAGAGGCCGGCACCACGGGTGCGGCGCCGGCGGCGGATGCACCGGGTGCTGACGAGGAGCGGGCCCGTCATCCGCGGCGCCGGGTGTTCCTGGGCGCCCTTGCCGCGGCGGTGGCCGGTCTGACGGCGTTCGGTGCGGCCCATGCCGCGGACGGCGGCTCCGGGGTCCGGGGGGTGCAGCACGCCGACACCACCTCGCTGGTGCGGGTCGAGCCGAGTGCCGCGCCCTCCCCGCTGACCTACCCCCGTGCCGGGGTCCAGGTCGGGGGGAGCGGAACACCGGCGTCGGCGGCGTCCCAGGCGACCGGACGCAGGCTGCCGTCGCTGTCGGCGGTGCCGGTGTACCGGGGCGCGGTCAGCCAGCTCGCGCCCGGGCGCGCGTTCGCCTCCTTCGTCACCCGTCACAACGCCGGGATCGTCCTGCTCGACCTGCTCGTCCCGGCGGACGGCAACGGCCAGGCCTTCTTCCCGGGCCCCGACCTGGGCGGCGACAGCCTGCCGAACTTCACCCTGTACGGGACGTGCGACCGCCTCGCCTTCGGTCAGACGCCGAGCTCCGACCCCGCCCTGGGCTGCACGGGCACCCTCTACCGGCTCGCCGGGATGGCCGGGCACGGCGCCAGCTTCGACTACGCCGAGGGCTTCTACCGGCTGCACGGCTACTTCCGCGTCGACGCCGGCGGCGGGACGCGCCGCGGCCTGCCGGTCGTCAACCTTCACGCGATCGATCCCCGCACCCTGCCGGCCTGAGCCCGCCTGAGCCGCAAGGCCGGGCGCGGTGGGTTCAGTGGTCCGCGCCGGGGGAGAACAGGTGGGTCAGACTCCTGGAGGGGGTGCGCGGTGTTCCAAATCATCTGGATCATCCTTGCCGGACTGGTGATCGGCGTCCTGGCCAGGCTGATCGTCCGTGGCCGGCAGGACATTCCGCTCTGGCTGACAGTCGTGATCGGCATCGTCGGGGCCCTGGTCGGCAACCTCATCGCCAGCGCGATCGGGGTGAGACACACCGGCGGGGTCGACTGGATCCGCCACATCCTCCAGGTCGGCATCGCCGTGGCGCTGGTCGCGGTGGTCGCACCCGCCTGGGCCGCCCGCGGCAGGAGCCATCCCCACACCCGGCACCACCACACCGCCGGCCGACCGTAGCCACCGCCGAGGGATCGTAGCTGCCGTCTCGGGCCTTGGCCGCAGGGGGTCAGCGGCCGCGGCGGACCCAGTCGTCGTAGTCGACGCTCTCCTCGCCGATCGTCGTGTCGTCGCCGTGGCCGGTGTGCACGACCGTGTCGGCGGGGAGAGTGAGCAGCTTCGCGCGGATCGAGGCGAGGATCGTCGGGAAGTCCGAGAAGGAGCGGCCGGTGGCCCCGGGGCCGCCGCGGAAGAGTGTGTCGCCGCTGAACAGCACCGGGTCCCCGCCCAGGTGGCCGTACAGGCAGACGCCGCCGGGGGAGTGGCCGGGGGTGTGCAGCACCCGCAGCGAGCTGCCGGCGGGCAGACCGATGAGCTGGCCGTCGGTGAGCGCGTGGTCGGGGTCGCGGCGCGGGTAGACCGTCCGCCACAGCACCGCGTCGTCGGGGTGCAGGGCGATCGGGGCGCGCACCAGATCGGCGAGTTCGGCGGCCGCGTTGATGTGGTCGTTGTGGCCGTGGGTGGCGATGATGGCGGTCACCGTGCGGGTGCCGATCGCCGCGGCGATGACCGACGGGTCGTGCGCCGCGTCGATCACCAGCACCCGCTCGTCGTCACCCACCAGCCAGACGTTGTTGTCGACGGTGAAACTCTGCCCGTCGAGGGTGAAGTCCCCACGGGTGATGACCCGGTCCACCCGAAGCCCCGCTATGCCGGTCACGTCACCCGCTCCTCACGCCGTGCGGGCCGGACATCGGAGTCGAACGGCCCCTGCGACGGAGGGATGGTGCCCGCGCGGCCGCGGCCCCCCGCCGTGGTCGACCGTATCGGTCGGCGGCCCCGTCAGGGCTCAGGTCCCAGCCTCGGCTCCGTCGCCGCCGCCCCAGGGGGAGACCCCGCGCCCCGTCCGAGGTAGGCACATGGCACCTCGGGTACCCCCGCCGCCCTCAGAGGACGACGACGCTGCGCAGGACGTCGCCGCGCTGCATCCGCGCGAACGCCTCCTCGACGCCCTCGATGCCGATCGTCTCGGTGACGAAGGCGTCCAGGTCGAGGCGGCCGCGGCGGTAGAGGTCGATGAGGATCGGGAAGTCGCGGCTGGGCAGGCAGTCGCCGTACCAGGACGAGGACAGGCTGCCGCCGCGGCCGAAGACCTCGGCGAGCGGGAGCTCCACGGTCATCGTCGGGTCCGGGACGCCGACGAGGACGAGCCGGCCGGCGAGGTCGCGGGCATCGAAGGCCTGCCGGTAGGTCTCCGGGCGGCCCACCGCCTCGATCACCACGTCGGCACCGAAGCCGTCGGTCAGCTCGCGCACGGCCGCCACGGGGTCCACCGAACGGGCGTCCACCACGTCGGTGGCACCGAAGTGGCGGGCCCAGGCTAGTTTGCGCTCGTCGACGTCCACCGCGATGATCTTCCGGGCGCCGGCGATGGACGCCCCGGCGATCGCCGCGTCGCCGACGCCGCCGCAGCCGATGACGGCCACCGTCTCCCCGCGCGTGACGCGTCCCGTGTTGACCGCGGCGCCGAATCCTGCCATCACCCCGCAGCCGATCAGACCCGCCGCCTCGGGCCGGGCCGCCGGGTCCACCGGCACGCACTGGCCGGCGGCCACGAGCGTCAGCGGGGTGAACGCACCGATGCCGAGCGCCGGCGCGAGCGGGGTGCCGTCCTCGAGGGTCATCGGTTGGACGGCGTTGCGGGAGTCGAAGCAGTACCAGGCCATCCCGCGCCGACATGCCCGGCAGGTCCCGCACGGTGCCCGCCAGGCCAGCACCACGTAGTCGCCGGGCGCGAGGCCCGTGACGCCCTCGCCGACGGACTCGACGGTGCCGGCGGCCTCATGGCCGAGCAGGAACGGGTAGTCGTCGTTGATCGCGCCCTCGCGGTAGTGCAGGTCGGTGTGACACACACCGCACGCCTGGACGCGCACCCGCGCCTCGCCCGGTCCGGGATCCGGGACGACGATGCGCTCCAGCCCGACCGCGCCGCCCTTCTTCCGGGCCACCACCGCGTCCACCGTCTGTGCGCCCATAGGTCGAGATCCTTTCGCTGGACGGCCGTCACGCGGAACGGTCGACCTGCCGCGCGGAGGCGTCCGCCGGCTCGGTCGCGCAGGTCGAGACGATCGTCATCGGTTACTACCGGTGCATGATTTCGCACCCCCGCCGATGTGCGCCAGCTGGCGCCGCCGCGTCGCCCATGGCGCGACACGCCGCTTTGCGGCCACCCAGCGCCGCCGAGAACGGGTCGGTGTCGGTACGCTCCTACCGGTCCGTTTCTGCTCTTTGTAGAAGGAGCAACCCCTGTCGTGGTCCGCTTCGCCGACGCCTCCTCCGTCGATTCCCCGACCCGCCGCTCCTATGGAGAGGTGACGGTCGGTGATCCCAAGCTGTCCGAAGACGGGCGGCTCGAAGCCGGGGGCGAAGTCGTCGACGAAGGGGTCGGCCAGCCCGGTCCCACTGGTCGGCCGCTGCCCTCCTTCCCCGTCCCGGCGCCCCTGACCTCCCATGGCCCCGCCTGGATCGTCGCCATGTGCAACCAGAAGGGAGGGGTCGGCAAGACCACGAGCACGATCAACCTCGGCGCCGCGCTCGCCGAGTACGGCCGGCGCGTGCTGCTCGTCGACTTCGACCCCCAGGGCGCGCTGTCCGTCGGCCTCGGCATCAACCCGATGCAGTTCGAGGTGACCGTCCACGACCTGCTCCTCGGCGGCGACTCCGACGTCCGTGACGTCATCGTCGAGACCCAGGTCGAGGGGCTCGACCTGCTGCCGAGCAACATCGACCTGTCGGCCGCCGAGGTCCTGCTGGTGACCGAGGTCGGCCGCGAGCACAGCCTCGCCCGGGCGCTCGCCCCCGTCCTCGACGAGTACGACGTCATCCTCGTCGACTGCCAGCCCTCGCTCGGCCTGCTCACCGTCAACGCGCTGACCGCAGCCGACGCGGTGATCGTCCCGCTGGAGTGCGAGTACTTCGCGCTGCGCGGGGTGGCGCTGCTGCTGCAGACCATCGACAAGGTGCGGGAGCGGCTCAACTCCCGCCTCGAGCTCGCCGGCATCCTCGCCACCATGTACGACGCGCGCACCCTGCACGCCCGCGAGGTGCTCGCCCGTGTCGTCGAGCGCTTCCCCGACGAGGTGTTCCACACGGTGATCAACCGGACGGTCCGCTTCCCGGAGACGACGGTGGCCGGCGAGCCGATCACCACGTACGCACCCACCTCGGTCGGCGCCGCCGGCTACCGACGCCTCGCCCGCGAGCTGATGGTCCGCCACCACACGCCGCCGACCGTCGGCTGAGCGGCGCCGGCTGCCAGCGGCCGGCGCTTACCAGGCTGTGGTCAACCGGTGTGAAAAGGTAGCAACGTGCTGTTCCATCTCGCCGAGCCGGCGGAGCTGCTCGCGATCGTGGTCGCCTTCATCCTCGGGGTGTTCGTCCACGACGCCGCCCAGGTGTTCGCCGCCCGGCTGGTGCGGGATCCGACGCCGCTGCGCAGCGGCCGGCTGACGACGGGCGTCAAGAACCGGCTGAGCCCCTTCAGCGGTCTCGCCGTGTTCATCGTCGGCTACGGTTGGGCCGAGTCGGTGCCGATGAACGACGTCTGGCGCAAGCGGCGCTTCCACATCACCGCCGCGGTGCTCGCCGGGCCGCTGTCCTACCTGCTGCTCGCCCTCGGCTCGCTGGCGCTGTTCCAGGTGGTCGGTGAGCCGGGCGCCCTGTTCGTCGGCGACCGGGTGGTCGACACCACCCTGGCGGACAGTTTCGTCGCCCGCTTCACCCTGTGGCTCGCGGTCACATTCGGCTCGATGTTCATCGTCAGCCTCATCCCCGTCCCGCCGACGGATGCCGGCCGGCTGGTGTTCCTGCTCGGCCCGACTACGCCGAGCTGGCGCAATGCGCACTACCGGCTCACCGAGGGCAACATCGGCCTGGTCATCCTGCTGGCGCTGCTCCTGCTGCCGGTGATGTTCGCCGGTTTCCCGTCCGTCGTGGGCCAGCTCGTCGTCCCCCTGTTGCGCGGGCTCGCCTCCCTGATCGGACTCACCCTCCCCGCCTGAGCGGATCATGCCCGCCCGGCGGGCGTAGCGTGGCAGGGTGACCAGGTCGTCCCCAGCCGACGCCGCTCCCGGCAGCGGCGCCATCCCCCGCGCGCGGCCCCCCGCGGACGGGACGGCCCTGCCAAACGGTGCCAGCGGTGTGGATGGCGCGGGCGGTATGGATGGCGCGGGCCGGACGGCGGCGCCGACGGCGCGAGGGGGAAAGCCCGAGCAGTTCGTCGTCGAGCTCGCGAACTTCTCCGGCCCGTTCGACCTGCTGCTCTCGCTGATCGCCAAGCACCGCCTCGACGTCACCGAGGTCGCGCTGTCGAAGGTCACCGACGAGTTCGTCGCCCACATCCGCCGTCTCGGCGACCGGTTCGACCTGGGCCAGGCCACCGAGTTCCTGGTGATCGCGGCGACGCTGCTCGACCTCAAGGCCGCCCGGCTGCTGCCCGGCGCGCTCTCCGAGGACGAGGCGGAGGACCTCGCCCTGCTGGAGGCGCGCGACCTGCTGTTCGCCCGCCTGCTCCAGTACAAGGCGTACAAGGAGGCGTCCGCGCTGTTCGCCGGCCTGATGGCGCTGGAGGCCCGGTTCACCCCCCGCGCGGTGCCGCTGGAGCAGCGCTACGCCGACGCGCTGCCGGAGGTGCAGATCGGCATCGGCCCCACCGAGCTCGCGGCGCTGGCCGCCCGCCTGCGCGAACCCCCGCTGCCGCCGCTGGTCGCCACCGATCACGTCCACCTGCCCCGGATCAGCGTCCGCGAGCACATGATCGCCATCATCGGCCTGCTGCGTGAGCTCGGTGCCGCGGAGTTCCGCACCCTGTGCGCCGGCTGTCGCCAGACCATCGAGGTCGTCGCCCGCTTCCTCGCCCTGCTGGAGCTGTTCCGGGAGGGACGGGTCTCCTTCGAGCAGGAGGTCCCCCTCGGCGAGCTCACCGTGCGCTGGATCGCCGTGGACGACGAGGCCAGCAACGACCTGGTCTCCGTCGGCCGCGGCCTGTACGGGGATGATCCTGTCGGCGACACCGACGTCGCCGTGGGGGAGGCGTCATGACCGAGTCGACCGACCTGACCGAGCAGGCTGAGGCGGCTGAACCGGCTGGGCCGACCGAGAGCGTGTCGCGGCCCAAGCGGGCGGCGCGGGGGCAGCGGGCGGACCGGCCGCCGCTGCCGTCGCTGCTGGAGGCGGTGCTCATGGTCGCCGAGCGGCCCGTCGGGGTCGCCGAACTCGCCACCGGGCTCGGGGCGCCCGCGCGGGAGATCGAGCGGGTGCTGCCCGAGCTCGCCGAGGCCTACGCCCGCGACGGGCGCGGCTTCCGGCTGCGTCACGTCGGCGGCGGCTGGCGTTTCTACACTGCCGACGAGTGCGCCCCCTGGGTCGAGGAGTTCGTGCTCGCCGGGCAGACCTCGCGCCTGACCCAGGCCGCGCTGGAGACGCTCGCCGTCGTCGCCTACCAGCAGCCGGTCAGCCGCGGGCGCATCTCCGCCGTGCGCGGGGTGTCCGCCGACGGCGTCATCCGCACGCTGACGGCCCGTAGGCTGGTCGAGGAGGTCGGCCACGACCCCGACAGTGGTGCGATCCTTTACGGAACCACCGACTACTTCCTTGAGCGGATGGGCCTGCGCAGCCTCGACGAGCTGCCGCCGCTGGCCCCCCTGCTCCCCGGACTCGACGACCTGGATGACATCGTTGCCCCCTGAACAACGCGACGCCCGCCCGAACGCCCGCGTCAACCGCCAGAGCTCCCGCGACGCCCGTCCAGGCTCCCGCGATGCCCGCTCCGACCCCCGCGAGTCCCGCTCGACCGCCCGCGGCGCCCGCCCGGCCGCCCGCGATGCCCGTCCAGGCTCCCGCGATGCCCGCTCCGACCCCCGCGAGTCCCGCTCGACCGCCCGCGGCGCCCGCCCGGCCGCCCGCGACGCCCGCGACGCCCGCGATTCTCGCGCCGGCGCCCGTGAGGGCCGTCCCGACGGCCGCGATGCCCGCCCCGACACCCGCGGGGGCCGATCGGGCGCCCGTGATGGCCGTCCAGGTACGCGTGAGGGCCGTCCGGAGGCGGGAGGTGGCCGTCCAGCCGGCCGCGACGCCCGGCGGCCGTACGAGCGTGCGGGTCGTTCGGAGGAGCGGGGAGGCCGCCCGTCCGCCGGGGCCGGCCGCCCCGAGTCCCGCGAGGGCCGTCCGACCGGCCGCGACGCCAGGCCGCCGTACGAGCGTGCGGGCCGTCCGATCGCTCGCGATACTCGCCCGCCCGGTCGTGATGGCCGTCCGTCGGGGCGTGATGGCCGTCCGGGGTCCCGTGAGGATCGCTCGGCCACGCGCGAGGCCGGCAGGGGCGAGGTCGATGGCCGGGGCGGCGCGGAGGAGGGCATCCGGCTGCAGAAGGTGCTTGCGGCGGCCGGGATCGGGTCGCGGCGGCACAGCGAGGAGCTGATCGAGGCAGGGCGGGTCAGCGTCGACGGTGCCGTCGTGCGTGAGCAGGGCCGCCGCGTCGACCCGGAGACGGCCGTCATCGAGGTCGACGGCGAGCGCGTCGTCACCCGTACGGGGCTCGTCCACCTGGCGCTGAACAAGCCGCGCGGAGTGCTGTCCACCATGTCCGACGATCGCGGCCGCCCGACCATCTCGGAGCTGCTCACCGAGTTCGGCAGCGGCGGCCTGTTCCACGTCGGCCGGCTCGACGCGGACAGCGAGGGCCTGCTGCTCGTCACCAATGACGGGGAGCTCGCCCACCGGCTGACCCACCCGTCCTACGCCGTGCCGAAGACCTACCTGGTCGAGGTGTCCGGCCCGCTGCGCCGCGAGGTGCCCCGCCAGCTGCGCGCCGGCGTCCAGCTCGACGACGGGCCGGCCCAGGCGGACTCGGTGCGGATCGTGGACAACGCCAACGGCCGGGTCATGCTGGAAGTGATCGTGCACGAGGGCCGCAAGCGCATCGTGCGCCGGATGCTCGCCGAGGTCGGCTACCCGGTGCACCGGCTCGTGCGCGTCCGCCTCGGCGCCGTCGCCCTCGGCACCCTCCGCTCCGGACGCGCCCGCCACCTCACCCGCCACGAGATCGGCGCTCTTTACCACGACGTCGGCCTCTAACCCCCCCCGTCGCCACCGCTCCCGCCTCGACCTCGGCAGACGCCCGCGAGGATGGTGCCGAGGGGTGGTGACGGTTTCGTGGGCTTCGAGCGTGACTATGCCTCGGCATCGTTGCCGCTGCGGCGGCCTTCGATCATTTCCGTGAGCGAATCGCCGCTCTCCGTCGAGTATCTCGCGGGGCCATAGGCTTCGTCCCATGGGCGTAACGAGCTGGGATGGTGCCACGCTGCCGGCGCTGCGCCGTGTCGGCGTGGTCGGGACGGGGCTGATCGGCACCAGCGTCGGGCTGGCGCTGTCCGCCCAGGGGGTCGAGGTCCTGCTTCGCGACGCGGATGACGCGCAGGTCACACTTGCCGAGAAGATGGGCGCCGGGCGGCGGTGGGGTGCGGGGGAGCGGGTCGAGCACGCGGTCGTCGCCACGCCGCTGCCGACGATTCCCCGCGAGGTCCGGGCACTCACCCAGGCGGGGCTGGCCGACACGGTGAGCGACGCGGGCAGCGTCAAGGTGCGGCCGCTGGTCGAGGGTGTGCAGCTTGGCGCCGATCTGTCCGTGTGGTGCCCGGCGCATCCCATCGCCGGGCGCGAGCGGCACGGTGCGGTGTCCGCGCGCGCCGACCTGTTCGCCGAGCGGGTGTGGGCCGTCTGCCCGGTGCCGCACACGGGCGAGGCGGCGCTGCACGCGACCGTGGCACTGGCCCTGGCCTGCGGGGCGACGCCGATAAGGACCACGCCGCGCCGCCATGACGAGGCGATGGCGACCGTCTCGCACGTCCCGCAGCTGCTGGCGAGCGTGCTGGCGGGGACGCTCGGCGGGCTGTCGGCGCCCGACGTGCCGCTGGCGGGGCAGGGTTTCCGGGACACCACCCGGCTCGCGGACAGCGACGCGGAGCTCTGGGCGGGGATCATCGAGGGCAACCGGGCGCCGGTCGCGCGGCGGATGCGCGAGCTCGGCACCCGGCTCACGGCGTTCGCGGACGTCCTCGACTCCGGGGGCGCCGACGAGGTGACCTCCGCGGTCACCCGCGCGATGCGGGACGGGCACGCGGGGCGGGCGCGGCTGCCGCGTAAGGTCGGCACGGCGGCGCGGTCGTGGGGCTGGGTCGGCGTCGTGCTGGACGACCGGCCGGGCCAGCTCGCCGCCATTGTCGGCCTGATCAGCGCCTGGGACGTGAACATCGAGGACGTCGGCGCCTTCGAGCACAGCCTCGACCACCCCGCGGGCATCGTGGAGCTAGCCGTTGATCCGGCGGTCGCCGACGACGTCGTCGACCGGCTGAACGCCACTGGATGGACGGCATACCGACGGTCCTGACGCGACCTCGAGTAGCCTGATCCGGGTCGCACCCGTCGGTTTGCGCCGCGGTGCGTCCGACGGGTTGACGCCGCCGGTCCGAGCTCACGCCGGGTCCAGGCCGGGGACCCTCTCACGTGTCCGGGACGGAGGAATCGGGTGGAGCCCGACCACGGGTCTGCGCTGTCGGCGGATGAGATCGCCGCTGACGGTGTCAAGGGAAACGAACTGGCTGCTGACGCGGCGGGGCTGGTCGTCGCGGTCGACGGCCCTGGCGGGTCGGGGAAGAGCACCGTCGCCCGTGAGCTCGCGCGCCGGCTCGGCCTGCGCTACCTCGACACCGGGGCGATGTACCGGGCCGTCACCCAGCTCGCGCTGGAGCGCCGCATCGACATCGAGGATCCGCAGGCCGTCGCCGAGCTCGCGGAACGGGCGGTGCTGTCCGTGGGTACCGATCCGGACGCCCCCTCGATCGCCGTCGACGGGACCCGGGTCGACGAGGAGATCCGCACCCGGGCCGTCACCAACGCCGTGAGCGCCGTCGCCGCGGTGCCGGCGGTGCGCACCCGGCTCGTCAGCCAGCAGCGCCAGGCCATCGAGGCGGCCCGCGCCGAGCGCGGCATCGTCGTCGAGGGCCGTGACATCGGTTCCGTCGTCGCGCCGGACGCGCAGGTCAAGGTGTTCCTCACCGCGTCGACGGAGGTGCGTGCGCTGCGCCGCTCCCGCCAGTTCGGGGAGAAGGGCGTCGACGACGTCGCGCGCACCCTGGCCGAGCTCGACCGCCGCGACGCCCTCGACAGCAACCGCGCCGCCGACCCGCTGGCCATCCCCGACGGCGCGATCGTTCTCGACTCGACGGCCATGGGCGTCCCCGAGGTCGTCGAGGAAGTCCTGCGCCACTGCGGCCAGCCGACGAACGTCGCGACATGACACCGCCCGACCAGGACGCACCGCCCGCCACGGTCGGTCGCCCCGCCCCCGCCGCCCCCGAGGCCGAGGCTGTCCCCAGGGCCGCGTTCAGGCCCGCGGCGGTGCCCGAGGCCGAGACTGTGCCGGAGGTCGAGGCGGCCGTGGTCGAGGTCGCGGGCGGCGGGGAGGCCTCCGTCGACGCGGTTCCCGGGGCGCCGGCCGCCACGGCGGCTGCCGTCGAGGTCGGTCCTGCCGTCGAGGTCGGTCCGGTGACCTCCGTCCCGGTGCCGGCCACCGCGCCGGCCGTGGGCGGGCGGGGGGCGCCGCTGCATCGCGGGGCGGCGTCGCCGGTCTACAACGACCTGCCGCACCGGGTGCTCAAGCCCGGCGTGCGCTGGGTGATCAATAAGCTGGTCATGCGGGTGAAGCTGGAGGGTGTCGAGAACGTCCCCTTCGACGAGCCGCTGATCTTCGCGGGCAACCACAGCAGCTGGCTGGACGGCCCGCTCGTCGTCATCGAGGCGCCGCGCACCGTGCGCTGCCTGGTGAAGTCCGAGATGTACACCCGGATCGTCGGCCGACTCCTGCTGATCAGCGGGCAGATCCCGATCGACCGCGGCCGTGCCGACCGCGAGGCCCTGCACACCGCGCTGGACGAGCTGTCCCGCGGCGGGGCGGTCGGCGTCTTCCCCGAGGGCACCCGCGGCAGCGGGGAGATGGCCGCGGTCCAGCACGGCATCGCCTACCTCGCCGTGCACAGCCGCTGCCGGGTGCTCCCCGTGGCGTGCCTGGGCACCGGCGACGCACTGCCCAAGGGCGCCCGCTGGCCGCGGCGGTCGGTGCCGGTGCGCGTGGTGTTCGGCAAGCCCTTCGAGGTGGAGGTGCCCGCGAACCCGCGCTCGCGCCGCGCGCTCGCCGCCGTCGCCGAGGACATCCGGGTCCGGCTGCTCGAGCACCTGGAGACGGCCCGCGCCACCGCCGGCGGCACCGCCGCGTAGCCACAACCGCCGGGCGCCCGCATCGGCGCGCCGGGCGAGCATCAGTCCGTGGTCATCGGCGATCGCGGACCCGAGATCAGACGACAGATTTGGCAGTCATGGCAGGCATGAACGGACGGAACGCGACGATGGACCTCTCCGACACGGACGGCGTCCCGCCCGGCGGCGGCGCATTCGGAGACGGCGCGTTCGGAGACGACGCGTTCGAGGATGGTGGGCCCGAGCGCGGCGGGGTGGCCGTCGGGCAGCCGGTGCTCGCGGTGGTCGGGCGGCCGAACGTCGGCAAGTCCACCCTGGTCAACCGGATCCTTGGCCGGCGCGCGGCCGTGGTCGAGGACGTGCCGGGGGTGACCCGCGACCGGATCGCCTACGACGCGTTCTGGAGCGGCCGGCGCTTCACGCTCGTCGACACCGGTGGCTGGGAGCCGGATGCCATGGGCCTGGCCGCCCAGGTCTCCGCGCAGGCCCGGGCCGCCCTCGACACCGCCGACGCCGTCCTGTTCATTGTCGACGTCCAGACCGGCGCGACCGACGCCGACGAGGCCGTCGCCCGGGTCCTGCACCGCAGCGGCCTACCGGTGATCCTCGTCGCGAACAAGGTGGACGACGCCCGCTCCGAGGCCGACGCGGCCGCGCTGTGGAGCCTCGGGCTCGGCGAACCGCACCCGGTGTCCGCGCTGCACGGCCGGGGCAGCGGCGACCTGCTCGACGCGGTGCTCGCCGTGCTCCCCGAGGCACCCCGCGAGGATCTCAACGCCGAGGCCACCGGCCCGCGCCGGGTCGCGCTCATCGGCCGGCCCAACGTCGGCAAGTCCAGCCTGCTCAACAAGATCGCCGGCAGCCGGCGCTCCCTCGTCCACGACGAGGCCGGCACCACCCGCGACCCGGTCGACGAACTCGTCACCGTCGGCGGCGAGGAGTGGATGTTCATCGATACGGCGGGCCTGCGCCGCCGGGTCCGCGAGGCGTCCGGCGCCGAGTACTACTCGTCGCTGCGCACCGCGTCCGCGCTGGAGGCCGCCGAGGTCGCCATCGTCCTGCTCGACGCCGGCGAGCCGCTCACCGAGCAGGACCAGCGGGTCATCTCCATGGTCGTCGAGGCGGGTCGCGCGCTCGTCCTCGCGTTCAACAAGTGGGACCTCGTCGACGAGGACCGCCGCCACACCCTCGAACGTGAGGTCGTCCGCGACCTCGGCCGCGTCGCCTGGGCGCCGAGGGTGAACGTCTCCGCCCGCACCGGCCGCGCCACCGACCGGCTCGCCCCCGCGCTGCGCACGGCCCTCGAGTCGTGGGGCACCCGCATCCCGACGGGCCGGCTCAACACCTGGCTCGGCGAGGTCGTCGCCGCCACCCCCCCGCCCGCCCGCGGCGGCAAGGTGCCCAAGGTCCTGTTCGCGACGCAGGCCGGCGTGCGCCCACCCCGGTTCGTCGTGTTCACCACCGGCTTCCTGGAGCCCACCTACCGCCGTTTCCTCGAGCGCCGCCTGCGCGAGGACTTCGGATTCGCCGGCTCCCCGATCTCCATCTCCGTGCGCATCCGCGAACGCGGCGACCGCCCCCGCCCCTGACGTCTTCCCGGCCCGGGTCAGGGCCTGCATGGGAGCACACTCCGTGCGCGGATGGTAGGGCTCGTGCCCGATTAGTCCCGTCCGTCTACACGCCAACAAGGGTGCCGAGGGAAAGCCACGGTTCGAGCCCGCAAGACCGTGACTCTCCCTCGGGGCCATCCCGGCCAGGCTTCCGTCGCCGTCCCCCGGGCGGCAGGTGCTCGGGGCAGCGCCTGGCCGATGCCGGGCTGACCGGGCCGGAGGGCGGGGCAGTAGTAGCCCTGACGGGCGTCGGGGGGCCGCGGTGGCGGGGCCTGTCGGGCAGCATGGCGGGATGGACTCCGACCCGCTGCTGACCGTGACCCAGGTGGCGGACCGCATCCGCCTCACCCCGTCGTCCTGGCGCGCCCGCGTCGACGACGGCTCCGCGCCACCGCCCGATGATCCCGATGCCGACCGACCGCTCCACCGCCGCCGCCCGCGCTGGCGCCGCTCCACCGTCGACGCCTGGAATGCCGAGCGCCGCGCCCGCGCCCGCGCGCAGAACGACGGCGGGACGGACCGTTCCCACACTGGTCCCAGTGGGGAGGCGAAAGACCTGGCCTGATCGCTGTCGGTGATCAGGCGGCAAGAAAGAATATGCCCGCTGGCCAGGCGGTCTGCCTGTCCGGCGGGCGGTACTTCACCTTGTCGGGACGACAGGATTTGAACCTGCGACCCCCAGACCCCCAGTCTGGTGCGCTACCAAGCTGCGCCACGTCCCGTACGCGAGCAACATTACCGTATCGGTGGCCGGGTGTGTGACCGGGGGTCGCGCCGGATTCGACGCGACCCCCGACCCTCGGGCGCGGCCCCGCGTGGGACCAGGCCGAGGCCGTCACCCACGAGGGTGTCCAGGCGGCCCCGCGCCCCTGTGGGGGCGGTGCTGGCCGCAAGGAGCGTGAGGGGTCAGATCGCGCCCTGGGCGCGCCGCCGGGCCACCCCGGCACCGATCAGGAGAGCGCCGACGGTGGCGCCGGCGATCGGGAGCAGAGGCGAGGACGAGTCGTGGCCACCGGCCATGCCGCCGCCACCGGCGGCCACACCACCGGCACCGGCACCGCCGCCGACACCGACTCCGACACCGGCGACGACGCCGCCGACGCAGTTGCGGTCCTTGTCCTTGTCCTTGTCGTCCCAGTCGAACCAGTCGTCGTCCTTGCCGCGGTTCTTGTCGCCGTCCCTGCCAAGGTCGTCGGCGCGGACCTGCTTGTCGCCGTCGATCCTGCCGTCGTGGCCCAGACCCTTGTCGCCGACGAGGCCGCCGTCCCTGCCGTCCCTGCCGTCCTTGTCCTTGTCCTTGTCGCCGAAGATGTCCCAGTCGTCCTTCTTGTTGTCGCAGCCGCGCTTGTCCTTGTCGTCAAAGGCGTGCGCGGCCAGGACGGTCGGCCCCAAGGTGAGGGCGACGCTCGCCGCGCTCGACAGCGCGAGGACGGCGGCACCGCGACCCATACCCTTCTTCATCTGGTCCCCTCTCTCACTTACGGTGATCGATACCTCACTACGAGTGACACCCTAGCGACTCCCTGAGGTGATGCGCGCCAACCACGGCGGGCGTGGTGCGGCCGGATTCGCAGGTCGGAGGGGCTCGGGTGGTGCGTTTGCGTCACTGGATGCCCGGTTTGCGGGTCGATGGTGGTCGGTCTCGGGGTCCCGGTCCGACCTGGCCAGCATCATTACCGATTGTGTCCACTCGGATCTATAGAGTGACAGTCGGTGAGGTCGCCGCGACGACGACGACGAGGGCGGCGGCGGCGAGGGCGCGGCTCTGGGGCGGCCGGCGCGTGCGCACAGGCGGGAGGGACCGTGGAACGCGGCAGCAACAACAGCGGCAACAACAGCGGCAGCGGCAGCGACAGCGGCCTTCGGACGCTCAGCGCCCGGCGGGAACTGGCGTGGCGGGCACTGCTCCTGGCCGGGGCCGTGCTCGTCCTGGGCAGTGGCTTCCTGCTCGCGGAACCGGCACTTGACGCGGTCCGCGGCGATTCCCGGTCAGACGCCGCGGCCAGCCTTCCACCGGTCCTCCCACCCTCCCCATCGCCGTCGGCGCCAGCCGTCGTGGCGCCGACGACGCCCCAACGGCCGGCTCTCGTCATCAGTGAGCCGAACCGGCTGCGCATCCCCCGGCTGGGCATCGACGCCCCGGTCACCCACATCGGTCTGAACACGGACGGCACGATCGGGGTGCCGAAGGCCTGGGGGGACGTCGGCTGGTTCGACCGCGGACCGGCACCCGGCGCCATCGGCCCGTCCGTCCTCGTCGGCCACTACGACTCCACCACCGGACCGGCCGTCTTCTACCGGCTGCCGCAGGTCGTGCCAGGTGACCGGGTCGAGGTCGCGGGGGCGGGGGGCGCATCCCAGGCGTTCATCGTCGACCGCTCCGAGCAGGTGACGAAGGCAACCTTCCCCAGCGACCGCGTCTACGGTCCGGTGACTCGATCCGAACTGAGGCTCATCACCTGTGGGGGCGCGTTCGACTACGCGACGCACCACTACCTCAGCAACCTGATCGTCTACGCCCACGCCGACACGTCGGTTTCACCCGGGCCCGGCGTTCCGGCCCCTGGCGCGGGGGGTGTGCCGGGTGCTGCTGGTGCGCCTGGTGCTGCTGGTACGCCCGGCGCCCCCGCGGGCCAGGCGGCGGCCTCCGCCCAGCCCCTCCCGCTGCCACCCGCGACCGGAGCTCCGAGCATGCGTCCGCTGCCCCCGGCGACGGCCACCCCGGGCGCGAAGCCGATCCCGCCCGCCACCACGGGCCCGCCCGGGACTCACGTGCCGCTGCGCCCGGTGTCCGGGACGACGGCGGCGGCCGCGCCCGCACGGACCTGACGTCTCGCCGCGTTCCGCGGAATTCGGGTGATGTGTTGATCGGTGCGTTCCGCGGGGTCGGTGCTGGGGGGATCGGGGTCGGGCTTGGGGCTGGAGTCGGGGTCTCGTGCGTTCCGCGGAACGTCCGTGGTGTGCGGGGCTCATGGAGTTCCGGGCCTCGCGCGTCCCGCGGAACGTCCGGTGGGGTGGTCCGGCATGCGCGGGGTGGCGAGGTGGAGCGGTGAAGGTAAGGGCGGTGTTTATCCGGGGATCGCGGCGAGGGCGGGTGGGATCGGCTTTCGCACCCGTTTGGCGCTGCCGGGGGTGGCTCACCTGATCGTCTGCGGAGGGTGACCCGAACACCGGTGGCGGCCACAGCGGGTGTCGAGGTGGGTCGGATCTGCCGAAAGCGGCCAGTGGTGACGGCGCGTGGCCGTGGATTCTGCTGCGGAGGATCCGCGGGTCGCCACTTTCTGCTGCGGGGCGACGAGGACGCGGTTGCGTGTCCAAGCGTTGGGTTCGGGGTGGTTGCCGGTCCAGGCGGCATGTCCACTATGGTCATCGACAGCACTTCTGGTCCGGGCCCGAAAGGATGCCTGGAATACGTGGTGCTGGTTACGTGCGTGGCGAACAGCGATTCCCGTCGGACCGATGCGCCTAGTCCTGCCCCCGGTTCGGCGGCCCCTCCGAGTGTGTCGGGGCAGGCATGGGGGACCCAGTGGTCCCGGGGGGTTCCACCGTGGTTGTCGGTGGCATGTCCTGGGGCGGTGAACGGGGTCCGCGCGGCTGGCCATCGGGCTCCCCCGGCCCGTACCCGGCAGCTCACCTCTTCGGCGCACGGGAAGGACGCGTCTTGCCCCGTCGTGGTATGGCCTGGCTTCCGGAGGACTGGGAACAGTTCGTCCGGGGACGCCAGCGCCCGCCGGCGCCCCGCGGATCCTCCGGCACCCCCGCGGCGCGGCGACGAACCACGGCCCCGCCGCGACGCGCGGCGACGATCGCCGCCTTCACCACCGGCACGATCGCCGCGTCGACCGCCGCCTTCGCCGCCACCGTCCCCAGCGGCACCGACGGCGCCGCCTCCCTGGACGCGGGCGCGCTGACCCACACCCACGAGGCCGCCCTCATCCCGGGCCAGAGCGCCGGCTCCGACGGCGACCTGACCGCCGCCCGCACCCTCGCCCCGCTGGCGAGCGCCATCGCCGACCACGACTCGGTCTTCACCAACGTCTCCATCAGCGCCGACAGGACGAACGTCGCCCCGAACACCCCGGTCGTGCTGACCGTGCGGGCCACCGAGGCCGACTCCGGCGCCCCGCTGGCGAACCAGGACGTGCGCATCGTCGTCGTCAACGGGCCGCAGTGGCAGACGTCCACCCGCCTGCACACCGATGCGAACGGCAACGCGCAGATCACCGCCCGGCTGCTGTCCACGACGACGATCACCGCGGTCTTCGACGGCTCGAGCGCGCTGCGCCCGTCGCTCGCCGGCGCGGCCACGGTGACGATCTCCAGCCCCACCCGCGGGGGCGGCGCCGGGGGAGTGGGCGGCATCGGCGGGGCCGGCGGGATCGGGTCGACGATCGACCAGGCGATCCCCACCGTCATCCCGGGCAGCTCCATCGGGGAGAAGGCCGTCTACCTGGCGTCGCTGAACAAGGGCAAGCCGTACGTGTGGGGTGCGGAGGGGCCGTACTCGTTCGACTGTTCCGGGCTCGTCCAGTACGTGTTCAAGCAGCTCGGCCGGTCGCTGCCGCGCACGGCCGAGGGGCAGTACAACGTGAGCACCAAGGTGCCACAGTCGGGCAAGCAGCCGGGCGACCTGATCTTCTACGGCACGCCGGGCAACATCTACCACGTCGGCATCTACGCCGGCAACGGCTACATGTGGGCCGCGCCCCAGACCGGCGGTGTCGTCTCGCTGCGTCCCATCTACAGCTCCACCTACAAGGTCGGCCGCATCCACTGACGCCGCGACGCCCCGCGACGGTCTCCCCGCAAGGCCCCGTCCACGACGCGACCGGCATCGGCTAGCGTCAGCCATGCCCGGCCTGCCGGCCGGTCGACGCCCGTGGAGGAGGACGTCGCATGGAGTTCGGCGGATGACCGCGCCCACCACCTCGCAGCCGGCGGCGTCCGAGCCGGCGGCGCCGCTGCCGGACCGGATCTGGACGATCCCCAACGCGCTGTCCGCGCTGCGCCTGGTCGGCGTGCCGGTGTTCCTGTGGCTGGTGCTGGGCCCGGAGGCGGACGGTGCGGCACTCGGCGTCCTCGCCTTCGCGGGCGTGAGCGACTACCTCGACGGCAAGCTCGCCCGCGCGCTGAACCAGGCCAGCCGGCTCGGTGCCCTGCTCGACCCGCTCGCCGACCGCCTCTACATCCTCTCGACGATCATCGCGCTGACCGTGCGGGACATCGTCCCGCTGTGGTTCGCGGTGGCCCTGCTCGCCCGCGACGTGGCGCTGCTCGCGCTGCCGCCGCTGCTGCGCCGCATCGGCGTCGGGGTGGCGCTGCCCGTGCATTACCTGGGCAAGGCGGCGACGTTCAACCTGCTCTACGCCTTCCCGCTGCTGCTGCTGTCCGCCGGGGACTCCTGGCTCGCGACGGCGGCCCGGCCGGTCGGGTGGGCGTTCGCGATCTGGGGCATCGCCCTCTACTGGTGGTCGGGTGTCCTCTACTTCGTGCAGGCTGGCCAGCTCGCCCGGCGGTACCGCGCCCACCTGCGGACACGTGGCGACCAGAGCGGGGGTGGCGGGTGAGGGCCGTGGTCATGGCGGGCGGTGAGGGCACCCGGCTACGGCCGCTGACCGCCAACCTGCCCAAGCCACTGCTGCCCGTCGTCAACCGGCCGATCATGGAGCACGTGCTGCGGCTGCTCAAGCGGCACGGGTTCGACGAGACGGTCGTGACGGTCCAGTTCCTGGCCTCGATGATCCGCACCTACTTCGGCTCCGGCGACGAGCTCGGCATGCACCTGTCCTACGCCACCGAGACGACGCCGCTGGGCACCGCCGGCAGCGTGAAGAACGCCGAGGACGCCCTACGCGACGAGGCGTTCCTCGTCATCAGCGGCGACGCGCTCACCGACATCGACCTCACCGACCTCGTCGCCTACCACCGCCGCCAGGGCGCGCTCGTCACCGTGGCGCTCAAGTCCGTGCCCGACCCGCTGGAGTTCGGCATCGTCATCACCGGCGAGGACGGTCGCATCCAGCGTTTCCTGGAGAAGCCGACCTGGGGGCAGGTGTTCTCTGACACTGTCAACACCGGCATCTACGTCATGGAACCCGAGGTGCTCGCGCACGTGGCGCCCGGCGAGCCGGTCGACTGGTCGGGCGATGTCTTCCCGGCACTCGTCGTGGCCGGCGCGCCCGTCTACGGCTACGTCGCGTCCGGGTACTGGGAGGACGTCGGCACCATCGCGAGCTTCCAGCGGGCCCAGGCCGACGTGCTCAACCGGCGGGTGGGCGTCGAGATCGGCGGCTTCGAGCTGTCGCCGGGCGTGTGGGTCGGCGAGGACGCGGAGATCCATCCGGAGGCCGTGCTCAAGGGGCCTCTGGTCGTCGGCGACTACAGCAAGGTCGAGGCCGGCGCCGAGCTGCGGGAGTACTCAGTGCTCGGCAGCAACGTGCTGGTCAAGTCCGGGGCCTTCCTGCACCGGGCGATCGTGCAGGACAACGCGCTCATCGGCCCGCAGACGAACCTGCGCGGCTGCGTCATCGGCCGCAGCACCAACGTGCTGCGCGCTGCCCGCATCGAGGAAGGTGCGGTCATCGGCGACGAGTGCGTCGTGCGGGAGGAGGCCTTCGTCTCCCACGACGTGAAGGTCTACCCGTTCAAGACGATCGAGGCCGGCGCCGTCGTCAACACCTCGGTGATCTGGGAGTCGCGCGGGCAGCGCACCCTGTTCGGCCCGCGCGGCGTGTCCGGGCTGATCAACGCCGAGATCACCCCCGAGCTCGTGGTCCGCCTCGCCGCCGCCTACGCCACCACCCTGAAGAAGGGCGCGACCGTCACCACCGCCCGCGACGGCTCCCGGGCCGCCCGCGCGCTCAAGCGGGCCGTGATCAGTGCGCTCACCACCGGCGCCATCAACATCCGCGACCTCGAGGTCGCCCCGATGCCGGTCACCCGCTTCGATGTCCGCTCCTCCAACGCCGCCGGCGGCATCATGGTCCGCACCACGCCGGGCGACCCCGAACGCATCGACATCCTCTTCCTCGACGCCGACGGCGACGACCTCTCACCCGCCGCCCAGCGCAAGCTCGACCGGGTCTTCTCCCGCCAGGAGTTCCGCCGCGCCTTCCCCAGCGAGATCGGTGACCTGCGCTTCCCCGCCCGCACCGTCGACCTCTACATCCAGGACCTGCTCGACCGGGTCGACACGACCGGCGTCGCCGAGGCCGGGCTCAAGATCGTCGTGGACCCGTCCGGCGGGTCGGCGTCGCTGGTGCTGCCGACGCTGCTCGGCCGGCTCGGCGTCGACGTCCTCACGGTCAACGGCCGGGTCGACGAGATCATCCCCGCCCAGAGCGCCGCGGACGACCTGCGCTCCACCGACCGGCTCGGCACTCTGGTCGCGAGCTCCGGCGCCGCGTTCGGCGTCCGCTTCGACCACGTCGGCGAGCGCATCGCCATCGTCGACGAGCGCGGCGACCTCATCGACGACGACCGCGCGCTGCTGGTCTTCCTCGACCTCGTGGCCGCCGAGAGCCGCGGCGCCCGGGTCGCCCTGCCCGTCACCACCACCCGGGTCGCCGATCAGGTCACGCAGTTCCACGGCCTGAGCGTGTCACGGACCTCCCTGGCCGCCGCCGCACTGTCGCGGGAGGCCCGTCAGGAGGGCGTCGTGTTCGCCGCGGACGGTCGCGGTGGCTTCGTCGTCCCCGAGTTCGGGCCAGCCATCGACGGCCTGGCGGCGTTCGTCAGGCTGCTCGCCCTGGTCGCCCGCACCCGCCTGACCCTGTCCGCCATCGACGCCCGGATCCCCTCCATCGCGATCCTGCGCCGCTCCGTGCCGACCCCCTGGGCGGCCAAGGGCACGGTGATGCGCCGCGTCGTCGAGTCCGTGGACGCCGACACCGGCCACATCCTCGACACCACCGACGGTGTCCGCGTCGTCGGCCCCGACGGCTCCTGGGTGCTCGTCCTGCCCGACCCCAGCGAGGCCGTCACCCACCTGTGGGCCGAGGGCGCCGACCTCACCGAGGCCCACACCCTCCTGCGCCGCTGGGCCGAGGTCGTCGACTCCCCCTGACGCCCCCGCCCCCGCAGCCATCAGCCAGCGGCCATCAGCCAGCGGCTGTCAGTCGGCCCAGCGCCCGAAGCGGGCGCCGCCGAGCCGCCCGGGTGATCCCGCGTCGTCCGCGCGGCGCGCGCGGAGGTGCCGAGGTCGGCCGAAGTGTCGGTCGGGTCAGCCAGAATGCCGCATGTGCGGGATCGGACCGGATGGCGGCGGCCACGGACGAAATGCCGCGACCATGATGGAGAAGCCCACGATGGTGGCTGGGTCGCCCCAGGCGGCGACGGCGAGGTCATTCGTGTCGTGGCGGCGGACCGTGGCCGGGAGGCCAGCCGTGGGGGTGCAGGAAGAGAGCGGACACGGACGGTGGCATTGGTCGTAGTTCTCGTCCTGCTCGGGGCGGTGGTCGCGCTCGGCGTCCGCCGCGCTGCCATCACCGCCGACGGTCGTGCGGAGCTGACGAGGACGCTGCGCGCCCAGGTCCGGGAGCGCTCCGCGGAGGTGTCCGTCACCGATGACCGGGTCGACGCCGAACGACGTGGGGTGGCGGCCAGCCGCGCGGAGCATCGCCAGGAGGCCGAGGAGCAGTCACGCGCCGACGCGGAGGTGGCCGCCCTGGGGCCGACGGGCGGCTGGGCGGCCGTCCGGGGGCCCGGCGTGCGCATCACCGTGGTGAACCGGCTTGGCGGGGGCTCGGGGCCCGCGAACCCACGGTCATCAGCGGACGGCGGGGCAGGTGGAGGCGGCACGGCCGGGAGTGGGCGCGTCCAGGATCATGATCTTGCCGATCTGGTGAACGTGCTGTGGATCGCGGGGGCGGAGGCCATCGCCATCAACGGTGTGCGGCTGACGGCCCTGAGCCCGATCCGGTCGGCGGGCGACATCATCCTGGTCGGCTTCGCGCCGGTGCTCTCGCCGTACCGGGTCGAGGCCGTCGGCGACGCGGCCGCGCTCGCCAGCCGGACCGAGAGGTCGGCGGTCGTCGACCGGCTTCGCCACCGACCGAGCGCGCCTGTCACCTCCCTGACCGTGGCCACCGCCGCGGACCTGACCCTTCCCGCGGCGCCCCTGCCGGTGCTGCGCAACGCGCGACGGAGCGGATCATGATCGCACTGCTGGCCCTCGTGCTCGGTGTCGTCGCCGGGCTGCTGCTGGGGCCCACGGCGCCCGGCTGGCTTGATCCCTACCTGCCGGTCGCGATGGTCGCCGCAGTGGATGCCGCCCTCGGTGCGGCCCGGTCCGTGGTCGAGCGGGAGTTCGACGACCGGGAGTTCGTCGTCTCGTTCCTGTCCAACGTGGTGATCGCCGTTCTGCTCGTACTGCTCGGCGACCTGATCGGCTACGGCGGCGCGCTGGCGACGGCGGTGGTCGTCGTCTTCGGGCTGCGCATCTTCGCCACCGCCACAGCCCTGCGCCGCGCCCTGATCGGCCGCTGACCGTGCCCGAGTCCCCCGCCGAGCGTCCGCGGCCGCCCCACACCCCACCCGGTGTCTCCGGTGTTCCAGATGCGCCCCGTCCCCGTGTCGTGGCCGGCGCCCGCACCTCGTCCGATGCCGGTGACCCGCCCGAGGCGCCCTTCCCGCCCGGAGCATCCGCCGCGTCCGAGGGCACCCCTCCCCACGCGGACGTCCGGGAGGACGACGGTAGCGGGCCGCGGAGGCCGAGCACTGGTGCCGCCCGGCAGGCTGCGGGCGATGAGGCGGCCGGGCCAGGGACGACCGCCTCGACCAGCAGCGAGCCGTCTGCCGTCGAGCCGTCTGCCGTCGAGCCGTCTGCCGTCGAGCCGTCTGCCGTCGAGCCGTCTGCCGTCGAGCCGTCATCCGCTGAGCCGTCGTCGGTCGAGCCGTCGTCCGTCGAGCCGGCGCGGACCCTGGGCCCCGGGGCGGCCGCATGGGTGGCGCGCGGGGTGACGATGGTGTTGCTCGCACTGCTCGGCTTCGGGGGGGTCGTCGCGGTCAGGTCCGCGGATCCGTCGTCGTCGCTGGCAACGGCGAGTCCGGAGCGGCTGGCCGCGCGCCTGCGGGCCATCGGGGCCGACGACCGGTCGCTCGCGGCGCAGGAGGATCGGCTGCGCGGGGAGGCCGCCGCCCTGGCGAGCCCGCTGGCGGCTGGGCCGCGCTCCGGTGCGGATGCCGGACAGCAGGGCGCGGGGCAGCAGGGCGCGGGGCAGCAGGGTGCGGCGTCGGCGGGCGCTGCGCGGGCGAGGGCCGACGAACTGGCGGTGCTTGCCGGGACGGTGCCGGTGCGGGGGCCGGGCCTGGAGCTGACCATCCGGGACCCGCACCGGTCGGTGGAGGCGTCCGTGCTGGTCGACGCCCTGCAGGAGCTGCGGGACGCGGGCGCCGAGGCGATCGAGATCTCCGGGGTGCGTACGGCGGTCTCCACCTACATCGCGGACAGTCCGGGTCATGGACTGGTCGTGGACGGAACGTCCATCTCTGCGCCTTATGTCGTTACGGCGATCGGGGATGCGCACACCCTGGACCAGGCCCTGCGGATTCCGGGTGGGGTGCTCGATACGGTTGCCTCGCGGGACGGGGCACAGGCGGGCGTCCAGACGTCGGGAGATCTCGAGATCAAAGCACTGCGGGCCGCGCCGACTCCCCGCTACGCTCGCCCGGCCGGGTAGCTCCGCGGCCGCGTGGGTTGCCCGGTGCTGGTGGCGTGACGAGTGTCAGATGTCCGACGGGCCGCCGTGGCCCGCGGCGGGGCGCGAAACCTTGGGGAGGCGATCTCCGGTGTACCCGGACGACCTGAAGTACACCCGTGAGCACGAGTGGGTCCGGCTTGACGGGAAGACAGTGGTGGTCGGGATTACCTCCTACGCACAGGAGGCGCTCGGCGACATCGTGTTCGTCTCGCTCCCCGAAGTCGGCGTCACGCTGGCGTCGGGGGAGCCATTCGGTGAGATCGAGTCCACGAAGAGTGTCTCCGAGGTCTACTCGCCCGCCGGCGGGCGAGTCACGGCGCGTAACGAGTCGCTGACCAGCGAGCCCGAGCTGATCAATTCCGACCCCTACGGCGACGGCTGGCTGCTCGTCGTCGAAGTCGCTGACGCTGCGGATCTCAACGACCTGCTGACGGCGGGCGAGTACACAGAGTACGTGAAGCAGAGCTGACGGTATAGATCGGGTCGCCCTGGGGGGTGCCGGGGCACGCCACGCCGACCAACATGGGTCGCACCCCTTTCACGACCGTGCCCCTGATGCACTAGCCTCGGAGTGCACCGGGGTGCGGTCGTGGACGGGCCGGCCGCCGGCATGTGATCATCCCGGTGGTGGGGGTGGGCTGCGAACGTCTGGCTACCACCATCGCAGTGTTGGTAGAGACGTTCCCGCCGCCTGTCCGGCGGCGGCCGAGGCGGCTGGCGAACCCGCGCGCGGGGATCCCGGCAGGAAGCGGACGCGACTGTGTTCTGCACGAGGTGCGGACAGCAGAACCCGTCCGACGCGCTGTATTGCGCGCGGTGCGGGTCCCCTCTCGTGCGCCCGGGGGAGCCCGTGGCGCCGGAGCGGCCCGCCGAACAGACGTCGACGCTGAACCTCGCGGCCGCGCTGTCCGGCATCGAGGGCGACCACGTCGACGAGTCGACCGAGCGGGACGCCGTCGCCGCGGTCGACGCGCTGCCGCCCGGGTCGGCCCTGCTGGTGGTCAAGCGTGGCCCCAACGCGGGCAGCCGGTTCCTGCTCGACGCGGACCTGACCACCGTCGGCCGGCATCCGGAGAGCGACATCTTCCTCGACGACGTGACGGTCTCACGGAGGCACGCGGAGTTCCACCGCTCGCCGTACACCAAGGGGTTCTCCGTACGGGATGTCGGCAGTCTCAACGGTACGTACCTCAACCGTGAGCGCATCGACTCCGCCGAGCTCACCAGCGGCGACGAGGTACAGATCGGCAAGTTCCGGCTGGTGTTCCTCACCGGCTCGAGCTACGGGGGGTCGGCGGCGCGGTGATCGGCAGGCTCCAGCGATGAGCGGCAGGCTCCAGCGGTGAGCGGCTTCGCCGCGGCGTCGCGGGCGCCGGGCCCGCGTGTTCCCGGGCCCGCGTCGTCCGGCCAGTCCGCGAAGGTGCTCACCATCGGCCAGGTTCTGGAGCAGCTCCGGTCGGACTTCGCCGACATCAGTCTGTCGAAGATCCGCTACCTGGAGGCGGAGGGCCTGGTCGAGCCGGCCCGCACGAGCTCCAACTACCGCAAGTACTCCGCGGACGACGTGGCCCGGCTGCGCTATGTCCTGCATGCCCAGCGGGAGCGGTTCCTCCCGCTGCGTGTGATCAAGGAGGAGCTCGCGTCGATGGACCGCGGGGAGGTCCCGGTGCACCGCCCCGGGCCCCGCGCGGTGCCCGCTCATCCCCCGCCTACCGGCCTGGACGCCATCCTGGGCGTGGAGCGGGTGCGGCTGTCGCGCCGGGAGCTCGTGGCGGCCGCGGGGCTCGACGAGGAGGAGCTGGCGGACCTCGAGCGGCACGGCCTGGTCGCGCCGATCGCCGGCGGCGGCTACTACGACTCCGACGCCCTGCTCGTCGCCCGCACGGTCGCGCTGCTCGCCGCGCACGGCGTCCAGGCCCGGCATCTGCGGGCCGCCCGTACGGTGGCGGATCGTGAGGCTGGTCTCATCGAGGCCGCGGCGGCGCCGCTGCGCGGTCAGCGCGGAGGCGACAGCGCCGGCCGCCACGCGCAGACCGCCGACGAGCTGGCGGCCTTGCTGGTGCGGCTGCATGCCGCGCTGCTGCGGTCCCGCCTCGGCGCCGGCCGTTCCGGCTGAGCACCCCCCGCCCGACCCGGGCAGAAGTGCCCTGCCGGGCAGCGGAACCCCTCGGCGCGCTGACGCCGGGCGCAAGCGGGGATACTGTCTCCCCTGTGGGGTTTTCTGGCTCCGGTCACAACATCCCGCCCTGCCCCACCTGCGCGAGGAGGTAGATCGGTGCATCGGCTGGACATCGTCGGCGTGCGAGTCGAGCTTCCGTCGAAGCAGCCGATCGTCCTGCTCAAGGAGGTGGGCGGCGAGCGGTACCTGCCCATCTGGATCGGTGCCGTCGAGGCGACCGCCATCGCCTTCGCCCAGGAGGGCATCACGACGGCCCGTCCCATGACCCATGACCTGATGCGGGACGTGCTGCGGGCGCTGCAGACGGACCTGACCCGGGTGACCATCACCGACCTGCAGGACGGCGTCTTCTTCGCCACCCTGGCGTTCGGCAACGGCGTGGAGGTCTCGGCTCGCCCGTCGGACGCGATCGCTCTGGCGATGCGGATGGGAGCGCCGGTCTACGGCGTCGAGGCCGTGCTCGCCGAGGCCGGCATCACGGTGCCCGAGGAGCAGGAACAGGAACAGGAGAGCGAGCTGGAGAAGTTCCGGGAGTTCCTGGACACGATCTCCCCGGAGGACTTCAACACCCCCGGCTCCTGAGGTCGGTGGACCCCGGCGCGGCCCCCGGGCGGTGTGTGCCGGGCACGGTGATGCCCTCCGTCGCAGGCACCCGTCCGGGGGCGCGCGCCGCGCGAGGCCGCCTGATGCGGCGGGTAGGCAGGGTGCTGCCACCCCGTGATTCCTTTTTGTCCGATCTGTCAAGCTGTGTCCGCTGGACTACAGACACGCCGGCTTAGATCATTGAAGGAACTGCGCGTCCCTCCTACGGTCGGAGGAGCCCGAACACCGGAGCGTGTGTCCGCCCGTGCCCGTGGCGGATGCGTCAGACGCATGAGCATGCTCCGGCCCTGATCCGCCGGGGGAGTGGTGCCGGGGTGTTCCGGCACCCGTGCGTCCCGTGGCGCCAGCCACGCCGGTTCCACGGGCCACGCCTCGCGCCACCCGACGGCGTCGTCGGGTGGCGCTGGCGTCGTCGGTGGCGGCGGCTCGGCTGGCTGCGGGCCGCGGCGATGGGTCGTGCGTGGACGTGGGTGGCGCCGACGGGCGTGGCACCGCGCGCGAGACCAGGCGCACGGGACGCGTGGGAGCGGTGCCAGCGGACGACGTTCTCGGGGGGACGGTTCGCGGCGGTGATGGAACTGACTCGACCGGACCGGACGTCCGGGATGGCGGCACGGCGGACGCCCGTGGCGCCGGGATGACCCGGACCGATCCGGAGGATGGGGCTGGCATGGCGGCGAAGTGCGTACGACGATGATCGAACAGGGCCAGCTCTTTCCCGACGAGATCCCCGATCCACCCGGGGACGATGTCGGCTACCGCGGGCCGACGGCCTGCGCCGCGGCGGGGATCACCTACCGCCAGCTCGACTACTGGGCCCGCACCGGCCTGGTCGTCCCCAGCGTCCGGGACGCCTCAGGGTCGGGCAGCCAGCGGCTGTACTCCTTTCGGGACGTCCTCGTCCTGCGGGTCGTGCGCAAACTGCTCGAGGCGGGCGTCTCGCTGCAGAACATCCGGGTCGCCGTGGAACACCTGCGTACCCGCGGCGTCGACGACCTCGCGCAGCTGACCCTGATCAGTGACGGGTCGACCGTCTACGAGTGCACCTCCGACGACCAGGTGATAGACCTCGTCCGCGGCGGCCAGGGTGTGTTCGCGATCGCCGTCGGCCGGGCCCTGCGCGACATGCGCGGCCAGCTCGCGGAGCTGCCCTGCGAGCGTCCCGGTGAGCCACCCGCGACCCACCCCGGTGACGAGCTCGCCACCCGCCGCACCCGTCGCAGCTCCGCCTGAACCGGGCTACCCCCGCGGAGCGGTCAGGTGCGGCCCTCGTCCTCCTGGGCGTTGCCGAGGGTGGGCTCGTAGGCGAGCCACTCGGCGCGCAGCACCGGCCAGCCGTCGGCGCGCAGCAGCTCGACCACGGCAGGGTCGTCGTCGACCACGACGTCGACCTGCCGGCCGGCGCCGAGCTCGCGCAGCACGGCGCGCTTGAACACCCGGGCCGGGCGCCGGTCGTCGTCCGGGCGCATCCGCAGTTCGCCGAGGGGCAGCTCCTGCTCGCGCAGCCAGCGGTCGGTCGCCTCGCGGGACCGCTCCGGGCGGCCCGTCAGCCAGATCACCTCGTGGTCCGCGGCTAGCTGGCGGACCAGCTCGACCCCCTCCGCCAGCGGCGGGTCCGCCGAGGCCGCCTCGAAGAACGACTCCCAGTCCCCGGGACTTGCCCGCAGGAAGCGGAGACGATGGCGGACGTCGGCGACCACCCCGTCGACGTCGATGACCGCGAGCGGCCGCTGTGCCGGCACGGCCGGGCGGCCCTGCCCGCCTGTGCTCGCCACGTCCGCGGTGCTCGCCACGTCCGCGGTGTCCGCCGTGTCCGTCACCTGGGTTCCCTTCCCGTGTGGGCCGCCGTCCGCCCGGCCTGCCCAGGCCGCCGATCATCCGTCGGCGCGGTCGGTTCACTTCCGCTATTGAACACGCGCGGGTCGGGCGCAGGACGAACCGTCATGCCACTGTCCTGCGCCGCGGAAACCGGTCGGCCCCCTCGAAACGGTGTCGCATCGCCCACAGCGCGGGTGCCGTGGGGACGAACCGTTCCGCCTGGGCCGTCGATGGTGGTCCGGGCGTCGTCCGTGGCTGGTCCGGCCCGTGTGATCCGTGGAGGATCCGTCACGTCCGCGCCAGGTGGTCGTTAGCGTGGCGCTGGGCGTCCGGGCGGTGTCCGGCGGTGCGGGGGCGCCGCGGCCCCGCCGGGGAACGGACGGGGCGGATCGGTCGGTCGCCGCGTTCTGGGATGTTTGCTCCTCTGGACGTGTCATGGTCGTCGTTGGGCACGGCGCGTCCGGCCGCCGTGGGCGGTCGGCGCGGGCGTGGGCCGTCCGTGGGCGTGAGTCGTCCGTGGGCGGGTGAGGGGAGGTCGGACCGATGTCGGGTACCCGGCGGGCGCGCGTGCTCGTCTCCGGGATCCAGTCCTCGCTGGGAGCCGCCCTGGCGCTTGCCGATCGGCTGGAGGAACAGGCCGCCGAGCTGGAGCGGGGCGGCGGGGCCGCCACGGGCTCCGCGGGCGGCTCCGGGTCGGGTCGTGGCGCGGGGGCGCGGGTTGGAGCGGCGGCGCCGGCCGGCAGCCTGGACGCCAAGCTGACCGACGCGCGGATGATCGCGCGCAGGCAGACCCCGGGGTTTGCCGGCGCCTCCTGGTCCGCCCCGGACTGGCGCCATGGCCCGGTCGGTGTCGGCCCGGTCGGTATCGGCCCGGTCGGCGTCGGCTCCGTCGGCGGTGGGCAGCGGGCGGCGGACGGGAGCGACCCGGGCGCCGCGGCGGCCGGCAGCGGCGCCGGCGGGCGGGTTCGGTACCGGCCGGGGCTGTGGCGGGTCGGCCAGGTGATCGTTCCGGACGACGACCCGGACGGGCCGTACACGACGGTGCCGTTGGCGGTGCCGTTGCTCGACGCGGGCAACCTGCGCATCGAGACCGCGCGTGCCCAGCACCGGGCCGCCGTCGACCTCGTCCGCGGGCTGCTCACCCGGATGCTGGCCGCCAGTCCCGCGGGTCGGGTGCGTCTCGTCGTCTACGACCCGAACGAGCTCGGCGCGGGGCTCGCGGGCTTCGCGTCGCTGCGCGGGTCGGGCGTCGCCGAACCCACCATCACCAACCGGACCCGGCTCGAGGAACGGCTCGCCGAGCTGTCCACCGAGGTCGGGCGGATCACCGTCGAGCGGCTCGCCGGCCAGTTCGACTCGCTGCGTGATCGGGAGAGCGCCGGGCACGGGCGGGTCGAACCCTGGACGGTGCTCGTCCTGCTCGGTGAACCGCGCCTGTACGAGGAGGGCGCCCGGTCGCTGTCAGCGGTCGCCGCGCAGGGGCCGGCCTGCGGCGTCCACGTCATCTCCATCGTGCAGGCCGCGCTGCCCCGGCCGGGCGGGGCCGACCTCGACGAGGACGACGACGACAGCACCGCCGAGCTGGACGAGAACAGCCTGCGCTTCGACGAGGAACGCGACCCGGTGGCCTCGTCGCTGCCGAACTCGGTGGTGTTCACCGACGTCGCGCTGCTCGCCCACCGGCCACAGTGGCGCGAGGCGCCGGCCGGGCGGTGGCGGACCTCGCTGACCGGCCTGCTGACCGTCGAACTCGACACGGCACCCCCGACGGAGCTGGTGACGCACGTCAGTCGGCAGGTGGCCGAGGCGGCGCGGCGCGAGGCGTCCCGCCCGCCGGGCATCGCCGCACTGCTGCCGCCGGTGCTGTGGGAGTCCGACAGCGCGGGCGGCGTCACGGTGGCCGTGGCCGAGGGGGTCGACGGGCCGGTGCGGCTGACCTTCGACGACAACACCGTGCACGCGCTCGTCGGCGGCCAGGCGGGCGCCGGCAAGTCGACGCTGCTGCTCGACGTGGTCTACGGCATCGCCGCCCGCTACGCCCCCGACCAGGTCCGCTTCCACCTGCTGGACTTCAAGGAGGGCCTGGAGTTCGCCCAGTTCGCCGGCGGCCCATCCGACCCGTTCTTCCTCCCGCACGCCGACACCGTCGGCATCGAGAGCGACCGGGAGTTCGGCGTCGCGGTGCTGCGCGCGGTGCGGGCCGAGATGCGCCGCCGCTCGGTGGCGATGCGCGCGATCGGTGCCCGTGACCTGCGCGGCCTGCGTGCCGCCGACCACAGCTCCCGCTGGCCGCGGATCATCGTCGTCGTGGACGAGTTCCAGGTGATGCTCACCCCGATGGACGAGATCGCCCGGGAGGGGGTGGCGCTGCTGGAGGTGCTCGCCCGCCAGGGCCGCGCCTACGGCGTCCACCTGCTGCTGGCCAGCCAGACGCTGTCCGGCATCGACGCGCTCGACTCGACCGCCGGCAAGCGCGGCTCGATCTTCGGCCAGTTCGCCCTGCGGGTGGCGCTGCGCACGTCGATCTCCGAATCCCGGGTGCTGCTGTCGACGGCGAACGAGGCCGCGGGCGCCCTGGCCGGCGTCGGCGAGGCCATCGTGAACCGGCGCAACGGCCATCCCGCGGGCAACGAGCACGTCCGGGTCGCCTTCCCGGACCCGGACGTCATCGCGGGCCTGCGCGACCGGCTGGCGGCCGCCACGGACCGCAGCCTGCCCGGGAGCCCCCCACCCCGGGTCTTCGTCGGCCATGCGCCCGCGATTCTCGACGACAACAGCGTCTACCGGGCGCTCGACGGCCGCCCGGCACCGCTCGCCGTCGAGTCCACGGCCGTCCGGGACCAGCACGCCGCCGATGGCGGCCTCGGTCTCGCCCTCGCCGTGGACACGCCTCTTCCCAGGGACGCGGCTTTTCTCAGGGACACGGCCCTTCCCGTGGACGGGGCTCCTCCTGTGGACGGGGCTCCTCCTGTGGACGGGGCTCCTCCTGTGGACGCGGTCCTGGCGGAGCGTTCCGGCCGTGCCGTGGGCGGCATGCTTTCGGTGGACGGCGGCCTCGCCGCCGATCCGTTCCTTCCCGCGCCGCCCGCCCTGCCCGTCGGGGCGGTGGCGGGCGATCCGCTCGCGCTGGTCGGGGTGCCCGTCGACCTCGCCCCGGCGGCGGTCGGCGTGCGGCTGGCGGCGTCGCCGGGGCGGCATCTGGCCGTCCTCGGGCCGCTGCGCCGGGAGGCGGTCGGCATGGTGCAGGCGGCCGCGGCCAGTGTCGCGGCCCAGGTGGCGGAGGGCGGGCTCGTCGTCGAGATCGTCGCGGCGGAACCGATGGCGGTGGGCGCGGCGGAGGTGCTCGCCGCGCGGATCCGGCGGGCGCGCCATCCCGTCCGGGTGACGGACGTCACCGGCCTGCGCGCGGTGCTCGCCGCCGCCGCCGACGACACCCGGGCCCGCGAGGACGCGGCCCTCGCCGGGACGACCGGGCCCGCGCCACCGCTGCGGCTGGTCGTGGTGTTCGCGTTGGACGCCGGGCGGGCGGCGCTGGAGGCCCGCGACCCCACCAGCCGCCGGACCGGTCTCGACGATCTGCGGACGCTCACCCGCCGTGGGCCGGCCCAGGGCGTTCACCTGATCGGCTGGTGGCGCGGGGTGTCCCGGATGTCCGAGGACCTGGGGCCGGTGAACCGCGACGACATCGCCGCGTGGGCCGCGGCCGGGGTGCCCGGCAGTGAGCTGTTCGCCCTCGCCGGGCATCGCCCGGTCGCCGGGGGGACGACGCCGAACCGGGCCGTCCTGTTCGACCGGCACGCCCAGTCCGAGCCGCGCACGGTGGTGCCGTTCGCACCGCTGGTCCGCGGGTAGCCGGGCGATGATCGGGCAGGATGACCCGCGCGGCGACGGCGCGGACGGCGAACCGGTCGGCTGGCGGCCGGACGTCCACGCCAGGTCGGGTCGCCCGGCGCCGATGGCGAGGCGGCGCAGGCCGGCGCCCGGCGGGCCCACGGGCACCGCGGGCGGCCCGGAACCAGCGGTCGGGGGAGGACGGAGCACGAACGTGGCGGGAGGTGAACCCGTGGACATGACCGACCGGTGGTCCATCGCCGGGTCGTCTCAGCAGGCGGGAACGAGATCGACGGGCAGCGCCGCCGTGACCGGCAGGCCAGGAGCGGGTGGGATGACGGCTGCTGTGGGGGCTGGGGGGGCTGTGGGGACGGCTGAGGTGGCGGGAGTCGACGGCGTGGCGGTGGCGGTGGGACCGGTGGCCGGGGCGGGCGTCGAAGTCCCGTGGCAGGCCTCCGGCGGCGAGGCGGAACCCGAGCTCGAGCCCGACAGTCCGCACGCGGCCGCGTGCCGCTACCGGGACCTGCTCGGTGCCTCCGACGTGGCTCGTGCCCGGGCTGGCCAGGACGCGCGCAGCCGCCGTCAGGGCACCCGGGCGCAGGCGCGCCGCCACCGGGAGGCGGCCGCCGACATCCGGACCCGGGTCGAGAACGTCTGGGCCCAGGTCTCCGAGCCGCTCGCCCAGTACGGGCTGACCGACCTCGACCAGGTGCGCCCGGCAACCGGCGAGACCACCCCTGCCGGCCCCGTCGCGCTCACCAAGAAGAGCGCGGCGCGGGGGCGCGGCACCGGCCGCCCGCTGGCCAGCGCCGGCCACGCCGGGTGGGAGGGCCGAACCGACCGGGACCCGCGCGGCGGCGGCATGAGCGGGGATGGCCGGGGTGAGCGCCCGGGCCGGGGCGCGCGGGCGGGGCGCGAGGGCGGCCGTGGTCGAGGCCGCGGCCGTGGCCCGGGCCCGGGCGGTGCCGGCGCGCCGGCACCCGTCGATCCGCGTACGGCGCCTCGCCAGGCCTACGAGCTGTGCCTGGACGCGATGAGCAAGGCCGCGGAGCTGCGGGCGGTGACCAAGGGCGCCGAGTCCGCGTCGGCCGGCCTCGTGACGGCGCTCGCGAGCCTGCTGAGCCTGGTGGTCGTCGGCCTGCTGCGCCTGTTCACCGATACGCCCGGTATGCCGGGCATCATCGGGGCGGCGGTGCTCTCCGGCGGGCTCGTCGTCGCCGCCGCGGGCATGGAGGCCGGGGTGAAGCCGGCGCTGCGGGCGGGCGTGCTCGGGGCGGGCATGGCCGCGGTCGCGGTGCTGGCCACGTTCCGGCTCGCGCCGACGGACGTGGTGGACGTGGCCGGATCGCTCGTCGCGCTCGCGGCGGCGTCGCGTTTCGGGCTCGGGCTTGGCGCGCCGGCGCAGCAGCAGGCGGCCGGGCGGGCCGGTGGTTCCAGGAAGGGATGAGGACGGGTGTCAGGCACGATCGCCGACGTCAAGGCGCAGCTCGACGAGGCCTTCCGGCGCACCGAAGAGGTCGCCGGGCAGCTGGAGGGGGCACTGAGCATGATCGAGGAGGCGCAGGCGATGGTGATCGCGGCTACCGACGGCAGCGAGCACCGGGCGGTGGAACAACTGACGAGCGCCCTGGTGGAGACGCGCGACACATTGCAGATGTCACTGGCCTCCCTGGGCTCGGCCGTGCAGGAGGTCCGTGACTATCGGGACGGTCTCTGACGCCGTATCCATCGCGTGAGGTAGTTGCTCCTAGGGTCTGGGTGACGGCCCGCCCTCTTCTTCGGGAGGAGGACGTCACGAATCGCATCTGACCGGGCAGCCACGGTGACCAGGTGAAAGCCTGGGTAACAACGGTTTGGGCGCCCTGCAACGCGGTGCATCCGGATCCGGGTCTCACTACAGTCCGGATTGTCCCCGTGCGCCCGGGCTCTGGCGCGAGCAAGGGCACCGGACGCCGAGTACCGCCTGTGATCAGGAGGCTGCATCCGCCGTGTCGGACTTCAACCCCCTCGACCTGCCTCTCGTGCTCCTGTCCAACCGCGGTCCTGTCAGCTTCGACCGGGATGCCGCCGGTCGCACCGTCGGACGGGGCGCCGGTGGGCTCGTGTCCGCCCTGTCCGGGCTCGCCGAACACCTGGACGACGCCGTGTGGGTCTGCGGTGCCGGCAGTGAGGAGGACGCCGCCGTCGCGGCGGAGAACCCGAGCAGCTCCATCCTCGTCCAGACCCATCCGCAACCCCGCCTGGTCGAGGGAGAGCCGGACGGGCCGGCGATCCGGGTCCGCCTCGTCGTGACCGATCCGGCCGCGTACGCCGACTTCTACAGCGTCTGGTCGAACCCGATCCTGTGGTTCATCCAGCACGGCCTGTACGGGCGGTCGCTGTCCCCGGTGCTCACCCAGGCCGAGCACGACGCCTTCGAGCACGGCTACGCGACGGTCAACCGCGCCTATGCCGACGCCGTCGTCGACGAGGTCCGGGCCCGTGGCGGCAAAGCGCTCGTCCTGCTGCAGGACTACCACTTCTATCTGGTGGCCGACTGGGTGCGCGAACAGTGCCCGGACGTCGTGCTCACCCATTTCGTGCACATTCCATGGCCGGGTCCGGACGAGTGGCGCATCCTGCCCGAGGACATCCGGGAGCGGCTGCTGCGCGGCCTGCTCGGCAGTGACGTCGTCGGCTTCCACACCCGTCGTTACGCCCGCAACTTCGTGCTGTGCGCCGCCGAGCTGCTCGGCCTGCCGACAGACCTCGAGGAGCTGACGGTGACGGTGGGGGACCGGGTCGTTCGGGCCCGGTACTACCCCATCTCCGTCGACCCGGCGGCCCTCGACGCGACCCAGGCCTCCGAGGAGGTCGCGGCGCACGTCGCGATGCTGCGCTACCTGTTCCTCGATGAGGAGCGCCAGCTCATCGTGCGGGTCGACCGTACCGATCCGTCCAAGAACGTCGTGCGCGGCTTCCTCGCCTTCGGCATCCTGCTCGACCAGCACCCCGAGCTCGTCGGCAAGGTGAGCTTCCTCGCCCTGCTGCAGCCCAGCCGCACCGACGTGCCGGAGTACGCCGACTACATCGCGCTGATCGGCGGCGTCGTCGCCGAGATCAACGCCCGGCACACCAAGGAGGGCCGCCAGCCGATCGACCTGCGGATGGTCGAGGACTTCCCGCTGGCCGTGGCCGCCTACTCGATCTGCGACGTCCTGATCGTCAACGCCATAGCCGACGGGATGAACCTGGTGGCCAAGGAGGTGGCGGTCGTCAACCGGCGCGGCGGCGTGCTCGCCCTGTCGGAGATGGCCGGCGCCCACGAGGAACTCGGTGAGTTCGCCGTCACGCTGCAGCCGTTCGACGTCCAGCAGATGGCCGACGCGCTCTACACGGCCCTGACCATGCCCATGGAGGAGCGCCACCGGCGCCTCGCCGCGGCCGCCGACCAGGTACGCACCCACGATGTCCACCGCTGGCTCGACGACCAGCTCATCGACCTGCGTCGCGTCGCCGGCTTCATCTGATCCGCGCGACCTCGACGCCGCGGGTGGGGCGGCCCGGCCCCCGACGGCACGGTCCAAGCGCCTGCCCGGACAGGCCTCAGGGCTCGGGGCGGGCGCCTTGGCGGCCGCGAACGCGAGCCCCGTTCGCGGGTAGTCTCGCAGCGAGCACCATGTAGCGGGAAACCGACAGATCGCCGCCCGCCAGGCCGGGCGGCGCGGTCGGAGAAACGGACGAACAGGAGTGGACGTGGCGAGTGAGACCGGTCACCACAAGGCGAACACGGGTTCGTGGCTCGCGGTGCTGCTGATTATCGCGGGCTTCACCGTCGGGGCCATAGCCCTCCCGCTCGCCTCCACGCCGCTGTGGATCGTGACCGCCGTGCTGATCGTTGCCGGTGCGGCCATCGGCCTGGCTGCGCGGATCATGGAGCAGGCCTACTAGACCAGTTCGTCTCCGGCCCTCGCCGTCACGGGGTTCCTTCGCGGTCGGGGGCTGGCGGAAAGCCGGCGAATGGGGCATTTTCGCCGGTCGCCGGCTCCGCGTGGGGCGGCGGAGTCAGCCGGCGTCGGCGTCGGCGGCCTCGCGTAGCTGGCGGGGCGTGGTGAACGAGGCGAGCCGGGTCGTGTCCTGGCCGAGCTCGGCCCACCGGGAGACGGCGAGATCCTGGACGGCGAGGGCGGCCGTCGGGAAGGTGGCGATCCGGGTGCGTTCCGCCGGGCCGAGCAGCGCGACCGCGAGCGTGTGGATCCCCGGGTTGTGTCCCACGAGCATGACACTGGGCACGCCGTCGTCGACCTCGCGCAGCCGGTCCAGCAGGTCCTGTGCCTCCGCCAGGTAGAGCCGGTCCTCGACCAGCACGGGGACGCTCGCTGGCAGCGCGGCGGCGATGCCCTCGACCGTCTGGCGGGTGCGCAGCGCCGCGGAGCAGAGGATGAGGTCGGGGGCGAGCCCCGACCGCGTCAGATGGCGGGCGACGAGTGCGCAGCCGCGCCTGCCGGTGGCCGACAGCGGGCGCTCCGCGTCCGGAGTCGCCCCGTCGGCCCAGTCGGACTTCGCGTGCCGCAGCAGCATGAGGCGGTGTGTCACGCCCACCGTCGTCTCCCGGATCTCGACCGCCTCGCCCGTGCCTGCCTCACGCCGGCCCGCGGCGCGGGTGGTGACTCTCGCAGCCTGCCCACGAGGGGAGGTGTCCGTCAATGGGGCGGCGGTGCCCGATGACCGGCGGGCCTGCGGCCACGCGTCCGGGCCGGGTGTCCGGGAGGGTGCGCGAACACCCGCGGCCGGCCGGCGGCCGGAGCTGGATGTCCGGGTGCGGCAGATTCCCGGAAGCTGGCTGGGATCTGCCACACCTGGATATCCCGGGTGCGTGCTACACGGATATCCGGGCCGCCGGATATCCGTGCGAGCGAGTCAGCTGGCGACGGAGGCGGAGGTGGACAGCAGCAGGCGGTCGGCGAACAGCAGGGCGTCGTCGGCGCTCAGGCGGCCGCGGGGGACGACCGCGGAACGCTCGTCCGAGGTCAGCCCGCCCCAGACGCCGTGCTCCTCCTGCCGGAAGATCGCGGTGGCGAGGCAGGGGCGCTGGACGGGGCAGTCCGAGCAGATCTTGCGGGCCCGGGTCTCGGCGGCGGCTCGAGCCTTGGTGTTGCGGCCGTCCGGCGGGAAGAAGGCGTCCGGGTCACCGTCGCGGCACGCCGCCTCCTGGCGCCAGTAGGCGGGCCAGCCGGCGCCGAACGGCTGCGGCGGCAGATCGCGGCCGGGCAGGACGGGTACGCCGGCGCTCATCGTGCACCGCCACAGCAGCGCGAGGACCGGAAGCCGAGTGCGGCGACGTGATGGGCGGATAGCACACTGAGCTGACTGGGCATACCGTCTCCTGCTGACGTTGCAAAGGCGGACACGTTTGCTTTACAGACCGCCAGATCCGGCGTACAAGACACCCCAGACAGGCAGGTCAACCGTGGTGAGGCGTGATGCCCCCAGGGGGACCCGGGGGGAATCCGCCGATGGCGCCATTTACCTGGCATACCGGTGACGGCCCCGCCCGGAAACGATCCCGTCTCGCCTCGTTAACCGAGGAACGTAGACGCCTCTCGACCGGATAGCAAGGGTTCCGGAACGCGGACGTCCGGGGTCACTCGAGACTCGTTCGAGGGCTGGCGGCGGGTCCGTGGAGGGCGCGTCGCGAGCGTTCGGTGATCGTGTGCCGTTTGGCGGGTGCGGGCGAGGGGTGGTCCTGTAGTGGTCGCAGAATCGTTGTTGGGCAGCGGAAACGGGCCTGCGGAAGATCGTTGTCGGGCGCGCGACACCGGACGGGGTTGCCGGCCTGGGGGTGCCCGAGGTGGCGGTGGCGCTCCCGTCTCGGGCCCGTTGCGGGCAGGTGTCGCGACCGTGAGGCGGGCCCAGCCTGGCGCTTTTGGGTAGGTTTGCACCTGGAAGTGTGCGGAGAACCACACCCGTTCGCTTTGCTCCTGCAAGCGCGTCGCGCCCCGTTCGGGGTAGCGGCATCAGGCCGTTGGTGCCCGCCGTGACCTCGTGTGCACCTGGCGCGGTGTCAGCTTGCTGGCGATGTGTCTTTATTCACCTGTGGTCGGAAGTCCTGCCGCGGCCCAGGCATGGTAACCGCCGATGACGTCGGTGGCACGGTGCAGCCCGAGCTGGCGGAGTGCGTCCGCGGCGAGGCTCGAGGTGTAACCCTCCGAGCAGATCACGATGACCTGAAGGTCGTCGCCGGTGGCAATCGGCAGCCGGGCATCACTCGTCGGGTCGAATCGCCACTCGAGAACATTCCGCTCGACGATGAGGGCGCCGGGAATTCCACCTTCCGCGGCCCGCTGAGCGGCCGGGCGGATGTCCACGAGCACACTGCCGGCACCGGCACCGGCACCGGCACCGGCACCGGCACCGCCACCGCCGTCGCCGCCCCCGTCGCGCAGCGCGCGTGCCGCCTCGGCCGGCTCCAGCCGCCGCAGCCGCGAACGGGCCGCGGCGAGCATCGCGTCGATCCGGCTCCCACCGCCCGGCGTCCCGTGCACCGGCACGGCGGTCGCGCCAGGGCTGTCGGAGGCGCTCACTGGGTCGCACCCACCGGCACGGCGACGCCGGGGGCCGTCGGGGCGTAACGCAGTGGCAGTTCCGGGGGAGAGTAGGCGTGGATCGTCGTCGCCGGTACCTGCCCTCGGTTGGCGACCCGGTGGATGTGCGCGACCCCGAACCCGACCGTGGCGCCGTCGCCGTGCTCCCGGACGCGGGTCAGCTGCCACGCTCGGTCGTACTGGTCCTCCTCGACCCGCCCGTCGGCGACGGCCAGCGCTCCCAGCGCCCCGCCGTGATCGTGCACCTCGGTCTGCTGCCCCGGTGACCAGCCGATCAACCACACTTCGACCGTCGCCGACAACAGCAGTCGCGTGTACCAGCGCCGGTCCGTGCGATGGCGGATCACCGGGCGCCAGACCTCCGGTGTCGCGGCGAGGGCCGCCGTCAATCGGCGCAGGGTGGGCAGGCCGACACGTCCCGGCTCGTCGCTGAGGCACTCGACCGGCAGGTACGGCGCGTGGCGCGGATCCGGCCCGGTGGTGAGCAGCGCTGGGTGCAGCAGTGGCACGGGAACTCCCTGGGAAGGAGAGGTGGGACGCGGTGACCAGCGGGCAACCGGCACAGGACAGGCCGGTCGCGACGCACTCGGCGGCGGGTACCGCGGTGACAGGCGGGACGGTCCGGGGTCGAGAACCCATCGGCGATCGGCGGGAGCCGGACGGCACTGCGCCCGGCCCGAGCGACCCGCGGCCACCACCGGGCTTCCCGACCACCCGGGTCACGCAACCCGGCCGCCGACCACCCGGTTAGCCCGGGGTGGCTCCGACGGGTGGTCACGGCCGCGATGGCCGGTCACCCACGGTGAGCCGCTTTCCGTCGTGGGCGCGTCCCGGCGCCGGCCTCCCGGCGGACGTCAGCAGGCGCGACCATCAGCGAACGCGATGCGACGGGAGCGGACGGTCGGGCCCGCCGGGGAAAGGACCGGTGGGGAGATGCTCACCCGCCCGGCGTCCAGGCCAGCACAGGCCGGACACGGCTGGGCGTGGCGACACCCCACGGTTCACAGGAGCGGGGGGCTCACGTCACCGAGAGGCGGGCCCTGCAGTGCCGACGGCGCCTCAGACCCCGCTGGTACAGGCCGCGCTGGCGATCCGGCCCAGATCCGTCACGCGATCGCGATGCAGGAGGAGGCGGGGCGCTGCCATGGCCCTACTGTACGTTGCCCGGCCGGCGGACGTGAGCAGGCGGGCGACCCGTGCCGTGACACAGGTCGGTGCGTGGTCAGGGTGTTCCCGGTGGTGATTCCGGTGGATATCCTGCGGGACAGAACGAACCCGCCCCGGCCGTCCGTCCGCACGTGCCCGGGTGTGCGGACGGGTGGAGCGAGGGGAAGCCGTGCGCGATGACGGGCGGCCTGGGCAGGCCGTCACTTCTGTCGGTGAAGCGGACAAGGTGCGGTCCCGGCTGGACGGGGTGCTCGGCGCGATCGTCGGGGTCGCCGATGAGCTAGGTCTGCCGGTGACGATGCGCCGGGTCGTCGAGGCCGCCGGCCGTCTCGTCGGCGCGGAGTACGGCGCGGTCGGCCTGGTGAGCGAGACCGGCGAGATCGCCGAGCTGATCGAGGTGGGCTCCGCCGGGGCTGGAGTCGGCTATGTCGCTGAGGACGCCGCGAAGGCCGCCGCGCGGCCGGCTGCCGGGCTGGTCGGCCGGCTGCCGGCGGGTCGTGGCCTGCTGGGAGCCACCGGCCTGCTGGCGGCCGGCGATCCGCTCGAGGCGGGCCCGCTCGGGGGGAGCCGTGGACCCTTCGCCGCGAGCGATGCGTTCGTCAGCGTGCCGATCGAGGTCCGCGGGGAGGTGTTCGGCACCCTGCTGCTCGCGCGCCGGCACGGCGGCGGCGCGTTCACGGCATCTGACGAGGCCGTGGCCCGAGCGCTCGCCACCACCGTCGGATTCGCCATCGGTCACACCCGGCTCTACGAGGCGACCCGGCGCCGCCAGGCCTGGCTGCACGCGAGCGCCGAGATCACCACGGCGCTGCTGTCCGTCGCAGACCCCGGGGAGGCGCTCGCCCTGGTGGCACGCCGTGCCCGGCAGGTGACCGCCGCCCGGATCGCGGTCATCCTCGTGCCCGACGTCGAGGATGACGACGGTCTCGTCGTGGGGGTTGTCGACGGCGAGGGTGAGGAGCGGCTGCGCGGGCGGATCCTGCGGCACGAGGCACGCCTGCTCGACGCGATGCGCACCGGCCGGGCCGCGCTGGTGGGGGCCAGCCCGCCCGACGGCCCGCTGTTCGGCGCCGGCACTCCTGACCCGCCGGCCGACCTCGGCATGGTGGTGCCCCTGATGGCGGGTGGGCGGGCGCTGGGCATCCTGGTGCTCGGCTCCGAGGGGTCGGCGGCGGCCTTCAGCGGGCTCGACCTGGAGATGGCGGCGGCGTTCGCCGGGCAGGCGGCGCTGTCCCTGGAACTCGCCCGCATCCACCGGGATCGCGAGCGGCTCGCCGTCTTCGAGGAACGGGACCGCATAGCCCGCGACCTGCACGATGTGGTGATCCAGCGGCTGTTCGCGACCGGTCTGCAGCTGCAGAGCCTCGCCCGCTCGGTCGAGGGGCCGGCCACCGCGCGACTGCGCCTGGCCGCCGACGAGCTCGACCAGACGATCACGGACATCCGCCAGACGATCTTCTCGCTGACCTCGGTCGACGATGACCGCGGGGACCTCGCCGGGGAGATCCGCGCCATCGTCGCCCAGACCGAACGAGCCCTGGGGATCACCCCGCAGATCCGGGTGGACGGACCGATCGAACGCCGGGTGCCGATGTCGATCCGGCCCCACATGCTCGCCGCGCTGCGCGAGGCACTGTCGAACATCGCCCGCCACGCCCGGGCCACCCGGATCGACGTGCTGTTGCGGGTGACCGGCGTCGACGTTCTCGTCGAGGTCCGGGACGACGGGTGCGGGCCGGGCGGTGCCTCGCGCAGCAGCGGCCTGACGAACCTGCGCCGGCGCGCGGTCGACCTCGGCGGCCGGATGGGCTTCGGCCCGGGCGAGAACGGCATCGGCACGACGGTCACCTGGCAGGTCCCGCTCCTCACCCCACCGGCCGCGCTGCGCGTGGTCGCCTCGATCGACGGCCAGCCCCTGCGCCACTAGCTAGTTCCCCTGGCCCTTCGGGCACGCCGCGCGCGTGGGGTCGTGATCATCGTGGTCGTTCATGGGAGCGCTATGGCGGACAGCAGCGGCGTGTCGCGAACATCCCCTTTGGCGTCTGATTTGCCCCACTCTTCGAGACACACCCTGCCATAACACGGCCATCGGCGCCGACCATCACGGCCGTGAAGATCACAACGAGACGCGCGCACGAGCGCGCGCCCCGGTCTACGACCATGCTGGCGCGGCGCCGGAGGGGGCCGAGTCGGCGTTCGGGTTCGCCCCAGCCTCGGCTGCTACGTTCTGTCACAACCCCTGCGCGGTCGGGCGGGCCGCCGGCTCAGGTGGTGTTGAGCCGGGTGGCGAAGACGGCGGCCTGCGTGCGGCTTTCCAGGCCCAGCTTCGCCAGCATGCTGGAGACGTAGTTCTTCACGGTCTTCTCGGCGAGGAACATGCGGTTGGCGATCTGCCGGTTCGTGAGCCCCTCGGCGATCAGCCGCAGGATGCGCCGTTCCTGGTCGGTGAGCCCGGAGAGCCGCTCGTCCTCCGCCGGCCCCTCGCGCAGCCGCACCAGCACCCGCGGTGTCACCGCCGGGTCGAGCAGGGACTTGCCGGCCGCCACCTGGCGGACCGCGTCGACGAGCGCGGTCCCGCGGATCTGCTTGAGGACGTAACCGGCCGCGCCCGCCATGATCGCGGTGAACAGTGCCTCCTCGTCATCGAAGGAGGTGAGGATGAGGCAGGCGATCCGGGAGTCGGCCGAGCGCACCTGCCGGCACACCTCGATGCCGCTGCCGTCCTCGAGCCTGGCGTCGAGAACAGCCACGTTGGGCCGCAGTGCCAGGATCTGCCGCAGCGCATCGTCGGCTCGGCCGGCCTCGCCGACCACCTCCACGTCGGGCACCTCGGCCAGGAGATCCCGCAGGCCGCGACGTACTACCTCATGGTCGTCGAGTAGGAAGACCCTGATGGTTCCGGTGGAAGGCGCCGAGACCGCGGCGCCGCCAGCGCCGGACCCGTTCGCCAGTTCGTCTGACACCGTATGACTCCGCCCGACCCCGCTGTCGTAAGAAGACCGTCGCTGTATGTCACGCCCGGCAAGCAGAATATAACGCTCCCTGGCCACCGCCCAGGTTGGCTTGGCCGAACGGACGAAGCGACGGGCAACGCGGGGAATCGCGCCGGTGCGGTCGCGCGGGCCGTCTGCGGGTGCCATCCGGAACGGGTGGCCAGAAGGCCGGCACCGACGGAGATACAGCTCGGGTAATCCAACAACCGCTATGTGTAGTTCCTCGATATGATGACTCATAAAGGTGATGCGGGCGAAGCCGCATCACGCCGACGTCGGGGCCGGCTGGGGCAACCGAGGTCACGGGCCGCGCGGATACCCGCAGGTGCCCGTCCGTGGGCGTGGTGTCCTGCTGCCCGCGCCGGCCGGCCACTGTCTGGCGTGGCTCCATGATGTCCGACGTCCGTCCAGTTTGCGCCCCTATGTCGTCAGTGTGTCGAAACACACCCCGATGCGGAGCGCACCGGACCCGTCCGTCAGAATGCGGTCCTCGTTCGCGGCCGGTGTCCAGGCCGCCCACCTGGGGTGTGGGCGCGGGCGCCGCCGGTCGTCGGCGTGTCCTCCACACCCGGAGCTGGGCGGTGCCGGCCGCGGGGGACAGGCCACATCGGTGGGTTCCGCGGACCGCCGCCACGGACGGGGCACCGACGGGGCTGCCGCCAGGTGCGTGCCCCACCTGTGCCCCCGACAGCCCGTGTGACTCCCGACAGCGTTGAAGAACCCGACAGCGTCAACGAAAGGACGTGCGTCCGTGCGATGGAGTAAGAGCGACGAGCCGGTGCCGACGACGGTCGAGGCGAAGATCGCGACCCTGCTCGCGGCGCAGACCGAAGCCACCGCGCCCGCCGCCGGCACCGCCAGCCGTTCGTGGACCCTGACCGCGAGCGTGGACGCTGCCGAGGCCACCACCTACCGCGTCTCGGCCGTGGTGACCCGCTACCAGCCCGCCACCGCCACCGCCACAGCTTCCGCCGAGGGCGAGGGCGTTACCGCCGAGCAGGAGACGGGCGGCGGCGAGACGGCCAGCGCTACCGCCGAGACGGACCTGACCCTGTCGTACGAGCAGCTCGTGCGCTACCGCGACGCCCTGGGCGCCGACGGCTACACCGTCACGGACGTGCTCGAGGGCTGGCGTACGGTCGCCCTCGACGTCGTCCCCGCCGAAACCGCCCCGCCCGCCGCGACAACCCGCCGCGGCCGCAGGGCTGCCGCTGCCGCCGCCCCGCCCGCCGCCGAGACTCCCACCGAGCCCTCCACGGCAGTCGCCGAGTCCGACTCCACTCCCGCCGACTCCACCGTGCCTGCAGACTCGACCGCGGCAGCCGAAGCCACCGCGCCGGTGGACTCCGCCGTGCCCGCCGAAGCCGCCGTGAGCGTCGAGGGCACGGAGACGCCATCCGTCGAGCCGGCGGTCACGGAAGCGGCCACGGTGACGGGGGCCGACACCGCCGCCGAGCTGACGGCTGACGGCGAGACCACGGCGACACCTGAGCCGGCCGTCACCGTCGTGCCGGACCCGGGTGCCACCGACCTGGCCGCGGCCAGCGAGGAGACGGCCGCCACCGAGACCACTACAACCGGCGAGACCAACCCGGCTGGCGAGGCATCCCCGGCCGGCGCGGATGTGGCGACCGGTGTGACCGCGGAGTCCGCGGTACCTGCCGAGTCCGTGCCGTCCGCCGAGTCCGAGGCGCCTGCGCAGGCTGCAGCCCCTGCCGGGCCTGCGTCCGTCGAGACCGAGGCGGTCAGCGAGGAGACCGACGACACGGCGGCGGCCGGGGCCGAGACCGGCACCGGATCCGAGGCCCCTGCGGAGGCGGTCGCGCGGGACGAGGCTGTGGAGAAGGCGGCCGGCGCCGCGTCCACGGCGGCAGGCGACGAGCCCTCGGCGCAGGCCGGCGAGGAGGAGACCTCGTCGAAGCGCAAGGAGCGCAAGCGCCGCGGGGACGCAGACGTCACGCGGCCGCGAACCCGGCGTGGCCTGCTGGGTCGTCGCCGTCCCGCCGAGGTCACCGCGGCCGCGGTGCCGCCGGCGACTGCCGCTGCGGCTGCGGTACCGGCGACCAGGGACACCACCAGCGACGACGCACCGGCGTCGGAACCCGCCAGCGGGGGCGACGAGTCCGCGAGCTCCTGACCGTCCCCGGCCCTCGCGTCCCGTTCGACTGATCGCTGGAAGGCCCGCCCCATCACCCGGAGGCTCGGCCAGCGTCGGTGGGTAGCCAGGGTCGGACTCCCGCAGGATCGTGCCGAGGGATATTCACGGTTCGGCGCCAGTATGCGTGACTATCCCTCGGCCTCTCGGCGTCACGGGGGCGGTGGGAGGGTGCCGTCACGCGGAGTGGTGGTCAGCCTGCGGTGGCCGGGCGCACGGTGGGGGCGGTCGCGGGAAGACGGTGGCGACCGCACAGGGCCACAAGGCCGGTGAGGAGGCCGGCGCCGGCTGTGACAGCGAAGCCGAGACGGGCGCCACCGATGTCGATCAGACGTCCGGCCAGCGGCGAACCCACGGCGACGCCGCTGGCCACCGCCGTGGTGAGCCAGGCGAAGCCCTCGGTGCGCGAACGCGCCGGGACGAGTCGCTCCATCATCGCGTTCGCGCCGATCATGGTGGGGGCGGCGGTCGCACCGGCGAGGATGGCCAGCGGGATCATCGCGACCGTGGTGATGCCAGCCAGTGGCAGGGCGAAACCGATCGCGAGCAGGGCGGCCGAGCGCAGGAGCCGGGCACGCGGTGGCCGGCTGGGGGAACGGGCGCCGTGCACGAGGCCGGCCACCCCCGAACCGGCGGCGAACAGGCCGAGCAGCAGCCCGCCCACGGCGGCCAGGCCCTGTTCCCGGGCGAACGCGACCATGGAGACGTCGACCGCGCCGAACCCGACGCCGATCGCGAAGACGATGCCGACCAGTACCCGCGCCGCCGGCCGGCGCATGATCCGGGCGGCGGGGTCGGCCGCCGGTGAGCGCGGGCCGGGATCGGAGCCTCGCTGTACCGCGAGGCCGACGGCCCCGACGGTCAGCAGCAGCGCCGACGCGATCAGGCCGCCGGCCGGCGCGGCGAGCGTGACCAGCAGGGTCACCAGGGTCGGGCCCACGATGAACACCAGCTCGTCGATGGCGCCCTCCAGTGCGAGCGCGCTCGACAGCAGCGGCGAGTCGGCCAGCAGCACGCTCCAGCGGGCTCGCGCGCAGCTCCCGACGGGCGGCAGGCACCCGCCGGCGACCACGGCCGCGGCGAACCACAGGGGCCGCGGCGCGCCACTCCAGACGGCCGCCAGCAGCGCCGTCACCCCGAGCAGGTAGCCGACCAGGCCGGCGAGCAGCACCAGTGCCTGGCCGCGTCGGTCCAGGGCCCGTCCCACCCAGGGGGCGCAGGCGGCCTCGCTGATCGCCCCGGCCGCGGCGACCGCGCCGCCGAGCGCGTACGAGCCGGACCGGTCCTGCACGAACAGCACGGTCCCCAGCGCGTGCATCGAGATCGGTAGCCGCCCGACGATGCTCGCGGGGATCGCCCGGGCCGCGCCCGGAGTGGCCAACGTCCGCCGATAACGCCGGTCCGGACTCGCCGCCTCCTGCGTCGGCCCCGCCTGCGTCGGCCCCGCCTGCGTCGGCCCCGCCTGCGTCGGTACCGCCGCGTTCGATATCAGCCCCACCACGTCGGGCGCTGGTTCCGGCACGGGCCGGACGTGGGACGAGTCGGTCATGGCGGGCTCAGACTGCCGTACCAGCTCGTCCGATGCCACCGGAAATAGCCCAGCTCACGGGGCCGATGCCCGGACGCGCGGGCAGCCCGCCACGGCGGCCGTGGTTCTCCGGCCGCCACTGACGGTGCCGGCGACGGCGTGCCGGCCGACACGGCGCCGATTCCCCCCGCACGCGCTTCCCACACGCGGGGAGAGCCGCAGAGTGACTCCCGAGGGTCGCGGACAGATCGCACCAGGTGATGTTTCCTCGGCTGGCGGCCGCCGGGTGTCGAGCCCGCCCTCCGGTGATCCGGTGGCTGTCGTCAGAAGCCGCGCCGGTGGCGCGCGGCGGCGGAGTTGCCGCCGGTGCCGCGAATCCAGCGGTGCTGTGGTATCCGCGGAGCGATGCCCGGCCCGGCGGCGCGCAGCTGACGGACGAACGGCAGTACCAGCACCGCCCCGACCACGAATCCGACGACGTGTGCCCCATAGGCGACTGCGCCGCCGTCGGCGACCCCGAAGCCCGTGAAGTACACGTACTGGAGGGCGAACCAGAAACCGAGGACAATCCACGCCGGAAGCCAGAAGGGCAGGAAGAAGAAGATGGATACCAGGCCGATGACCCGGGCCCTGGGGAACAGCACGAGATAGGCGCCGAGAACGCCGGCAATGGCCCCGGAGGCGCCGATCAGAGTGTTCGAGGAATCGCTCTGGAAGAGGGCGAAGCCATACGTGGCGGCGTAGCCGCAGACCAGGTAGAAGAGCAGGTAGACGAGCCGGCCCATGCGGTCTTCGAGGTTATTTCCGAAGACCCCGAGGAACAGCATGTTACCGATCAGGTGCAGCCAGCTGCCGTGCAGGAACATCGCGGTCAGGACGGACAGCACCGGGATCTTGTGGAAGGTCGGCGGGGACTGTGCGATACATCCCGCGTTCCCCTGGGCATCCACCCCGATGTGGCCCGAGTTCACGACCGTGAGCACCGCGTTGTGCACGAGTTCGCGGGGAATGGCGCCCCATTCCTGGAAGAACCGCTGTTGCTCGCAGACGTTCGCCGCCGCTGACGTGCCGATGCCGGCGACCGAGCTCACCACGGGCTCGAAGAAAATGAAGATCACGACATTGGCGGCAATCAGTAGCCAGGTCATGACGGGGCGTCGGCTCAGCGGGTTGATGTCGTGAATCGGGATGACCACGGTGACCATCCTGCCTGGTCGGTCCGCGGGTGGCACGGCAGGGCGGTCCCCGCCGGGCGCGGACCGGTCCCCGCCGGGCGCGGACCGGTTGGCGGCGCCCGGGTGGTGCCATGCGCGAAAGTGGGGGTGTGCATCCCCAGTCGCCGACCGCTGGTACCTCGACCCTTCCGGGCGCCGATCCCGACGTCGATCCCGAGGTCGATCCCGACGTCGGGATCGACCTCGTGGCGCGGGACAGGAGGGTGGTGTGGCATCCGTACGCCTCGGCGACGACGGCGGCGCCGCTGTTCGGCGTCCGAGAGGCGAGCGGGGTCCGGCTGACGCTCACCGACGGCCGTGAGCTGATCGACGGGATGTCGTCGTGGTGGGCGGCGATCCACGGCTACCGTCATCCCGTCCTCGACTCCGCGGCGCGGGCCCAGCTCGGCGCCATGTCGCATGTCATGTTCGGCGGCCTGACCCACGAGCCGGCGGTGCGCCTCGCCGAGACGCTGGTGGCGATCACCCCGGAGCCGCTGCGGCGGGTGTTCCTGTGCGACTCCGGGTCCGTCGCCGTCGAGGTGGCCATCAAGATGGCGCTGCAGTACTGGACCGGGCGGGGGCGGCCGGGGCGTACGCGGCTGCTGACGATCCGGCGCGGCTACCACGGTGACACGTCCGGGGCGATGGCGGTGTGCGACCCGGATGCCGGCATGCACCACCTGTTCAGCCAACTGCTGCCCCGTCACCTGTTCGCTCCGGCGCCCACCTGTGGGTATGGCGAGCCGTGCGGGGATGAGCACATCGTGCCGTTCGAGGCGCTGCTCGCGCGGCACGCCCACGAGGTCGCGGCGGTGATCCTCGAGCCGGTCGTACAGGGCACCGGGGCGATGCGGTTCTACGCGCCATCGTGGCTCGCCCGGGTTCGTGAGCTGTGCGACGCGTACGGAGTGCTGCTGATCGCCGACGAGATCGCTGTCGGTTTCGGGCGAACGGGTGCGCTGTTCGGCTGCGACCACGCGGGGGTCAGTCCGGACATCATGTGCGTGGGCAAGGCGCTGACCGGTGGCTATCTGTCGATGGCGGCGACGTTGTGCACCGATGAGGTGGCCGCGGGCGTCTCCGGCTCGCCGGCCGGTGCGTTCATGCACGGGCCGACGTTCATGGGAAACCCCCTGGCCAGTGCGATCGCGAACGCGAACGTGGAGCTGCTGCTCTCCTCCCCGTGGCAGGCCCGGGTCGAGGAGATCTCCGCCGGGCTGCGGGCCGGCCTCGCGCCGGCGGCGGACCTGCCGGGGGTCGCGGACGTGCGGGTACTCGGCGCCATCGGCGTCATCGAGACGCGGAAACCGGTCGACATGGCGGTCATCCAGCCTCTGCTGGTGGACCTCGGGGTCTGGGTGCGCCCGTTCGGCCGGCTGGTCTACACGATGCCGCCGTTCGTCATGGGGCCCGCGGACGTCGCGACGTTGACCGCGGCCATGGTCGAGGCGGTTGCCCGGACCACCTGAGCCGCGGTCGGGGCGTGGTCCCGGAATGGTCCGAGGCTCGGCCCGGGGTGGTCCCCGACGCGGAGCCAGCCGGGTCGCCGGGCGTGTCGCGTGTGGTCTCTCCGCGGGCGTCACCTATCTGACAGGATGGTGCCCGCCGGCCGATCGTCACTTTGGGCAGCGGATTCGTCGCCGCAGGTCAGCGGCTATTTCGGCAACGGGTAACCGCCGCGCGGCGCCAGGGAATGCGTGGCGCGCGGCAGTTAGTGGACCCAATGCGGCGGTTGCGAATCCCGCGAGGCGCTTCGTACTCTTCGTTCTCGATGATTCACTGTGAGTAGCAACAACGAGGTTGGATTCACCGGGCGGTTCCGGCCCGTTACGACGGCCGCGAACGAGAACGAGGAAGGCCATCCGCCAATGCGGTTACGCGTACGACTGCCAGGCCGCGCGGGTTCTGTTCTGCTCGGCCTCGCCCGGGGGCTGCGGCGCCGGGGATCGCGGGCGCGCGCATCCTGGCACCGGTGGGCCCACGCCTGCCAGCCGGGCGAGCCGAGGACGGGCGGTCCACCGCGGCCCGTGCTCGCCTGCCCGCCCGCGCTGCGGATGGCGGGCGTCATCCTCGACGCGGCACCGACCACGTCCCGCCGTGCCACCAGCTCGCGCCGCGGTGCCGCCACCCGCGTTTCCGCCACGGGTGGTGCCGTCGCGGGTGGTGCCGTCCCGGTTGGTGCCGTCCCGGGTGGTGCTGGCACGTCCCGGGTCTGTCCCGCGCCGGTCGCGGCCGCGCCGACGGTCGTTCGCGCGTCGCCCGCGGGCTCGGCCGACGGCCGGCGGGCAGCGCGGATCGCGCGTGGACGGGTGGTCGGCTCAGGCTGGACCCTGTGGCGGGCGCCGCGGGCGGTCGTGCGCCGGATCGTCCTGGTCACGCTCGGTTGGCTGGCGCTGTGCGGAGTGTCGTTGGCGCACCTGCGGTGGCGGTGGACGGACCTGCTGGCGTTCGGCGCCTTCCTCGCCCTGGGCCTCGTCGCGGTCGTCGCCTCCGGGCGTCTCGGGGCGGACCTGGCCGTGCCCCGCGCGGCCCGCCACGATCTGCTGGCCACCTGGGCGGTAGCCCTCGCCGTCCTGCTGCCGCCGTTCTACCCGGCGGTCGTCGGCCTGCCGCTGTGCTGGCTGGCCGGCCGGATCGACCCGGTCCGCCCGCCACACCTGCGGGTCTTCCACGCAGCGGCGCTGGGCATCGCCGGCTTCTGCGCGTCAGGGGTGCATCTGGTGCTCAGCCCGGCCGACGGACCGGCGACCGTGGACAGCCTCGTCGGCTCGGGTCCCGCGGTGACGGCGTTCCTGTCGGCGGTGGCCGTCTACCCGCTGGTCGCCTGCCTGCCCGGCCTCGGCATGGCGCGCTCGGGCCGCCACGACGGCCTCGACGCCTGGCTCGGGGGTCGGGCGCCGGTTGCCGTCGACACGCCCCTGGGGGCGCGCACGGCCCCGCGCCGGCACGAGACGGTACCGGCGCGGGCCGCCGAGATCTGCTCGTCGATCATCGTGGCGGTGCTGTGGGCGGCAAGCCCGTTCCTCATCCTCGCCGTCGCCCCGCCGATGCTGCTGCTGCAGCGCAGCCTGGTGCACACCGACCTGCTGCATGCCGCCCGCTCCGACGCGAAGACGCGGCTGGCGAACCCGGCCTACTGGCGCCAGGTCGCCGAGCGCGAGTTCCGCCGGGCGGGTCGGGACCGCCGGCCGCTGTCGGTGCTGCTTGTCGACATCGACCACTTCAAGCGGGTCAACGACCGGTTCGGCCACCTCGTCGGGGACGTCATCCTGCTGGCCGTCGCCGACGCGCTGCGGGCGGCGACGCGGCCCCGGGACCTCGTCGGGCGGTTCGGCGGCGAGGAGTTCGTCGTCCTGCTCTCCGAGATCGGGCACGACAACGCCCTGGACGTCGCCGAGCGGATCCGCCGCCAGGTAGCCGGCACCCACTGCCGGCCGGACGGCAAGGCGCCGCTGTCCGTCACCGTCTCCGTCGGCGTCGCCACCCACGTCGCCGCTCGCCAGGGCCCGCAGGGCGATCTGTCCGCGCTGCTGGCCCGGGCTGACGCGGCGCTCTACCGGGCCAAGGCGGACGGGCGCAACCGCGTCCGCCTCGCCGATCCCTCCTGCGCCGCCTCGGTCTGATGCCGCCCCGGTCTGATGCCGGCCGGCGAGCGGTCGTGGTCCGTCCGGGACGCGGGTCAGCCGGAGCGGGCGGCGCGGACGGTGTTGCGCAGCAGCAGCATCGTCGTCACCGGGCCGACGCCGCCGGGCACCGGGGTCAGCGCGCCCGCGACAGGAGCGATCGCCGCCGCGTCGACATCGCCGAGCTCGCCGGTGGGGGTGACCGCCGTGCCGACGTCGATGACCGTCGCGCCCGGCCGGACGAAGCCCGCCCCGACCAGCTTCGGCCGGCCCGTCGCCGCCACGATGATGTCGGCCTGGTGGGCGATCGTGACCAGGTCCCGCGTCCGTGAATGGCAGACGGTGACGGTGGCGTCCTCCGCTAGCAGGAGCAGGGACACCGGCTTGCCGACGACCGGCCCGCGGCCGATGACACAGACCCGGGCCCCGGCCATCGGCACCCGCGCGCGGGTGAGGATCTCCACGACGGCGGCGGCGGTCGCCGGGGCGAAGCCGGGCAGGCCGAGGGCGAGCCGACCAAGACTCGCCGGGTTCATGCCGTCGACGTCCTTGGTGACCGGGATGCGTTCGCCGATCTCCCGCGACCCCACCCCGTCCGGCAGCGGGGTCTGGACGATGATCCCGTCGACCAGCGGGTCGGTGGCGAGGGCGTCGACGGTGTCGATGAGCGCCGACAGCCCGCCGGCCGGGACGTGCAGCTCGCAGCGCACGCCGACCTTCCCGGCGGTGCGCTCGATGACACGGGAGTAGGACACGGCGGCCGGGTCCGCGGTCGACTGGACCACGGCCAGGGTGGGGGTCCGGCCGGCGACGGTGAGCCGCTCGGCCTCGTCGATGACGAAACGGCCGATCTCGGCGGCCATGGACCGCCCGTCGAGCAACCTCATGCGCTGCTCCGATCTCCGAAATCGGGGATCCGCACCGCGGGCGTCCGCGGCACCTGATCCGGGGATGCTGGTCTGCTGATCCGGGGATGCTGGTCTGCTGTTGGTCCGCTGCTGGTCCGACGAACACGGGCGTCGGGGTTCGGGCGTCCGCGAGGTGGGCGGGTGCGGGGGTGTGCACCGGCGCGGGCACGCGCCCGTCCGCTCGGGTGTGCGGTCGGTCGCCCGTCCTGCCCGTTTCTGGCGCCGCCATGCCCTGGTGTGGGACTCTGGAGGCTTTCCGCGTCGGGCTTGGTCGTACGGTAGCAAGAGTGTGGGCCACGCCACCCATCGCGGGGTACCCGCGGCGGGCCGGCAGCCAGCGGACCAGCCCCGGCCGCCTGCCCGATGGGGCTGCGCCGAGCGGGTCAACGTCAGCGGGTCAGCTCCAGCGGGGCAGGTCTAACGGGGCAGGTCGCGCAGGATCAGGTCCAGGCCGGCGAGGAACTGCACCTCGTTGTCGTCGCGCAGATGTGGGGCGATGTCGGACAGGTCCGGGTGGCGGTCCTGCGGCGGGCGCACCGCGGCGACCGGTCCCGCGTCGGCACCCGCCCCCTCCCGCTCGACAGCGCGGGCGAGCTGGCGGGCCTCGGACAGCGTGTGGCCGAGCGTGTAGAACAGCAGCGTCTGGTAGACGTTCGCCGCGTCCACCGGGTCCATGCCGGCCCGGTGCAGCTGGGCGACGGCATGGTCGGAGCGCTCCCAGTAGGCGCCCACCCCCGGCGGGCGGCGCAGCACCAGCGGGGCGAGCGTCGGGTGGGCCAGCAGCGAGCGGCGCAGCTGGCGGAAGTTGGCCCGGATGTCGGCGCGCGGGTCGTCGGTCTCCGGCAGGTTCGCGGCGCCGTCGCGGACGACGCTGTCGACGAGCGCGTCGAGCAACGCGTTCTTGCCGGTGAAATGGCGGTACATCGCCGTCGGGTCGCACTCGAGGAACGCGCCGAGCGCCCGCATGCTGAACGCGCCGGCTCCCTGGGTGTCGACGACCTGCATCGCGGCCGCCATCAGCACCTCACGCGACAACGTCCCCCGCGGTGTCCGCCGCGGCCGCCCCCGACCACGTGTCCGCTGCCCTGAGGGTTCCGTGTCTGCCGGCGGATCGCCGTCTCCCCGCGGGTCGGAGCCCGCCCCCGATGCGGCACCAGTGCCCGCGTCGGGCCTGGGCGTGGCTGTGCGGTCCGGGCCGTCCGCGGGCTCTTCGTCACCCGCGGACGTGACCGGATCCGCCGCGTCCTTCATCTCCCCGTCAATGCGACCATGATAATCAACGTCGTTGACGCTGTCCCGCGTCCGCGCCCTGGTCAGCCGGTGGCGCGGGAGGTGCCGAACATCGTGTCCAGGGTGACGGGCTCGAGCTGGCGCTGTTCGATGAGTGCCTCGACCTGGTCGAACAGGCCGGTGATGGTGGGATGGTTCGCGTGGCCGATCATGATGGTGCCGGGCTGGAGGTACTGGCGGGCGAGGCCCATCAGCTGCTCGGGGCTCAGCGGGGTGGAGTCGCCGAACGAGCCGTTCCACATCATGATCTTCGTAAAGCCGGCTTCGGCGACCACGCCGTCGACGTGGACGTTGTGGGAGCCGTAGGGCGGGCGGAACCAGGGTCGGCTGGTGATGCCGAAGGTCCGCTGGATCCACTGCTCGTTGCGCTCGACGTCCGCGCGGATGTCGGCGTCCGACCGCCCGCGGGCGAGCAGGTTGTGGTGTGTCCAGGTGTGGTTGCCGATCTGCACCTGGCCGGCCTCGACCAGGGGACGCAGGACGGTGGCGTGCCTGTTCCAGATGGCCTGGTAGCAGCCGTTCGGCTGGAACGTGATCGGGATCCTGGTGCGCTGCGCGAAGGCGACGTAGGCGGCGACCGTCTCGGGTGAGTAGCCGTCGTCGATGGTGAGAGCGATCTGGCGGGTCCGGCGCGGCGCCCGGGAGACGACCGTCGGGCGGCCGGGATGCGGCGGCGGGACGGGTGGCAGCGGACCGGCCGACGGCGCCGAGGTCGACCAGGTCGTCGGCCCGGCAGCGCCGACGCCGACCGGGACAGCCTCCTGGGTGGGGCCGGCCGCCAGCGGCACCGGTCGCCGCGTCGGCTGGTTGCCGGGGGCGGACCCGGAGGCGCAGCCGACGAGGAACTCGGCCGCACCGATGCTCAGCAGCGACAGCAGCGTTCTGCGCTTCACGATGTGACATTAGCGACCTCGCACCCCAGGTCGACCATTGGTGCCAAATCGGAATCCCGCCGGCTTGCGCATCCCCGGCAGCATGGCCGCCGGGGATGCGGATACCTGATAATCAACGCCGTTGACGATCCCCGGCCGCCCCGCCGCGGAGGTCAGGGAGGCGGGGCGGTGGCGAGGGTGCGGCGGCGGGCGAGCTCATCGGCCCACGCCCGGATGCAGCCGGCGAGCTGGGAGTCGCTGAGGCGGGCCGGCGGGCTCGCGCAGGCGCCACCGGCGACACCAGCGCCAGGGCTGGTGCCGGTGCCGGTTCCGGGTGGCGACGGGGTGCCGGCGGGGGTGCCGCCCGAGCGCCCGCCCGGGGTGGCGCCGGGGGAGGCGAGGGCGACGAGTTCGGTGGGGATGCGGTTCGCGTAGCTCATGGTCAGGCGGTAGACGACCCGGCCGTTGATCTCCACGTAGGACTGCCAGATGTCGTCGCGGACCGGAAGGAACTCGACGAGTTTTGCCCCGGAGCTGATCAGGCCGGGATTGGCGGCGGCGATGTAGTCGGTGGCGGAGGCGACGAGCTGGTCGAGGTTGATCACGCGCGGATCGTCATCGGCGAGGACGGTGATGTCGAGCGGGTTGAGCTGGCCGTCGGTGACGGTGTCGGCAGGGGTCGTCTCGTAGGCGACGAACTGCTGGGAGTCGCTCGCCCGGGGCGTCGCCGGAGTGACCCAGTACAGCCGGCCGTCGGCGACGCGGCGCAGCAGGTAGTCGTCGACGTTGCCGTGCTGGACGGAGGAGCTGGTCGGCTCGAAGCCGAACTTGCGCCGGTCGCGGATCTCACGGCCACCGGCCCACTGGGCGGCGGCACGCTGGGCGTCCATCAGCGAGGCCGGGTATACCGGGCCCGGTAGCGCGCTGGGTGCGACCTCGCTGCGGTGCTCCAGGCGGACGCCGCCGTACGTGGAGCCTCGGACGAGGACGACGCCGGCGGGAACGGTCACCGTCCGGGCGCGGTAGTGGATCTGCCGTTGGACGGGCAGAACGATGACCGGCTCGGCGCCGGAGCAGTATCCCCAGGCATCGCCCGCCGAGAAGATCAGCCGCGGGAACCGGTCGCTCAGCAGGTTCGGCAGGCTGTTGGATCGTTTGCCGTCGAAGGCGCGGTCGATGCGGTAGCGGCCGGCGAAGCGGCACTGAGTGGGCCGCTCGGAGCCGCCCTTCCACTCGACGACGCCGTACAGCGGGGTGTCGATGCCGCTGCCGTCGCGGATCGCCGACCAGACGGCCGGCCGGCCCTTCGCCGCGTTCAGGTAGGTGAGTGTGTTCGTCCGCAGGCGGACGTTGGCGACGTTGCCGGAGCTCGCGGTCATCACGGCGAGGGCGCCGTCGAGGGATCCGACCCGCGGCTCGAAGCCGGCGGGGCTGAGCGTGCCGCGGCGGATGCAGGCCGGCACATCACTGGCCCGCGGGCCGCGCAGGTCGCAGCGCGTCCCGTCACCGCGCTGGTTGTCGTCGAAGAGCACCGACACCGCCGACGGCGGGTTCGCCGGGTCCGGCACCACGAACGTGGTGCGGGTGCCGTAGAAGCGGGCGAGGTCCTTGTCGTTGTCCCAGACGGCACGGACGAACTGCACGAGGCTGACGACGGCGAGTACCACCCCGGCGACGGCGAGGACCACGGCCGACGTGGACTGCCGCCGTGGCGCCGGTGACGGCGCGTTCGCCGCCCAGACACCCGCGATGATCGTGGTGCCGACCGCGCCGACCCCGAGGAACTGCCACCGCCACCCCGAGCCGACGACGTACCAGCTGTCGAACCAGCGCCACAGCCCCAGGTGCACCGGCCCCACGCCGGGCAGGAGCAACATGACGAATGCCCACCACAGGAAGATCAGCGCCGGCCACCACAGCCAGAACACGGCCAGCCCGACCAGCATCAGCCGGAACTCCCGATGCCTGCGTGCCGCGGTCTTCCTCGCTGCTGCCATCGCCGGCCGTCCTCCCGCCGCCGCGCCGCTGTCGATCTTCCTGACTTCCCCTTATACCGGACGACCGCGGGAGAATGTGGCTGTAGGCGCCCCGCCGAGGCTGGAGCGGGGCCGGGCCGGAGGCTGCGGCCGAGTCGGATCGGTGCTGCCGTCGCCCGGGCCTTCGCGGCGGCGGGTGCCCGGGTGGCGGTCGTCGACATCAACGCCGAGGCGGCGCGGGCGGCCGCCGCCGACCTGCCCGGCGCGGTCGCCCTGCGCTCTCGATGGCACCTTCTACGTCAACCGTGCGGCCATCCGGCTACGTCAACCGTGCGGCCATCCGGGCGTTCGGTGACGGCGGCGGCACCATCGTCAACATGTCCTCGGTGGCAGGGCTGGCCGGCTCGCCCGGCAACAGCCACTACAGCGCAGCCAAGGCGGGCATCATCGGGCTGACCCGGTCACTCGGACGGGAACTCGCGGGCCGTGGCATCCGGGTGAACGCCGTCGCCCCCGGCTCCATCGACACCCCGATGAGCACCCGTGGCTCCCACCGCCTGCGTGACTCCGGTGCCGTCGGCTCGCTGCCGATGGGCCGACCGGGCACCCCGGACGAGGTGGCCCAGGCCATCCTGTACCTCGCCTCCGACCAGTCCACCTACATCACCGGCGAGGTCCGGAACATCAGCGGCGGCTACTACGTCAGCTGACGCCGCGAACTGTCCGCGACGGGCCGGGAAACGGGGGAGGAGACCGCCTGGCTCTGGTGGGCGTCGGCGGCCCGGAAGCGGCGGCTCCGGGAAAGCGCGGGGCGCTCGTGGGCTTGGCGCGGCCCGCGAGAGCACCGAGGATCTCGTCGGTCAGCCGTGCCTCGGCGTTGGGCTGCGCGAGGCCGACGAGGTCGATGTAGCGGAGATTGCCGATCAGGCCGGTCGGCTCGCACGGCTGGATCCGTACCGGGATGAGGGTCCGTTCCCGGCCGTCCGGGTCGTTGCGAAACGCGGCGTGCCACTCGCCCGCCTGCGGACCGACCTGGGTGAGATAGTCCCCGGAAAGTATCGCCACGACCCGTTCGGCCTGCTCGAGGCCGCTCTGGACACCCGCGACGACATTCGTCCCGGCGACCTGGTCCCAGGCTGGCACATACACCCGGAAGAAGCGCCCGGACGCATGCCTGGCCTCCTCAAGCCGCCAGCCCACCCACAATGCCCACTCGACGTCCTCGGGTGCGTAGCTGAGCAGGAAGTCGTACCGCGACGCTGGTGCCACCCCGTTTGGCATCAACCGATCATGCCACATTCCAGAGGCTGCCAGATGCCCGTCTCCAGTCGACCCTTTCCCGCTCCCCATCAAGATAGTCAACGATGTTGACGCCTCCCCGCCAGCCGTTTTGAAAGTGGGAACCTGTGTCCTTTTCGTAGGGTTCCGCGTTCGTTTCCTCCCTCCGGAAGGACGCATGACGCTCCTCGGACGGGCGACACGGCGCCGTCCGCGTGACCGGTTGTGACGACTCGCCCGCAACACTGCCCGGTGCTGGTCACGGCAAGGTCGGGGCGGTCTGGCCGGTGACCATCCCCGTGCCGGGCTCGGGGCCGATGGCGTTGGCAACGACCGTGGGCGCAGCGGCCGTGGTGGTGCCGGCAGTGGGGGTGTCAGCAGCGGGTGTGACGGTGGCTGGGGCGCCCGCGACGAGGGCCGTGCCGGTGGTGCGGGCAGGGCGGCGGGCGCGGGGAATGCGGGTGTGTTCGGCGTCGGCGTCGTGGATGGTCACGGCGGCCAGGGCGCCGAGCAAGGCCAGACCGGCGGCGACGAGCAGGGCCACGTGGTAGCTGGTCAGGTCAGGCGTGGGGCGGCTGCCGACGAGGTGGGTGGTGCCGACGGCGGCAAGCGCGGAGGACAGGACGGCGACGCCGACCGCACCGCCGAGCTGGCGCTGGGCGTTGAACAGTGTGGAGGCCCGGCCGGTCTCGGCGGGGCTGATCCGGGCGAAGGCGGCCGCCTGCGTCGGGACGAACACGTGCGACATCGAGTAGCCCAGGCCGAACATGGCCAGCCGCATCCACCACAGGTTGGTGTCGGCGCCGACCAGCGACATCGACGCGGTCATCGCGCCCACCCCGAGCAGCCCGCCGATCATGAGTCGGCGTGGCCCGAACGCGGGGTACAGCACCCGGCTGGCCAATTGCGAGCCGACCATCACGCCGAGTGCCTCGGGGATGGTGGACAGGCCGGAGTTCAGCGCCGACAGGCCCAGCCCGTCCTGGTAGAACAGCGCGACGATGTACAGACCGCCGAGGAACGCGGACGTCGCCAGGAACATCACCAGGTTGCTGGAGCGGAACATCCGGTCGGCGAACAGCCGCAGGTGCAACAGCGGCGCCCGCGAACGCAGCTGATCGACGACCAGGGCCAAAAGCAGCACCGCCCCCACGCCCAGGCAGGTGACGATCAGCGGTGACCCCCAGCCGCGCTGGGGACCCTCGCTGACCCCCACCATCAGAGCCGCGAACCCGATGCCGGACAGCAGGAACCCGCGCAGGTCGAACCGGCCAGCCCCGGGATCGGCATGCTCCGGCAGGAACGCGAGCCCGAACAGGAGCGCGAACACCCCGATTGGCAGGTTGACGAAGAACACCCATCGCCACGACAGGTCGGTGACGAGCACACCACCGAGCACCGGGCCGAGCGCTGGCGCGAACGCCGTCGGAATGGTCAGGATCCCCGACGCCCGCACCCGCTGCTCCGGCGGGAACACCCGGAACAACATCGCCATCCCCGTCGGCGTCAGCAGGCCACCACCGATTCCCTGCAGCACCCGGAACGCGACCAGTTCACCGAAGCTCGTGGCCAGGCCACACAGCGCCGAGGCGATCGTGAACACCGCGATCGCCACGAGTAACGTCCGACGGCTCCCGAACCGGTCCCCGACCCACCCCGACGCCGGGATCACCACCGCCAGGCTGGCCAGGTACCCGATCGACACACCACTGAGCGACGCCGGCGCGACCTCGAACTCCCGCCCGAGGGTCGGTAGCGTGACGTTCACGATCGTCACGTCCATAATGTTCATGAACATCGCTGCCACGAAGACGACACTCACAGCTACTCTGGGGTTCCGCGGCGACAGGCTCACTCCAGTCTCAAGGCAGTTGACCTCCGCTAACTTCCCGCAGAAGTTGACGGGTGCCGCGCCGGTGCGGCCAGAGTCGGGTGTGTGGCGCGTGGCGTGAGGTGCGGAGTTGCGTAAGCCGGCAGAGCGCGGTGAACTGGTCGCGATCGAAGCCCGGATCTGCCTGCTGGGCGATCTCGTGCTCGATGCTGTGTTGGGTGTTGGCGCCTTCTCAGGCCGCCTGGGAGTCCTCGTGTCCGGCGGGGAGAGCAACCGGGCGAGGCGTTCCGCCGACCGAAGGCTGATCGTGGTCGTGAAACCGGCACAGACCCGCGCGAGGTGAAATGCCCGGTCGGTCGGGTCGCCACCATCCGGTGCCGTCTCGGTACCGTTCCCGCTGCCTGACCTGACGCGATACCGGCGGGCGCAGATCGATGAGCGGCCCCGTGAGGCCCAGCGGTTGGACAAGGTGCTCCAGGACGCGGGGATCAAGCTGTCGTCGGACGCGTCGTCCCTGTTGGGGAGGTCCGGCCGGCGATCCTGGACGCGCTGGTCGAGGGCACCACCGACCCGACGGTCCTCGCCGACCTGGCCAGAGGACAGTTGCGGAAGAAGATCCCGGCGTTGCGGGCGGCGTTGACCGCGTTCTTCACCGGCCACCACGCGATCATCGTCGGGAAGATCCTGTCCAGCTGGACTACCTCGACGAGGCCATCGATCGGCTCTCGACCGAGATCGACCGGGTGATGCCCCTTTCGCGGATAAGGTCGCCCTCCTGGACACGATCCCTGGGGTCGGCCGCCGGATGGCCGAATGCCTGATCGCGGAGATCGGTGTCGACATGGCCGTCTTCGGTTCCGATGAACGGCTCGCGTCGTGGGCCGGGCGTTGCCCAGGCCAGCACGAGTCCGCCGGCAAGTCCAAAGGCGGCAGGACCCGCAAGGGCTCGGGCACTCGATCCTCGTCGCCCTGTTCCACATGCTCGACCGCGGCGAGCCCTACCGCGACCTCGGTGCCGACTACTTCACCCGCCGCCAGGACCCCGCCCGTCACGCCCAGCGGCTGGCAGCCCAACTTAACGCCCTCGGCTACGACGCCGTCATCACCAGACGACCCAGCCAGGCACCAGAAGCCGCCTGACCCAGCGCGGGCACCTTGCACGGGTACCGTCCCGATCAACGGTCACCCTGTTTTCCGATCAGACCTTCTCAAACACCTTCTTATCCTGGTGGAGACGCGGTCAAAGACGTAAACTGTGCGCGGATGGCGCCTACATCCTCGATTGCCCGGTTTAGGATGGCGCCCAGTATGTCCAGCTTGGGCATGCGCAGCTCGTAGGCGAGATCGTCGACGGCCTGATCAAATCGGGCCGCTGTGTCTGGCGGGATGTAGTATGTCCGCCGCACTCCGCGCGCCGCGGTTCTCCGTGGCGATGCTCGCCGATGCGCAGCTGGCCCCTCAGGGGCCTCTCTCGGTGGCTTACGAACCACGCGAGCGCCCCCGGCCTCCGGCGCTGGGACACCATGCATCGCTGCGCATTGGTCCGGCCGCAGAGTATCCGGATCATTGGGGTCGGTGCCTTGGCGAGTCATGCCCGACCACCTCGCCGGTTCACCGGAGACGAGGGGGTCCGTCGGTCGAGCGCAGGAGAAGACGTCACTGTTCCGGACCGAGAAGCGCCGCGACAAGGAGGGCGGGAGCGCGAGGTCTTTGGTGTACGGACGACGAAACAGAATCGCGGCCGCCCGCCCGCCCCGAACGGCCACTGCCGGTGCCGGCGCGTCCGGGTAGCGGCCAGCCCGCGTCCGCGCTACGGCCGGCGAGTCCCGAGCCGCTAGATCTCGCGGCGCTGCGCCGGGCCACACCATCCGAACAGCGCGTGATCCTGGTCGACCTGATAGCCAGCGCGACGAACGCCGTGCTGGGCTTATACCTTCTCCGCGGGGACCGAGAACTTCCGGAGATCGGTTTCAGCTCCCTCGCCGTGCTCGAGCTGGCCCAGGCTCTGTCGGCGGCCACCGGCCTCGGTCTTCCCCCGTCCCTGCTCTTCGACCATCCCACGCCGCTGGCGCTCGCCACACACCTACAGCGCGAGCTCGGCCTCGCGTCCGTTAGCGACAACCGGCCGTCCGCCCCGCCAGCGGCCTCCTGACGACGGAGCCGATCGCGATCGTCGGGATCGGCTGCCGGTTCCCGGGTGGGGCGACCAGCGCCGAATCCTTGTGGCGGCTGGTGACGGCAGGTCGTGACGTGGTTGGGAACTACCCCACGGACCGCGGATGGGACACGGACAATCTGTATGACCCCGAACCCGGCCGGCCCGGCAGGATCTCCTCACGGACCGGTGGTTTTCTCTACGACGCCGCCGGCTTTGACGCCGGGTTCTTCGGGCTGTCGCCACGCGAGGCGACCTCGATGGAGCCACAGCAGCGCCTGCTGCTGGAGGTCGCGTGGGAGGCTGTCGAGCACGCCGGCATCGACCCAAACTCCCTGCGCGGCACCGACACCGGGGTGTTCGCCGGCCTGATCTTCCAGGAGTACGGCCCGCGACTGCACCAGGCTTCCGACGACATCGCCGGTCATGCGTTCATGGGCACTGCGGCGTGTGTGGCATCGGGCAGAATTGCCTACGCCCTGGGCCTGGAGGGCCCGGCGATCACGATGGACACCGCCTGTTCCTCCTCCCTGGTGGCGATCCACCAGGCTTGCCAGGCCCTCCGCGACAACGACTGCAACCTGGCGTTGGCGGGCGGGGCGACCGTGATGTCCGGGCCGGGCGTGCTCGTCGACTTCTCCCAGCAGCGCGTACTTGCCCCCGACGGCCGGTGCAAGGCGTTCTCAGCGTCCGCCGACGGCATCGCACTGTCCGAAGGCGTCGGTATGGTCCTGCTCGAGCGACTGTCGGACGCCCAGGCCCAGGGGACATCCGGTCCTCGCGGTGATCCGTGGCAGCGCGGTCAACCAGGACGGCGCCTCAAACGGCCTGACCGCCCCCAACGGGTCCGCACAGCAGCGGGTCATCCGCCACGCCCTGGCCAATGCCGGGCTGCCAGCCAACCATCAAGGAGCGACAACCGTGCCGGTCAGGGGCGTGGCATTCTTGACGTTGTCAAACATCGGCGATGTCGCCTCCGCCGCCTGTCGGATCTCCTCCAGCACCTCCGCCGGGGCGTCCGTGTCGACGTGCACCTCGTAGGTAAGGCCGGAGAACCCTGGGCGCACGGCCTCGTCGATTGCAAGGTAGCCGCGCAGGTCGAAGTGGCCAGAAACCTCGATGCGCAGGTCGCGATACTCGATCCCGCGTTGCACAGCCTGGGTCACCCAGCCGATCGTCAGACAGGTGCCGACTGCGGCGAGCACCAACTCCATGGGGTCGATCGCCTGGTCGGTCCCGCCGAGCGGCGACGGCTCGTCCGTCTCCAGCACGAACGAGCGCGCAGTGGTGCGCGCATGGGCACCGTTCTGCCACGTGGTAACCGTCGTGAAGGAACCCGCACCGAGAGCTGGGTCAGCGGCGACTGCGGCCTTGGTCGCTTCGTATGCCTTCACGTCGAGGGTGCTGCAGGACTTGACCATGGGACCTCATTTGTACGGACGAATGCCGGAGTGAAACTGTACCCTGACTCCATGGCGCGTCCAGGTAAGCTCCGTCACAGCAGAGCGGCCCCGCGAAGCAACCCGGTGCACGAGCGCAGGGCATGACGGCTCGACTGTGGGCGACGGTGCTCGCCGATCTGCGCGCGCGCATGGCTAACGGCGAGTTCGCCGAGCGATTCCCCAGCGACCGTGAACTTGTCGAGCACTACGGCGTTAGCCGGCACACGGTACGCGAGGCCGTGCGCCAGCTCGCCATGGTCGAGCGCAGGCCGCGTCGTGGCGGCCAGATCCGGACGGTGGCGGCACCGCTCAGCGGACTCATGACGACTCTGCGGGCGCTCGGGGTACGCCCCGAGCTCAGCACGGGACCCCAGCCGACCGCTGGCGCCCCGCCCCAGAGGCCGGCCGATGCAGACCGTGACGCGCTGGTGATCGAGCACGTCGTACGCGCTGACGGCCCGACGCTGCTGCTCTCGCGCCTGTGGACCCGCGAACCGGACACCGTGGTCGCGCTCGTCCCGGCACTGCTCGGCCTGGAGCCGATCCCCACCCGGGCGGGGACTGTGCTGCCACGGGGCGCCCTGCCCGTCGTGCCGGGAACCGATGTGACCAGGACACTCGGCGTGCCGCCGGCCACTGCGCTCTTTCGACTCGACACCCTCGTACATAGCGAGACCGGGCGGGCGTGGCACGAGGTCTACCTACGCGCCGACCGCTACCCCTGTGTGCTGCAGTTCGTGCCCGCCGGAGCACCGACGGCAGCCGCTGATCCTGGCCAGGCCCACCGCATCGACTCCCCAGGCGGAACCGCTCAGTAGGATTGGGGTAGGCCGAGGCTGTCGCGGGTACGGACGGCGCTGATGCCCCACTCGGAGCACGTCCCGGGACTGAGGATGTCGCAGGTCTGCGCCGCAGCCGTGGTGATCGTGGGCCGACGAGATCGACATCGGTAGCTCGCTGGCGGGCGGCTGGTCGCGGCACAGTTCCCACAGTGGGCAGGCCTGCCCCTCACCCCGGTCCCCGGTAGGAGACGGCCTGATCTGGTGTCCGTCCCGCGGCGGAGCTGGGAGTCCGGCTGGCCGGCGATGACAGCGAGGCCGCCGACGAACGGCGATGCGATCACTGTGGAGGGGCTGACGAAGCGGTATGCGGGGCGCGTGGCCATCGAGGATGTGTCCTTCAGCGCGCGTCTGGGCCCATCGCCGCCTCCGACGAGTCCCGCTACGTCACCAGCCAGAACCTGCGGGTCGACTCCCCCGCGCCCGTCGGCTACCAGCGAGATATTGGATCGAAATTTGACGTATATGTCAACGGTGTGCCACAGCCAGGTCGGGGCGTCCACTCAACGCAATCGTCTGATCGCCAGCTTGAGGCAACAGGCCGCCCGCGGAGCCGGCTCGCGCCATCGGGGTAGGCGAAGGACCCAGCACTGTGGCAACAACGAGCCCGGCCGCATACGACCCCGATATGAACTGGCCAGCCGACCAGACCTCAATATCTGACGGCGACGCCGTTCAGACTCATTGAGGTGGCCGTCAGGGCACCCAGTGGTTTCCACCTGTTGTCGAGGAGACGGTCGTACACTAAATTTGACGATCATGTCGCCTATGATCAGGCACAGGAGATGAGCGGATGAAGCAGGACATCCTCGAGGCGTTCGGGTCGAGATCGCCTGATGGTCGTTCGTCCCGTCGTCCCGCGCAACGCTCGCCGACTGGGGCGCCGACGTGATCAAGATCGAGCGCCCGGTGACCGGCGACCCGCAGCGTGGCCTGATCAGCTCAGGTGTCGTCACGGCCGCGGGATCCGTGAACCACTTCATCGAGCAGCCCAGCCGGCGGGCCCAGCGCGACCACCTGAGGTCGCGGTCCTCGACGATCGCCGGAGGCACCACCGAGATCATGAAAAACATCCTCGCCGAGCGTGTTCTGGGCATGCTCCGCTGACGGAGCGCCGTCGGCGGCGCAGCGCGCGAGCCGGCGGGTGGTTACCACCTGGCGCCAGCAGCTACAGCGGGCGCAGCGCGAGCGCGAACCCAACGGCGTGTCCGAACAACAACACCTCGGGAGGCTTCCGTGTATCCAGCCGACGTCGCGACGGCGACACCTGACAAACCGGCCGTCATCCTGGCGGGCGCCGACGGCCCTGATGCCAGCCAGACCTACGCCGAGCTGGTCGCCGGCGCGAACCGGCTGTCCCGGCTGCTGGTCGACACCGGCTTACGCCCCGGCGACCGCTACGTCGTCCTCGCCGAGAACCACCTGCGCTACTTCGAGATCGTCTGGGCCGGCCTCAACGCCGGCCTGTACGTCACCCCGGTCAACTCGCACCTCACCGCGCCCGAGGCCGCCTATCTGGTCAACGACAGCGGCGCGCGCGTCGTCGTCACCACTCGCGCGCTCGCCGACATCGCCGAGCAACTCGTGCCGCTCACCCCTGGCGTCGAACGGCGGCTCATGGTGGACGGGACCAGCGAGCACCACGAGGACCTCGACGTCGCGACCGCCGACTACCCGGCCGAGCCGCTGGAGCACGAGGTACGCGGCACCTACATGCTCTACAGCTCCGGCACCACCGGCCGCCCGAAGGGCATCCGCTTCCCGCTGCCCCCTCACCCGGCCACCGAGGGCGACGCCGAGCTGCTGCCCGTCGGCCGGGCAGCGTTCGGGCTGAGACCAGACACCGTCTTTCTCTCCCCCGCCCCGCTCTACCACGCCGCCCCGCTACGGGTGTCCACCCTGGTGCACTGCACCGGCGGGACGGTGGTGGTCCTGCCTCGGTTCGACGCGGAGCTGGCGCTACGGGTCGTCGAGGAGCATCGGGTGACGTCCGCCCAGTGGGTGCCGACGATGTTCGTCCGGATGCTCAAGCTGGCGCCCGAGGTACGCGCCCGCTACGACCTGTCGAGCATGCGGGTCGCCGTCCATTCCGCGGCGCCGTGCCCGGTCGACGTCAAGCGCAAGATGATCGACTGGTGGGGGCCGATCATCATGGAGTCATACTCGGGCTCGGAAAACATCGGCACGACGGTCATCAGCAGTCAGGAGTGGCTGGCGCACCCCGGCTCCGTCGGCAGGCCCCAGGGCTGCGCGCTGCACATCTGTGCCGACGACACCGGCGAGGAGCTTGGCCCCGGCGAGGTCGGCACGGTCTACCTGGAGAGGGCTGGCGTCCGGTTCGAGTACCACAACGACGCGAGTCGTACCGCGGCGATACGCCACCCCAGGCATCCCGGCTGGCGCACCCTCGGCGACATCGGCCATGTCGACCACGACGGCTACCTGTACCTCAGCGACCGCCGCGACTTCACGATCATAGCCGGCGGCGTCAACATCTACCCACGCGAGATCGAAGACGTGCTGGTCGGCCACGACGAGGTCATCGACGTCGCCGTCTTCGGCGTGCCCCACCCCGATCTGGGCGAGCAGGTGAAGGCCGTCGTCCAGCCGGTCGACATCGCGACGGCGGGCGACGAGCTCGCCGCCCGCCTGTTGGAGCACTGCCGCACCCGCCTCGCCCCGTTCAAATGTCCCCGTTCCATCGACTTCGTCGCCCAACTACTCCGCCTCGACAACGGCAAGCTCTACAAGAAGCCGCTGCGCGACGCCTACTGGACCGGGGCCGCGACAGGCTGACGCGGCGTCGGCCGCGTGAGATTGAGCCCTGCCCCGCCGGGACCGTCCCCGACGAGGCCGCGGTCCGTCACCTGGTCGCCTTCTGCGCGGCGGCCGTGACCAGCCGGCCTGTGACGGCGGAACGACTTCTTCGTCCCGCCAGACGCCCGGCTGTGCAGGCTCCGACCCGGCGTTGCCAGGCATGGGGCACAACGGTTCACCGTCCCCATGTGTCCAGGTGGGCCGCTTGAGCCCTTCGGCCTGTTCAATGATCGGCTCTTCGCACTCCGGGCAGGCTTGACTTCCTCTCCGCCCTGAAGGGCGGCGATTCCCGCCTGCTACGCCGTTGTGGGCGTGAGCTTCGGGTGGGTTCCCGCTTCGCCGCGCGGTGCCGGCACGGGTGCCGGTCTTACCTGCGCTCCACGGGCAGATACCGCCAGTCCGGCGGCCTTCGCGACGTTGACCGCCGCGTTCACATCCCGGTCGTGCCACGTCCCGCACGCCGCACACGTCCACTCCCGGACCGCGAGCGGCTTCGGGCCGTCCTTCACCCCGCAGGCCGAGCACACCTGCGAGGTCGGCTCGAACCGGCCGATCCGGACGAACGTCCGCCCGTACCGGGCGGCCTTGTACTCCAGCATGGCGACGAACGCGGACCAGCCGGCGTCGTGCACCGACTTCGCCAGCCGGGTGCGGGCCAGTCCCTTGACCGCCAGCCGAGCCCGTGCCTTTAGAGGGTGAAGGCCATGGACGGCGGGTGCGCGACAGGCTTCACCCCACTTCCCAGGAAGTTGACCTCCGCTGGCTTCCCGCTCGGTCGTCAGCGCGGCGGTCCGGTGCGGGTCTGATCGCTGGCCGGTCAGGACGCGGCGGCCGGCGGGGGAGGCCCGGGCAGTCCGGCCAGGACCGCGTTGACGACGGGGATGAGTTCAGCCCGGTCCAGCCCGATCCCGATCAGGGAGGCGATGCCCCGGAAGTCGACCACCAGCAATGTCGCCAGCGTCACCGGCTCGGCCGCTGGATCGAGGTCGCCGTTGCGCTGCGCGGCTCGCAGGCAGTCGGCCAGGGCCGCCCGCTGCGCGTCGAAGCCCTGGCGTAGCCGGGCCGTCGCGTCCTGGTCACGCCCGGCCAGCTCGACGGTGAAGCGGCTGGCCATGCAGGCCAGCTGTTCGGGGTCGTTCAGCTGCCGGTCAATCGAGTCGACGAGGTAGGCCCGCAGGCGCTCCATCGCGGTCTCGTCCGGGCCGGACAAGGCTGCCGCGCAGGACGCCTCATCCCGGTCGCAGTAGTCCCCCAACGCGGCCAGGAACAGCGCATGCTTGTCGCCGAAGGCGGCGTAGAGGCTGCCGCGGCCGAGCCCCGTCGCTGCCGAGATGTCATCGAGGCTCGTCCCGTCGTAGCCGCTCCTGCGGAACTCGCGCTCGACGGCCGCCAGCACCTCCCGCCGGTCGAAGCCAGGTGGGCGCCCCATCGGGCGATGGTATCCACGGATCTGGTTCTTGGCGGAATAGTCCAGAACCCCAGGGGTTCTTTACTGAACAGTCCAGATCGTTGGGCCTCCCATGCCGACCGGGCGCCGCGCACACGCCGGGCCCCCGACCGCGAGATGCGAGCCACCTCATGACTCAGCAGGACGCCCAGCCCGACCGGGCCGATCCAAGCCCCAGCCCCGGTGCCGTCCCGCCCATCCCGAGCCAGCGCCGTGTGGGTGCTGGCCCCCGCCCCGTCTCCCCGGCTCTGCTGCTGACGATCCTGTCGATCGCGAGCTTCCTGGCCCAGCTCGACGTGTGGGTCACCAACGTCGGCCTGCCCGCCATCGGGCGCGGCACCCACGCCAGTTCCCTGGCCGACCTGAGCTGGGTGCTCAACGGCTACGCGATCGTCTACGCCGCGCTGCTGGTACCGGCTGGCCGCCTGGTGGACCGGTTCGGCCGCAAGGACGGCTTCCTGCTCGGCCTGACCGTGTTCGCCGTCGCCAGCATCGGCGCCGGCCTGTCCGGCGACATCTGGGTGCTGGTCGGGTTCCGGGTCCTGCAGGCCGCGGGCGCCGCCCTGCTCACCCCGGCCAGCCTCGGGCTGGTGCTGCTGACCGCGCCGCCGGCGAAGGTCGGCACCTACGTGAAGATCTGGTTCACCACCGGCGCGCTGTCGGCCGCCTCCGGGCCGGTGCTGGGCGGCCTGCTTGTGGAGGCGTCCTGGCGGTGGCTGTTCCTGGTGAACATCCCGGTCGCGGCGGCCGCGATCGCGCTGGGTGCCCGCTACCTGCCCAACAGCCGGGACGCCGGCGACCACCTGCCCGACCTGCGCGGCGGCGGACTGCTCATCGTCGCGATCGGGGCGCTGGCCCTGGGGCTGGTCAAGGCGCCGGACTGGGGCTGGTCGAGCGCCCGGGTGATCGTCGCGTTCGTCCTCGCGGTGGTGGCGCTGGCATTGTTCCTGGTCAGCTCCGCCCGTCACCCGGCGCCGGTCGTCGACCTCGCACTGTTCCGGGACCGGGTGTTCACCACTGCCAACCTGGTGGCCACCGTCGCCTTCATCGCCTTCGGCATCGAGCTGCTCTCGACGATCCTGTGGCTCCAGGGTCACTGGCACTACTCGGTGATCCGCACCGGGCTGGCCTCCACGCCCGGCCCGGTGATGTTCGCCGTCGGCTCGGCGGTCGCGGAGACCCTCCAGGCGCGCACCCGGCTGCGGGCGGGACGGATCGCGGTCGCGGGCGCGCTGCTGGCCGCCGTCGGCACAATCATGCTGACCCGCCTGGTCACCGACGAGCCGCGGTTCGTGGCCGCGTTCCTGCCGACCTGGGTGGTCCTCGGCCTCGGGTTCGGCCTGGCGGTGCCGACCGCGATCACCCGGGCGACGGTCGGCCTGCCGCCGAAGGACTCGGCGACCGGCAGCGCGATCGTGACGATGGCCACCCAGCTCGGCTCGGTCATCGGGATCAGCATCCTGGTGGCGATCCTGGGCCGCGCCTCCGGTGCGGCGAGCGAGGCGGTCTTCCGGCACGCCTGGTATGTGTCGGCCGGAGCCCTCGTGGCGGCGGCCGTCGCCTCGTTCGGTCTCGACTCGCGACCCACGGCTGCGGCTCGACCGGACCTTCCGCCGGTCGGAGCGGGCGCCGCCGAGGCCGGCGATCCGGAGGCGGCGGCCCGGGCCTGAGGACGCCGCCGGCTCAGTCCGGCATAGGCCGGCTCGGTGTCCGCCGCCGCCGGCGCGGCGGGCGTGGCCTCCGGGCCGGCACCGCCGGGGCAGCGGGCCGGCCCGCGGCGGCGCGCGGCGGCGGTGCGCGGCCAGGCCGCGTCCACCTGCTGGTGCGGGTTCTCCCGGTCGCGCCCCGTTCTCAATGATCACGTCCATGATCGACATGATCGGTGCGCCGTGCTCGCATCATCTGATGGTCTCGCGGAGCTGGTCGAGGGTGCTTGGGGCCAACGCGGACGACGAGATCCACGTCGAGGGGCGGCTGGCACGACTTTCCACGACGGACGTGTTGCTGGACGCGCCTGGGCGCCGGTCGAAGCCGGGCGGGTTCAGGCGGGCACTCGTGCATGACGCCGCGGACGGCCTCACAATCAACTTCAACGGGGACTATCCCGGTGGCGTGACCATCAACGGCAAGATTAACGGACCGGATTTGGATGCCGCCGTTGTCAACCTCGCGGTACAGGTGCACCAGGACACACCGGCGCTGCCGCGGGTCGCGTCCGATTCGGGCAATGCCCGCTGGGTCCAACTGGCGCTGTCCGAGCCGGTCGAAGGGACAGCCTGACCTCATGGCGACCTCCTTGCGCGCCGCCCTGGCGGCGGTCGAGGCTCCTTCGGCCGCCGCACTGGGACCGGCCGTCGGCGTCACGGACGCCTCGCTCGTGCGGCAGGCCTCCCGCGCGTTCTGTCAACAGCGCTACCTGGAGACCGGCGGCTTCCGGGCCAGTACGGGCTGCCGATCGGCGATCTCTGGCAGAAGCAGGACGGGACATATGCGAAGAGCTTCGCCGGCGGGGACATGCACGTACTCAACGATTCCGTGGCCGTCGACCATCCGACGCACTGCGTGGCACCACGCTTCGTCGGGTTTCGCTGCCTCGAGGAATCCGACGAACTCTCGTCCTCGGACGAGCCGTACTTCGTTGTCGCGGCGGTCGGCAGCAACGGGAGTTCGGTTGTCCGGTTCGGGCCGTTCGACAACGTGGAGGCCGGCGAGGAGGTGATCCTGCAGGGCAACGTCACCACGCTCGGCCAGGGGATCTCGCCGCCCTTCCTTCTGGCGGTCTTCGCCATGGAGAACGCGAGGGCACCCCCGAGGAGGCGGAGGCCAAGGTACGGGACGTCGTGACGTCGATCGAATCGAAGCTGGATGAGGCCGGGGCTGCGTTCGGTGCGGTCAACACCGACGGGCACGTGATGTCCGAGTGGTTCCGCGACATCCTCATCGGCTGGGTCCCGGAGTGGATCTCGAGTCTTTTCGGCATGGGTGACGACTACGTCGGCCAGACGTCACACGTCATCTTCGGCGGCGACTACGACAAGGTGAACCACCGGTGGGCCTCGCTGCCGGTTGGGACGGATCCGGACGAGGGTCGGTACGAGACGTACTTCATGGCCCAGGTCGTGATGATCCCAGCCGCCGAGCTTGAGGAGTGAGGAGCGAGCCCTGTTGACCAGGGTCCGCGCTGGCCGGACCGGCAGGACAGCGTTCCTGTTCACCGGTCAGGGCGCGCAGCGAATCGGCATGGGCGCGGGTCGGGCCGGACGTTCCCCACCTTTGCGGCCGCGCTCGACGAGGTGTGCGGGGAATGTGATGCCCACCTGGAGCATCCCCTGCGGGGGTGATGTTCGGCGCGCCTGCCGGGACCCTGGCTACCCGCGGAGGCTGCTGTTCCCGGCCTTCAGGAGGGCGCGGTCCTGGTCGTTGTGGCTGGGGAGTGGATGCCCGGTGGTGGGCATCGGAGTCAGCGGCCCGTCGTGGTTGGCGTTGTAGCGCTGCCGGGCGGCGCGGCCCTGGGCGCGTAACGCGGCGTGGAAGTCGTCGACTGATCCATCCTCGCGGCGACGCCGACGGGCTAGTCGCGCGCTTCGGTTGTGGTCTGGTCGAGGGGGGCGCGCCGCGCGACCGGTCGACCATGACCTTGAACAGGACGACGTCGATGGTGCGGATCCGCTCGTGCAGGGCGTCCGGGTCGGCGAACTGTGTGTGGTCAGTCCTTCCAGTCGCCAGTGCCGCCGAGCTGCTGCTCGATCCGCTGCGCGGACGGTCCGGTGAGCGCGGCCCCGCTCGCGGACGGGGAGCCGTCGAGGACCCGCCTGGAGGCGACCATGCCTTGACGGGCCTCTCGGACCGGGACCAGCCAAACCGGGACCAGCCAAGAGGAGGGGCCGCCGCCTGGCTGTCGGCCTGGCCGATCCGCGCCTGGACCCCGTCCCAGCGGCGCGCCCGGCCGTCGGCTTCACGCACGGTGTGGAGCGGTCTGTCATGATCATCCGAACGGGCGTGGAAGGCGGGCGGCCGAGCGCCGACACCCATCGTGGGCCGACGCGCCCGCGCGGCCTCTGGTCGTGTACTATTGTCCCTCGTCGCCCACCGGACTCCACAGGGAGCCTGGTGCTGCGCAGGACCACAACTCCCTCCGAGGGGGCACAGACCCCCCGAGGAACAGGCCCCGCGGACGGCGCGATAAGGTGGCAGAGTGGCAGTCGCCGGCTCACCCGGGGTTAAACCGGGCGGCTGGAGCGGATTTGACACGAACCTCCCAGGGCTCGTAGTCTAGGAAACATCGCACAGAGCATTCTCTGAATGAGAGTGGTTCGTGCGCGAGCTCAAAGTAGTACCTGTTCGGTGAAGGTTCGGATCGCACATAAAACGGCGATTTGACAGAAACCGGGCAGGGGGGTAACTTGAAAAAGCGCCAGGGTGAAAGCCGAAGGGCTGGAGTGCTGGTCAAGCGTCTGCTCCTTGAGAACTCAACAGCGTGCCGATTGTCAGTGCCAAATATGTTTTATCCCTCGTTTCATGGCCTGGCTGGTTGTGTCTTCGCCTGGATGGTGGGGGTGTGGCTGGTTGGGTTGT
>Ga0207710_10000151_pt1 | contig 77424 bp, 71 predicted proteins | sample KBSS24metaG_FD_184400 | JGI IMG/M metagenome (GOLD analysis project Ga0207710, IMG submission 184400) | Switchgrass rhizosphere microbial communities from Kellogg Biological Station, Michigan, USA - KBS S2-4 metaG (SPAdes) (version 2) | ecosystem: Host-associated > Plants > Roots > Rhizosphere...
CGGCTACGCCGAAGTCCCGAATTACGCCGCCAGCCACGGCTGCGTCCGCACCTTCATCGCCGACCAGCCGCGGATCTACGAACAGCTGCACTACGGCGAGAGCATCTTCGTCTTCTAGGTTGGGACGGCGATGAGAGTCTTCGTCGCTGGGGCAAGTGGGGCGATCGGGACGCCGCTGGTGCGGCAGTTGCTGGCGGCCGGTCACGAGGTAACCGGGATGACGCGGCGCCCGGAGCGGGCCGAGCGGCTGCGTGAGGCGGGTGCCGAGGCGGTCGTCTGCGATGCGTTCGACGCGGCGGGGCTGACGGCAGCGGTGGCTGCCGCCCGCCCTGAGGCGGTCCTACACGTGCTTACGGCGCTGCCGCCGAAGCTGCAGCCGCGCCGCGACTGGACGGCGGCGACCAGCCGGCTGCGGATCGAGGGAACGCGCAATCTGGTGGCCGCGGCCCGGGCGGCCGGCGCGCGGCGCCTGGTCGCGGAGAGCATCGCCTTCCTCTACCGGCCCGAGGGGGACTGGGTGAAGGACGAGGAGGCACCGGTCTTCGCGGACGCCCCCGGCCACTTCGGAGATGCCTACCGCGCCGTGGTCGAGATGGAGCGCCAGGCGACCGGCGCCGAGGGCCTCGCGGGGGTCGTCCTGCGCTGCGGCTTCCTCTACGGGCCGGGGACCTGGTACGGCCGCGGCGGCTCGGAAGCGGAGAACGTCGCCAAGCGCCGCACGCCGGTGGTCGGGGCCGGCACCGGCACCTTCTCCTGGGCTCACGTCGACGACGTCGCCGCGGCCTTCGTCGCCGCCCTCGAGCACGGCGCCCCCGGCGTCTACAACGTCGTCGACGACGAGCCGGCGCCGATGCACGAGTGGCTGCCGGTCTACGCGGCGGCCCTGGGGGCGAAGCCGCCCCGCAGCGTGCCGACCTGGCTCGCCAAGCTCGTCGCCGGCTCGCCGACCGTGAGGCTGGCGTTGGAGACCCGCGGCGCCTCCAACGCCAAGGCCAAGCGCGAGCTCGGCTGGCAGCCGGCCCACCCGAGCTGGCGTCAGGGCTTCGCGGCGTCGCTGCGGTAGGTCGGGCGGCGACCGCCGGTCGCCGGGGCGGGCGGGCGCCTAGGATCACGACCGTGCCCGACCTCGCCGCCGCCAAGCAGACGCTGCTCGCCGAGCTGCGCGAGCACTCGCTGATCATCGGCGAGGTGACGCTGGCCAGCGGCGCCACGGCCCAGTACTACGTCGACGCGCGGCGGACGCTGATGCGCCCCGCCGGCTTCGCCGCCGCCGGCGAGCTGATCGCGGCGCTGGCGCTCGAGCTCGGCGCCGACGCGGTCGGTGGCCCGGCGACGGCGGCGATCCCGCCCGCCTGCGCGGCGATCGCGGTGCCGACGGGGTCCGGGCTGGTCGCCTTCTTCGTCCGCGGCGAGCGCAAGGAGCACGGCCTGCAGCGCTGGGTCGAGGGGCCGGTCGGACCAGGCACTCGCTGTTTGGTTGTCGAGGACACCGTCACCACCGGTGGCTCGACCGCCAAGGCGATCGAGCGGATCGGTGAGGAGGGGTTGGAGGTTGTCGGCGTCGTCGCGGTGGTCGACCGGCTGGCCGGCGGGGGAGAGCGGATCGAGGCCGCGGCCGGCGCGCCCTACCGGGCCCTGCTCACGATCGACGAGCTCGACCCGGAGCGACCCGACCGCGGCTGATGGAGCCCGACGCAGTCGAGATCCGCGTCGTCGGCTGCCTGGTCGAGAAGCAGCGGACGACGCCGGACGCCTATCCGCTCTCGCTCAACTCTCTGCGGCTGGCCTGCAACCAGGCGACCAACCGCGATCCGGTCGTCGACTACGACGAGGCGGCCGTCTCCGACGCGCTGCGGCGCACGGCGCTGCGCGGCTGGACGCGCCTCACCAGCGGCGCCGGCAGCCGCGCCCGCAAGTACCGGCACCTGCTGCCGGAGGCGCTTGGCGTCGACGATGCCGAGCTGGCGCTGCTGGCGGTCCTGATGCTGCGCGGCGCTCAGACGCCGGGCGAGCTGAAGCAGCGCAGCGAGCGGATGCACGGCTTCGAGAGCCTCGGCGGCGTGCAGGAGACTCTCGACCGTCTGGTCGAGCGCGAACTCGTGATGAGGCACGAGCGGCGGCCCGGCCAGAAGGAGCTGCGCTACGAGCAGCTGCTCGGCGGCGGCGACTCGGTGGCAGCCGTCTCAGCGGCGGCCGGGACCGGAGAGCTCCCTGAAGAGTCGCGGGCGACGGCGACTGCTTTGTCCGGTGACGGCGAGCAATCGTCGCCCACCTCGGTCGGGAGCGGCAGCACGGGCGAGCGGCTCGGGCGGCTCGAGCGCGAAATGGCGGAGCTCCGGGCTGAGCTCGCCGACTTGCGCCAGGCGCTCGGCGACTAAACCCGGAACATCCCCGTCCCCATAGGCACAGGGATGTTCCATCGAGCGCTTGAGCGACCTCCTACCGCTGGGCGACCGCGATCGAGGCGGTGCGGCGGCCGCCGGGGATCACCGCGATCAGCTGCGCCCGCAGGCTGCCGTGCTGGCGCAGCAGGGCGCGGCCACCGGCGGTGAGGCCGAGCGCATACACGTGCCAGCGGTTGCCGCTGAGGCTGAAGGAGCGCCGTCCCAGCGAGCGGGTGACGGTTCGCATGCGGACGACGCGGCCGCGGGCTCGGACCGGCACCTTGACCCGCGCTCGCAGAAGCAGCTGTCCTGGGCAGGCGGTTCCGGTCGGCCAGGTGCAGGTGACGATCGCCTTGACGCCGCCGCCGCGCGGCGCCCAGACGCGGGAGAGCTGGACCGCGACCGGGATGTTGGTCGTCACGCAGCCGAGCAGGGTGTCGGCGCCGGGGCCGGTGTTGAGTGCGTAGACGCAGACCGGCTGCGGCCCTGACTTGACGCTCGCGAAGGTGGTGTCGAAGGCGTGGTTGGGGCCGGCGCCCGGGTACTTGCCGCCGATCCCGTTGCGGGGCTGGTTGGCGATTTCGCCGAGCCCGTATTCGACCGCGCCCGCGGTGCCGGCGCGACCGCCGATGAAGACCTTGATGCCGAGGGTCTGGGTCGGCAGGTCGGGGTCGAGCGCCCAGCCCTTGACGCGCAGCTGGCCGGGGATCGGCGAGCTGGTCAGATCGATGCCTCCAACCGGGTCGTCGCCGGCCACCGGCGGCAGCGTCCCGGCTCCGAAGGTCGGCCCGTCGAGGTAGTTGTTGTCGACGTTGATCGTCACCCCGCCGTAGGTCTCGTCATGGCCGCCGCGGTACTGGTGCAGGCGCTGGTGCTGGGCCCAGAGGCTGGAGGGCACGTTGGGGTCGAGCGTGTTCTGCTGCCCGTTCCAGTTGGCGATCCAGAGCGCGTCCGGTTCGGCGGCACCGCTGCCGGCCGCGTCGGCGAGGTCGGCGATCCCGGAGCTGCTGCTGCTGTAGACGGCGGAGACGTAGCCGAGCGAGTGCAGCTTCGTGGTCCAGGCGGAGAGGAAGGTCAGCACGGCGGCGGTCGCGCTGGTGGTCGGCGTGTAGGACTCCATGTCGAAGTAGATCGGCGTCCCCGGCCCCATCCCGATCGCCCCCGCGTCTTCGATCGCGGCGATCGCCGAGGCGGTGCCCTGCGCGGTCGCCTGGCTGGCGACGATCTTGGCGCAGCTGCTGCAGCTGCTGGTCGGGGCCTGCAGGCCGACGAAGGTGGGGATCAGGTGCCAGCCGCCGGCGGACTGGGCGCTGACCCATGCCGCGGTCAGGTTCGGCTGCGAGCAGCCGCGATTCTCACCGCCGATGTAGACGCCGAGCGCTCGGTAGGGGGAGGAGGTCCAGGCCGCCATCGAGCGCGAGGAGGGGGCGGTGCAGGCGTCGAAGCCGAGCCCGGTGAAGACGCCGCTCGCCGCCGAGGCAGTGGCGTTGGCGCGGGGCGCCAGCGGGGAGGCGGCCCGGGCCGCGGTCGCCGTGCGTGCCGCGGCCCGAGCGTCCGGTTCGACCAGGATCGCCCGCCGCCGGCCGATCACATCGACCGGGCAGCGCTGGTTCGCCGCCGGGGTGCCGAGGTAGACGACGCGGCGGTCGAGCCGCACGCACATCCCGGGATGTTCCGCGAGGCGGTAGACGGGCCAGCGGCTCGGCACGTCGACCCGCTTGCCGTCGAAGTGGATCGATCGGGCGCTGGCGCCGGACGGGGCGAAGCCGAGCAGGGCAAGCGCCACCATCAGCACGCCGAAGGCGATGCCGGCGCGCCCCAGCCCGCGCAGCATTTGTCGGTTGGCTCCGTGAGTCATCCGCAGACCACCCATTACAACGAGCGCCAGCCGAAAAGTTGCTCTCCCCATCGGCCCTGCAGGAGAACTTCCCGCCTCCGCTCAGATGTTCCGCACCCGCCGGCCGATCTCCCGGTCGCGTGGGTAGCCGGCCGCGTCCCAGAACCCGCCGGCCGCCTCGTCGTCGAAGGCGACCAGGGCGGTGATGCGCCGAGCGCCCCGCTCGCGGAGGTACCCCTCGCCCGCCCGCACCAGGTCCAGTCCGACCCCCTCGCGCCGCTGCCCGACGCGGACCGCGAGCCGGTACATGTTGCCCCGCCAGCCGTCCCAGGCGGCGATCAGGGCGCCGACGATCTCCCCGTCGCGGACAGCGACCAGCAGCGCCGCCGGCGAGTCCTCGACCAGCCGCTCGACGTCCTCGACACGGTCGCTCGTGCTGGCATGCCCGCTCCGCGCCTCCGCCCAGAGATCGAGCACGGCAGGGACCTCGTCCCGCCGACACCGCCGCACCTCGATTCCCGCGCCCGTCAAGCGCCGAGCATAGCCTCGGCCCAGGGCCGGTCTGCGAAGCTGACGCCCGTGAGCGGCGAGGTGACCGGCATCGACCACGTCCAGCTCGCCGCCCCGCTCGGCTGCGAGGTGGAAGCGCGCCGCTTCTTCGGCGAGATCCTTGGCCTCGAGGAGATCGAGAAGCCCTCGGTCCTCGCGGCCCGCGGCGGCGTCTGGTTCCGGGTCGGCGCCCAGCACCTCCACGTCGGCGTCGAGGAGGAGTTCGCGCCGGCGCGAAAGGCTCACCCCGCGCTACGCGTCGATCCCAATCAAATCGACGATCTCGCCGCGCGCCTTACCGGCGCCGGTTTCGCCGTCGAGTGGGACGACGAGCTCGCTCCCCTGCGTCGCTTCTACACCGCCGACCCCTGGGGCAACCGCATCGAGCTGATCGCGGCCTGAAGGTGCCTACTGCGAGCGCAGTAAGACTTCCTCCGCGAACTCGACCAGATCAGTCGCCTGGCGCATTGCCTGTTTGAACTCGCCGGGACCCAAGCTCAAGAAGCCGTAGTGAGCGGAATCCTTGAGTCCCATCAGACGGCGCATTGCTCGGGCGGCCGCCTTCCCGCCGGGCTCGATCTTCGCCAGAAGGTCCGCCGCGTCGCGGTGATTCTCCGACCGCGAGCGATACCCGAGAGCAGCGCAGCATGCGGCGTCGGCGGCGGCGATGCCAGCGAGGATCGCAATCGAGGCGGCGACTGGTCCGTACTCGAGGTCCGCGTCGCTGGTCCCACTGGCGAGATCGGCGACCTCGAGATGAAGGCGTGCGTGCCCCATCCTCTGGCGAGCCTCGCGGGTCCCACACTCCTGGACCCGTCCGCTGGCGCGCGTCATCATCGGCGTGCTCCGGCCAATAGCTTGCGGATGGGGGTGCCGGCAAGGTCGATTGCGTCGAGATCCAACTCGCGCAATACCGGCGGACGCCGCTGGCGCAGTTTCCCGAGTCCGCTCTCTGCGAACTCGACGATTCCAGCGTCGTTTCCCGTCCACCGTTCGATGCTTTCGGCCAGGAATTCGACGAGGCCTCTCCACTCCTCGTCGTCCTCCTCGACCTCCCTGGGCCTGACCAAGAACACATCGATGTCGCTTTCTGGATCCCCGTCTCCACGGGCAGCGCTTCCGAACATGGAGGCGTGTACAGGGGGGGAATCCCAACCGCCGATCTGCTCCCTCAGTCGGCGTACCAACTCGACTCGGGTCCCTGCCATCTCTTCAACCGCCGCAGCAAGCAGGTGGTCGTAGTTGAAGCTGTAGAGATTGGCCCGGCCGGCGTGGAGCCGTTCGACAATGCCTTCGCTCACGAGCCGGTCGAGCACATGTTGAACGCCGGTCTGGGAGCGCCCAATCGACTGGGCCACCTGCCGGCCGCTGCGCGACTCACGCGAGCCGAATAGGGCGACGAGCACGGCCGTATCGACCGTCGGCGAGATCGCATTGAAGGGGCGGGACAAATCCATCTCACTAAATATAGTTCATGTGAACTAAATTTGCTGCAATAGACCTATATTTAGTTCATAAGCCATGGCTCGCCGCCCTGACCTCCATGCCCCGAGCTGGATTCGAACCAGCGGCCTATCCCTTAGGAGGGGATCGCTCTATCCAGCTGAGCTATCGGGGCCTGGATCGGATTTTTGCTCAGATCGCGGTTTGGTGCGGATAGTCTCTTCGAGCGATGCTCGCGCGGACGCGAATGCGGCGTCTCGTCCTTGGCGCCACGGTTCTGGCGGCTGCGGTGCTCGCCTGTGGTTCATCGGCCAGCGCCGGGCCGGTTGGGATCGCGGAAAGCTTTCCGACCCATTGCGGCGTCGAGGATCTCGCGGTCGGGCATGAAGGCGATGCTTGGTTCACCTGCCTGATCGAAACCAACTACGGGTACGGCAGCAGGGTGAAGTTCGGGCGCGTCACGCCTGCTGGTGAGGTGACGGAATTCGGGGGCGGGTTCGCCAAGAACGTGGAGCCGGGCGGGATCGTCGTCGGAGCCGATGGCGACCTCTGGTTCCCACTCAACTCGTACTTCAGGCTGCTGCACGGCAAGGGGCGAGCACCGGAAATAGTCCGGGTCACGCCGAGCGGCGCGGCGACGACGATTCCGCTCGCTCTCGACGCCCGCTATTACGTCGGCGACATCGTCGCCAGCCCGAGCGGCTACCTCTGGTTCGCGACCTTCCGCGAAGAAGGCAGGGACCCCTCGCTTTGGCAGATCTCGCCGGCAGGGGAGATCTCGAAGCTGGCCGTCGACCTGGGCCCGAAGGCCTACACGGATCTCGAAGTCGGGCCTGAAGGGGATCTCTGGTTCGCCCGAAAGCCCGTCAACGGCGGCATGCCCGGAGCGATCGTCCGGCTCGCCCCGGGCGCCGCGCCGAGCGAATTCGGCGCGGCGCTACCCGGCTTCCTGCCGAGCACGCCGCTCTTCGCGCCCGACGGGAGCGGCTGGTTCTTCGAGGGCGAACACCAGACCGGGGTCGGCCGGGTCAGCGCGGCCGGCGAGATCACCGACGTCGGTGCCAAGCTCGAAACCGGCGGCGGCATCGTCGGCAGCTCGACGATCGGGCCGGGCGGCGACCTCTGGCTCGCCTTCCAGTCCAGTCGGGTCGGGACCTCGGCGATCGAGCGGGTCACGGCGAGCGGGCAGATCAGCCAGTTCCGCGACTGCCTCCGGTACAGCCAGCCCTTCTTCGGACCGGCCACGCTGGTCACCGGGGCAAACGGGGACATTTGGTTCACCAGCATCGCCAGCCGGCAGCTGCCCGGCATCTCCGACCCGCCCTCGATCGGGCACGTCACCCCGAACGGCGAGATCGCCCAGATCTACGCCGGCGTCAACGCCGAAGCCCGCTGGATCGTCCCCGCCCCGGACGGCTCGGTCTGGTTCAGCGCCGGGGCCGACGAAATCCAGCGGATCCGCCCGCTCGACGGCCCGATCAACACCTTCCACGTGGCGCCGCTGCGGCGGACCGCCGCGAACGGCGCCGCCACCGCCCGGGTCGTCGTCGCCGGGCCGGGAGAGGTCGACCTGAAGCCGGTCGCCCTGCTGAAGCGCCATCACCGGCAGGTGGTCCTAAGTGGCGACTCGGTCAGTGCCACCAGCACGGCATGCGGCACCACCGAGCTCGCCGTCAAGCCAGTCGGCGCAGCGATGCGGGCGTTCCGCAAGCGCCGCGAGGCGGTCGAGGAAGTGGCGGTGACCTTCACCCCCAGCGGCGGCATTCCGTACACCGAAACCGCCAGGCTCGACTTCTACGCGCCGCGACGCCACCGCCGCTGAGGGACGGTGCGCCTCAGGCGGCGTAGAGGCTCTCGCTGGCCAGCTCCAGGGCGCGCTGGCTCCAGAGCTTGACCTGCATGAAGACCTCGTCGCCGTAGCCCTCGAGGGCGTCGAGGGCGAGCAGGGTGAAGCGGTCCTGGGTGATCGGTTCCTGGTCGACGGTCTCGAGCTCGAGCTCGGCGGTGGCGGCGACGGCGCCGCGGACGAGGGGCCGTCCCCAGACCAGGGTGACGGCGCCGGCCCGGCCGTTCTCCCCGCGCCAGCGGCCGATCACGTCGTCGTTGAGGTCGATCCGCCAGTCGGCGTTGTCCTCGGCGAGGACGTCGGTGAAGTCGGCCTTGGCGGCGAAGTCGGAGGGCTCGCCGCCGGGGGGCAGCACGTAGGAGACATGGCCGAACAGCTCCAGCGTCCCCTCCTCGCTCTCGGTGCGGGCCGAGGCGGGGATCCAGACGCGCCCACCCCAGGCGCGCTCGGGGAACCAGTCGACCTGCTCGGGCAGCGCCGCGCCGGCCGGCAGGTCGGCGATCTCGCCAACCGCCGCGGCAAAGGCCTCATGCAGGCGCTCGGCGAAGCGGCCGTGGGGAATGCCCTCCTGCGCGGTGTCGGCGATGAAGTGCGGGATCGGTCGCTGGTTCGGCGGCACGGCGTGAGCCTACTTCGCCCGCCCCTGCGGACGCAGACGCGTGACTCAGGCCGGTTCCGGCTCACCCGCCGCGCCGACGCTGCCGCGCCGCAGCAGGGTGGCGGCGGCGATCGCGCCGAGCAGGCAGCAGGCGGCGCCGAGCTGGAAGGCGACCTGATAGCCGTCGGTCAGCGCCACGCCGCTGGCGGTTCCGGTCAGCAGCTCGCTGTGGGTCTGCGAGGTGGCGATCGTGGTCAGCGCCGCCAGGCCGAGGGTGCCGCCGGCGAGCCGGGAGGTGTTGAGGACGCCCGAGGCCAGGCCGCTTTCCTGCTGGGGCACGCCGCGCACGGCGAGGATCGTCGCCGGCACCATCGAGGAGCCGGCACCGAGGGTGGCAAGGACCCCGCCGGGCAGGACCCCGGCCCAGTAGCTGGTCTCGGCACCGACGCCGGAGAGCCAGAGCAGGCCGAGCGCGGCGGCCGACATCCCCGCCATCAGTACCCGGCGCACCCCGAAGCGGGCGACGAAGCGCGGCGCCAGGGTCGAGGCACCGGCGATGCTCAGCGTCATCGGCAGGAAGGCGATTCCGGCTTCGAGGGCATCGTCGTGGTGGACCTGCTGGAGGTAGAGAGAGACGAAGAACCACATCGCGAAGATCCCGGCGAAAAGTAGGGCGATGATCAGATTGGCCGCTCGCAGCAGCGGCATCCGGAAGACCCGCAGGGGGATCAGCGGGTCCCGGGCAATCCGCCCCTCGACCAGGGCGAAGAGCGCCAACATCGTCAGGCCGGCGAGGATCGGGCCGAGCACGCCTGGGCTGCCCCAGCTGAGCGTGTCGGTGCGGACGACGCCGAACACGAGGGTGCCGAGACCGCCGCTGATCAGCACCGCCCCGGCAACGTCGAAGTGGCGCTCCTCGGCCAGCACCTGGCCGCGCGGCAGCAGCGAGCGCGCCGCCGTGACCACGGCGACGCCGATCGGCACGTTGATGAAGAAGATCGCCTCCCAGCCGAAGCTCTGGGTGAGGATGCCGCCGAGCAGGGCACCGGCCGAGCCGCCGAGGCCGGCCATCGCTCCCCAGATGCCGAGCGCCCGGTTGCGCTCGCGGCCCTCGCGGAAGGAGGCGGTGAGGATCGCCAGGCTGGCGGGGGAGATGATCGCCGCGCCGAGCCCCTGGATCGCCCGGGCGACGAGCAGCAGCGTCTGGCTGTCGGCGACCGCGCAGCCGAGCGAGGCGAGCGCGAAGAGCGCCGTGCCGATCAGGAAGACCGGGCGGCGGCCGAGCAGGTCGCAGGCGCGGCCGCCGAGCATCAGGAAGCCGGCGAAGGCCAGGGTGTAGGCGTTGACGACCCACTGCAGACCGGTCTGCGAGAAGCCGAGCGAGTCGTGGATCTCCGGCAGCGCCACGTTGACGATCGAGATGTCGAGGATGACCATGAACTGCGCCAGGCAGACGACGAAGATGAGGAGATCCGAGTTGCGGTTGGTTTTGCTCTGCGTCATCGGGTAGCTCCAGGGAGGAACGCCGCCACCGGCCGGGTTCGTGAGGTCCGTTAGTACGACGATCACCGTACCACAAAATTCGATGATCGTCGTATAATGTGGAGGCGATGGAGTTCGACCACCCTGACCGCGACCAGATCGAGCTGTCCGCCGTCCTGCATGCCCTCAGCGACCCGCAGCGGCTGGCGATCGTCCGCGAGTTGGCCGCCAGCGACGAGCCCCGAGCCTGCGGCAGCTTCGCCCTCGACGTCGCCAAATCGACCCGCACCCACCACTTCCGGGTGCTCCGCGAGGCCGGCCTGATCGAACAGCGCCGCGAGGGGACCAGCCGGCTCAGCACCCTGCGCCGCGCCGATCTCGAGGCCCGCTTCCCCGGGCTGCTCGATGCCGTGCTTCAGCCGGCTCGAGCGGCTTAGTACTGCGTCAGAGGCACTCGCGGAGATCGGCGGCGGCCTGCTCTGGCGGGTAGATGTTGATGTCGACGCCGGTGCCGAGCTCGAAGCCGGCCTTGATGGTCAGCCGCGGGGCGATGTCGACGTGCCAGTGGAAGTGCTCGGCTCCGCGCGGGGCGGTGCGGACCCAGAGGTTGAGCTCAGGCGGGCCGCCGAAGCGCTCGGCCAGGACCGTCATCGCGGTGCGCAGCATCGCCGCGCCGGCCTCGTCGTCCTCGAAGCGGGCCGACTCGCGGCGGGGGACGAGCCGCAGCTCGAAGGGGGAGCGCGAGGCCCAGGGGCAGATCAGCGCCGCCTCGTCGTCGATCGCGACCAGTCGCTCCTGGCGACGCACCTCCTCGACGAGGACGTCGCTGAGCAGGCCCGAGCCGGTGGTCCGCTCGCTGTAGGCGCCGGCCCGCTCGCGCTCGCGCGCCACCGCGGCCGGTACGAACGGGAGCGCGTAGAGCTGCGCGTGGGTGTGCTCGAGCGAGGCACCGGCACCGCCGCCCTCGTTGACGATCAGCTGCACGTAGGAGGCGTCCTCGTGGGCGCGCATCCGCTCGCGCCAGGTGGCGACGGCGGCGGCGAACTGGGCGTCGTCGAGCTCGGCCATCGCGGTCGCGTGGACGGGGGCGTTGATCAGCACCTCGTGGGTGCCGAGCGCCGGCCGCGAGGAGAAGAGATCAGGCTCGCCGGCGCGGCGTGAGGCGAGGAGAGGGTCGCCGCTGCTGGCGAAGGCGCCGGCCTCGGCGCCGGGCGAGCCAGCGGCCGTGACGGCGATCGCCGCGGCTGCCCCCACTGGCTCGCCCGTCGCCCCGGTGGCGTCCGTGCCGCCACTGGCGTCCGGATCGGCGAGCGCCGGGTAGAGGTTCGGCACCACCCGCGTCTTCCAGCCCGGCGCGTTCGGCTCGCCGCCGCCCGGCCGCAGCGCGTAGACCTCCGGCGGCGTGCGATCCTCGTGGCCCTCGCAGAAGGGGCAGCTCTCGGGCCCCTTCAGCTCGCTGCTGCGCGCCGAGAAGTTGTCCGGGCGCGCGGCCCGGCCGGGGGCGAGGATCGTCCTCAGCCCACTCAGCTGGTCGATGCGTATCTCGGGCGCGCTCAGGAGCGGGAGGGTGGCAGATCGTCCGGGTCGGGCTCGTCCACCTCGGGCTCCGCCGGCGGCGCCGGAGGCCGCGGCGGGCGCTCGGTCCCGGCGGCCCGCCCGGCGGCGCCTTTGCCGACGAACGGCTCGAGCACGTCCATCGGCAGCGGGAAGACCACGGTGGTGTTCTGGTTGGAGCCGATTTCCAGCAGCGTCTGCAGGTAGCGCAGCTGCAGCGAGGCGGGGTTGGTGCTGATGATGTCGGCGGCGTCGGTGAGCTTCTGGGCGGCCTGGAACTCGCCCTCGGAGTTGATGATCTTCGCCCGCCGCTCGCGCTCGGCCTCGGCCTGGCGCGCCATCGCCCGCTGCATCTGCTCGGGGATCTCGACGTCCTTGATCTCGACCGCGGTCACCTTCACGCCCCAGGGCTCGGTCGACTCGTCGATGATCTTCTGCAGCTCTTCGTTGAGCCGCTCGCGGTCGGCCAGGAGCTGGTCGAGTTCGGCCTTGCCGAGCACCGAGCGCAGTGCCGTCTGGGAGATCTGCGAGGTCGCCAGCAGGAAGTTCTCGACCTCGACCACGGCGCGGTCGGAGTCGACGACGCGGAAGTAGGCGACGGCGTTGACGCGGCAGGGGACGTTGTCGCGGGTGATCACCTCCTGCGGCGGGATGTTCAGCGTCACCGTGCGCAGGTCGACCTTGACCATCCGGTCGACCAGGGGGATCAGCAGGATCAGGCCGGGGCCCTTCTGGGCGATCAGGCGGCCGAGCCGGAAGACGACGCCGCGCTCGTACTCGCGCAGGACCCGCACGCCGGTGCCCAGCGCGATCGCGACGAAGAACCCGAGGACGACCAAAATCGCCAGCACTGCCGCCATCAGCCCGCTCCTTCATTGGACAGCTCCGCGGCCGGGGCCTCGGACCGAACGGTCAGCGTCAGCCCCTCCACCGCCTCGATCCGGACTCTATCCCCCGCCCGCACCGGCGGGCTGTCGCCGACGAGCCGGGCCCGCCAGATGCCGCCGCCTGCCAGCACCTGGCCCTCGGGGTCGAGGTCGCTGCGCGCCTCGGCCGCGGCGCCGACCAGGTCCTCGCGCACCGGTCGCTCGTGCGCCGCGACGACTTTGCGGGCGACGACGTAGAAGGCGACGGCGCAGGCGATTCCCAGGGCGATCAGGGCCGGACCGACGTAGTCGGCGGCGCTGCTGTCGGAGCCGAGCGCGAGGATGCCGCCGGCGATGAGCCCGATCGCGCCCAGCGCCGCCAGCACGCCCCCGGTCGGCAGCAGCAGCTCGGCGAGCAGCAGGGCGACGGCGATCAGGGCGACGACGACGAAAGCTTCCATCGGTTCGATTATCCGCTTTCGAGCGCGTAGCGCTTGACGTCGGCTTCCAGTTCGGACTCGTGCGAGTAGGGGCCCTGCTTGAGGTAGACCAGCTTGCCGGCGCGGTCGTAGAAGGCGGTGTCGGGGAAGCCGAGCGAGGCGCCGATCGAGTCGGCGATTTCCTTATGGGGGTCGGTGTAGCTGGGGTAGGAGAGGGGCGCCTCGCGCAGGAAGGTCGTGGCGGCGGCGTCGGCGTCGTCGGAGTTGATGCCGAGGAAGGCGACCCGCTTGCCGTACCGGGCGGAGAGCTTCTGCAGGGTCGGGAACTCGAAGCGGCAGGGCCCGCACCAGGAGGCCCAGACGTTGGCGACGACCGGGTAGCCGTGCAACGCGGCGATCCGCCCTTCGTAGGCGCCGTCGCCGCCCGGTATCAACTGGTTCGCCTGCTTGTGCAGGGCCGCCAGCGGCGCCGGCGAGCCGGCCAGGGCGCGGCCGTAATCCGGGTGCTTGCCGCCGTAATCGCCGCCCTGCGAGGAGCCGCAGCCGGCGGCGAGGAGGGCGGCCAGGACGGTCGCGAGGAGCGATATGGAGAGGGTTTGTCGCGCGGTCATTCGCTTGGTGATTACAATACGTACGTTCGGTTCGCTGGTTGGCGGGCCGCACTGGAATCGTCGGGGGAAGGGAGTCCGACCCTCGGCAGCCTCGTTCATCTGCCCCGGCCGTCAATCTCGTGTTCGGCGTGGGGCGAACCACAGAAGCCTCTTCATGGCCAAGACCAGTGACGTTGCCGCAGCGGCGGCAGTTCCATCTAGCGCCGATATCGAGCGCGCAGCGGCGTTCGCCCGCGAGCCCTTCCTGCTCGACGGCGAGGGCCCCGAGGCGCTTGCGCCCGGCACGGCCCGGCGCCACGCGCTCGATGCCGCTCTGGCCGAGATCGACGGCGGCGCCGAGTACCCCTCTATCGAGTGGCGGCGCGACTTCTCGCTGCTGCTCGGGCTCGAGCGGTTCCTCGCCGACGAACCGCCGAAGCTGCTCGACGGCGCCGAACTGAACCCGCACCAGGTCGACGCTCTCTCCGGCACCCTGGCCGAGCTGATGACCCAGCAGCAGGCCGGGCTCGACGCGATCGAGGCGAACGGCAACGGGGCGGCCGAGGTCGCCGATGTCGAGGACGAAGCGGAGGAGGACGCCGCGGCCGACGAGCTCGACGACGAGGACGAGGAGCTGGCCGAGGACGAGGAGCCCCAGGACTGGGAGGAAGCGCCGGAGGCCGAGGACGAGGAGGTCGTCGAGGAGGCCCCCGAGGACCCCGGCGCCGCCCGCCGCTTCTGGTTCGAGCACGCGACCGGCGCCGGCAAGACCGTCGCCGCGGTCGGCTTCATCGAGGCGACCCGCACTGGCGGCGTCCTCATCCTCACCCACCGCCGCAACCTCGTCGACCAGTTCATCGGCGAGATCTCCGACCGCGGCTACAAGGAGCGGTTGCGGCCGCCGCTGATGGACGGTCGCGACGATCCCGACGGGCCGATCACGGTCGAGACCTACCAGTGGTTCGTCCGCAACCACAAGAAAGTCTCCGATGCCTACTCGGTCGTGATCTGCGACGAGGCGCACACCGCGCTGGGGGAGAAAACCAGCGCCTGCATCCGCCAGTGGGTCGGCCCGGTCTACATCGGCATGACCGCCACCGGCGCCCTGATCGCCCGCCACGTCGCCGACCTCTTCCCGACCCAGACCTCGCGGTTCGACCTCGCCCAGGCGGCCCGCCGCGGCGTCATCTCGCCGCTGCGCTGCCTGCGGATCCCGCCCGGTCCCGGGGTGCGGACGATCGCCAAGGTGCCGCTGCGAAAAGGCGAGGTCGACCAGGACTTCGACCAGGAGGAGCTGGCGGCGCTGCTCGACCAGGAGCCCTTCAACGTCGCGATCGCCGACCTCTACCGCTCGCGCTTCCGCAAAGTCCCCGGCGTCCTCTACACCGCCGGCGTCCAGCACGCCAAGAACGTCGCCAAAGCCTTCCGCGACGCCGGCATCAACGCCCAGGCCGTCTCTGGCGAAACGCCGAAGCGCGAGCTGGCCGAGATCCTCGCCGGCTTCGAACGCGGCGAGGTCGACGTGCTCTGCAACGCGATGCTGCTCGCCGAGGGTTGGAACTCGCCGCGGGCGACGATCTGCATGCACCTGGCGCCGACCGCCTCGCGGCGGATCTACCAGCAGCGGGTCGGCCGCGTCACCCGGCGGGCGCCGGGCAAGGAGGCCGGCCTCGTCATCGACTTCGTGCACCCGGCGACGACCCATGACGAGTCGATCATCACCCTGCACAGCCTGCTCGACCGCGACGTCTATCGGGGCGGCGCGATCGTGGTCGGCCCGGTGCGGCGCGGCCGCGGCCGCAAGGTCCGGGTCGAGCGGCGGATCGTCCCCGTCTCCGACGTCGAGGAGAAGCGGATGGAGGTGCTGGAACGGGAGATCTGGCGGATCGCCGTCGAGAACCTCGACTACCCCGAGCAGCACGCCTGGGCGGCGCTGGCCGGGGCGCGGGTCAACACCCAGGGCTGGCGCCGGGCCCGGGCGATGCTGCAGAACGACAAGACCAAGGAGCTGCGCCGCCGCTTCCTGCTCACCTGCGTGCAGCGCAACCGCAACGCCCAGCTGCGCCTCAAAGCGCTCGGCGAGATCGCCGAGCTCGGCGACCCCGATGCCTTCGACGACGCGATCGACATCGTCGGCACCTGGAGTCGCGAGGACAAACGGGCCGGGACGAAGGCGCTGCTGCAGGCGCTGGTCGACCGCCGGATCGGCCGTCGCGATCAGGCGCAGGCCTGGGTCTGGCGGCTCGCCTCCTACACCCGCGAGCTGCACGAGGAGTACGCGGTGCAGCGCTGGCCGGAGACGAAGCGGCTGCTCGGCCTGCTGGTCAACTCCTCCGGCCGGGCGCACGGCCGCAACGCGCGCCGACTCGTCCACGCCTCGCGCAAACAGGACCGCCGCTTGGCGATGTCGCTGCTGGCCGCCTCGGTCGCGCACACGCCCGAGGGCGAAGAGGTGCTGCGCGGAGCGCGGATGCGGATGGCCCGGAAACCCTCGGCCGTCGCCCGTGAGTTGCTCCGCAACTTCCCGAAAGGCGGCAAGCGCCGTCGCAAGCGCAGCGGCAAGCGGCGCAAAAAGGACACCGCGGGGGCGGCACAGGAGACGAAGACGGCGATCGAGAACGGCGCCGAGGCCGAGGAGATGGACGACCTCGATGAGGGCGACGACGACTCAGAGCCGCAGGTGAACCTCTCCAGCTCCAAGGAAGACACGATCGCCTCCGGGGACGACGACGACGAGGTAGCCCCGGTCGTCGACGCCATCGGCGACTCCTGAGCCGTCCTCCCAGGCGATCTCGCGTCCCTTCAGCACGTCGCGCGCCCGCCACTCGGCCAGGACCGTCGTGGGCTCGGCTTCGAGCCAATCCGCGAGGTGGGCACTAAGGATCGGTGCCGCAGCATCGATGCCCACTTCGGTGCCGAGCGAGACCGCCGTCTGACGGAGCTCGGGGGGGAACTCTTCGGGAGCGATGGACAGGTTCAGGCCGACGCCGACGACGGCCCAGCCGTCCTGGGGGCGGGCCTCGATCAGGACGCCGGCGAGCTTGCGGCCGTCGAGGTGGACGTCGTTGGGCCACTTGACGCCGCACTCGGTGCCGGGAGCCAGCTGCTCGGCGGCGGCGCAGACGGCGAGTGGGGCGGCAAGGGGGAGCATCAGGTGGCGCTCCTCGAGCGGGCGGACGATCGCCGAGTAGAGGAGGGCGCCGTCGGGCGGGGCGGTCCAGGTGCGTCCCTGGCGGCCGCGCCCCTCGCTCTGCTCGCCAGCGGTGACGACGGTGCCGTGGGGGGTGCCGGCGGCAGCGAGCTCGCGGGCGCGGGTGTTGGTCGAATCGGTCGCCGCGAAATGACGGTGCGGCCAGCCGAAGCTCGTCGCGCCGTCGCCGCTCACCGCGCGGCGTCCTCCAGCAAGGCGGCGAGCAGGCCGTCGACATCGTGGCGCTCGGCTTCGATGTCGACGCTGAGCCCGGCCTCGCGGGCGGCCTCGCTGGTGACGGGGCCGATCGAGACGACGCGGGCGGCGGTCGGGAAGCGGTCGCCGAGAGCCTCGGTGAGGTTGCGGACGGTCGAGGCGGAGGTGAAGGTGACGTAGTCGGCCGACTGGGCGGCAGCGATCGCCTCCTCGCTCGGCGTCTCGCGGACGGTCTCGTAGAGGGCGACGACGTCGACCTCGGCGCCGCGCTCGCGCAGGGCGTCGGGGAGGACGTCGCGGGCCTCGGCGGCGCGGGCGACGAGGACGCGCTTGCCGGCGACGTCGACGTCGGCGAGCGCCTCGACCAGCGCCTCGGCGACGAACCGCTCGGGGACGACGTCGGCGACGATCCCGTGCTTGGCGAGAGCGCGGGCGGTGCCGGGGCCGATCGCGGCGACCGTGGCGCCGGCGAGAGTGCGGGCGTCACCAACCTTGGCGGCCCAGTTGCCGGCCGAAGGCAGGACGTCCTCGGCGCCACGATCCGACGCATCGGCGTTATCCGGGCCGGCGGCAATCGCCTCGAACAGCAGCCGCACACCGTTCGGGCTGGTCAGGCAGATCAGTGAGTAATCGCGGATCGCCGCCACGGCAGAGCGCACCTTTGCGCTCTCGATCCGCGGCTCGATCGAGATCGCGGGGAGCTCGACCACCTCGGCGCCGAGGTCGCGCAGGCGCGTCGCCAGGCCGCTGGCCTGGGCGCGGGCGCGAGTGACGATCACGCGGCGGCCGTGCAGGGGCCGGCGCTCGAGCCAGGCGAGCGCCTCGCGGCGGGCGGCGACGGCTCCGACGACGACCAGCGCCGGTGCCTTCACCTCCTCGCGGACAACCACCTCGGCGATCGTCCCCAGCGTCGCCTCGACGGTGCGCTGACCGGGCCAGGTGCCGCGTTCGATCGCCGCCGCCGGCTCGGCCGGGTCGCGGCCGGCGGCGATCAGCGCCGCGGCGTTCTCGGCCAGCCGCTTGACGCCCATGTAGAAGACGAGCGTGCCGGGGAAGCGGGCGAGGGCCTCCCAGTCGATCGCCGACTCGTCCTTGGCCGGATCCTCGTGGCCGGTCACGAAGGCGACCGCGGAGGCGTCGTCGCGGTGGGTGACGGGGATCCCGGCATAGGCGGTGGCGGCGACGCCGGCGGTGACGCCGGGCACGACCTCGAACTCGACGCCGGCCTCGCGCAGCGCTTCGCCCTCCTCGCCGCCGCGGCCGAAGACGAAGGGGTCGCCGCCCTTAAGGCGGACGACGCTCCTGCCCGTCCGCGCCGCCTCGATCAGCCGCTCGCCGATCTCCTCCTGCGGCACCGAGGGGACCCCCGGCTGCTTGCCGACGTAGACGAGCTCGGCATCCTCCCGGGCGCCGTCGAGCGCCCCCGGCGGGATCAACCGGTCGTAGTAGATCGCGTCGGCGGCGGCGATCAGCGCCAGCGAGCGGGCGGTCATCAGACCCGGGTCGCCCGGGCCGGCGCCGACTAGGTAGACGATCCCCGGTCGCGCGCTCAAGTTGTGGTGCCTTTTCCATCCATGAGGGGGGAAAGGAACCACAACTCGGCCTCAGCCGGCATCGAGCGCCTCGGCGCGGTCGAGGATCTCGCGGGCGCCGGCCGCGAGCAGGCGCTCGGCGAGCAGGGCACCGGCGGCGGCGGGCTGTTTGGCCTCGCCCTCGACGCGGTCGCGCAGCCACTCGCTGCCGTCGGGCAGGCCGACAAAGGCTTCGATCGTCAGGGCGTCGCCGTCGACCCGGGCGTGGACGCCGATCGGGGTCGCGCAGCTGGCTTCGAGCGGGGCGACTACGGCGCGCTCGGCGGTCAGCTCGCGCAGCGCCCGGGCGTCGGCCGCGCGGGCCGCCACCTCGGTCGCCTCGGCGTCGCCGTGGCGGACCTGCAGCGCCAGCGCCCCCTGGCCGGGCGCGGGGACCATCGCCTCGACGTCGATCCGGAAGCCGATCTCCGCCTCGCGGCCGAGCCGGCGCAGGCCGGCGGCGGCGAGGACGATCGCGTCGAGCTCGCCCTCGGCCAGCTTGCGCAGCCTGGTGTCGACGTTGCCGTGCAGCTCCTCGACCCGCAGGTCGGGCCGAGCGGCGAGCAGCTGCGCGCGCCGCCGCAGGCTGGCCGTCCCAACCCGTGCCCCCTCGGGCACCTCCGCGAGCGACCCGCCAACCCCGATCCAGACATCCGCCGGGTCCTCGCGCACCGGCACCGCCGCGATCTCCAGCCCCTCGGCCATCGCCCCCGGCAGATCCTTCGCCGAGTGCACCCCGATCTCCGCCCCCCCGGCGAGCAACGCCCCCTCGACCCCCCGCACGAACCGTGACTTGTCGCCGAACTGACCATCAGAGGAGACCTCGACCAGCTCGGCCCCACCGACCAACTCGGCCACTTGACCGGCCTGAGCCAGCGCCAGCGCACTACTCCGAGTGGCGATGCGAATCACAGAACGGGGTTGTGTGGTGTGGAGTGCAAGTGCGGCCTAGGCGGATCCCGGCAGGGGTGGAGCGTCTTGTGCTTTTTGCGCGCCCGCCAGCGGGCGCCAGCCAGCCCACTCTAATTCGCAAAAAGTTAAGCGGAACCCCTGCCGGGATCCGCCCTGCGCAGCTCAGTAACCTCGGCGGCGCCCTCACCCTCCAGCGCGGTATCCACATCGAGACCGAACAACTCGCGCAGGGCGCTGATGAAGAAGTAGGACTCGCCGGAGCAGGCCGAGCGGCGGATCCGCAGGGTCGGGTCGTGGAGGAGACGGGAGGCGATCGCGCCGGCCATCTTCTCGACTCGCTCGCGGTCGGCCTCGGAGAGGTTCTCCCAGCGGCCCTCGTTCTCGGCCAGCACCCGCCGCACGACCTCGTCGCCGTGCTCGCGCAGGGCGCTGATCGTCGGCACCACCTCCTGCAGGCCGAGCCAGCGCTCGAAGCGTTCCAGCTCGGCCTCGATGATCCGTTCCGCCGGCTTCGCCTCGGCCTCGCGGCCGCTGGCGTTGCGTTCGACGATCTGCTGGACGTCGTCGATGTCGTGGACGCTGACGCCGGGGACTTCGCGGCAGGCCGGCTCGATGTCGCGCGGGACGGCGATGTCGATCAGCATCAGCGGCCGCTCCGGCCGCGCCGCCATCACCACGGCGAGCTCGTCGCGCTCGACGATGTGGTGCGGCGAGTTGGTGGCGGTGACGACGATGTCGGCCGCATGCAGCTGCTCGGGCAGCTCCTCGAAGCGGACGGCGCTGCCGTCGAAGCGCTGCGCCAGGCCGATCGCCCGGTCGTAGTGGCGGTTGGCGACGAAGACGGCGCCGACGCCGCGGCCGACCAGAGCGCGGGCGACAAGCTCGGCGGTCTCACCGGCGCCGACGACGAGGACGCGACGATCGGAGAGGTCGCCGAGGGCGCGACGGGCCAGCTCGACCGCGACCGAGGGGATCGAGACGCCCTTCTCGCTGATCCCGGTCTCCTCGCGAGCGCGGCCACCGGCGCTGAGGGCGCCGCGGAAGAGGCGGTTGAGGATCGGCCCGGTGGCGCCCTCGACCATCGACAGCTCGTAGGCGCGTTTGACCTGGCCCTGGATCTCGGCCTCGCCGACGATCATCGAGTCGAGCCCGGCGGTGACCCGCAGCAGGTGTCGAGCAGCCTCTTCGGCGCGCAGCGAGTAGAGGTGGCCGAGCAACTCGGTGGGGCGGATCTCCGCCTGGCGGGTGAGGACGCCGAGCGCCGTCGACTCGGCCTCGACCGGGTCGGAGACGACCAGGTAGAGCTCGGTGCGGTTGCAGGTCGAGATCGCCGCCGCCTCGTGGATGCCGCTGGCCGCGGTCAGCTCCTGCAGGGCGCCGACGGCGCGGCCCTCGGTCAGCGAGAGCCGCTCGCGCAGGTCGAGCGGCGCGGTCTTGTGGGAGACGCCGAGGGCGAGCAGCTCGCTCATCGGGCGCTCACCTCGTCGCGGCGCTCGGTCTCCTTGCGCTGCTCGGCGAAGGAGGCGAGCTCGCGCATTTCGCGCTCGATCCGCTGCAGTTTCGTAGCCATGATCCCGACGTAGATCACCAGCAGCAGCACGAAGACGATGTAGGCGCCGGCGACGTACTTGCCGGCCTCGTCGAGCGGCAGGGCGGGGGCCGCGGCGAGCAGCGTCAGCACCTCAACTCACCTCCGGGGCGATCTGCGAGCTGGCGCCCGAAGTCGGCGCGTCGAGTGCCCGGCGCAGGCGCTTGACCTGGCCGGAGGCGCTCTTCGCGGTTAGCTCGAACTTGACCAGGGTCACCCAAAGCAGCGCCATCGCCGCCAGGCAGCAGAGGAAGGTGAGCAGCATCGAGCCCGGCAGGCCGCCGTTGGCGGTTCCGAAGACCCGCGGGTGGTAGAGGCTCTGTGCCAACCGCACCGCCATGAAGTTGAGTGGCACGAAGGCGCCGGCGGTGATCGCGAAAACAGACGCGTAGCGGGCCTGGCGATCACGGTCCTCGATCGCGTAGCGGAAAGGGTAGTAGGTCGCGTAGAGCAGGAAGACGATCAGGAAGCTGACCAGAGTCGGCTCGTCCCAGACCCACCAGTAGCCCCAGGAGGCCTTGGCCCAGATCGACCCGGTGATCAGGACGGCGACGCCGAAGATCACCGACATGTGAATCGAGACATAGGAGTAGGCGTCCCACTTGGCGTCGCCGCTGCGCAGGTGGGCGATCGCGAAGACGCCGCCGACGACGAAGCCGACCAACGCCGTGATCGCCAACGGCACGTGCAGGTAGAAGATCTTCTGGATGAAGCCCTGGTCGGCGTCGAGGGGCGCGTAGAAGGCGACCAGCGAAAGCGCCAGGCCGAGCATCGCCACGGTGGCGATCGAGAGGGGTCTCAGTCCTTTGCCGTACATGCTTCAGGTGGGAGGGAACGGCCCCCGGCGGCTCAGTCCTCGAGGAGGAAGTCGAATACCGCATAGCCGACCAGGGCGAAGATCAGATCGTATAGGCCGAGCACCATCAGCCAGGTTCCGAAGCGGTCATAACTGGGACCACCCAGTGCCATCAGCGGCTCGGTGGCGCCGGTGGCGGCGATCATCAGCGGCACCGCCAGGGGCAGCAGGACCAGTGGCACCAGCAGATCGCGGGCCCGCGAGTTGACCGCCATCGAGGAGATCAGGGTGCCGGTGGCGGCGAGGCCGAGGTCGGCGAGGGCGAGCACCGCGAGCAGCGGCGGCAGCGAGGCGGCCGAGCTGAGGAAGAAGACCGCGAAGATCGGCACCGCGACCAGCTCCAGCGCCAAGAGGTAGACGAGCAGGGCGGCGACCTTGGCGGCGAAGAGGGCGCTGCGGTCGATCGGGGCGAGTCGGATTGCGTCGAAGCCGCCCTCCTCGCGCTCGGCGACGAAGAGGCGGTTGATGCCGAGCACGGCGGCGAACAGCAGGGTCGCCCAGAGGACCCCGGCGGCGAGGCTGCCGGAGAGGCTGGTGCGGTCGAGGCCGAAGCGGAAGATCACGAAGGTGGTGACGGAGAACAGCGCCATCGCCGGCAGCGACTGCAGGGTGCGCAGCTCGGCCCGCAGGTCCTTGCCGAGGATCGCCGCGAAGGCGACGCGGGAGGGGGTCACGAGACCGCCGCCAGCTCGTCGATGCCGAGGCGCAGCACCCGGTCGGCCTCGGGCAGGAAGCGCTCGGGGTCGTGGGTGACGACGACGCGGGTGCTGCCGCTGTCGGGGCCGATCAGCTCGCGGGCCAGCTCGCGCCCCTCGACGTCGAGGTTGGAGTCGGGCTCGTCGAGCAGCAGCAGCTCCGGCTCGTGGAGGACGCTGCGGCAGATCGAGAGCCGCTGCCGCATCCCCGCCGAGAGCTCGGCGACGCGCTCGTCGGCGCGGCGCTCCATCCCCACCGCGGCCAATAGCGCCGCGATCCGCGCCTCGGCCGGGGCGGCGCCGATCCCGTGCAGGCGCGCCTGGAAGCGTAGGTTCTCGCGGCCGCTGAGGTCGCGGTAGAGGAGCGGCTCGTGGCCGAGGTAGCCGATCCGGCCGCGCAGCTTCCAGGCCTCGCGCGGCAGCGCGCAGCCGAGCACCTCGACCTCGCCGCCGCTGGGGCGCAGCAGGGTGCCGAGGACCCGCAGCAGCGTCGTCTTGCCGGCTCCGTTGGGCCCGAGCACGACCAGCGACTCGCCGGCGGCGAGCTCGAGGTCGACGCCGTCGAGCGCCGCCCGGTCGCCGTAGTCGCGGCGCAGCCCGGCGAGGCGGATCGCCGGCTGCGGCCGTGGTTCCTCAGCGCTCACACGGGGATTGTGACCGTGAGGACGAGATACGGGCAGTTCACCCGGTCGCCGCTCCCGGACCCGGCGGCGAGGCTCTAGGCTGGCGCCCCTTTTAACGCAAGGCAGTCTCGACCTAGGAGGAATGGATGAAGCGGAGTTTGATTGCGGTCACGGCGGTCGCCGCCGCGGCGCTGGCGCTCGGCGCCCCGGTGGCGATCTCGGCCGGAGAGGCCGGCGTGAAGACGACGGTGACGCTCGGCGCCGCCGGCTACCAGGGCAAGGTCAGCTCCGCCAGCGCCAGCTGCGTCGGCGAACGGACGGTCGTCCTCAAGCAGAAGGGCAACGGCGTCCTCAGCCGCGTCAAATCGAGCTCGACCGGCAGCTGGAAGGCTGACCTCGACGAACTGAACGAAAACCTCAAGATCCCGGCCAAGGTCTTCGCCGAAGTCAAGCCCTCGAGCCCTCCCGGCCCTGTCGCCACCTGCCTCGGCGCCGTCTCCAAGACGGTCGAAATCGCCGGCGGCTGAGCCGTCACGCCCCCTGGGGCGACTTAGTCCCTCTACGTGAGGACTAAGTCGCCCCACTGGTCGGGCGTTCGCGGCAGTGGGGAGAGGAACAGCGGGGAGCGTTGAGTGATCTAGCCTCTTCCGGTCAAACCGCGAGGAGGAAGAGATGCCGAGACTTGCCCGCAGTGCCTCGTTGCTCGCCGCCGTGGCGACCGCGCTCTGGCTCGCCGCCGGGACCGCCGTCGCGACCCGCACGGTCGACGTCAACTCGAAGGTCTCGATCCACAGCGCCAGCCTGCACTTCACCGGCAAGGTGACGGTGCCGGAAGCCTTCGAGCCCTGCCGGGAGGACCGCAAGGTGACGCTCTTCAAAGTCGTCTCCGGCGGGCCGGACCAGGCGGTCGGCCACGACACCACCAATGGCCAGGGCGCCTGGAGCATCACGCCCTCGGGCTCGGCGGGGATCTCGCTCGCCCACTTCTACGCCAAGGCGAAGCAGCGCAGCGACGGGACCGCCGGGACGATCTTCGTCTGCCACGCGGCCCGCTCGAAGACGATCAAACCGACGCCGTAGCGGCCGCCGGCCGCACCCGGCTCAGCGACGCTTCTGCAGGGTGCGCCGGCCGACCTTCAGCAGCGAGCCGGCGCCCTCGCGCAGGGCGTCGGTGCGGGCCAAGCCTTTGCCGTAGAGCGCCTTCGCCGAGGCGCGCACCGCTTCGCCGAGGGTGCGGTCGTATGGGTGCCACCAGAAGTCGCGGGTGAGGCCCGGCTCCCAGGCGTTCATCTTGATGTTGACGCACTCGTAGAAGCCGAATTTCGAGTGCGAGCGGCCGACGCCGGAGTCCTTGACGCCGCCCCACGAGCACTGGCAGGCGCCATGGCTGAAGGAGTGGTCGTTGATCCAGACCATGCCGGACTCGATCCGGCGGGCGATCCGTTCGCCCTTCTGGCGGTCCTTGGTCCAAACCGAGGCGCCGAGGCCGAACTGGGAGTCGTTGGCGAGGTCGATCGCCTCCTGCTCGCTCTCGACGACGACGATCGGCAGGACCGGGCCGAAGATCTCCTCGCGCATGATCCGCATCTCGTGGGTGACGTCGGTGAGCACGGTCGGGGCGATGTAGTTGCCGGAGAGGCCGGGCACGTCGGTGGGGCCGCCGCAGAGCTTGGTGGCGCCGGCGGCGACCGCGTCCTCGATCAGGTCGACGACGATCTCGTACTGGCCGTCGGAGGTCATCGGGCCGATCTCGGTCTCCCACTCGATCGGGTCGCCGAGCCGCAGCTTCGCCGCCTCGCGGGCGACGCCGGCGACGAAGCGCTCGGCGACCTCGCGGACGACGTAGACGCGCTCGATCCCCGAGCAGGTTTGCCCGGCGTTGGCGAAGCCGCCCCAGACGGCGCCGGAGATGGCGTTGTCGAGGTCGGCGTCGGCGCAGACGATCATCGGGTCCTTGCCGCCCAGCTCCAGGACCGAGCCCTTGAGGTCGGCGGCGCAGACCTCGCCGACCTTGCGGCCGACCTCGACCGAGCCGGTGAAGAAGACCTTGCCGACGCTGGAGCGGGCCAGGGCGTCGCCGACGGCGCCGCCGCCGTGGACGACCCGGACCAGGCCCTCGGGCAGGCCGGCCTTCTCGAAGACCTTGGCGATCCGCTCGCCCAAGAGCGGCGTCAGGCTGGCCGGCTTGAGGACGACGCCGTTGCCGGCCATCAGCGCGATCGCGACCTCGCCGAAGGGGATCGACCAGGGGTAGTTCCAGGGCGCGATCACGCCGACGACCCCGATCGGCTCGTAGGAGAAGTGGCCTTTCTTGGAGAGCGTGAAGGCCTGCGTCATCGGCACCTTCTCGTCGGCGAGGATCTTCGGCCCCGCCTTCGCGCACCAGTGCAGGGCGTCGACGGTCGGCAGCAGCTCCATCGTGTAGGACTCGGCCCGCGGCTTGCCCTGCTCGCGGGTGAGCAGCTCGGCGACCTCGTCGATGTCGTCGAGCAGCGCGTCGGCGGCGCGGCGCATGTAGCTGGCGCGGTCGGCCAGCGATAGCTCCGCCCAGGCCGGCTGGATGCGGGCGACGTCGTCGACCACGGCCTGGACCTGCTCCGGCGTGATCGTCGGCACGGTGCCGACCAGCTCGCCGGTCGCCGGGTTGAACGACTCGAGGGTGGACAGGGCCGCTGGTTTCGCCTCCGTGGTAGCCATCTGGCGATTGTAGGACTCCCTCATACTCAGCGGCAATGGCCGATCAGTTGTTCGACACGGGTGGTTCTAGCGACTCCGCACCCGAGCGCGTCCCTGCCGACGCGCCGCTCGCGGTGAGGATGCGTCCGCGGACGCTCGACGAGGTCGTCGGCCAGGAGCACGTGCTCGGGGAGGGGTCGGCGCTGCGGACGGCGATCGAATCGGGGCACCCGCACAGCGCGATCCTCTACGGGCCGCCGGGGGCGGGAAAGACGACGCTGGCGCGGATCGCGGCGAGCGGGGCGGAAGGGGTCTTCGAGGAGGAGTCGGCGGTCAACGCCGGCAAGGCCGAGATCCGCAGCGTGATCGAGCGGGCGCGGGAGCGGCGCCGGGCCAGCGGCCGGCCGACGATCCTCTTCCTCGATGAGATCCATCGCTTCAACAAGGCCCAGCAGGACGCGCTGCTGCCGGCGGTCGAGGACGGGGTCCTGACCCTGATCGGGGCGACCACCGAGAACCCCTACTTCGAGGTCAACTCGGCGCTGCTCTCGCGGGCCCAGGTCTATGAGCTGCGACCGCTGGAGCCGGGGCAGGTGGTGGAGCTGCTGCGGCGGGCGCTGAGCGACCCTGAGCGCGGCCTCGCCGAGCCGCCGCCGGTCGCCGAGGAGGCGCTGGAGATGCTGGCGTTGCGCAGCGGCGGCGACGCCCGGGTCGCCCTCTCCGGCCTGCAGCGGGCGGTCGAGCGCTCGCAGGGCAAGCCGGTCGACGTCACCGCGGTCGAGGACGCGCTGCAGCGCAAGGCGGTCGACTACGACCGCCAGGGGGACCGCCACTACGACTTCATCTCGGCCTGGATCAAGGCCACCCGCGGCTCCGACGTCGACGCCTCGCTCTATTACCTGGCGGTGATGCTGGAGGGCGGCGAGGACCCGCGCTTCATCGCCCGCCGGATGGTCATCCTCGCCTCCGAGGACGTCGGCAACGCCGACCCGCAGGCGCTCCTGATCGCCGACGCGGCGGCGCGGGCGGTCGACCGGGTCGGCCTGCCCGAGTGCGCGCTCAACCTCGCCCAGGCGACCGTCTACCTGGCTCTCGCTCCGAAGTCGAACGCTTCATACAAGGCCCTCGGCGCCGCCCGCGAGGAGGTCCGCCGCAACGGCGCCAAGACCCCGCCCGACTACCTGCGCGACGCCCACTATCCCGGCGCGGCGGCGCTCGGCCGGGGCGAGGGCTACCGCTACGCGCACGACCAGCCGGGCGGCGTCAGCGACCAGCGGCTGCTCCCGGAGGAGCTCGGCGACACCCGCTTCTACGCCCCGACCGAGCGCGGTTTCGAGGCCGAGCTGGGGCGTCGCCTCGAGGCTCTGCGGACGAGATTCGGGCAGTCCAAGTAACCGCCGCAACTTCCTCGTAGACCCAGTGTTTCTATGGGCGGCTTTCCAAGCTAAGCCAGGGAGAGCCGACATACCGGCCGGAGGCCTGGACTGGGGGTCTCCGGCCGGGAAGTCTCATCAGGGGGGAGAGGACGTCGAGGGGGGCCTCGGCGTCCTCTGTATTTAGGGACCGGTCCGGCGGCGGGCTATCGTGGAGGCATGGCCTCGGAGCAACCGCAGCGGCTGCGACTCGGTGGGATGGCGCTGCGCAACGGGCTCCTGATCCACGGGCCGACCCACTGGGCGGCGGCGGTGCGCAAGCGCGATGGGGGGATCGAAGTCGCCTCGGAGCGCAAGCCGGAGCTGGCTCCCGGCCTGGTCGCGAAAGCGCCGGGACTGCGCGGGCCGCTGAAACTGGCCGAGGCGCTGCTGGTGCTGCCGCTGGTGCGGCGGCGGATGCAGGCCGCCCGGCTGCCCTTCGAGGACCGCCGCGTCCTGGCTGCCGCCACCGCGACCCTGATCGCCAGCGGCCTGCTGCGCCGCCGCGCGCGCCCTTCGCCGCTGCGCGAGGGCGTCGTCCAGGCGATCGGCGCCGTGCCGGCCGTGGTCGCCTTGCTCGACCGCGACCTCGCCGCCTACCACGGGGCCGAGCACAAGGCGATCGCCGCCTACGAGCAGGGGATCGTCGACGAGGTCGCCTCGGTGCCGAAAGAGCACGACCGCTGCGGCTCCAACCTGATGGTGCCGATGATGCTGCTCTCCGCCGCCGGCACCGTCGCCCTGGAGCGGCTGGTCGACGAGCCGAGCCAGCTCGCCCGCGCCGGCGTCGCCCTCGGCGGCGCCTCGCTGGCGGTCGAGATGTTCGCCTGGAGCGACCGCCACCACGGCGCCCCGTTGGCCGAGGCCTTCCACACGCCGGGGCGTGAAATCCAGCGCCGGCTGGCGACGCGGGAGCCGACTCCCGAGCAGCTCGAGGTCAGCCTGGCGGCGCTGGAGGCGATCCTTCGCGTCGAGCCGCCGCCCCCGGCCGCTGCATAGACTGGCGCCCTTGTTCGGAAGGATCGACCACATCGGAGTCGCCGTCGAGGATCTCGACGCCGCGATCGCCCTCTACGAGGAGAGCTTCGGCATGGAGCTTGTTCACCGGGAGGCGGTCGAGTCGCAGGGAGTCGAGGCGGTGCTGCTCGACGTCGGCGACGGGCACGTCGAGCTGCTGGCGCCGCTCGGCCCCGACACCGCCGTCGGCAAGTTCCTCGCCAAGCGCGGCAAGGGCCTGCACCACGTCGCCTACGCGACCGACGACATCGACGCGACCCTGGAGCGCCTCGCCGCCACCGGGATCGAGCTGATCGACTCCAAGCCGCGGGTCGGAATCCGCGGGAGTCGCGTCGCCTTCCTGAAGCCGAGCTCGACCGGCGGCGTACTTACCGAGATCGTCGAACCAGCGGAGGGACACTGATGGCAGACGCGCAGCGGGTGGAGATCGGCTTCGAGGGCGGCCAGGTGATCTCGGTCAGGTTGGCCGAGGCGGACCTCAAGGAGCTTCGCTCCCAGCTCGAGAAGGGCGGCTGGCACGACATCCACACCGAGGACGGCGTGGTCGCCCTATACCTGGGCAAAGTCGCCTTCCTGCGCATCGAGTCCGGCGAGCACCGCGTCGGCTTCGGCCTCGGCGGTTGAGATGCGGCCGCGGGCGCTGCTCGGCGCCGCGGCTCTAGGAACCCTCGCCGCCGCCCTCTGGTGGCGCAAGAACCCTTCGGCCTGCCCCTACGGCCAGCGCTTCTGGGTCGAAGCCCCGCACCCGATCATCACCCGCGAGCGCCTGCGCGCGGTGCTGCGTCCCGAGCCCGGCGAGCGCCTCCTTGAGATCGGCGTCGGCACCGGCTACTACAGCCTCGACCTCGCCGAGTGGGTCGGTCCCGACGGCACCCTCGAGCTCTTCGACCTGCAGCAGAAGTTCCTCGACCACGTGACGGCGGCGGCGGCCGAGCGCGGTGTCGCCAACCTCGTCCCGACCCAGGGCGACGCCACCGCGCTGCCCTACGAGGACGACTCGGTCGACGCGGTGATCCTCACCGCCGTCCTCGGCGAGATCCCCGACACCGCCGCCGCCCTGCGTGAGATCCGCCGCGTCCTCAAGCCCGGCGGCCGCCTCGTCGTCGGCGAGCTCTTCGGCGATCCGCATTTCACGACGCTCGCCAGCCTCAAGCGCCAGGGCGCCGATGCCGGCCTCGCCTACCAGGAGCACTCCGGCAACTGGTTCGGCTTCTTCGCCCGGCTGGGCTGAACTCAGCGCCCGTGCCTGTGATCAAGAAGTCTTGACTAACTCTGTCAAGACCCTCAGACTTGGTCGTCCGGGAGCCGGAGGCGACGGCGTGGGTGCGGGCACCGGTCCAATGAAGGGGAGACCATGAGTCTGCATCGTCGATCAATCAAGTGGGCGTTGCCAATCGCGTTTACTTTCATCGCCTTGACGGCGGCGGCACCAGCGAAGTCCGCCGAATTTCACTGCGAAGCGGAAACCTGTCAAATCACAGCTAAACCCGACGGAACCGGGAAAACAGCGCATCATGTGATCATCTTCAAGCAGAAAGAACGATCGGTGTCCATCACATGCAGCACTTTCAAAGGAGAAGGAGTGGGGCTCACTCAACTATGAATCCTGCACTGTGTTGGGGATAGCGGCGGAACTGCGGACCACGGGGTGTGACTATCTGCTGACTCCAGCAGGTGAAATCACGATCAACTGTGCGCCGTCGATGGAAGTCGTCTATGGGTTCTGCAAAATCAAAATCGGGTCCCAGGGACCGCTGTCTGGGGTGAAATTTCACAACATCGGAGAAGCTTCCAAAGGAACGACAGAAGTAACAGCAGAAATAGCCGTGAAAGGGATAAAAGCCACCGTTGAAGGAACGGAAGCAAACTGTGGGGGCATTTCGACGGGCAGTGCTGAAGCGGAATACACGACAGGAAACTTCCTCCTGACAGGTGAGACGTTCTCCGGCTTCATGGGGAACTTCTGGTACGCGTAAGGAGGGAAAGTGGCACAGGCGCCGCTCTCCGCACGCCTAGCCCTCGGCTGCGTGTCCCCACCCCCAGGGAGCGGCGATGGCGATCCGCCAGTCGTCCCCGTACCGGCGCAGAACCGTGTTGGCCGGGAACGACTGGCGGTGCGGGACCCCCCTCGACCGGAAATGCAGCCGTTCCGACCCGAGCGCGACCTCGCCGACCCGGACCAGCGAGCCGGTCTCGACCTCGATCACGGCGTCGGCCTCGATCAGCTGGGCAAGGATGGCCCTGATCTCGGCCGAGCCGTAGACCGCCGTCGCATCCGGGGTGACGAGGCATGCGTCGGGGGCGAAACGACCCTGGGCAGCGTCGAGATCTCCATCGCGGATCGCCGCAGCCAGCGAGAGCGAAGCCCGTCCGAACGGGAGAGACGTGTCGTCCGGGCTGGTGGAGGTCGCTGGCACCAGCCGATTGCATCACCCCTGGTCCATGCCGGGGTGCGCCAAGACGGTGCGGGCGGGGATCTTGATTGGGACGACGTGGTCCACCTCTTCGCCCTCCGCGAGTCGCGAGAGCGTTGCTGTCAGGTCCTCCAGCCGCAAAGCGACGTCGAACTCGGTGCGTCGGGCCGATACCGGTTCGCCGACCGCCTCCTCGACCCGGCGCAGGCGGCGTTGGACGGTGTGTCGATCGACGCGGAGGGCGGCGGCGGCTGAGGCCGCGTTGCAGTCCAAGTCGAGGTAGGTCCGCAGGGTGTCGCGCAGTGCCTCGCTGTCACGTCGCTCCCGAATCGGGCCCAGGAACCTGTCGAGCAGGGATCTGGCGGCCACCTCGTTAGTGAGGCAGCTGGCGAGCAGGGGGATGTCCGAGTAGCGCGTCAGCCGAGCTCCGGTGAGCAGACCGACGGTCGTCGCGCCGCGCGCTTCGCCATGGGTCAGCCGCCAGCCGTCGAGCCCTGGGCGTGGCTCGCCCGCCGCGACTGCGAGGGGATTGTCGCGGGAGGCCGCAGCTTCGCTGAGTTTGGCGAACGAAATCGGACGGGGGGCGCCGAGCCAGGCCCAGACGACGTCGTCCGGGCGCGGCAACGCGAGCAGCTGGCAGCCGAGCTTCTCCGCCAGCCGCTGGCAGTCGAGCTCGGCTTTCGGACCCATCGCGACCAAGCCGACGTGCCAGCCTTCCAGTCGATAGTCGAAATCAGCGAAGTCGCCGAGGCCGCTCTCGAGCAAGCCTTCGATGCGCTCGCCGAGGCGTCGTGACGGCTCCTGTCTGATTCGCTCCAGCTCGCGCTCATACTCGGCCGCGAAGGCCGCCATCATCCGGTCGTCGTTGAGGCTCCGCAGGTTCGCCATGTAGCGGATCGCCTCTTCGGGGTGCTCTAGCTCCCCGAGCTTTTCGACCACGAATTCCCCGATCGTCGTGGCGACGAGCGTGAAGCCACGGAGGACGCGATCGAGAGGCCATCCTTCGCGCGCCATGTACTGGATCGGCACGGCGATGCCGGGTGGCAGCTCGTTTGACCAGATGTCACCTTCACTGAGCCGCTTTTGAATTACCGTCACAACCTCGCTTGCGGCCAGTCGCATGCCGGCGGCGTTGTCAGCATCGAGGTCGGTACCCATCTCTGAGCGCAGGTAACGGGCGGCGAGCATCTCGGCCACCCTGTCTCGATGGGACTCCAGTAAGGCGACGAGTTCCGCCCTGATTGCCGCTGAGGACTCGTTGTCTCGCGCCTCCACCCAGATGTGACCCTAGGCGCTGGTGGGGCACCGAGCAAAAACAGCCGGGAGCGTCAGTCAGTGGCCTACCGCGGCCTTCTTGACGATCGCTTTGACGCGGTCGCGGTCGCGGGCGGAGAGGTTGGTCGGTTTCCCCTTCGACTTGGTGATGAGCTTGCGCAGCTCGGTGCGCTCGCCGTCGTTGAGGTTGTCCTTGACGTGGGTGCGGCCCTTGGCGACCAGCCAGGTAGCGGTCGCCCAGACTTTCAGCCAGGGGACGCGTTTGGCGAGGGAGAGGTAGGAAGGCATCGGGGTGTCTATACCCGATCGGCGAGCTCGGTCCACAGGCGGCGCTCGGCCTCGAGCACCGCGCCGGCGGCGGCGTCGACCTGGCGCCAGAGCCCCGGCTCGGGCTCCTCGCTCTCGCTGGCGGCCTTGAACGCATCGGCCAGCTCGGTCCAGCGCTCGCCGGCGGCGGCGGCGAGCGGGGCCTCGGGGCGTCCGACCTCCTCCAGGAAGCGCCCGTACATCGGCCGGAAGCAACCGCCGCCGGTGCCGCGGCGCTCGATCACCTGGTAGGCGAAGCGGGCGCACCACTGCCAGTCGGCGGCCACCTCGGGCCAGGCGCCGGCCTCGGCGGCGAGGCGCTCGAGGGCGGGGATGCCGGCGAACTCGCCCCAGGTCGGCTCCAGCATCTCCTGCGCCGCCCGCTCGATCGCACGCGGGATCGCCGCCGCCAGCGCCGCCGGATCGAGCGCGGCGGCGACGCTGAACATGTGGCCTTCGAGCGGGTAGGCCGGGTGGCCGCTGTGGCGGGCGCGGTCGAGGTTCTCTAAGCGCGTCGTCTGCAGCTCCGCGAAGCCGGTATCGGAGAGCTGGGCGACCTCCTCGTCGTAGCCGGCGAGGACGACGGCGTGTCCCGGGAAGTGGGCCGAGCTGCCGTAGTGGTCCAGGTAATAGATGTCGGTCAGCAGCAAGACCGGGCGGCCGGCATCGACCTCGGCCGCCGCCGCGGACCAGGCGCCGGCATCGCCCTCGGGGAAGGTGCGCAGCTCCAGCGCCGCGCCGGTCAACTCGCGGAAGCCCTCCTCCAAGCGCGCGGTGCGGCCGTTGAACCAGCGGCTCGGCGAGGCGTCCTCGAGGGTCAGGTAGTAGAAGCAGGCGCCCGCCCCAAGGCCGAACGCGATCTCCTCGCTGATCGCGATCCCGTGGAAGCCGAGCAGGTTGCGCAGGGCGGTCGAGCCACAGTGGTGGCCGGGGGTGTGGACATAGCCGGGGACGGTGGGCATCGCCGCGGGATTATCCTCCGCCGCCATGCAAGAGCTCGACCTGAGACTGCTGCGCTGGATGCGCACCCACGGGCACTCGCCCGGAATCGAGTCCGCCGCGCAGGCGCTCGGCAAGGCCGGCAACAACGCGCTCGTCTGGGTCCTGCTCGGCGTCGCCCTGGCGATCCTCGACTGGGAACGGCATGAGGCGTGGCTGATCTGCGCCGCCCTGGGCCCGATCGCGATCGTCCTCAACTACGGCATCAAGCTCCTGGTCCGGCGGCCGCGGCCGGTCTTGGAGGGGCTGCCGCCGCTGGGCGGGGCGCCGAGCTCGCTGAGCTTCCCCTCCGCCCACGCGCTCTCCTCCTTCGCCGTGGCGACGGCGATGTACCGGGTCGATCCGGCGACCGCCGGCGCTCTGGTCATCGCCCTGGCGATCTCGCTCGGCCGCCCCTACCTCGGCATGCACTACCCGTCCGACGTCCTCGCCGGCGCCGTCCTCGGCGTCCTGCTCGGCCTGATCGTGCCGCTCTCGCTGTGATCGGGGAGGAGCGATGAAGGTCGGGATCGTCGGGCTGCCGAACGCCGGCAAGTCGACCCTCTTCAACGCCCTCACCGAGGGCGGCGCCCAGACCGGCGACTACCCGTTCACGACGATCGAGCCCAACGTGGCGATCGCCGAGGTGCCCGACGAGCGCCTCGAGAAGGTCGCCGAGACGGTTCGCAGCTCGAAGCTGGAACCGGCGACGATCGCCTTCCACGACATCGCCGGCCTGGTCAAGGGAGCCTCCGAAGGCGAGGGGCTCGGCAACCAGTTCCTCGCCTCGATCCGCGAGACCGACGCGATCTGCCACGTCGTCCGCTGCCACACCGAATCCGATGTGCCGCACCCCGACGGTCGCGTCGACCCGCTGGCGGACATCGAGACGATCGAGACCGAGTTGGTCCTCGCCGACTACGAGCAGGTGGAGCGCCGGCTCGGCAGGGTCGGCAAGCAGGCCAAGTCCGGCGACACGGAAGCGATCGCCGAGCACGGCTGGCTGGTGGCGGTCCACGAGGCTCTCGCCGCCGGCCGCCCGGCGCGCTCGATCCCGATCCCGGACGCCGCTCCCAACGCCGCCGTCAACCTGCAGGCGCTGACGACCAAGCCGATCCTCTACGTCGCCAACGTCGACGAGGGCGACGCCGAGGTGCCGGAAGTCGTCGCCTCGCACGCCGCCGCTGTCGGCGCCAAGGCAGTCGCGGTCAGCGCCCGCATCGAGGGCGAGCTGGCCGAGCTCGATCCAGCCGAAGCGGAAGAGATGCGCGAGTCCTACGGCGTCGAGGGCTCCGGCCTGGCTCGCCTCGTCCGTGCCGCCTACGACCTGCTCGAGTTGCTCACCTTCTTCACCGCCGGCGAGGGCAAGGAGGCGGTGGCCCGACCGCTGCACCGCGGCGCCACCGCCCTGGAAGCTGCCGGCACGATCCACACCGAGATCATGGAAGCGTTCGTCAAAGCCGAGGCGATCGGCTGGCAGCAGCTGGTCGAGTGCGGCGGCTACGCCGCGGCCCGCGACAAGGGTCTGCTGCGGATCGAGGGCCGCGACTATCTCGTCCAAGACGGCGATGTGATCACGATCAAGGTCTGAGGACACGCCCTGCGAGGCACGAGACCTTGCCCATCGTCTATATAAATATTCATGACGGTGGGGCAACTGCTGAAAGAGGCTCGCGGCCGACACGGGGTGAGCCAAAGGGAACTTGCTCGGTGGGCCGGAACAGGCAGTCCACGATCTCGAGAATCGAGGCGGAAGATGTGTCGCCGACCGTCGAGATGCTCGAAGGACTGCTGATTCTGATGGGGGAGGAACTCGTCCTCGAAGCGGGACCGCGCGATCCTGACGCGGATCGCGAGGCGCTCAGGGAGCGTCTGGAGCTGACTCCTGACGAGAGACTCAAGCGTGGTCTGGAAAAGGCGCAAGCAATGATTGACGAGGGCTGGCGCCTGGAACAAGAGCGCGGCTAGAGTCCGTATATGGACGAAGGGGCGCGGTTCCCCCGGGTCGCCGTCAAGGCGGGCCACTACGAGAGCTTCTACATCAAGGCCACCGAGCCGGGTGGGGGGCGTGGGATCTGGATCCGGCACACGGTCCACAAGCGGCCGGGGGCCGAGCCGCAGGGGTCGATCTGGTTCGTCTTCTTCGATCGCGACGCCGTCGCCGGACCGCGGGCGACCAAGGTCACCGTGCCGGCCTCGGAACTGAGTGCGCCCGCGGACGGCTGGATCCGCGTCGCCGAGGCCGAGCTCGGGCCCGGCCGGGCCGAGGGCTCGGTCGACACCGAGGCGCTCGCCGCCGGCTGGTCGCTGACCTTCCCCACCGATGCCGAGCCCTGCAAGTACCTGCCGGCCGACTGGCTCTACGAGGCGCCGCTGCCGCGCACCAAGTTCGTCGCCCCGGTCCCGCTCACCCACTTCACCGGCCGGCTTGAAATCGGCGACGAGGAGTCGATCGAGCTGAACGGCTGGCCGGGGATGATCGGCCACAACTGGGGCAGCGAGCATGCCGAGCGCTGGGTCTGGCTGGAGGGCACCGGCTTCGCCGACGCGCCCGGCGCCTACTTCGACGCCGGCGCCGCCCGGGTCCGGCTCGGCTCCCGGGTCAGCCCCTGGATCCCCTCCGGGATGCTCGTCCTCGACGGCGAGCGGCACCGGCTCGGCGGCCTCGGTGCGATCCGCTCCGCTCGCATCGAGGAGTCCCCGAGCGAGTGCTCCTTCCTGCTGCCCGGCAAGGATGTGGTCGTTCGCGGCCGCGTCGCCGCCCCGCCCAAGGACTTCGTCGGCTGGATCTACGCCGACCCCAGGGGCCCCGAGCACAACACCGTCAACTGCTCGGTCGCCGACCTCGAGCTGACCGTCGAACGGCCCGGGCGGCAGCCTCGGGAGCTACGGCTCGCGGCCGGCGCCGCCTACGAGCTGGGGATGCACGAGACCGACCACGGCATCCCGGTCCAGCCTTACTCGGACGGCTGAGAGAGCGTCTCGCGGACGACCTGGGCCCCGCGCTCCATCATCTCCGCGGTCGGCGGCGCCGCCGCATCGGGGAGCAGGTCGGCGGTCCAGACGAACCGGCTGTGCCCGTCTCCCTCGGCGAAGACCTGGGCGACGCCGTTGTGGTGCGTGTAGGGGCCGTCGACCACCGACCAGGCGAGCCGCCGCGCCTCCTCGTTGCGGTCGATGAGGACCTCGCGCACGGTGGCGCCGTTGAAGAAGGTGACGATCCGGTCCTCGCCGTCGAGCTTGGTGTCGACTACGAAGCCGGGGACGAGCCGCTCGTGCAGCGCCCCCCAGTCGCGCAGCGCGTCCCAGACCTGCTCCGGCGGCGCCTCGACGACGACTTCCTTGCGGATCGATGCCATCGCGTCAGTATGGCCGCTGCGCCTCAGCCCTGTTTGCCGGCGATGACCTTCTGGAAGCTCATCCAGGTGTCATAGCCGCCCAGCGCCACCTCCAGCTGTTCGCCGGTGACGGTGGTGGTACCGCCGGTGCCGACCAGCTTCGCTTCGATGATCCGCGGTGAGGCGCCGACTTTGGTGACGACGACCTGCTTGAGCTTGCCGTCGAGATAGGAGCCGAGCTTGGAGCTGATTTCCGGGCCGCTGAATTTGAGCGTCCATTCGTGCAGGGGGCAGACGCCGTCGTAGGGGTCGGGGACGCCCTGCAGGTAGGGGATCGCCGGGCCGCCGAAGACGTTCTGGATGCTCTCGGTGTGGCCGCCCGAGCAGGCGGAGAAGAGGGTCTCGGCGACCTTGCCGCCGTACATGACGACCTGTCCGCGGGTCGAGTCGGCGGCTTCGTTGCTGCTCTTGTACTCGCTTTCCAGGCCTTTGTAGACCTGGCTGCGGGTGTCGCTGTAGAGGTCGAAGCCGTTGCCGCCGACGAGGCCGGTGAGGGCGAAGGAGCGCGAGGCGATCGCCTGTGCCTTCAGCTCTTCGATCGGCCAGGAGGGCGGGGACTCGTTCGGGATCACCCCCTTCACGTACTGCTCGAGGGTGAGCGCGTTGACGACGTTGAGCGAGCCGGCCGATTCCTCGGTGGGGACCGTCTCCAGAGCGCCGCGGTAGCGGCCGAGGCCGGCGATTTCGATCGTCCCCTTGCCGGCGGCGCGCAGCTTGCGCCCGCAGTTGGCGAGCGGCTTGCCGGCGGAGCTGCGCAGGACGACCGAGCGGGCGACCCGGTGCGCCTCATAGCTGCGAGCCGGGTCGAGCACCTCGCCGCAGGCGCTGGTGGCACCGCTGAAGCCGACGTCGTCGCCGGCGATGTCGAGCAGGACGCGGACGATCCGCGGCCCCGGCAGCGTCCCGATCGTCGTCCCCGAGAAGTAGTGGCTGAGGATGAATTGGTAGCTCTTGCCGTGCAGGGCGTAGCCGTAGGCGCCGTAGGCGCTCATCCCGACACCGTGGCCAAAGCCGCGGCCGTTGACGACCCAGCTGACCTGCGCTGAGGCCGCGGTGGGGAGGAGGCCGGCGAGGCCGGCCAGGGCGAGGAGCGCGGTGGCAACGCGGGCGAGCAGCGGCTGTCGGAGTGGGCGCCTCATCTCTCGATCAACAGGTTCGCCGCCCACGAGTCGCGCCCTCTCTTGGCCGGCGCGGCTGATCGCCGCGCGAGTGCTGGCCCCTTGGTTGACGGAGTATCTAATTGAGAACTAATCTGTACGCATAGAGAACCGCTTGCCAAAAATGGCCGATGCTCGAGAGGGGGCGAAGACGGACGGGCCACGCCGCCTGCCTCGCGGCAGGCACGCGCTGACGCGCGACCAGGTCCGCGCCGATCAGCGGCGCCGCCTCGTCGAGGCGGTTCCCCAGGCGGTCGCCGAGCGCGGTTACGAAGCGATGTCCGTCGCCGACGTGGTCAGGGCGGCCGGTGTTTCCCGAAACGCCTTCTACGACAACTTCGCCGGCAAACACGACTGCTTCGTGGCGGCCTTCGAGGCCTGCCACGAGCTCCTGCTCGAGGTCGTGACGCGCAGCTGCCGGGCCACCGCCTCGCTGGACGAGCGGGTTGGGGCCGGCCTGGGAGCCGGGCTGGACCTCCTCTCCGCGGAGCCGGAGGTGGCTCGCCTGCTCTTCGTCGAGGCGCTCGCTGCTGGCGACGACGTCGCCCTCCGCCATCACGAGTGGCTGCGCCGCTACGGCACGCTGCTGCGCGACGCCAGCCCGCGGATCGCCGCGCGGCCGGGTGAGGCGGCCGAGATCGACACGATCGTCCTCGGCGGCGTCGCCTCACGCCTAGGCGGCGAGATCCTGCGGGGCGGAGGCACCCAGCTGCGCCTCCTGGTCCCAAGCCTGGCCCGGTACGTCCTCGCCTTCTACGCGACCGATTGGCACGAGCCGGCCCCCGGTCCAGAGGCGGTCGCGCCCGACGGCGCTCGCTCGATCGAGCCCGAAGCGATCAGCGGCGAGCACCAGCGCACCGGCGCCTGATCGCACCGGGGGGCAGGCGCCCTCAGCCTGCCCGAGCGACCCAGGCATACCACGTGCGTTCCTTGACAACCGGGTACTTCCCTGTTTACAGTCTCGCCTGTCATTCATTGGGAACGCTAATGGTATGACAGAGTCAGGGACAGCAGCAGCACAGGGATACAGGGAAACCGAGCCCGCCAGGGAGCCGCTGAAGGAGCGGTAGGGCAGAGGGGCTCATGGGACAAGGAGAGCGATTCGTGAGAAGTCACGCAGAGGCACCCTCCGTGGGATCGGTCTGGACCGCGGTTGTGATCGCTCTCGTTGCCGCCCTCCTCGCGCTGGCCTTTGCGGCTTCGCCCGCCTCGGCAGCGATCGAAGGCGTCTCCGCCGAAGGCGCATCCGCGGAAAAGGACAGCGCCACGCTGAACGGCTGGTACGTCAGCGCCGACGGCAAAGAAGCGCACTACTTCTTCGAATGGGGAGAGACCGAAGCCTATGGGGAAACGACCCCGATTCCCCCCGGCGCCGTCGCCGGCACCGAAGTCGGTTTCCAAACCGTGCCCCCGGTCCAGATCAGCGGCCTGCTGGCTGAAACCATCTACCACTACCGGCTCGTGGTCAGCGACGCCGACGAAATCGTCAAAAGCGCGGACGCGACCTTCGCCACCGCCCCTGCAGTGGCCAACCTCACGGCCGACCCTGCAAGCGCGATCAAAGGAACCAGCGCTGAGCTGAACGGCTCCTTCGACGGCGACGGCACCTACGAAACGAGCTACTACTTCGAATGGGGCCCGAGCACCGCCTATGGCAACATGGTCCCCGTTCCGCCCGGCAACAGCGTGCCGGCCGGAAGCGGGCGGATCACCCTTGCCCCGGCCGCGATCAGCGGCCTGGAAAGCGCCGCGACCTATCACTACCGGGTCAAGGCGGCCAACGCGGTCGGCACCACGGTCAGCGCCGACGCAAGCTTCAGGACCGCTGAAGCGCCGACCCTCGCCAACGTCCGCTCGGCCAACGTCACCGCGAGCTCAGCCGAACTCAAGGGCGACGTCAATCCGCGGCTGGGGCAGACGACCTACTACTTCGAATGGGGTCCGACGGCGGCCTATGGCAACCAGACCCCGGTCCCCGCCGGCGACGTGGGCTCCGCGAACGCGAGCGTGCCGGTCAGCGTCCAGCTGGAAGGCCTGAGCCCCGGCACCACCTACCACTTCCGGCTCCTCGCCAGCAACCGGTATGGGACCACTTCCTCGCCTGACCAGACCCTCGGCTTCTACCCGCCGGCCTGCCCCAACAGCCAGCTGCGTCAGGAAACCCGCTCCAACGACCTGCCGGACTGCCGCGCATACGAGCTGGTGACGCCGACCTTCGCCCAAGGGGCGACGGTCATGCCTTCGAGCGGTCCCAGCTCGAGCGTCGCGACGAGTCCCGCCCGGATTGCCTATGGGGTCAACTTCGGCATCTTCGCGGAATCGAGTGGGGAAGCGATGAACTCGATCAACGATTCCTACGTCTCGACTCGGTCGGATAGCGGTTGGAGCCAGCGGTACATCGGCTTCCGCGGTGGCGGAGAAGAAACCCCGCCCGGGCACGGGGTGTACATGGGGGGCCCTCCAGGCGGGATCCTCGGTAGCCCCTCCAACCTCATCAGCAGCGCGCAGGTCCAGCGTGGGGTGCAGGCAAGCCCGAGCTTGGATCGGCTCGTCAACTACAACTGGGGATTTCCCGGCCAGGTTGCGTGGCACGCCGTCGGCTCGAACGCGCCGTACGTGTGGAATACGTCGAACGGGAATCTGATCGAACGCTGGCCGAGCAACCTGGCGCAGGTGCCGGGCGCCGAGCACGCCGCCGGTGTCCCGTGGGCTTCGGCAGATCTCAGCCACTTCGTCTTCTCGTCGAGCGCGGTCTTCGCGGGAGGCGGCGAAGCGAGCGGCGGGGAAATCGACTGCTGCCCCGGCATACCGCCGGCCATGGAAGCGGTTTGGCCGAAGGCCTCCATCTACGACAACGACGTCAGAACCGGAGCGGTGGTGCTTGCTTCGATCACGAAAGACAACACTCCGTTCGAGGGTCGCATCCTCTTCGTTTCCGATGACGGCAGCCACATCCTAATGGCCGCAGAATCGACCCTGCCCGGGCAGGGTTTCGGGCCGATCGACCCAGCGCAAAGCCTCCTCGGAGCGGAAATCACGGGGCCCCTGTACATGCGGGTGGATGCGACGGAAACCCTCGAAATCGCCCCCGGGCGAAACATCCAATATGCCGGCAGCACCGCCGATGGGTCCACTGTCTACATCGCCTCCGACGAACCGCTGACGCCCGATGACCACGATTCCAGCCGCGACCTCTTCGTCTGGCATGAGAGCGCACCCGAAGCCCTCACTCGGATCTCCGTAGGAGATCATGGGAATGCGGGAAATACCGACGCCTGCACGCCCAGCGAAGCCTGGACCAACGCCTGTGGCATATCGGTCATTCGCTTCAGTACCTCTCTCCCTCCCAGTGGAGAAGGAGGGAACGGGCATTCGGACAGCTACCTCTCTTCGAAGAGCGGGGACATCTACTTCGAGTCACCCGAGCAGCTCGTCGGCGCCAAGGGCGAGTCGAACTCAGTGAACTTGTATTTGGTTCACGAGGGGACGGTTCGCTTTGTCGCCACCATGCCGGACCATGTCTCGAGCGGGGGGAAAAACATCGACCCTGTATCGAGGATGCAGGTCACTCCCGACGGACGGTACATGGCCCTGATAACCGGCAGCCATCTAATCGACCATGACGGTGGCGGCATGTTTCTGTATGACCGCGAAGGTAGGAAGATGGTGTGCGCTTCCTGCCGCCCAGATGGCCTGCCACCGACCGGGGCGGTGCAGGGGAGCCAGAACGGCCTGTTCTTGATCAATGACGGGCGAGTCTTCTTCTCAACCTCGGATCCGTTGGTTCCGCGCGACACGAATGAAGGGGTCGACGTCTACGAGTTCACCGAAGGAAAGGCGCAGTTGATCACCACCGGGCTCGGCCCCGGGATTGCCCAGACCGGTGGCAATCAGAACGCGCCCGGTCTGGTCAACGTCAGCGCCAATGGCACGGACGTCTACTTCGCCACCACCGACAATCTGGTGACCCAAGACCACAACGGCGCCCAGATCAAGATCTACGACGCTCGCACCGGCGGGGGCTTTCCCGCCGAGCGGGAAATAGCGAAGTGCGTGGCGGCCGACGAGTGCCACGGGCCCGGCATCGACCCGCCGGTCCTGCCGAGCGATCGCACCAGCGCCGGCCTGGGCGTGACCCCCAAGCCGCGGAAGAAGGCACACCGGGCGAAGAAGCATAAGCGCTCCCACAAGCACAAAAAGCACGCCGGCAAGGTGAAGCGAAAGTCTGGCAGCGCCAAGCAGGGAGGTAAGCACCATGGTTGAGGTCTTGAAGCGATCCGTCACACTCTGTGCACTGCCGGCGCTGATCGCGGCTCTGCTCAGTTCAATGGTGCTGGTCACCCCGGCGTCCGCACAGCCGGAGGGAGCTCGAATCATTGAATTCTCGGCGTCCCGTTCGACTAGTCAAGCAGGTGGCCATCCGGATCTAGACATTCGGTTCACGGTCGGTACGCGCGTCGATCCGTTCATCCCAGAGTCGTGTTACTGCAACTCGATCAAAGACGCGCGGGTGGAATTTCCGACCGGCTTCATCGGCAATCCTCACTCAACTCCGCAGTGCACGGCGGCGCAGTTCACCCTGTTGCAGTGCCCGATCGATTCCCAGGTCGGGGTCGTCGATTTCGGTGTGGTCAACCAGGACGCTTGCTGCGTTGTCGTGCTCGAGCAGCCTCTTTACAACCTCGTGCCCGAACCGGGGCAGGCGGGTTTGATGGCCTTCAAAACGGCAATCATCGGCATTCCCGTCTACACCGTGCTCAGCGGGCGAACGGGAAGCGACTACGGCCTAGATGCCGAAGTCAAGGGCATCCCGCAATACCTTCCGCTGCACGACTTCCACCAGGCTGTCTGGGGCGTACCGGCCTCGCCCGTACATGATGCCTTGCGGATGAGGCTAAATAGCCTTGGCATTTCGGAACCCAACAATCCCTCTAACAGTCCCGAAAAACCGTACCTCTCCAACCCGACCAGCTGCGTCGGCCCGGCCAATACCATCTTCACCACGGACGCCTATGACCGGGGCGTCCACACGGCCACCTACCCGTGGTCGGCGACCGTCGGTTGCGACCAGTTGAACTTCAACCCGTCGCAGTCGGCTCTGCCAACCACCGAAGCGGCGGATTCGGCCTCGGGCCTGGACGTGGACCTCAAGGTCCCCCAGTCGGACAGCCCCAACACGCCCTCGGACTCCGAGATCAAGGGTGCGATCGTGAGGTTTCCCATCGGTCTCTCGATCAACTCCTCGGCGGCTGAGGGCAAGACCTCCTGCTCGGACGCGGAGGCTCATTTCGGCAGGGACGACGAAGCGCAGTGCCCGGAGTTCGCCAAGGTCGGCACCTCCGTGATCGACTCGTGGGCGCTGCCGGCGCCGATCTCCGGTGGCATCTATCTTGGCGAACCGAAGACCGGCAACCGCTACCGGGTGATCGTCACCGCCGACGGCTTCGGCACCCACGTGAAATTCAGCGGCTCGACCAAGCTCGATCCGCAGACGGGTGCGTTGACGGCGGTCTTCGAAGACCTCCCGCAGTCGCCACTCACCGAGTTCAAGCTGCACTTCTTCGGCTCGGAGCGAGGTCTGTTCGCGACCCCCACGGGTTGCGGCACCTACAAGGTCGATAGCGAATTCGAACCCTGGGCAAACGGTCTGCCCAACCAGACCTCGACCCAGTTCTTCAAGATCACCTCTGGGCCGAACGGGCAACCCTGCCCCGGGGCCAGCAGGTCCTTCAACCCCAGCTTCCGAGCCGCGGGCCAAAGCAACGGCGCCGGCTCCCACAGCCCCCTCTCCGTCTACATCACCCGCCAAGACGGCGACCAGACCCTCTCCACGATCGGCGTCCACACCCCGAAGGGCTTCACGGCGACCCTGAAAGGCATCCCCTACTGCCCCGACTCGGCCCTGAAGGCGATCGAAGGCTCCAGCTACTCGGGGATCAGCGAGCTGAACAACCCGAAATGCCCCGCCGCCTCCCAGGTCGGCACCTCCTGGGCGGGAGCCGGAGCCGGTTCAAAGCCCTTCTACGCTCCCGGCAAGGTCTACCTGACCGGTCCCTATAAGGGCGCTCCTTTGAGCTTCACGGTGATCACCCCGGCGGTCTCCGGCCCATACGACCTCGGCAACGTCGTCAACCGGGTCGCCGTCAACGTCGACCCGACCACCGCCGAGGTCACCGCCAACAGCGACCCTCTGCCCCAGATCATCGAGGGCATCCCGCTGCGCGTGAAGTCGGTCCTGATCAACCTCGATCGCAAGGACTTCACGCTCAACCCGACCAGCTGCAACCCCTTCAAAATCACCGGCATCCTCACCGGCGACCAGGGAGCAAAGGCAGAACCCTCCTCCCACTTCCAGGTCGCCAACTGCGACACCCTGGGCTATGAACCGAAGCTGACGACCGTCCTGACCGGCGGCACCAAGCGCGGCGGCCACCCGGCACTGAAGGCGACCTTGACCCAGGATCCCAACGGCGAGGCCAACACCGCCAAAGCCGTGGTCGCCCTGCCGCACTCGGAGTTCCTCGACAACGAACACATCAAGACGATCTGCACCCGCGTGCAGTTCGCGGCGGACAAATGCCCCGCCAACTCGATCTACGGCCACGCCAGGGCGATCACGCCGCTGCTCGACTCACCGGTCGAAGGCCCGGTCTACCTGCGCTCCTCGAGCAACCTGCTCCCGGATCTGGTCGCCGCCCTCAAGGGCCCGGCCTCCCAGCCGATCGAGGTCGACCTGGTCGGCAAGATCGACTCTTTCAACGAAGGCATCCGCACCACCTTCGAATCGGTGCCCGACACCCCGGTCGAAAAGTTCGTCCTGACGATGCAGGGCGGCAAGAAGGGCCTGCTGGTCAACTCGACCAACATCTGCAAGGGCACCCACCGGGTCCAGGCCAAGCTGACCGGGCAGAACGGGGCCAGCGCCAACCAGAACCCCGAGTTGCAGGCGCCCTGCAAGAAGAGCGCCCGCAAGAAGAAGGCTGCTGCCAAGAAGAAGCGTGCAGCTGAGCGAGCCGCCAACAAGACGAGGAGGGCCGGCCGATGAGGCGCGTTCAGATCATCGGGGCGCTCTGCCTCGCCGTCGCTACCTGCCTGGTCGGTGCGGTTGGTGCCAGTGCGGCTCCGAGCGATCCCTGGGTGCACAAATCCACCTTCGATCTATCAGGCCTCCCGGGGGGCCTCGAAAACCCGTCAGCCATCGCCGTCAACTATGCGACCGGCAACGTTCTTCTCCTCGAGGCAAAAAGAAACAGGATCGATCAGTTCGACTCCAACGGCAACCCCGTCAACTTCTCCGGGACCGGCGAACCGACGCTTGAACTAAGCGAAGGGCAGGCGCAGACCGTGGCAGTCGACAACAGCGGGGGTCCGTCGCAGGGAACCATTTACGTAGCCGAAGTTGAAGAAGGCAGTAGTTTTGGAGGACAACATCTTTGGACGTTTGGCTCGGATGGGCTGGCGGTAGGAACTAACCCACATCCTTTTCCAGAACGGGTGCATGGGGCCGCGTTGGCGCCGGATGGGACGTTCTGGATCTTTGGGGGCAAACCCGAAGCGTTGGCCGTGGACGCTCTTGGCCAGCTAACGGGAGCAAAAAAGCCGAATAACGATGTCATAAACAGCGAAGGTTACTTTCCATACCCATCTGTCTTCGACACCCTGGGCAACTTCTACGCGCGTGGATTCCTAGGTCACCCTCATAAGTACGCGTCGAGCGACTTCGCCGATCAGGGTGACATGGGATTTCCTGTGATCGACCAAGGCGGCGGGACGCTCGTCGTCGATCCATCGACGAACGATCTCTTCACGAGGATGGGGTCGAGAATCGTGGGCGTTCATTATTCGGACCCGCTGGTCAAATCTGTTCCTTTTGAACCACTCACCGGCCTTCAAGGTAGTGGCGGCTTTGCCTACGACGGGACCGGCCAGACTCTCTACGTGGCGGAAGGAGGCCGGATCAGCATCTTCCACAAAGAGCCTCCGTCGCCCCCAACCAACCTGAGGCCCCTTGAAGTGACGAGAGTCGGGACCGACCAGGTTCGATTGGGCGGTGGGGAGATCGCCAACGGAGCGCCGACCAGCTTTCACTTCGAATACGGGACGGACACCTCCTATGGAATGAGCTCCGCGGAAACGGCTCTGCCGATGAGCTTCTTCTCGGTGGACTTCAATGGCTTCGCGGCAGGCCTGCAGCCGAACACCGCCTACCACGCCCGCGTCGTTCTCACCAACTCGGGTGGGAAAACCTACGGCCCCGACGTGACTTTCAAAACCTACGCCGCTCCAACCGGTGGCGGCACCGACCCCTGCCCCAACGCCCTCGCCCGCAAGCAGACGACCGCTCAGCGCCTGCTCGACTGCCGCGCTTACGAGCTCGCCAGCGCCTCCGACACCGGCGGCTATGACGTCGAGTCCTACCTGGCTCCAGGCCAGAACCCCTTCGGGGGCTTCCCGCTCGTCACCGACAAGCTGCTCTACGCAACCCACTCGGGCGCGGTCCCGGGCCCCTGGAACGCGACCAACAAAGGCCCGGACCCTTACGTGTCCACCCGCACCGCCAGTGGCTGGACGACCCAGTACGAGGGTCTGCCCTCTGACCTGAACCCCGCCGCAGGCAGCTTCTCCTCGGTCCTGGGCGAAGCAGACAGCTCGCTTGGCACCCTCGCCTTCGCCGGCGCCAACCTCTGCAGCCCCTGCTTTGACTCCGGCCTGCAGACCGGGATCCCGGTCCGGATGCCGAGCGGCCAGGTGGTGCAGGGCATGTCGGGCTCTTTGGCCGGCAGCGTCCCCGCAACCGCCAAGCCGGAAGGCAAGGTTGCCAAGTACTTCTCCCAGGACGGCAAGAAGCTTCTCTTCGCCTCCAAATACGTCTTTGAGCCGGGCGCAAACGCCAACCCGGAGCCCACCGAAGCAGAACCCGAACCTCCAGTGAGCCTCACCGTCTACGAGCGTGACCTGGGCACTGGCACGACCGAGATCGTCTCCACCGATCCCTTGGGTAAAGCCCTAACCGGCGAAGGGATCTCCGAGCTCGACGTCTCGAGCAACGGCTCGCGAGTCCTGATCGGCAAGAAACTCGGCACCGATCCCCTCGGCAACGAACTCATCCATCCCTACCTCCACATCGCCGGCAGGCCCGGGAGCATCGACCTCGCCCCGCTGACCAGCGCCGGCGTCCTCTACGCCGGGATGACCTCGGACGGCTCCAAGGTCTTCTTCACGAGCACCGACAAACTCATCGGCTCCGACACCGACAACAGCGCCGACCTCTATGAGGCCGACGTCGACGCCTCGGGCAACCTCAGCCTCAAAGCGATCACCTCGAACAACTCCGACGCCTGCGCCCCGGTCGACTGCTCGGCGGTGCCGATCTCCGGCGGTGGTGGCGTCGCAACCGCCACCGGTGCGATCTACTTCCTCAGCCCTGAGCAATTCGGCGGCCAAGGGACCCCGGACCAGCCAAACCTCTACCTGGCCTCACCGAGCGGCGCCATCTCCCTCGTCGCCACCCTGGAGTCCGACAACCCGCTGCTCCTCGACTCCCTCAACGCCAACGCCACCCGGAAGACCGGCGACTTCCAGACGACGCCGAGCGGGAATTACGCCGCCTTCACGAGCAACCTGACGCTTTCCGGCGTCTTCAACCACGGCTTCCGCAACGTCTTCCGCTATGCCGCGGGTTCCGGTCAGCTCGACTGTGCCTCTTGCAACACGACCGATACCGACGAACTCAGCGCCTTGGGGGCCGGCGAGCTGGCGCCCAACGGCCTCTCCCTGCTCGAAGACGGCCGGGTGTTCTTCACGACCCCCGCCCGGTTGGTCCTCTTGGATGGCAACGGCCAAAAGGACGTCTATGAGTGGAGCAACGGGTCCCAGCAGTTGATCTCCAGCGGCGCCGGACCATTCGACTCCGGTCTGCTCTCGGCTTCAGCCGATGGAGCCGACGTCTTCTTCTTCACCCACGATCGCCTCGCCCCCGAAGAAGACCACGCCGGCAACCTGATGAAGATCTATGACGCCCGCGAAGGCGGCGGCTTCTTCAAGCTGCCGGCCTCGGTCCCCTGCCAGGCATCGGATGAGTGCCACGGCGCCAGCACCCCTCAACCTGGCCCCGCCGACATCAAGAGCTCTGGCAAAACCACCCAGGGCAACGTCCTCGTCTGCGCCAAGAACCGCGTCAAGAAGCGCGGCCACTGCGTCAAGAAGAAGACGCACGCGAAGAAGCACCACAAGAAGAAGCGAAAGGGCGGCGCCAAGACGCGAGCCGCAGGCACGAACGGAAAGCGGGGTGGTCGCAATGCGTAAGGGTCTTCTCATTCCGCTGCTTGGCCTGCTGCTGATGGCGATCGGTGCTGCACCTGCGAAGGCGACACTGACGATCGAAGAGTTCGAAACGACGGCGACCAAGCCGGAACCCGTGGAAATAACGAACTCATCGGGCGAAAAAGAAATAGTGGCGGGCCCCGTGCAGCTGCCCGACTCGGAAGCCGGCGCCCATCCGGACCTCCACACCCACATCAAGCTCGGCAATGATGGCGGAACCTCCGAAGTCGCCAAGAACATCGCCTTCGATGCTCCCCGCGGCCTGTTCGGCAATCCGAGGCTGCTGACCCAGTGCACCGCCCTCGACTTCTCCCAGCAGCAGTGCCCCTCAGATGCCCAAGTCGGCTACATCGTCATCCACGCGGGCTATGAAGAAAAAGAAGTAGAACCGGATCCGGTGAACGAACCGGGGGTCAAAGTCAAAAAAACCGTCCCGAAGCTGCTCGGAATGGCCCCGATCTTCACGGTCGAACCGGGTCCCGAGGAAGCCGCCCGCTTTGCCTTCTACGTGCCGACCCTGAACATCCCGATCGCGATCCCGGTCACGGTCCGCTCGGCCAGCGACTACGGCCTGCGCTTCACGGTCTCGGGGATCACCCAGACGGTGCCGCTGAACGAAGCCGACCTGACCTTCTGGGGATTTCCGGCCGCCACCAAACACGAATTCAATACCCACGATCATTGGCGCTTCGCCAAAGGCTCTCCCGGGGACCCTGCGCTCTGCGTCGAAGAAACCGGAGAAGGTTGCATCTTCCTCTACAACCTCATCCACCGCGGCATCTTCTCCCCCATCGAAGCCTCCGTCCCCAACCGCCCCTTTACCGGCATGCCCTCGGTCTGTGGGCAGTCGATGGCGACCAAGCTCGACGTTGAGACCTACCAGCGCCCGGGAGTTCAGCTTCACGCTGAGGCCTCCTACCCCGAAACCACGAACTGTGCGCGCCAGAACTTCCAGCCGGTCGCCCAGGCTCAGCTGACCACCAATGAGGCCGATGCCCCTTCGGGCCTGAACCTGCAGTTCACGGTCCCACAGGCCCAGAACAAAGCCGCCTCACCGTCCCCCCTGCGCGCTTCCACCCTCACCCTGCCCGAAGGACTGACGATCAACCCCGACGCGGCCGATGGGCAGAGCGCCTGCACCGACGCCGACGCCGAGTTCGGCACCGAAGTCCCCGCCCACTGCCCCGACAGCTCCAAAGTCGGCACGGTGACGCTGAAATCGGGATCGCTGCCCGACGACCTGAACGGCTCGATCTACCTCGGCGAACCGAAGCCCGGCAACCAGTACCGGATCTTCCTCATCGCCGAAGGCTTCGGGATTAGGGCGAAGCTGATCGGCAAGCTCCTGCCGGACCCGAGCACGGGCCAGGTCACCGTGAGCTTCGAAGACCTGCCGCAGCTACCTCTCGAAAAGTTCGAAATGCACATCTTCGCCTCCGACCGAGGCATCTTCGCGACCCCGACCCAGTGCGCCGTCTACGCGGTGCAGCCAGACCTCTTCCCCTGGAACCCGACGATCGCCGACCAGAGGGGCCAGTTCGGGATCAGCGTCACCCAGGGCCCCAACGGCAAGCCCTGCCCAGTCGGCAAACGCCCCTTCGAGCCGAAGCTCGACGCCGGCACCTCCAACTCCTTCGCCGGCAAGTTCTCAGACTTCACTCTCAACCTCAGCCGCGAAGACGGCGACCAGTACCTCAAGGACCTCGGCTTCACGATGCCGCCGGGCCTGCTGGGCTCGCTGCGCGGCATCACCTACTGTCCGGAGTCCTCGATCAGCGCCGCGGCGGGTAACTCCGGCCTCGCCGAGCAGGCCAACCCCTCCTGTCCCTCCAGCTCCCAGGTCGGCACCACCAACGTCGCCGCCGGCCCCGGCACCCACCCCTTCCACGCGGTGGGACGGATGTTCATGGCGGGACCGTTCAAGGGAGCGCCGCTCTCGATGGTGGCGATCACCCCGGCCCTGGCCGGCCCCTATGACTACGGCACCGTCGTCGTGCGGGTGGCGATCAACGTCGACTCCCAAGACGCCCACGTGACGGCCCTCTCAGACACCGTCCCATCGATCATCGGCGGCATCCCCCTGCGGATCCGCCAGATCCAGGTCAACCTCGACAAGCCGAACTTCATCTTGAACCCGACCAACTGCGACCCGATGTCGGTCCTCTCCAAGGGCATCGGCGCCGAAGGCAGCGCCACCGAGTTCTCCAGCTACTTCCAGGCAGCCAACTGCGCGACCCTGCCCTTCAAGCCGAAGATGGGCATCCGCTACCTAAGTGGCGGCAAGGCCCGCGCCAAGAACCCCGCCCTGGAATTCCACCTCACCACGAGGCCAGGCGATGCCAACATCAAGTCGCTCTCGGTGACTTTGTCGAAGGCCTTCGCGATCGACCAGCGCCACCTCGGCAACATCTGCTCAGAGGCCCAGCTCGCCGCCAGCAAGTGCGCCGGCAAGCAGCCGATCGGCAGTGCGGTGACGAAGACCCCGCTGCTCGATCAGCCCCTCGAAGGCCCGGTCTACGCGGTCTCGGGAGGAGGAGGCCTGCCAAGGCTGGCCTTCATCTTGAACGGCCAGGTGCCGCTGGTGCCGCGGGCGAAAACCTCCGCCGCCAAAGGCGCCCTGAAAACCGTCGTCCCGATCATCCCCGACGCCCCGATCGGCGACTTCCGCTTGAAGCTGCTCGGCGCCAAGCAGGGCTACCTGATCAACACCAGGGGCCTCTGCAACAAGCCGGTGATCTCAACGATCGAATACCAGGCCCAAAACGGCGCCAAGCTGACCGAGAACGTCAAGGCCAAGGCGCCGTGTGGCAAGGCAAGGGCCAAGAAGAAGCACAAGCGCAGCAGCAAGTAGCGCCGCAGCGGTTTTAAGAACCATCAGCTCCTAAGAGAGGCAGGAAGAACCCATGAGAATCAGCCGACCCTCCCCAGCGATGATCGTCGCGATCATCGCCCTGTTCGCAGCCCTGACCGGCAGCGCCTACGCCGCCTTGGGCAAGAACACGGTCGGCACCAAGCAGCTGAAGCAAAAGGCCGTCACCACCGGCAAGATCGCCAACAACGCGATCAACGGCAACAAAGTCGCCCCCAACTCTCTCTCGGGCGAGGACATCAACCTGAACGCCCTCGGCACCGTGCCCAACGCCACCTCTGCGGCTTCAGCGGGCAACGCCAACACCGTCGAGGGCCACTCGGCCTCCTGCCCCGGTGGCACCACCCTGATCCGCGGCCTCTGCTTCGACGCCGCCCCCAACGCCTCAGCCCCCAACCTCAAGGCCGCCGCCGACGCCTGCGCCGCCAAGGGCGGCTTCCTGCCCACCCCGATGGCCCTCTACTCGACCCGCCAGGTCCTGAACCTCGGCACCGGGGTCGGCGACGACCACATGTTCACCGACTCCTACTACTCGGCGGTCGGCACCGGCTCCAACTACACCACCGTGGTGATCGACGGGACCGGCAAGATCTCCGAACAGTCGGTCGAATCGGCCTCGAAGTTCATCTGCGCCTACGCGCTGGTCCGCTAGGCAGATGAAGCGCCTCACGACCCTGGCCCTGGCGGCCCTGCTCTGCCTCGCCTGCTCGGCTTCTGCCGAGCAGGCCCAAGAGGGCAACCTGCGCGGCTCCTTCAACGGCGGCATCTCCCCATCGAAGCTCCCCCGCACCGCCCTGGCCCCGGTGCAGGTGACGATGGAAGGCAGGATCGCCACCACCGATAGGACGACGCCGCCGAAACTGGAGCGGATCGTCCTCGCGATCAACAAGCACGGCCGCCTGGAAACCAAGGGCCTGCCGACCTGCTCCCTGGCGAAGCTGAACTCGGTCACCGCCGCCCAGGCCAAGCGCTCCTGCGAAGACGCCCTCGTCGGCCACGGCAACGTCACCTCGCGGGTCTCGCTGCCCGGACAGGGCGCCTTTGCATCGAACGCCGAACTGCTCGCCTTCAACGGCAAGCTCCACGGCCACCAGGCGGTCCTCGCCCAGGTCTCCTCGGGAGCACCGCTCCCCTTGACCTACGTGATCGCCTTCGAGGTCAAGAAGCAGGGCGGCACCTTCGGCACCTCCCTGGAGGCCACCCTGCCCCCGATCGCCTCCGAATACGGCTACATCACCGCCTTCAGCCTGGCGCTCAGCCGCAAGTACGAAGCAGGCGGGCAGAAGCGCAGCTTCGCCTCGGCCTCCTGCCCGGCCCCCAAGGGCTTCACCCAGGCGCCCTTCCCCTTCGCCAAGGCCTCCTACTCCTTCGCCGACGGCAGGACCTTGAGCGCCGAGCTGAACCGCGACTGCAAGGTGAGAGGAAACCGATGAGCAAGCGAATCGCAGCATCCCTGTTGGCCCTGGTGGCCCTGGGGGCGATCCTGATCTCAGCCGCCAATGCCGACACCGTCCGCGTCGGCAACCTGGCGATCACGATCGAAGGCGGCTTCACGCCCACCAAGCTGCCCAAGCACACCCCGGCCCCGATCACCCTGAACGTCAAAGGCGACCTGCGCACCGAAGACGGCAGCCACCCCCCGGCCCTAAAGACGCTCGACGTCCTCTTTGACCGAAACGGCCACCTCAACACCAAGGGCCTTGCCACCTGCACCCCGGCGAAGCTGCAGAGCACCCTGACCGCCCAGGCCAAGGCCTCCTGCCCCAAGGCCCTGGTCGGCCAGGGCAGGGTCTCCGCCGAGATCGCCCTGCCCGAACAGGCGCCCTTCAGCGCCTCAGGCCCTCTGCTGATCTTCAACGGCGCGCCCAAAGGCAATAAGCAGGTGCTGATCTTCCACGTCTACGCCCACGTCCCCGCCCCGACCACCTTCGTGACCACGGCGCTGATCTCAAAGCACGGCGGCAAATACGGCACCGAGGCCGAAGTCACGATCCCCACCATCGTCGGTGGGCAGGGCTCCTTGACCTCCTTCACGGCGACCCTGAAGAAATCCTGGACCTACAAGGGCAAAAAGGAAGACCTGCTGCTCGCCTCCTGCCCGACCGGGAGCCTCACCGCGCACGGGGAGTTCACCTTCGTGGACGGGACCCGGGCGGCGGGGGACGTGGTGCGGCCCTGCGTGGGGGTGGGGTAGGGGGCGGCAAGGCGGGCGACGCACCGCCTCCTTGCATTAGGTCTGCATGAGCCGGGCGGAGCCCCCCGACAGGAAGGAGCCCTCGCACTTCGAGGCTGCTCTGCCGGAAGAGTTGCTGATGGCGCGACTTCCCACCGGCCGCCACGGCTTGCCGCGCTCCTTTATAGAGAGCAACCAACGCCTGCGGATAATCGCCGCGATGCTGCGGGTGCTGCCGGATCGCGGCTTCCCAGCGACCAGGATTGGTGACATCACCAGTGAGGCCAGTGTCTCCCGCGCGGCCTTCTATGAGCATTTCGCCGACAAGGAGGCCTGCTTCCTCGCAACCTTCGACTTCTGTGCGCGCTGGTTCTGCGAGCGGATAGAGGTGGCGGTGGAGGCAGAGGTCGGTTGGCCTGATCGGATCCGCACCGGTATCGCCGAGACGCTAAGTCTGCTCGCCGCCAACCCGCTCGTAGCTCATCTGATCGCGATCGAGAGCGTGCAGGTCGGTCGGGTGGGGCGCCAGCGTCAGCAGGCGCTGCAGGAAAGCTTCGCCGCGGTACTGCGAGAGGGGCATTCCGGCCGGGCCGATCTCCCCAACGACTTCGCCGATCTACTCCTCGGCGGGGCGCTCTCGCTGGTCGCCCGTTACGTCGACGCCGGACGCACCGAGCAGCTCGTGGAGGCAACGCGGACGCTCGTCGAGTTCGTGCTGATCCCCTACCTGGGGGCCGAGGAGGCGAGCGTCGCTCTCGCTGGTCTGCCGGAGTCAGACCGCAGCGGCTGAGCGGCCTGCCCGGCGTCGGCCGGGCGCTACGCTGGCCTGAAGCGACTGAAGGAGGTTTGGATGGCGACGCAGACCGTGCAGGCGACCGATCACGAGCTGCTCGTCGCCGGCGACTGGCTGGCGACCGGCGAGTGGGGCGAGGTCCAGAGCCCCTACGACCAGAGCCCGGTCGGCCGGGTCGCCGAAGGCGACGAGGCGCTCGTCGATCGCGCCGTCAAGGCCGCCCACGTTGCCTTCTCGGCTGCCGACTTCCCCCAGCACGCCCGCGCTGAGGTCCTGCACCGCGCCGCCGAGCTGGTCGGCGAGCACGAGGAGGACCTGGCCCTGACGATCGCGGCCGAGGCCGGCAAGCCGATCAAGACCGCCACCGTCGAGGCCCAGCGCTGCGTCTCCACGCTCACCTTTGCCGCGGTCGAGGCGCGCAAGCTGACCGGCGGCACCGTGCCGATGGAGGCATCGGCGGCGGGGGAGGGCAAGCTCGGCGTGATGCTGCGCGTCCCCTACGGCGTCGTCGGCGCGATCAGCCCCTTCAACTTCCCGCTCAACCTCGTCGCCCACAAGCTCGGTCCGGCGATCGCCGCCGGCAACGCGATCGTCCTCAAGCCGGCCGGCCAGACTCCGATCTCGGCCCTGAAGCTGGCGAGGATCCTCCAGGAGGCCGGCCTGCCCGACGGCTGGCTCTCGGTCATCCCCGGTCCCGGCTCCGCGGTCGGCAACGCGATCGTCGAGCACGAGCTGACTCGGGCACTCACCTTCACCGGCTCGGCCGGGGTCGGCTGGGGAATCCGCTCCAAGGTCCCCCACAAGAAGGTCAACCTCGAGCTCGGCTCCAACGCGCCGCTGATCGTCAACGCCGACGGCGACTGGGAGACGGCCGCCGACAAAGCCCAGATCCACGCCTTCAGCCATGCCGGCCAGAGTTGCATCTCGATCCAGCGCATCCTCGTCCACGAGGACGTCGCCGAGGCCTTCACCGCGCGGCTCGTCGCCAACGTCGAGAAGCTCAGCGTCGGCGACCCGCTCGACAGCGAGACCGACGTCGGACCGCTGATCACCCCCGGCGACCGCGATCGCGTCAAAGAGTGGGTCGACGAGGCGGTGCGGGGTGGGGCGGAGCTGCTGAGCGGCGGCGAGCTGGTCGACGAGGGCCGCTGCCTGGCTCCGACCCTGCTGAAGGCGCCGCCCAAAGACGCCAACGTCTGGTGCGAGGAGATCTTCGGGCCGGTGGCGACCGTCGACACTTTCGGCGACTTCGACGAGGCGCTCGCGCTCGCCAACGACTCCAAGTTCGGCCTCCAGGCGGGCGTCTTCACCCGCGAGGTCGGCCGCGCCCTGCAGGCCGGCCGCACCCTCGAGTTCGGCGGCGTCCTCATCAACGAGGTGCCGACCTTCCGCGCCGACCAGCAGCCCTACGGCGGCGTCAAGGACTCCGGCAACACCCGCGAGGGCCCCGCCTACGCGGTCTACGAGCTGACCGAGGAGCGGTTCGTCACCCTGCAGGGGTGAGTCTGGCTGGCACCCCCGTCTTCTGCTCCTGGAGCGGTGGCAAGGACTCGGCGATGGCGCTGCACGAAGCGGCGCGAGCCGCGGCGGAGCCGCGGCTGCTGCTATCGATGATGGTCGAGGGAGGCGAGCGCTCGCGCTCGCACGGGCTCAGCCGCGAGGTCCTCACCGCGCAGGCCGCCGCGGTCGGCCTGCCGATCGAGTTCGGCGCCGCCAGTTGGAACGGCTACGAAGCGGAGTTCCTGCGGGTGCTGGCCGGCGCGATCGAGGCCGGCGGCCCGACCGTCGGCGTCTTCGGCGACATCGACATGCAGGACCACCGCGACTGGGTCGAGCGGGTCTGCGGCCTGGTCGGCGCCGAGGCGCGCCTGCCGATCTGGCAGCGCGACCGCCGGGCGCTGATGGACGAAGTGCTCGCTGCCGGCTTCAAGGCGGTGATCGTCGCGGTCCGCGAGGGCGAGCTGCCGCGGGAGCTGCTCGGCCAGACGATCGACGCCGATGTCGTCGCCGCGATCGAGGCTGCCGGCGCCGACGCCGCTGGCGAGAATGGCGAGTATCACTCGCTCGTCGTCGACGGCCCCCTTTTCGACCGTCCGCTCGCTGTCGAGTGCGGCGAGCGCAGCCTCCGCGACGGCGTCTGGTTCACAGACGTGCAGCTCGCTAAGTTGGGGCGATGAAGGCTCCTGAGGTGATTGGCGCGACCGAGGAGCCCGATCTCGGCTCCGCCGAGCAGGTCGAACTCGTTGCCGAGTCGCTACGAGCGGAGCGCGAGCTCGAGGGCGTGGCGCTCGCCCCGACCGCGCTCGACCACACGGACCTGCGCGGTCTCCGCCTCGTCGACGTCAGCGCCGAGCGGCTCGCCGCTGCCAGCGGCGACTGGCGCAGCGCCAGCCTGCTGCGGGTCGAGCTGCGCGAGGCGCGCCTGACCGGACTCGATCTTGGTGAAGCCCGCCTGCGCGAGGTCCGCTTCCGTGGCTGCAAGCTCGACTACGTCAACTTCCGTCACGCCGAGATCGAGTACGTCAGCTTCGAGGACTGCGTGCTCGCCCAGGCGGACTTCCAGGGCGCTCGCCTGGAGTCGGTCCGCTTCGAGGGCTGCCAGCTCGCCGCCGCCGACTTCACCAAGGCGACGCTCACCCGCGTCGACCTGCGCGGCTCCGAGCTGGCCGGCCTCGGCGGCTCGCTGCTCGGCCTGCGCGGGGCCGTCATCGACTCGTTGCAGCTGATCGACCTGGCGCCCCAGCTCGCCGTCGAGCTGGGGATCGTTGTCGAGGACCGTTGACGCCGAGGCCGGCCGCTACTCGTGCGGCCGCGCCATCGCTCGGTGGTCGAGCGCCTCCTCGAGCACCGAGGGCTCGACGCCCTGCTCGAGCGCCACCTCGCGCAGCGAGCGGCCCGACTCGGCGGCGGCCTTGACGATCGCCGCCGCCCGGTCGTAGCCGATGTGGGGGTTGAGCGCGGTCGCCGTCGCCAGGGTGGCCTCGGCGTGGCGCTCGGCCATCTCCTCGTTGGCCTCGATCCCAGCCACGCATTTCTCGTTGAGCAGACTGGAGGCGGAAGCGAGCAGCTTGATCGAGTCGAGCAGGTTGCGGGCGATCAGCGGCACCCTCACGTTCAACTCGAACTGGCCCTGGCTGCCGGCGACGGTGATCGCGGCGTCGTTGCCGATCACCTGGGCGGCGACCTGGATCACCACCTCCGGGATCACCGGGTTGACCTTGCCGGGCATGATCGAGGAGCCCTTCTGCAACTCCGGCAGCCGCAGCTCGGCGAGGCCAGCGCGTGGCCCGGAGCCCATCAGCGCCAGGTCGTTGGCGATCTTGTTGAGTGAGACCGCATAGACCTTCAGCGCCCCGGAGAGCTCGACCAGCGCGTCGCGGTTGGCCTGCGCCTCGAAGCGATCGAGCGGCTCGGAGATCGCCAGGCCGGTCTCGCCGCCCAGCTTCGCCAGCACCTTGGCGGCGAACTCGGGGTGGGTGTTGAGGCCGGTGCCGGTGGCGGTGCCGCCGAGCGGGATCTGGCCGACCCGGCGCAGCGTCCCCTCGACCCGCTGGATCCCCAGCCGCACCTGCGCCGCGTAGCCGCCGAACTCCTGGCCAAGCGTGACCGGCACCGCGTCCATCAGATGCGTGCGGCCGGCCTTGACGACGTCGGCGAACTGCTCCGCCTTTGCCCCCAGCGCAGACTCCAGCTCACCCATCGCCGGCAGCAGGTCGTGGGTGACCTCGCCGAGCGCCGCCAGGTGGACGGCGGAGGGGAAGACGTCGTTGGAGGACTGGCCCATGTTGACGTGGTCGTTGGCGTGGGCGCCGTCGCCAGCGAGGTTGGCGATCACCTCGTTGGCGTTCATGTTCGAGGAGGTGCCGGAGCCGGTCTGGAAGACGTCGACCGGGAACTGGTCGTCGTGCTCGCCGGCGGCGACCGCGTTGCCGGCAGCGGCGATGCTTTCGGCCAGGTCACCGTCGAGCAGCCCCAGCTCGCCGTTGACCTCGGCGGCGGTGGCCTTCAGCCGGCCCAGCCAGCGCACCACCGGCGCCGGCACCCGCTCGCCGGAGACGGGGAAGTTGTCAACTGCCTTGGTGGTCTCGCCACCCCAGAGCTGCTCAGTCACGTCGGTCCTCCGAAGTTCGTTTGTGCGTCGCAGGGTATTCGGCCAGGCTCGCCGGCAGCTCGCCAACGATGGCCACCGTGTGCGCGGTGCGGCACCCCTGCCCTTCCAGCGCCGGACAGAGCGCGGCTCAGCGTCCAGCCTTATGGCAGGGAGGGGGTTCAGAACGCCAGTCACCCCACTCTATACCGCTAAGATCATCGACTAATCGAACAGCGGAGTTCAGTCTGAGACTCCGCGCCTGCGCCTGCCCAATGCTCATTTCGAAAGCGCCGATAGCCCTGCTCAGCGTGACCGCCGCGTTCACCTTCGCTGGCTGCGGCTCCTCGACTCATCCGCACCACTTCACCGATGCACCATTTCCCAACGTAGATGCGGCGAACACGAGGAAGGCCACCGGGTCGATAACCAGCAGCAACGTAGCCCAGCTCAGCTTTGCCTGGAGCGTCCCGATTGCCCCGCACAAAGATGAATTCGGAAGCTACGTGGCGACGCCGGTGATCTCCAAGGGATTGGCGTACTCACAGGACCAGGCATCCACGGTGGAGGCCATCGACCTGGATGACGGAGAAATTCTCTGGGAAACGCCGCTCGGGTCCCCCGCATACAGCCATAACGGCGTAGTCGTAGCGAATGACCGAGTGTTCGGGGTCAACAAGACGGAAGTTGTCGCGCTCGACAGAGAAGATGGACATGAGCTTTGGTCTGTTTCGCTGGCCGGAAGGGGCGAACGGCTCGATATGGCGCCCGGATACAAGGCTGGACTTGTCTACGTGTCCACCATGCCGTGGGCGGTGCGCGGGGGAGAAGTCGGAACTCTCTGGGCCCTGAATTCCAAGACTGGGAAGAAAGTGTGGTCATTTCACACCGTGCCGCCGGGGCTGTGGGGAAATCGGAACCTCAACTACGGCGGTGGCACCTCCTATACCCCGGCTTTCGATCATTCGTCGATGTTTATGGGGACCGGAAATGCCGGCCCGATCCCCGGCACGGAAGAGCATCCCTGGGGAAAAAGTCGCCCGGGTCGAAATCTGTATTCAGACTCCGTCGTGAAGCTGAACGACCGAACCGGCAAGCTTCTCTGGTTCTACCAACTGACGCCCCACGGTCTCTGCAATTGGAACGTGATATCGCCGGCGCTGGTCAGAGTCGGAGGCCGGCAGATCGTCCTGGCAACCGGACTGGGGGGTCGCGTCGTAGCTCTCGATGGTCGAAGCGGCAAGCTGCTCTGGAGCCGGTCGGTGGGTGTTCACAACGGACACGACCAAGATGGCCTGTATGCGCTGAAAGGCGAATATTCAAAGCTCAAGACCCCGATGACGGTATATCCGGGCAGGCTGGGCGGCGTGTTCTCCGCGTTTTCCACGAGTGGTTCGACCGTCATCCTCTCGGTGCTCAATCTGGCCACTCGTCTCCGAAGTCAGGTGGCTGCCGAACCGGTTGGCTCGTTCTCGGGCGAATTGATTGCTTTGAATGTGGCTACGGGAGCATTCGAGTGGAAGCATCGCTTCCACTCCCCCCCGGTCGGTCCGACGACGACCGTGAACGACCTGGTATTCGGTACCACCTTCAGTGGCTCAGTCTTTGCCCTCGATTTAGCCACCGGCCGACAGCGCTGGGGCACGACCTTGCCGGTCAAGGTGGTCTCAGGGTTGGCCATCAGCGGCGATACGGTGCTCGTCCCCGGCGGCTATGCGAAGCAGGGACACGAACCGGAAATGTTCGCCTACCGTGTTGCCGACTAGGGCGCGAGGCAGGTGCTCGGTTCCTGACCGAGCACCGCGGTCGACGCTTGCCTGAGCGCCGTTTTTTCACCTGACAGCGAGTCTTGACGTTGTGGCCGGAGCGCCCCTGCGCTCCGCGCTTGCCGGTCGCACCGGCGAGTCCAGCAGCACCGGTCGTGCCAGCAGGGCCGACCGCGCCGCCGAGGCCGCTCGCGCCCGTTGGGCCAGTCGGTCCGGTGGTGCTGCTGGCCGGCAACTCGCCGATCCGCAGGGAGACGACGTCGCCGAATCCGACCGGCTGCTCGCCGGCGACGGCCAGCTCGCCGCGGTCGAGCCGCAGCAGCCAGGCCTCGCCGGCGTTGGCCGGCTCGACGCCGTCGATCGAGTCGACTTTGCCGCCCGTCGCTGAGAACGAGCTGACGCAGCCGCTCGGCTCCGAGCCCGACTCGGCTGCCGCCAGCAGATCGGTCAGCGGCGCTCCGGCCGGAGCCGTCACCTTGCAGAGCCGCACGTTGCCGGGCGTCAGCTCGATCGCCAGCAGGTGCGGAACCGGCGTTCCCGCCGCCACCGCGGGCGGCGCCCGGAAGCTTGCCGGCGCCGTCACGAAGGAGCCGCCGGCGAGTGCTCGCAGGGCGTCCTGAGTCGCGTAGAAGTTGCCGGCGCTGCTGTCTTCGTAGCCGATCCCGCCGGCTTCCGGCCCGGACTGGAGCTGCAGGGAGAGCAGGTAGTCGACCGGGGTCTTGCCCGCTGCGGTCGTCCATTCGGTGGACTGCGGATCGATCCCGCAGGCGTTGAGACCGTCGAGGACCCAGGCGTTGGTGTCGGCGTTCGGCGCTCCCGGGGGGAAGCCCCAGAAGTATTCGATCCCGCCGCTGGCGTTGACCAGGCGTCCGCGCAGGTAGTCGAGCCCGGCGACCACCGCCGGGTCGTAGGCCGGGACTCCCGCCTCGCAGAGCGCCGCGACCGCGGCACCGCTGATGTCCTCTTCGCTGGGGGCTTCGCGGCTGTTGGCGGTCAGTGCCGCGGTGTAGGTCCAACCGCCGTCGTCGTGCTGGTTGCGGCGCAGGAAGGAGACAGCCGGCGCCAGCGCCCAGCGCGGCAGCGGCGTCGTCGCCAGCGCCAGGATCCCGAAGGCGGTGCCGTTGGTGCTGGGGTCGCCGAAGCCGCCGTTGGCGCGGTTCCAGAAGGCGGCCACCTGGGCGGGCTGGTTCGAGCTCGCCGAGAGGCGGGCGGGGTCGAGGCCACCGGCGTAGGTGGCGAGGACCGCCTGCTCGTAATCGGTGACGAGGCCCGTCGGTGGATCGTCGCCCCAGTCGGCCGAGCCGTATTCGCCGAGCAGGTAGTCCTGCAGGCTCGGGTCGCCGACGCCGGCGCGGAGGTTGGCGGCGTCGACCCCGGCGGCGGCCAGGCCGATCGTGGTCAGGTCAGCACCGAAGCCGCTGAAGGCGCCGGTCGTCGGGTCCTGGTGGGGACGGATGTAGTCGACCGCTTTTTCGACGGCGGCCTGGACTTCGGCCGGGCTCGACGTCGCCCTGGCGGTGGCCGGCAGGGCGCCGAGTGACAGGACCGCCGCGCTGAGCGCGGCGACACGCAGGAGTGATGCTGCTCGCATCCTTGAACCCCTTTCCTCGAGGGCTAGACGGAGGGATCGGAGGGAGGTCTCCTGGCTTCCGAGCCTGTCCCGTCGCGCCTTCCCGACCCTCTGGTCAGTGGCTGCCGCAACGGCGTGCGGCGGGCGTTTGCTCGGTCACAGTGGCGGGCCCGCGTCGGTCTTTCACCGACTTCCCTGTCCACCGATCCGTGGATATGTGTGGCGGCCAACCTAGCGGAGATCGGTCGGGCGCCGCCGGTCCTGCCGCCGCCGGCCGGTCTAGATTCGCTCCCGTCAAGCGGTCGGGGGAATCCGGTGCGAATCCGGGACTGACGCGCAACGGTGATGGGCGGGCCTACTCAGTGTGGCCTGAGCCCGAGTCCGAATGCCCGCTGCCTGACGCACACATAAGGACCCACTGTTTCGCGAACGGACGGCGGTCTTTCTCATCTCGGGCGGTTGGTGCCGCGGGGGGCGGAGAGGCGTCGTCCCCAACACAGAAGGAGATCCACCGATGCGTCTCACCTTCACTCGGCTGGCGCTGCTCGCGGCGATCGTCGCGCTGTTTGCTCCGGCCCTGGCCGCGGCCAAAGCCACTCCGGCGGAAATCACCTCGACTCGCACGAAAGGGGTCGAATACCTGAAAGGGCTGCAGAAAACGAGCGGGGAAATTCCCGGCTTCGGCGGCGACTGGGCCCTGACCGCCTTCGCGGCGGCGGGCATCGCGCCGGCCGACGTCAACAGAGGCGGCGGCGAATCCAGCGACGCCCGCAGTTGGTACGAAAGCGTGGTCGGGCCGGTGACCTGGCCCGGTGCCGAACCGCTCGCCACCGACTACGAGCGGGCGACGCTGCTCTCCTACGCCGCCGGCACCGATCCCGCCCGCGTCTCCAAACGGCAGAACCTGATCGCCGGGATCGCCTCCTATTACCAGCCGGCCAGCCCGGGCTACTACGGCTCGACCTTCAACGGGACGGTGTTCGGGCTGCTGGCCCTGGCAGGAGCGAAGACCACCGGCGGCGCCGCGCGAATGCCCGCGGTCGTGCTCAACCAGGCGGTCGCGGCGGTCGAAGCCAACCAGCACACCGACGGCGGCTGGACCTGGGAAAAAGCGGCCGGCAACCCGCCCGCCCTCGAATCCGCATCCGAACCGGACATGACCGGCGCGGCGATGGCGGCTCTCTGCGGCGCCGGCGTCAGCGGCGGTGCGGCGCCGATCGTCGCCGCCCAGGCCTATCTCGCCTCCGTCCTCGACAGCAGCACCGGCGCCTTCGAAACGGCGTTCGGTGTCAACACCGACTCGACCGCCTGGGCGGTCGCCGGCCTCAAAGCCTGCGGGATCGATCCCCAGGCGAGCGAATTCACTACCGGCACCAGCAAGACCCCGCTCACCTACCTGATCTCCCAGCAGCTCAGCAAAGGCGGCGGCTTCAAATACTCGACCGGCACTACCGCCGACGAGTACGCAAGCCAGGACGCGGTCCGCGCCCTCGGCAGCGGCGGCTTCACGGCGACGCCGCCGAAACCCGCCAAAGGCCCGCAGTGGAAGGGCGTCAGCGAATTCGCCACCGGTGCGACCGAAACGACCTCGCTGGCGCTGATCGTCGATGACGGTGCCGCGGCGCTGCGGATCTGCTCGGTCTCGCTGGCGCCGAAAGCGACCACCACCACCCTGGCGACCGTTCTCGCCGCCGCGGTCGCCGCCACCACCCCGGCCGAATGCGTGACCGGCTTCCTGCCCGGCAGCGGCGAAGGGGCGATCACCCAGGTCAACGGCTACCCGGCGGTGCCGGCTGAACGCTGGAAGCTCTCGATCGACGGCGCTGCCCTGGCCACGGCCAAACGCAGCACCGCGATCCACGTCGGCGACACCCTCTACCTCAAGTACGAATAGGCCGCAATCGGTCCGAGGAGTCGCCTTCGGGCGGCTCCTCGGGACGCCGACTAGACTGGCCGCAACAGAGGATCGGTGGACGGGGAAGTCGGTGTGAATCCGGCGCGGGCCCGCCACTGTGATCGAGCGATGTCTCCGCCGCACGCCCCCGCGGCAGCCACTGGCTTCAGGGCCGGGAAGGCGCGGCGAGACGCTCGTAAGCCAGGAGACCTCCCTCCGGTCCGCAACGTCGATGCCCTCGTGGAAAGGGGTCAAGGCATGCGCACCGCTATCGCGACGCTCGTCGTCGCCTTCACCGCAACAGCGATCGTCGCTCCGGCCGCACCGGCGGCGCCCACCGAAGTCAACCTCCGGATCGAGGGGAGAACCGAAACCCTCTTCGAGGGCCCGATCCTCACCGAAGGCCACAACGTCCGCGCCTTCGGCGACGACAAAGCGCCGGCCGCGGGACGGCGCTGCAACGGCCTCAACAACAACGCCCACCCGACCCCCGGGCCGACCCCGACCGCGGCTGGCGCCGACGCGATGGCGATTGTCGGCCAGGGCTTCGACGGCGACTGGTACGCGGCGCCCTTCGAGGACTACTTCATCACCCAGTGGGGCCCGGACCGGCAGAGCAACGCCGCCGCCGAGTACTGGGGCCTGGTCGTCAACGACGTCTTCACCAGCGTCGGTGGCTGCCAATACCAACTGGCCGAGGGCGACGAGGTGCTCTGGGTCTACGACGCCTTCAACAACCGGCCGCGGCTCCTCCTCTACCCAGGCGACTACAGCGGTGGCGCCGTGCGGCTGACCGCGGAAGCGCAAATCGGCGTTCCCTTCGCGGTCGAGGTCGACGCCTGGACCGGCTTCAACGAAGGAGCTCCCTCGAACCCACCGCCGCGCAGCAGCGAAGCCTTCGCCGGAGCCGAGGTTGCGCCCGTGGTGGAGTCGGCCAAAGGCTTCGAGGAGATCGACGCCGGCAGCGCCGTCGCCGCTCCGACCGGGGCCGACGGCAGGACCAGCATCACCTTCAGCACCCCCGGTTGGCACCGGATCAAGGCGACCCGGATCGTCGCCGGCAAGGAGACGGTGATCCGCTCCAATCGCCTCGACGTCTGCGTCGTGGCGACGCTCGGCGAAGGCTGTGGCCCGCTGCCGGCCGACGACGTTGCCGGGGTGCCGCCCTCTGAAGAACCAGGGGAGCCCGAAGTGCCTGTCCCTGGGGGCGAAGTTCCGCTGCCCGGAGGCGAAGCACCGATTGGCGGCGAGGTCCCCGGTGGCGACAAGTCGAGTGGCGGAGGTGGCGCCGGTGTCGGGCCGGGCGCCGCGGCGCCGGCAGGAGGGAAGCGGCGGCAGCCGATCTTGTGCGGCGAGCCCATTGGGTCCTCGTCGGATCCGACGAACGCGGTGCGTCTCCCCTCGCGCGCCCTCGACCGGAATCGTCTCGCCGCTGGGCTGCTCGGAGTCAGCTGGAGTGTTCGCGACCCTGCCGCGGCCGTGGTCGGTTGGCGGATCTGCTCGCTCACGATCGGCATGGCCGGCGGGCGCTATGTCTCCCGGGCCAGCGGTCGCGCCCAAAGCAGCGCCACGTTGCGACTGTCGAAGGGCGCCGCCTACCGACTGCGGATCGTCGTCGCCGACTCGCTCGGACGCACCGCCAGCCTCGAGCTCGGCAAGGTCCGGGTGCCGGAGTAGACCGTGCGTCGTCTCCTCGCCACGACCCTGCTTGCCCTGTTGCTGGTTGGCACCGCTGCTGCCCTCGCGGCGACGCCGGTCAACCAGCAGCGCCTCGATCGCACCGTCCGCTTCCTGCAGGAAGCGCAGAACCTCGACGGCGGCTTCGGCGGCGAACCCGGCGAAGCATCCCTGCAGGGGATCAGCGCCTGGGTGGCGCTGGCCCTGGCGGCAGCCGGGGTCAACCCGCAGGACCAGCGCAAGCCTGGCGGCGCCGACGCCTACAGCTTCCTGGTCGGCCACTTCCGCCAGGGAGTCGAAGACGAAACCTGCGATCCGGAGATCTGCACGACGGCGCTGGAGCGCGAACTGATGGTCGTCAGCGCCAGCGGCACCTCGCCGCACGCTTTCGGCTCAGTTGACCTGGTCGCGGAGCTGCTGTCGCGGCAGGACGAGGAAGGCTGGTTCCCGTTCGTGCCCGGCGGGGTGCCCGCGGTCAACACGACCGTCTTCGCGATCCTCGGCCTTGCCCTGGTCGACGAGCCGGCGGCGCAGGCAGCGATTGGGCCGGCGGCGGACTGGTTGGAAGGCGCCCAGCAGGGCAACGGGGGCTGGGCTTGGAGCAGCCGCGAATCTCCCGACGAAGTCGACATGACCGGGGCGGCAATCCAGGCCCTCGTCGCTGCTGGCCGGCCCGGGTCCCCGGCGATCGCCAAGGGCATCGAATACCTCCACGAAGCCCAGAACCAGGATGGCTGCTTCCCGGAGATGCCCGGCGACCCGGAATCGAACGTCGCCTCGACCGCCTGGGCTACCGAGGCGATCTGGGCAGTGGAGCAGAACCCCGAAGACTGGCGCACCGGCGCTGGCGCTCCGAGCGAAGAACCACTCGACTGCTTGGCCTCGTTCCAGGAATCGGACGGGCACCTGCGCTGGAAGCGCAGCCAGGACCTGAACGGGATCTGGATGACCGCTTACGCGGCACCTGCCTTCGCCGGGAAGTTCTGGCCTTTCCACATGGTGCCCCGGGCGACTCCCTCCTCGTCTCCACCCCGTGACGGCGAAGGCGATGGCGCTCAGTCCGGAAGCGGGGTCATCGCCGGCGGCGGTGGCGACGGCGCCGGGCTCTTCAGCCGTCCCCAACCCCAGAGCAAGGGCAGGACCCCTGGCGGCGCCCGGCTCGTCCGCCGCCAGGACCTGAAGCCCGTCGACCACAGCGAGACTCGCCGTGGCACCAACGCCGAGCAGCCGCGGGGCAGCGAGTCCTCCGAGCCGAGCGGGGGTTCGCGCGGTGGCGAACCGCCACCCGTCGTCTCAGGCGGGGGAAGCGTCGGCGCCAGCGATACCGCGAGCCACGACGGTGACTCCGCCAGCGGCGGCGGCCCTCGCGGCGACGCTGCTGCCAAGGTGGCCGGAGGGGACCGTGGTCTTGGCGCCGCCGGAACGCCCCTGACCGGAGCCGCGGCAACCGGGACCGCCACCGGACAGCGGGTCAGCGGCACCGTGATCGGCGCGGCCGCAGCTGGAGGCGAGGGCCGCACCGCCTTCGGCGCCCCCGGCCTGCACGGCGCCGGCGTCGACGAAGCGGATGGACGCTGGCTGGCGATTGGCGTCGGCATCCTCGCCCTGCTGGCAGCCCTCGGCGGCGCCCGCTGGGAGCGGCGCCGGGAAGCGATCCTGTGAGCGCCGCGATCGACCTCGGCGACGCGCTCGCCCAGATCGCCACCGCCCTGCGGGTGCCGGTTCTGCTGGCGGCGATTCTCGTCCTCGTCCTCTGCGCCCTGGAGCTGGGTCGCTTCCTGGCCGAAAGGTGGCGACGCTTCCGGGTCCGCGACCTCGACCTTCGCGAGCTGACCGCGCGCGCGGTCGCCGACCCCGCTCACGCCGCCGCCTACGCCTACAGCGCCCCCGGCGCGATCGCCGGCGAGGCGCTGGTCGAGATCGCCACCGCGCCGGGACCGGACCGCGCCCGCGACAGCGAGCACGCCCTCGCCCGCTACGAGCTCGCCGTGCAGCGGCGCCTCGACCGCACCCGCCTGCTGGTCCGCGCCGGCCCGGCCCTTGGCCTGATGGGAACGCTGATCCCGCTCGCCCCGGGCCTTGCCGCGCTCGGCAACGGCGACGTCAGCGTCCTCGCCGAGAGCCTCCGCGACGCCTTCGGCGCCACCGTCGTCGGCCTTCTCGTCGGCACCGTCGCCTTCGCCCTGACCCTGGCGCGGACGCGGATGTACAGCGAGGACCTGGCAGCGCTCGAGCAGGGGGCTGGTCAGTGAGCCGGGTCGGCCTCGGCCGCCACGGCCTGATCGACGAGAACGCCGGCGACCCGCTGGACGGCCTCGTCAACCTCTTCGACGTCGGCCTGATCCTCGCCGTCGCCTTCCTGATCGCCGGCCTCGGCCTGACCCTGAACGCGCACTCCGACAAGCTCGTGCGCCGGCACCCGGCGCCGGGACATGGCCGCGTCCTGCCCAACCCCGCCAACGCGCCCAGCGCCAGCGGCCGCGGCGAAACGGTCGGTCGGGTCTACCGCCTCGCCGACGGTCGCCTCGTCTACGTCAAGGACGGCTCGTCTCCCTGACGCCTGCTGCCGGAGGGCTCAGCCGTGGTCGCGGCCGGCTTCGAAGCCTTCGCGGTAAGCGCGCAGCAAGGCGGTGGGGAGGGGCGGGTGCGGCGAGTAGCGGGCGGCGACGGTGAGCCGCCGCACCAGGTCGGTGTGGATCCCTTCGGTTCGCTCAGCCCCCCGTTCGGCGGCGCCGAGCAGGTAGCCGAGCCGCACGCTCGCCGGTCCGCCGGGTTCGGCCCGCGCCTCGGCGTTCAGCTTCGTCGCCGTCTCGACCATCGCTTCGCCGACCGTGGCGAGGTCGCCGCCCTCCTGGTTCTCGGCGAGGCAGTCGCTGATCGGCGTGTCGTCGCCGAGCGTTGCTTCGCCGGGCGCTACGGCGAGCGCCTGTATATAGGCGCCGGTCCCTTCCAGGCAGGCGGTCGGCGTGGAGCTGTCCTTGGCGCTGCCGCAGCCGGCGAGTGCGGGCACGAGGGCGAGCAGAGAGACGACGACGATGGCGGGCAGGCGGCGGATGCGCATGGCGACCATCCTAGGTTGCAGGGTCACCGGCCTCGGCGCCGCGCCAGCCGAGGGGCGGCGCGCTTCCAGTCGCGTGCCATACAGCGTTCGCTCAGCGCCACTCAGTCGCCGGTGCCGGCGGCGAGCGTGCCGATCAGTGCCCGCTCCAGCAGCAGTCGCAGCTCCTCGCGGGAGACGTCGCGGCGTTCGAGCCAGCGCAGCACCGCGCCCTCGAGGAAGAAGAGCCAGCCCAGCAGCGCCGTTTCCAGCAGCGGCGTGCGGGTCACCTCGACCGGCGCCGCCTCCCAGCCGGCCAGCGAGTCCAGCAGCGAGTCGAGCCGCTCCTGGCGGCCCTGGTCGAGGGCCGCCTGGATCGCCGGCTCGCCGCCGCCGCGACTGCGGAAGATCGCCGTGTAGGCAACCTCGTGCTCTTCGACGAAGTCGAGGAAGCGGTCGATGCTTGCACCGAGCTGCTCGGCCGGCGGCAGCTCCGAGTCGGGCGCGATCAGCTCGCCGAGTTCGCGCTGGCCGCGCTCGAGGGCGGCGAGGACGAAGTCCTGCTTGGTCGGGAAGTAGTGGTAGAGCAGTCCCTTCGAGACTCCCGCCGCCGCGGCGATCTCCTCGATCGAGACCTCGTCGTAGGGGCGCCGGCCCAGCAGCTCGGCACCGGCGGCCAGCAGCTGCTCGCGCCGGGCGTCGGTGCTCATGCGGGAGCGCTTGGCCAGCTTCACCGCCGCCAGGCTAGTTCTAATTGACCGAGAGTTCAATAGCTGCTATCAATCCAGGCCTTATTGAACTGACGGTCAACACCGAGGAGTCCGCCACGCCGGCAGCGACGCCGGCGCTGCCGCCCGGGCCCGGGGTGCCGCGGCCACTGGTGATCGGTCGCTTCCTGGCCCAGCCGACCGCCTTCATGGAATCCTGCCGGGACCGCTACGGCGACTACTTCACGCTGCGGCTCTCGCCCGAGCGCACCCAGGTGATCTGCTCCGACCCCGAGGCGGTGCGGACCGTCTTCACCGCCAGCCCCGACCACCTGTTGGCCGGCAAGAGCAACGCGATCCTCTCGCCGCTGCTCGGCGAGCGCTCGGTCCTGATCCTCGACCGCGCCGAGCATCTGCGTCAGCGCCGTCTGCTGCTGCCGCCCTTCCACGGCGAGCGGATGATGGCCTACGCGGAGACGATGCGGACGATCGCCGAGCGCCAGGTCGATTCCTGGCCCCGGACCGAGTCCTTCCCGACCCAGCCGACCATGCAGGCGATCACCCTGGAGGTGATCCTCAGCACCGTCTTCGGCCTCGAAGGCGAGGCGGAGCTCGCCCGGGTCGGGGCGCCGCTGAGCCGCCTTCTCGACGCCACCGCCAGCCAGCTGCGCCTCTTCGCCCTGCAGGTGACCAGCTCCAAGAACCCGCGACCGCGCAGCCCCTGGGGCCGCTTCAACCAGCTGATCGCCGCCGCCGACGAGGTCGTCTACGGGCAGATCGCCGAGCGCCGCGCCCATGCCGACGACGGTCATGGCGACATCCTCTCGCTGCTGCTGGAGGCCCGCGACGAGGAGGGCGAGGCGCTCACCGACCTGGAGCTGCGCGACGAGCTGATGACCCTGCTGCTGGCCGGCCACGAGACGACCGCCTCGGCGCTGAGCTGGACCCTGGAGCGGCTCGTCCGCCACCCCGAGGTGTTGGAGCGGCTCGAAGCCGAGGTCCGGGCGGGGGAGGACGAGGAGTATCTCGACGCGGTGATCAAGGAGACGCTGAGGCTGCGCCCGGTGGTCCCCGCCGTCGGCCGCTACCTGGAAGCGCCGCTCGAGCTCGGCGGTCACCTGTTGCCGCAGGGGGTCTACGTCAACCTTTCGATCCTGCTCCTGCACCGTCGGCCCGACCTCTACCCGGACCCGCTCGCCTTCCGCCCCGAGCGCTTCCTCGAGCGCCCGGCCGGGACCTACGAGTGGATCCCCTTCGGCGGCGGCACCCGCCGCTGCCTCGGTGCCAGCTTCGCCCTCTTCGAGATGAAGATCGTCCTCCGCGCCATCCTCGAGCGCTACCGGCTGCAGCCACATCCCGGCGACGACGAGCGGGTCGGCCGCCGCGCCATCACCTTCACGCCCAGCCGGGGCGGGCGAATCGCCGTCGAGGCGATCGCATGAGTGGCGACGCGCAGTCGCCCGCGCCGACGGAGGCAGTCGGCGCCGGGGCCGACGAGCTCGCCTTCGCCGGGCTGGCAGCTCAGGCCGAGCGGCTGGCCGCTGGCGAGGTCGGCGCCATGGAGTTGCTCGATGCGACCCTGGCTCGCATCGAGGCGGCCGAGCCGCGGCTCAACGCCTTCCGCTTGCTGCGCCCGGAGGCGGCGCGGGCCGAAGCCGAGCAGGCCGACCGCCGCCTCGCTGCCGGCGAGCGGCTGCCACTGCTCGGCGTGCCGATCGCGATCAAGGACGACACCGACCTGGCCGGCGAGCCGACCGCCTTCGGCTGCGCTGGCGAGTTCGAGCCCTGCCGCGAGGACGCCGAGCTGACCCGGCGGCTGCGCGCCGCCGGAGCGGTGATCGTCGGCAAGACCAACACGCCGGAGATCGGCCAGTGGCCGTTCACCGAGGGCCCGGCCTTCGGCGCCACCCGCAACCCCTGGAGCCTCGACCACTCGCCGGGCGGCTCCTCGGGCGGGGCCGCCGCCGCGGTCGCTGCCGGCCTGCTGCCCGCCGCGGTCGGCTCCGATGGTGCGGGCTCGATCCGCATCCCCGCCGCCTGGACCCACCTGGTCGGCCTGAAGCCGCAGCGCGGCCGCGTCTCCACCTGGCCCGACGCCGAGGCGTTCAACGGCCTCACCTGCTGCGGCCCGCTCGCCCGCAGCGTCGGCGACGCGGCGCTGCTGCTCGACGTCCTCGCTGGCAACGTCGACGGCGACCTGCACCGCCCGCCCGCTCCCGCCGAGCCCTTCGCGGCCGCGGCCCAGCGCGACCCCGGTCGGCTGCGGATCGCCCTCGCCTTCAACGTCCCCTACAGCGGCGCCCCCGCCAGCCTCGACCCGCGGGTGCGGGGCGCGGTCGAAGAGGTCGCCGTCAGCCTCGAAGGCCTCGGCCACGCGGTCGATCCGGTCGACCTCAGCTACGGGCTCTGGCCGGGCGCCAGCATCATGCCGCGCTCGATGACCGGGATCCGCGAGTGGGCGGGTCGCCACCCCGATCGCGCCCAGCTCGACCCCCGCACCCACCACGCGGCTCGGCTCGGCCGTGCCTTCCGGCCCCTGCTCGGCGTCGCTCACTTCTCCGAGCAGGTGGCGCGCCGCCGCATCGGCCGTGTCTTTCGCGATTACGACGTCGTCCTCGCCCCGACCACCGCCCAGCCGCCGCTGGAGATCGGTGCCTGTGAGGGCCTCAGCAGCTGGGAGACCGACAAGACGATCGTCGCCGCCTGCCCGTACGCCTGGCCTTGGAACATCCTCGGCTGGCCGGGGCTCAACGTCCCCGCCGGCTTCACGCCGGAGGGCCTCCCGGTCGGAGCGCAGCTGCTCGGCCAGGCGCACAGCGAGCCGCGCCTGCTCGCTCTCGGCGCCCAGCTCGAGGCCGAGCGCCGCTGGCACGAGCAGCGCCCGCCGGTCTAGTCGCCGAAGCCGGGCGGCGGGCCGCTGGCGCCATGGGCGCCGATGCCGCCGGTCTGGGCCCGCGAGATGCCGCCCGAGGGGCCGCTCGGCGGCGCCGGAATCGCGGGCGCCCGCGGGCTGCGCGGCGCGGTCGGCGTCGTTTCGGTCGCTTCGCCCGGGGTGACCGGGAAGACTTCGACGGATTCGGCGAGCGTGAACATCGGCGCCGGCGTGTGGTTCCAGGAGAGGTGGAGGTGGTTGCCGCAGCCGTGGCCGGCGTCGCCGTCGTAGCCGACCCAGCGGAAGGGGAGCACCGGCTCGCCCTGGACCGGCTCGGCCCATTCGGCGAGGGCGGTGATCGGTTCCCAGCTGGCGTCGCATTTCGTGCCACCGCCGAGCGGCACGAGGTCGACGGCAAGGCCGTTGTAGTGATCGGAGTTGCGGGCGTGGCATTCGTCGCAGCCGACGTGCTGCCCGTTCGGCAGCGGCCCGGAGTAGCCGTCGGTGACGTAGATCGGGTAGCGCCTGGCGATCCAGATCAGGTCGGGGACGATCCGCCGGTCGACCATGTCGCCGAGTTCGTGTGGGACCGAGGCCGGGATCGACACGATCTTCCCCGGCGTCGAGACGAGCCTGGTCGGCCCCGGCGGACCCGCGGCGGCGGCGCCCGGGAGGGGGAGCGCCAGGCAAGCGAGCGCGCCGAGCGTCGCCGCCAGCAGGGTCCGTCGTAGCCGAGAACTCACCTCCTGCCTATCGGCGCGAACGCCGGATGCCGTGAAACAAACCTTGCATTTGGCCTGCGGGATAGGGTTCGCGCCATGGCGACGGTGCGGGACGCGACGTTCGACCTCTTCCGGGAGCACGGGATGACGACGATGTTCGGCAACCCGGGATCGACCGAGCTGCCGATGCTGGCCGACTTCCCAGCCGACTTCCGCTACTTCCTCGGCCTCCAGGAGGCGGTCGTGGTCGGGATGGCCGACGGCTACGCGCAGGCCTCCGGCCAGACGACCGTGGTCAACCTCCACACCGCGCCCGGCGTCGGCAACGCGATGGGGGCGATCTTCAACGCCCAGGCCAACCACTCGCCGCTGCTGATCACCGCCGGCCAGCAGGTGCGGGCCCACATCACCATGCAGGCCAACCTCACCAACCGCGACGCGACCCGGATGCCGCACCCGCTCGTCAAGTGGTCCTATGAGCCGCCGCGAGCCGAGGACGTGCCGCTGGCGCTCGCCCACGGCGCCCACCTCGCCGGCCTGGCGCCGCGCGGCCCGGTCTTCGTCTCGCTGCCGATGGACGACTGGGAGGTCGAGGTCGACGAGGCCGACGCCAAGGCAGCGATCGCCCGCAAGGTCGACGGCCGCTCCGGCGCCGACCCCGCCGCCGTGCGCGCTCTCGCCGAGCGCCTCGATGCCGCCCAGAACCCCGTCCTCGTCGCCGGTCCCGACGTCGATGCCTCTGGCGCCTGGGACCTCGGCATCGCCCTCGCCGAGCGCCAGCACCTGCCGGTCTGGGCCTCGCCGGCAACCGGCGGCAACCGGCTCGGCTTTCCCGAGGGCCACCCCAACTTCCGCGGCGTGCTGCCGCCGGCGATCGGGCCGGTCGCGATGACCCTGGAGGCGCACGACCTGATCCTCGTCGTCGGCAGCTCGGTCTTCCCGTACTACCCGCACATCCCCGGCCAGCTGTTGCCCGAGAACGCCGAGCTGGTGGCGATCACCAGCGACCCCGACGAGGCGGTGCGGGCGCCGATGGGCGACGCGATCGTCGCCGATGTGAAGCTGACCCTGGAGGCGCTGCTCGACGCCGTGCCCGAGTCGAGTCGGCCGGTGCCGGAACCGAACCAGCCGCCGCAGGAAATCCCGGTCAGCGACCCGCTCAACCCCTCGACGGTGCTGACCGCGCTCGGCGAGGCGCTGCCCGAGGACGGCATCGTCGTGCTCGAGTCGCCGACCGCGACGCTGGCGCTGCGCAACCAGCTGCGGATCTCGCGCCCGGGCAGCTACTACTTCGCCGCCGGCGGCGGCCTCGGCTTCGGCCTCGCCGCCTCGGTCGGCGTCCAGATCGCCCAGCCCGACCGTCCCGTCGTCTGCGTGCTCGGCGAGGGCTCGGCCCAGTACGCGATCACGGCCTTCTGGAGCGCCGTCGCCTACGACGTCCCGGTCACCTTCCTGGTCCTCCAGAACCAGGAGTACGGGATCCTCAAGTGGTTCGCCGAAGCCGAGGGGGTAACCGGCGCGCCCGGCCTCGACCTGCCGAAGCTCGACGTCGCCTCGGTCGCCGAGGGCTACGGAGTGAAGGCGCACCGGGCGAGCGACCGCGATGGCGCGGCGGGCGCCCTCGCCAGCGCCCTCGCCTCCAGCAAGCCGGAGCTGGTCGAAGTCCCCGTCGCCCCCGGCATGGCCCTCTTCTAGGAGCGGGCGTGGGCTGCTCCCGCACGCGTCTGCTCCCGTACACCCATGGGGTGCGTAGCTGCAGACGCGTGGTCGTCGATCGCGGGATAGGGCGCCGATGAGCGCCCGCGCCTCCAGCCTGGCGCCGCCGCCCCTGGCCGAGCCCGCGGTGGACCGGGCGCCGGACTCGCTCGCGGCGGGCGTGGCGCAGCCGCTGCGCGGGGACCTGGAAGCGCTGCTGGGCGCCGACCGCGTGCTCGCCAAGGCCGGCGACATCGTCAAGTACGCCTCCGACGCCAGTCCCTACCGGCTCTTCCCGCGCGCGGTGGTGATGGCGCGCGAGGCCGGCGACGTCGCCAAGGTCCTCGCTTACGGGCGCGAGAAAGGAATCCCCGTCACCTTCCGCGCCGGCGGCACCAGCCTCAACGGTCAAGGACAGAGTGCCGGCATCCTCGTCGACGTGCGGCGGCACTTCGGCGGCGTCGCGGTCGAGGCCGGCGCCCCGCGCGAGTGCGGCGCCGAGGTCGAGGCCGCGCTCGCCCGCGTCAAGCCGGGGACCGTGCTCGGCCACGCCAACCGGGTGCTCGCCCCGCACGGGCGCAAGCTCGGTCCCGATCCGGCCAGCACCGACATCGCCTGCGTCGGCGGCGTCGTCGCCAACAACTCGGGCGGGATGCGCTGCGGGACCACACTCGACTCCTACTCGACGGTGCGTTCGCTGACCTTCGTGCTGCCCTCCGGGACGACGATCGACACCGCGGCTCCCGATGCCGCCGAGCGCTTCCAGCGCGAGGAGCCCGAGCTGGCCGCCGGCCTCGCCGCGATCCGCGACGAGATTCGCGCCGACGCCGAGCTGAGCGAGCGGATTCGCCGCAAGTTCGCGATCAAGAACACGACCGGCTACCGGCTCTGCGCCTTCCTCGACGAGGACGAGCCGGTGCAGATCTTCCGCCGCCTGCTGATCGGCTCCGAGGGCACGCTCGGCTTTGTCGCCGAGGCGGTCTTCGAGACCGTGCCGGTGCCGGCTCGCACCACCACCGCCTGGGTCCACTTCCCGGATGTCGACCAGGCGATCGCGCCGGTCCGCGAGCTCGTCGACTGCGGTGCCAGCGCGGTCGAGCTGATGGTCGCGCCGGCGCTGATCACCGCCGCCTGGAACATGGTCGGGGCGCCGGAGGAGTGGAAAGAGCTGCCGCCCGAGTCGGCGGTGCTGCTGGTCGAGTTCGGCGCCGCCGATGAAGCCGGCCTCGACGCCTATGTCACCAGGGCGAACGAGATTCTCGCCGGGCACGAGACGATTCGCCCGATCGAGTTCAGCCGCGAGGACGAGCAGATCGAGTTGGCCTGGCGCGTCCGCGAGGGGCTGCACGGCCTGATCGGCCGGGTCCGCATCCCCGGCACGGCGCTGATCGTCGAGGACGTCTGCGTGCCGCCGGAGCGGATCGCCGAGGGCGCGCGTGACCTGCAGGCCCTGCTTGGCGAACACGGCTTCCTGCCCGGCGTCGCCGGCCACGCCTCCGCCGGCAACCTGCACTTCATGCTGACCCCGGACTTCGCCAAGCCGGAGGACCTCGAGCGCTACGAGGTCTTCATGGCTGGCCTCGTCGAGCTGATCGTCGACAAGTACGACGGCTCGCTGAAGGCCGAGCACGGGACCGGGATCAACATGGCCCCTTATGTAGAGCGCGAGTGGGGGGAGCGGGCGACCGAGCTGATGTGGCGGGTGAAGCGTCTCGCCGATCCCGACAACGTCCTTTCCCCCGGCGTCGTCCTCAACCGCGACCCCAGCGTGCACCTGCGCAACCTGAAGACGACGCCCCCGATCGAGGAGTCGGCGACGACCTGCGTCGAGTGCGGCTTCTGCGAGCCGGTCTGCCCGAGCCGCAACCTGACCACGACGCCCCGCCAGCGGATCGTCCTGCGGCGCGAGATGGCCCGGCAGCCTGCCGGCTCGCCAGTGCAGCGAGCCCTGCTCGAGGAGTTCGAGTACGAGGCCCTGGAGACCTGCGCCGCCGACGGCTCCTGCCAGCTCGCCTGCCCGGTCGGGATCGACACCGGCAAGCTGGTCAAGGAACTGCGCACCCAGCAGCACAGCGAGCGCGCCGAAGCGGCGGCGCTTGCGACCGCGAAGCGCTGGCGGAAAGTCGAGGCAGCCTCGCGCCTGGGCCTGCGCGTCGGCGGCCCGCTGGCGCGACGGACCAAGCGCGGCGCAGCGCTGCCGCCGCCGGCGAAGGCGAGCATGCCCGCGACGACGCGCGAAGGCGCAGCGGCGGTCTACGTCCCCTCCTGCACGAACCGGATCTTCGGGCGGGCCGTCGGGGGCGAGGGCGACGCCGGCGGCATCGCCGACGCCCTCGTCGAGGTCTCGCGCCGCGCCGGCCTGCCGGTCTGGATCCCAGCCGACGTCGCCGGCAGCTGCTGCGGCCTGCCCTGGAGCTCGAAAGGCTTCGCCGAGGCGCACCGCCACAAGGCCAACGAGATGGTCGCGAAGCTCTGGGCCTGGAGCGGCGAGGGTGCGCTGCCGATCGTGATCGACGCCGCCTCCTGCACCGGCTCGGTCGCCGACCCCGGCGAGGGCGTCCTCAGCGAGGAGAACGCCAGCCGCCTCGCCCAGCTGCAGATCCTCGACTCGGTCTCCTGGGCCCACGACCGCCTGCTGCCGCAGCTGGAGATCGGCCCCAAGGTCGCAACCGCGACGATCCACCCGACCTGCGCCACCCGTCGCCTCGGCCTCACCCACCGCCTCGAGCGCCTCGCCCGGACCCTCGCCGAGGACGTCCACGTCCCGCCGACCGCGACCTGCTGTGGCTTCGCCGGCGACCGCGGCATCACCAATCCCGAGCTGACCGCCGCCGCCACCGCCCCCGAGGCCCGCGAGGTCGCCGGCCACCACTTCGACGCCCACCTCTCCAGCAACCGCACCTGCGAGATCGGCCTCGAGCGCGCCACCGGCGCCCCTTACGAGTCCTTTCTCTTCCTGCTCGAGCGCCTCAGCCGCATACGCTGACGGGCAATCGACCTTCGCCTTCTGAATGAGTCGGACACCCTGCGGGCATCCGATTTTCACGCGCGCGGATCGGCGCCCTTGACGACATCTGAGTCCGCCCGTATACAGGGATCAGACCGGGAGATCGGAGGGCGAGGAACGCGGGGCGGGCACCGGCGCAAAAGGGATGCAGATGACCTACAAGCGCATTGTTTCAATCGCAACCTTGGCGCTTGCAGCACTGGCGCTGCAAGCCTCGGAGGCACAGGCGACGGAATTCCACTGCTCAGTGGAACCCTGCAGATACACAATGAAAGTCGATGGCACGTTCGCCACAGCGCATCAGGTATTCGTGGTGGAGAACGAAGCGAAATCGGAAACTGTCATAACCACATGCGAAA
>Ga0207710_10000152_pt1 | contig 77406 bp, 76 predicted proteins | sample KBSS24metaG_FD_184400 | JGI IMG/M metagenome (GOLD analysis project Ga0207710, IMG submission 184400) | Switchgrass rhizosphere microbial communities from Kellogg Biological Station, Michigan, USA - KBS S2-4 metaG (SPAdes) (version 2) | ecosystem: Host-associated > Plants > Roots > Rhizosphere...
CGCGCCGCTGGCCACCTCCACCTAGCTCATCCTGCCCGGCCACACCCACGGACAGATCAACTGGGAACCTGCCCGGCCACACGGACAGATTCAGCGGGACACGGCCAGATTCACCGGGACCTGACAGATCACGAGACGTCGTGATCGGAGAGACTTCGCCCTTTCGGCCAGCCAGAATCCAAGATCATAGCATTCTATGTCTACGTAGATTCTATCAATACGTATGGCAAATAGGTCGGTTCTACGCCTATGATTGGTCTATGACTATGGTGCGTCGTCCGGACGCGCCGACCGACGGGAGGCCGGGACCATGACCGAGACGCCCGAGGGAACGCCGGGGACGTGCGCGTGTGGGTGCGGGGAGCCGGTGTCCGGTCGCAGCCGCTACGCCGGGACGGACGAGGCCGAGCGGATGCGCCACCGGGCCCGGGCCCAGTACCGGTCCCGCAAGACCGCCGCCGGAGAACCGGCCAAGGCGCGCCCTGTGCCGGCCGTGGCCGCGCTGGAACGGCTCGGTCTGACCGATGCGACGGTGGGCGCTCTGGCGGAGCGTCTCGCGGTCCTGGCCGGGGATGTGGGCGGGCTGGCCGCCGCCGTCGCCGGCCGGGCCGGCGACCTCGACGAGGACACGGTCCTCGCGCGGATCGCCGCCGCGACCGAGGCCGAGACCGAACGCGCCCAGCGGGCCGAGGAGGAAACCCGCCGCCTGCGCAGCGAGCTGACCCGCCTGCGGGAGGATCTCGCCGCCGCCCTGGAGCAGCGCGACCAGGCCGAGACCGACGCCGCGACCGTCGTGGACCAGGCCATCGCCCGGGCCGAGGCCGCCGAACAGGCCGCCCGCGACGCGACCGACGCCCAGACGGAGGCGACAGCCAGGGCGACCGCGCTGGCCACCGAACTCGAGCGGGCCCGGACCGACGCCGACCGCCGGGTCGCCGAGCTCGACCGGGACCACGCCCGCGCCGACGCCGATCTCCGCCGCTCCCACGCCGAGCAGCTCGAGACCACCCGCGCCGAGTACCGGACGATGCTCGCCGACCAGCGCGGCGACCACGTGGCCGCGCTCGCCCGGGAACAGGCCGCCGCCACCACCGCCCACGAACGCGCCATCGCCGCCCAGCTCAAGGCCGACCAGATGGAAGCCGAACGCGACCGCTTCCACGCCGAACGCGACCGCTACGCCGCCGACCTCACCCGCGCCACCACCACCCCCGCCAGCCCGCCCACCGCCGAGACACCGGCCCCGACGCCCCGCCGCCGCCCCACCCGCAAGACAACCCCCGCCCCGGCCGCGCCCGGCCCCGAACCCGCCGACGGGTAGCCCGCCACCGATAGCCACGAACCGTGACCGGACCTCCGGCCGCGGACCCGAAGATCAACACGGCCGGAACGATCTTCAACGGTTTTCGATCATGTTCCGTGAGAGGTGGTCACCCTCTCGGGGTCCTCTCGGTCGGCCCGACCTTCACCCGGGCTGGCGTCGACCCGGCGGGACCCCGTCCCGGAGTCGTTGCCGGCTCCTCGGGCGCCGAACCGCTGTTACGTACCGTTTCCACCTGTGGTCACCTTGATCCAAACACCAGAGACGGGGGTCCCGCTACGCGGGACCCCCCCAGGCTCACCAGCGCCCGAACGTCAGCTTCCTGGCCGCTACGGTGAGGTATCTCCCGACGGGTCCTTAGAGCGGCCAGGGCGAGTTCTCCGGCCGTCAGCGGCGAAGCCAGCGCGCTATCCGAACGAGCGCCGCCGCTGCGGCCGGCGGACCTGCGCGCCGCCGATCGGCCCGGCGCGTTCTCATGCTGATCATCTGCCCGCGTCGCCGTGATTCTTCACCTACGATCGGAGAACGACGGAGCCGCCGATCATTGCCTTCGGGCCGAGCCGGGCCGAGGGCGCATGGTGGGCGCTGCTGCCTTCCGCTGAGGTAGTTCGCCGACCTTGTGTTAGTGATCTTATCGCGGCGGTTGAGCGGGCCATGGCGGCGCCCCCCCGGGCGACCCTTCGCGTTCTGCCTCGACCGAAACGGCACGTGGGAACCGGCGAGCCAACCGCCGCACCGCCTCCCCGCGAGCGCCTTCGCCGACCGCCGCGACCGGTCGTCCGCTCCTCGCTGACGACGGCCGGCCGCATGTCGACGGCAGCCCGACCGGGCGAGCACGCCGGGCTGGCCCGGGGTTCTTCCAAGGGGCGGACCGCTGGGCCAGCGCCAGACGGTGATGATCTCGGCTGGTGGCCTGGGGGGTCCCGCGCAGCGGGACCCCCGTTTGTACCGTTGCGATCATGGTGACCACGGCCGGCCGTTGCCTGGACGCGGGCGTCCCGTGAAGCGGCGCGCAACGGTCGATGTCCCGGCCTCCCGCGGGTAGGCCGCAAGCGGCGGGGCAACGTCACGGCATTTGATCGACAGGTTTCCAGAAAGATCATTTCGGTCGTTCTGATCTTTACGTACGCGATATCTGATCAGGAGGTGGCGAGCACGAACGCGAATTGCCCCCGACCTTGGGCGGGTGGTCGGGGGCAATTCGCGCGCGGCCGCGGCGGGTGGGTTAGGCGGCGGGTGGGGTGGCGGTGTGGTCTTCCTGGTCGTTGTCGGGGTGGTCGGTGAGGATCGCGACGATGATGGAGATGGTCATCGTCGTGGGTTGCGGGGCTCGGGCGAGCTGGTCGGCGATCCAGCGCCGTCGGGCGGCGTCGGCGTCGGAATCGTCGGGCTCCGGGTCGGCGGGGTCGTGGTCGGGGTGGGGGTCGGACGGGTCGCGCATGCGGGGCGGCGCCTTGTCTCCGAACGGCGCGCGGCGGACGGCGGGTGTGACCGCGCCCGGTCGGCGGGGAGCGGGCGGGTGCGGGTGCGCGCTGTCCGATGTCAGATCACCAATACGATCTCCTCTCTCCCGCCCGAAGGCGGGTGTTCGTGCTGGTCAGGGGTGGTGTCAGGGAACTGTCAGATCACTGTCAGACGGGTCTCCTTCCTCCGGCCCGACGGCCGGTCAGGCGATCATGGGGAGGTGGCGCGCGGGCGGGCTGGCGGTGGTGTGGGCGTAGTCGGCCCACAGGCTCCCGCCCAGGTCGCCGAGATCGCCCAGGTCGATGAGGCGGCGGCGCCGTCGTTCGCCGAACGGGAGCCAGACCGGGCCGGCGAGGGTGTGACCGGAGGCGGTGACGAGGTCGGCGACGGTCGTGGCGATCCCGCGCGGCGCGGCGGGACCGGCGCGGCGGTGCAGGTTCGTTTCCCGGGCGGTGCTGGGCAGGTGGAACAGGACGGGCATGCGGAAGGTGGCGATGACCTTCCGGTAGCGGTCGATCTTGGCGGTGAGGCGGTCGAGGGGTTCGCTGCCGGTGTCGTACTCGAGCAGGAAACTGATCATTTTATCGGGGTCCTGCCAGCGGCCATACCCGTCGGGTCGCAGCGGGGCCTCGTTGTAGGCGGGCCGGGCGAACTTGATCAGGGTCGTGGTGACGGCTTCGCTGTACCAGCTCATCAGCGCCGCGCCCGGCGTGGTCGCGGCCACGCCCGCGAGGTCGGTGAACACGCCGTTCACGCCGAGCCGGTGCGCGAGCTGGCCGCTCCGAGCGAGCGCGGCCACCGCCCGCTCGTGTACGGCCCGGGCCGGCGGCGGCTGGGCCCGGGAGGCGGCGACGAGGACCGCGCCGGCATGGCCGAGGGTGTAGCGCCAGGGCTGCGAGCCGGGCCGCACGCAGATCCGGAACCGGTCGAGCAGGCCGCGACGGGTCAGCGTCAACAGCCGCCGCTGGGCCCGGTCGAGACTCGGGAACAGCAAAGCCGCGACCTGCTCGGCGGTCAGGACACGATGCGCGGACAGGACATCCAACAGGTAGAGATCACGAGGGGTCAGTTCCCGCAGCAGATCCACCGGGGACGGCCGGGCCGCCGCCCGCGTACGAGTCGGAGAAATACCACTACCTCCAGGTAGGAAGTCGGGACACACTGCCCCGCCGCCGGCAGGCCGGCTGACCTGCGCCAGCACGCCTACCAGCCCCGCCGGTTCACCCCCCATCTCTGGAACGGGCGGTGAATTGGACAGGGAAACGGTGGGTGAGACGGCCGGTGAAACCGCGGGCCAGCAGCCCCGCTGGCACGCCGAATACCGGCACACAGGAAGTCGAGCCAGCCGCGGCCAGGTGCGGGGAAGTCCGGGCTTTGCTCGCCCCTGAGCGGACCTCGCCGCGTCACCCGGTCCGGAGCGGTCGACGATCAGCCTCGCGCCGGGGCATAGGCCCGGTGCGTCAGCGGCCCCGGTAGCGTCCCGGCGCCTATCTCAGCGGCGTCCGCGGTCCCGTTACCCGTGAGGTTGACAGGAGGATAGCTTCATGCTTCGGGGCGGGCAACCCCCGATTTTTCCGTCGGGCGAATGGTGCCCAGTGGTGCCCAGCATCGTCATGACGGCCTCCCTGGCCTCGCGCGGGACGAGGGGCCCCGCGCCAACGGAGACCGGTTTACGGCCCTGTTTTGACAGTCGCCTTCCATGATTCTTTAACGTTGTTCACCCGTTGGGAAATGGGGCGGTGGGCGAATCCCGGCCCGCTGGCGGGCCAGCATCGCTCTGACCTGGAACTCTGTGCACTAGCGGCCACATGCCAGCGATCATCACGCCGATCGGACCAGCCCACCCAGCCGTGATCGCTGGCACCGGGCAATGCCAGCGATCATGCCAGCCCGTCTTTCGTCGCGGCCGGGTCGGGCTTTGGTCAGCGGCGCAGGGCCGCGTCGGCGAGCCGCTGTCCCACGCCCATACCGATGCCGGTGAGCACCGCCGTGGCGGTCGGCCGCCACCAGTCCGAGCCGGCCGCCCGCGGGTGAGCCGCGGCCGGCGCCGTCTCCTCCCTGCCGGCGGCTGGTGTCGCTCGGGTCGTGTCCGGCGGGCGTCGCCCGCGCGGGGCCGGGTCCGGGTCGGTGGCGCCGGCCGGGGGCGGCCGGTCGAGGCGGCGGAGGTGCTCGCCCGCGGCCTGGACGAGCGCGCGGGACACCGTCTGCTCGGTCCAGGCGAGGACCTCCAGGCGGCCGAGGTCGGCGAGCCGCGCGAACCGGCCATCGCCGGAGGCGACGGTGAACAGGCGACAGCCGCGGTCGTAGGCGTAGTGGGCGTGGCGGAGCAGGACGCGGTCCGCGGCGTCGGTGCCGCGTGGGACCGGCCAGGACGCGACGCCGAGTTCCGCCAGCACAGACGCGACAGGGTCCTCGCGGGGATCCTTCGGGGCGTATCCGGCGATCTTATGGTGGGTCGGCCCGGCGGCTGTGATCAGCGCGGTGATCCTCGAACGGATCAGGCTCTCCCGCGGTTGGGCACCGCCCACGACATTTTCGAAATCAATGAGCAAGACCCGATCATCGGCCAGCATAATTCCATCATCATCCGGTCGGACGGGGCAGGCCGGGCCAATCGATCGTTTCCCGGCGCGGACAGACGCCGCCGCACGCGCGTGACGCCGTCATGCGGGCCCGGCCGGTCGCGGGTTCAGCCATCCTGGCCGCCGGCCAGGTGCAGGCAACTCCGGCAGTCCACCGGCCGCTCGGTCTCGGCCAGATCCCTGCCGATCCGGGACGGGCAGACCGCCACCAACCGGCCCTCCCGCTGGACCGCGTAGTGCGCGGCTGTCGTCGCGCCCACCGCGGCCCGGGTCCACGCCTCGCGGCCGGGCCCCGGTGCCATCGCGGAGCCGGCGAACGTGCCGGCGGGGCCGTCGCTCGGCACCGGCGGTGTGGGTGAGCGCTCGAAGTGGGTGGCGAGCACGAGCGCGGAGTCCACCGCAAGGCCAGGGATGGCCCGCAGCCGGCGCACGAGGGCATCGAGCTGCCCGAGGCTGGGGACGAGGACGCGGAGGAAGTAGGCGGTGGGGCCGGTGGTCGTGTAGCAGCCCACGACCTCCGGGATCTGCGTCAGGGCGGCGAGGGTGGAACCGTCCTCGCACCGACCATCGGTGATGGTGATGAACGCGCTCACGGGAAGGCCGATCTTCGCCGTGTCCACGGTAACCGTGTGGCCGGTGATCACTTGCCGTTGTTCGAGTCGCCGCACACGTGAATGGACCGCTGAGACGGACAGGCCGGTGGTGCGGCCGAGATCGGTGTAGCTCATCCGACCGTCTCCGAGGAGGAGTCGCACAATCTCGCGGTCAAGATCGTCGGCAAGCACGAGCGGTGAACCCTTCTGGATCAAGATTAGAAGCGAGACGGCCACAACGCCGCCCGGTCGGGCAGGGCGTGTCACGCCGCCGGTCGGATGGTGATCGGGCTGAGGACGACGACGCGGCCGTCGGGGTCGCGCAGGGCCAACTCCCCGGCACCGGATAGGTAGCCCGCGATGACGGCGGCGGCGGAGACGAAGACGCCCTCGCGGGACAGGTGGTGAGCGAAGACGGCGGCGGGGACGGCGAGGCCGAACCGGAACGGCCAGGTCGGCGGCCGGCTACCAGCCGGGTAGAGCTCGAGGAGACAGCCGTTGGCGACGCGAGTCGAGATATGCTCGGGTCCCTCCCCGTGCTTCTCACGGACGAAGACCAGGCCGAACGCCTCGTAGAACGCCTGGCACACGTCGAGGTCGCTGACGTAGATCACGATCAGGGTCACGGGCGGACCGCCCGCGAACGGGGGGTCTCCCGCGGGCACGGAAACGGTCATGGATGATCCTCGGACCGCTGCCAGGTAGTCATGTCCACCTGAACGGTGATCTCATCGGCGGACCCCGCCTCGATCTCCGGCACCGCGAGCGTGCGCCGGGCGAGAACCGAGCCGAACGCGCTCCTGCCGCCCCGGGCCGCGACGATCAGTACCCTGCCCACCGTGGCCTGCTCGAGGCGATGACCGTCATCGACCCAGCCCCGCGCAAGAATGCGGGCCGGGTCACCGGGGTCCGATTCCAGATCATCAACTTCGATGATCATCACGGGGAGTCCGGTGCCGCGGTCCAGTCCGGCGAGGTCGACCTGGGCCGCGGCCGAGACGGCGTTCGCGCTCGGCTGGAGTGGCGCGGCCCGCCTCTGCCGCAGCAGCGGGCCGAGCAGCCAGCCCCGCCGGCTCGTCATCCCGGCGAGGTCACCGTCGTCCTCGACGGCGCCCTGAGAAGCACCGTAGCCGCCCATCACGCGCCCCTCGTCCGTCGTGTCGTGGTGTCAGGCATGGCCGGCGTCGTCGTCAGCCGCGCCGTCCGCGTCAGCGTCCGCGACGTCGACCGGCGCGGCGGCCATCGGGCTGTCCCGGCCCGTCCACGCGGGTACCGCGTCGGTGAGCGCGCAGGCCGCGGCCTTGGCGACGGTGAGGGACAACGCCAACGCGTCGGCCGCCAGCATCGGGGGAAGGAGATCGTCGCCGCCGTCGTCGTCCACCAGGCAGATCACCGGTGGCTCCGACGGGTACTGCCAGATCTCGATCTGCACCCGGCGCCCGGCCGTATCCCGGACCGCGGGCAGATCCATCAGTTCGGTCACCGCGTAGTGGGGATCGACATCATTGCCCTTGCGGTGACCGGAGGGCAGCCGGCACCACGCCGGGCAGGAGCCCTCGCCATCGTCGGGCTCGGCCGTCGCCTCCGGCCTGCGCGGCGTGGTGTCGGCATCGGCGGGTGACGCCGGGCCGGCCTGGTCGATGGCGTCACGGTTCGGCCGGTCGTCGCGGGCCGGCGGGTCATCGCCGCTGGGCACGCCTGGTGTGCGCGTGACCGGCGTCGCCGCGCTGGTGTCGTCCATGTCGTGGAGGGCGCTTCCGGCGCCGGTCTGTCCGCTCATCGCGTTGTCCTTGATGGTCGTGTCGTGGGTGCGCGCCGGTCCGGCCGGGCCCCGGCGGTAGTCGGTGTGCGCATGTCACCGACAAAGCCGATCAGGAACCATTCACCTGGTCTCATATGGTCGCGGTCGGCATCGTCGATCAGGTCGCGAACATTCGTCCGGTACACCGCCGCCAACAGCGCCACGTTGTACGCGGTGAGCCGGGCCGCCCGATTGACATACGGCAGATGCTCGATCTCCCACAACCGAATGACCCTCATCACGGGCCTGCCGTCGGTGGCCAGACCAATCCGCCTGGCGTAGCTGTTGATACGGGCCACGGCCGCAAGAAGCGTCCAGCCGTGCGCGAGCCGGAAGGCGGTGCGGGGGCGTAACTCGTAGCGGCGGATGAACGCGGCGGCTATCTCGCCGTGCGTCTTCCCCTCGGCGACCATCGTTTCGCGCCAGAACGCCTGCTCAACAGTCATTCTATTGTCGGGCACCGCGGCCGCTTTCCGTGACGTCCACCGCCAGAGCCGAGCCGGGAGATGTCCCGAACAGCCGTCCGGCGGCCGTCACTGCCTCGGTCACCGACCCGAATCTCCGGTGGAAACGGCTGAACCCATAACGGTCAGGGCCGGTCAACGCGGCCACCGACCAGATGCCGCTGATCCGGTCGACCGCCGCGCTCCGGCCGCCGTCGTGAAGGTCGGCGAGGACCGTGCCCGACGAATACGCCCGCACATCCAGGCGGACGCTCTCGCCCAGCACGGTCCGCACCACTGTCTCCAGCTCACCGGCCGCCCGCGCCGACGACTCCACACCGGCCCGCGGCCCGTCCGCGTTACTCGTCATGGGCGATCGACTCCAGATCGACCATGACGTGGGAGAGCCGGGTCATGATCCGATCGAGCCGGACCCGCAACATCGCCGTGTCCGTGCTGGGGGCTGCCAGGGCGAGGAAGGCCAGGTCGCCGGTCTTGTTCTCGATCTCGTCCAGGGCCGACCGGCAGGTCGCCACGAAGCCGTGTAGCTCCCGGCTGATCATGGCTGCTGGGTTGGTCGGTGCCTCCCGCTCGGCCATTGCCAGGAACGGGACGCTGACCAGGCCGGACACCCGCGTGCGAGGCCGCCGTGCACGGGTGCCGGGCCGGCGGCGCGGGACGGGCCCGTGGGGGCAGACATAGCCGGAGATCGGCCCGCCGCCGGCCTGGCGGGGGCGGTGGCAGCCGTCCACGCTGATCGTCCAACGGGTTAGGCTGGCCGTGCCCAGGATCGTCACGGGCAGATCGACCCCGGGACGGTCGGCGTAGTCGTGCGCCGCGTCGTGGACCGCGCTCCAGCTCTCCCCGTGGGCCAGCACCGTCCCGGCCCCGTCCAGGACGATGAACACCGGGCCGCTGCCCGTGCTCAGGGTCGGCACCTTCGCCCCGTCCCCACCGCGCACCAGGCTCACCGGCGGCCGCGTCCAACCCGGCGCCGAGCCGTCGAGCTCGGCCGACGCCGCCCGAGCCGCCGCCGCGGCCACACCGGCATCCCGAGCCCTCTCGGCGGTGGCGTCGGTCTCGCCGGTGAGGATCTGACCCGCGCGGGAGCGCAGCAGGTGGACCACGGCCCACGCTCCCCGTATGAACGCGGTCGGCGCCTGATCGCTCGTCACGATCTGGTCCACGAGTTCGCCCGGTTCGATCGCCAGCATCGTCCGCAGCGCCGTCCGCAGCACCGCGCGCGGGATCAGGTCGAATCCCTCCGGGACGGCCTGCACCCGCTCGTCGTAACTCAGCGCCGCCCGCGCCCGCCTACCCCACCACGCCGCCCGCGCCTCCGGTGTGTCCGGCCCGCTCATATCGACGCTGCCCACGACGCGCGGCGCAGCCACCAGCCGACGATCGCGGCGCGTAGCAACGCCGGCAGCGGCCCCGACGGAACCTCCACCGGACTCGCGACCGTCGAGCCGGCCGCTGTCCGTCCGGACAGGTAGGAGTCGAAGTCGATCCGTGCGGGACGGGCGCGATGGGCCACCCCGCGCCGCAGGGCGTATTTCCACGCCGCGAGCGCGCTCTCGAAGCCGATCGTGACCACCAGACCGCTTCGGCCCACGGTCACCAGCGCGAAGACGTCCGCGTTCTCAGGGTCAGGCATGCCGCCGCTCCCCCTCCGCTCGGGGCTCTGCCCGCCTGATCGACCTCGACCGGGGGCATCTCCAGCCCGGATTGATGGTCACTGCGGCCAGCTCGACGCAGCCGGTGGCGTCGATCTTCCACAGTCGGAGGCTCGGGACCTTCACGATGATCAGGGGGCGCGGATACACCGACAACGTGGCCGGGTCATGCGCGTACTCGTGCGCCGCGGAGAACGTGGGATAGGACCCGACCGTCACGCCCTCGCCGTCGAGAAGCACAAACGGCCGCCACCCCCGATCGGCCTCGGGTCGGCTGACCACCACCACACCGGCCAGGCCCAGAACCACGAGCATGAGAAGATCGAGGCCATCAATCGCGCGTTGTAGCCGGAACCGGCCGACAGGCAGCCGCCCCGTTGGCATTGCGGCCACGTTCGTGGCGAGTCTGGAAAGTCGCGACCGACGATTCCATGGGATACCCGGCAGGTCCGCGACTGCGCCCGGCCGGGCACCAGCCTGGATAGGGGGCCAGCGGTGCGGCGTGCATTCGCCTTCCCGCTGTCTACCATTCCGCGCCCGTCGCTGACGAACGCAACCGCGTGCCTGTGACGACCATTGGGTCATGGCGGCCTGGCCCCCTTGCATCGCTCCGTGACGCGGCACGGATGCACCCTCGCCACGCCGGGCGCCTATGTCCCAGCCGCGGTCGATCTCGGTGTCGCGGCGCTCGGCCACCCGCCAGGCAGCCGGGCACCGCCGCTCCAGGATGCCCCCCGTGCGCGTGCTTTGCAATGCACGGCACGTACGATGCATTGGATTTTTCTTGCTGTTGCTCTGCTGTCGCAGGGTGGTGCATGTGCGCGTGGGAGACTCGGGTGGGACCTGTGGGCCGGGAGGGTGGGGTCGTGGCGGGCGAGGCGAGTCCGACGATGCGGCGCCGGCAGGCCGGCGCTGAGCTGCGTCGGTTGCGGGATGCCGCCGGGATCACGATCGACCAGGCGGCGGCGCGGCTGGACTGTTCGGCGTCGAAGATCTCCCGGATGGAGACCGGCGCGGGTGTTCAGCGCCCCCGCGACGTCACCGAGCTGCTCGACTTCTACGAGGTGACGGCCGAGGAGACGCGGGCGGAGCTGCTGGCGCTGGTTCGGGACTCGAACGAGCAGGACTGGTGGCACAACTACCCCGACGCGGTGCCCCGCTGGTTCGAGCGGTTCATGGCCGCCGAGAGCAGCGCGGTCAGCGTCGAGGAATTCGACTGCCAGCTTGTTCCCGGCCTGCTCCAGACCCCCGACTACGCCCGCGCGGTGATGCGGGCGGCGAACACCAGCCTGGACGACGACGAGATCGACCGTCGGGTCGTGGTCCGGATGGAACGCCAGAACCGGCTTGCGGGCGAGGACCCGCTCTCGCTGTCGGTCGTGCTCGACGAGTCCGTCCTGCGTCGCCACGTCGGCGGCCGGGACGTCATGCGCGCCCAGCTCGAGCGCCTCGCGGACCGCGCGGCCCAGCCCAACATCACCATCCAGGTCCTGCCCTTCACCCTGGGCGCCTACGCCGCGTTCGGCCACCCGTTCACGATCATGAGTTTTCCGGTGCCGCCAGGAGGCGAAGTCGTACATATGGACCAGCTCCACAGTGGCCTCTACTTGGAACGGCCGTCCGACCTGCGCAGGTATAGGCTCGCGATGAACCGCCTCCGAGCGGCGGCCCTGGATGCGGAGCAGTCGCGTAACGCCATCATCAAGGCCGTGGAGGACCTGACATGACCACCCCGCCCAGCGTGCCGACGGATCTGGTGTGGCACACCAGCAGCTACAGCAGCGGGAACGGCGGGAACTGCGTTGAGGTCGCCCGCCTCGCCGACGGGGGTCGCGCGGTCCGCCACTCCCAGCATCCCGACAACGGCACCCTGACATTCACGCAGGCCGAGTGGGACGCCTTCCTCGCCGGCGCCCGCGACGGAGAATTCAACTAACCAACAATCCGACCGGAGTGCGCCGGTAGATTTCGTGCAATCACCGCCTTAGTCTTGCCGAGCGCGGAGAGAAGATCACCGAGTGCGTGCTCAGGAAGGACGCGAGCATCCAGCGAGCACGCGTGCACTGTTCGTCTGAGGTCATCCGTCTGACGGGTGGTCATGCGATCAGCGACGGCGGGGTGCGCGAGGAGGTCCCGGGCGGCGTATCCGTCCGGGACCGCTACGGCGCGGTCGATCAGCCCCGCGGCGATACCCCGTCCGGCGGGATGATCGATGTCGCCGAGCGCGTCGATGACGGACAGGCCGAGACGCGTGGTGAACACGCCGAGTCCGGGACTGGGCGCCACGCGGTGGTAGCCATCGAGCAGGGCGTCGAGGTGTTCTTTGACTCGTGCGGGACGATCCTCGTCGCACAGCGCGACGAGGCAGGCGGTGACGGCGTTCTCCCAGGTCTCGCCCGGCGCGGTATCCCTGAGGATGGCGGCGGCACCTTGTGTGTCGCCGGACGTGGCCCGAGCGATGATCGCCACCTGACGGCCGTCTAGCATGCGGCGCCCGATGCCCTTGTACTGCCGTAGGCGGGCGTCCGCCTCGTTCCAACGACCGGCGTTCGCGAGCGCGCGGGCGCCGGTTGCCAGCAGCCGGGCCCAGAGCCAGCGTCGGACCTCCGCGTGGGCCTGAGGCGCGACGAGGCTGGCCGCCGGAATCTCGAGGCCGTCGATGCTCCTGTCCCGGCGCTCCGCGACTGCTGAGAAGAGCGCCTCGAGCAGGTCGAATGCCCCGACGCCGTCGTTGTCGCGGATGCGGAGGCGGGCGAGGTTGATGAGGGGTTCGAGTGTGCGGATGCCGCCCTGCTCGTCCAAGGGGCGGGCACGCAGGTACAGGCCGGCATGTTGATGGCACCACCGGCGAGCGAGATCGGGTAGGCCGCAGTCCGAGGCCAGGAGCGCGGCCAGGTTGTGGACGGCCGATGCCGCCGCGGGATCGTTGTCCCTGTCGGCGGCATCGGCGCGGCTCACCAACTCCATTACCCGTTGACGGAGCGGGGTGCAGGTCGGCCGTGGGCGGGCGACGAGGGGAAAGCGTCGCGCGATGGGTCCGGCCGGGTCCATCTCATCCCCACGTGACGATGATCGGGTGGCGGGAGCGGTTCAGGACGAAGTATCCGTCGTCCGGATCAGCGGTAGCAGTCTTGTTCGGGATCGCGAAGCGCACAGCGTGGTCGCGGAATCCCTGATCCCACAGGTTGATCTCGCGGGCAACGTAGTCGGCCAGTTCCCCGCCGGTGGGGCCGTGACCGACCACGCCGATCTCGTACCGCTTGCCGCCGTCGGGGGCCGAGGCGGCGGGACGGATAGTGAGGTAGGCCAGGCTGCCGTCGGCGCTGCTGGTCGACATGGCGACGGTCGGGAACATCGGAGTGACCAGAGCGCGGTCGGTCGCCGCGGGTTCGACGTTCATCCGCATGATCGGGTTGTCCAGGCGGCAGGCCAACCAGAGGTAGAGCCACTCGAACGACTCCATCGGCGCGAACAGAGTGCCGGTCCACGTCTCGTGGCGCGCGGTGTCGAGGACGCCAGCGAGGGCGTTCTGGTCCGTGGCGTGATCATTGTCGCGGTGGGTCTGCAGGGTGACCTCGCCCGTGCCGGTGAGGTCGATCCGGCCGCGTGAGTCATCGCCGATTCCCCGCAGGGGCATGAACGTGCACATTTCGCTGCCGGTGCTGGCCCAGCCGTCCTGGTCGCGTCGGAAGGCGATGCTGCGGGAGGCGACGCCCGCGAGGCGGATCGGGACGACCAGGAGTCCGTCGGGCGCCAACTGGTCCAGCCAGGCGGGGGGCATCTCGAAGGCACCCACGGTAGCGATGATCCGGTCGTACGGGGCGCCGTCCGGGTGGCCGAGCGCACCATCGGCGAGGACGGCATCGACGTTGGCCACTCCCGCCGCGGCGAGATGCTTGCGGGCGCCGTCGACCAGGTCGAGGTCGATGTCGATCGAGGTGACGTGCCCGGAGTCGCCGGCGATGGCTGCCATCAGGGCGGCGTTGTAGCCGGTACCCGTTCCGAGCTCCAGGGCTCGGTGGCCGGGCAGGAGCTGGAGCTGCTCCAGCATGAGCGCGACGATGCGGGGCTGGGAGGCCGCGCTGATCGACACGCCGCCGTCGTCGTGCTTGGTGTAGACGGCGGCGTCGGCATATGCCTCGTCGAGGGGTACGCCCGGCAGGAACAGGTGGCGGGGCACGGCGCGGAATGCCGCTTCGACAGCCGCCGTGTGGATGACGTCGCGGCACAGGTGATCGGCCAGCTTGGTCCGCAGTTCCTCCGCGGATCGCGGCGAGGCCATGGTTTCGTCGGCGGTGCTGATCATGTCTTTGGACCCTACTGGTGTCGGGGGCACCGACCGATCGATCATGGCCGGTGCCGGTTGGTGGAAGATGACGTTCACTGCGAGGGCCGCCATCGCGGCCTGGTCGGTACCGGACAGGCCGGCACGGTTTGCGTGAAAGATGAAGTGCTGGGCGAGCACGGCGCGCAGGCCGCGCTCGAGCTGCCCGGCCCGCGCAAGCGTCGCGAGGTCCGCGCCGGTCGTCTCGAACGCATCGATCCAGCCGGAGGGCACGAGACTCGAGAGGCCACGGGGATTTGCGATCATCAGCTTGCCCATCGCGTGGGCGAGCCGCCCGGAGGCGGGCGAGCGAGGCGGGGGCCGGAGGTCGGCGATTTTTGCCCAGGTGTCGCCTTGCTCGAACCAGTCGAGGCGGGCGGCGCGCAGCATGGCGCTGAAGAGGAGGATCGTGGTCTCCCGCCGCCCCAGCGCCGAGGGCGTTGCCACTCGGCCCAGGATCTGCCGGCTGTCACGGTGGAAGAACGCGTGGGCGGCTGTCATGGCGGCCGGCCCGCCGAAGGCCACCGTCTCCGGCTCGTAGACGGTGGGCACCCAGCTCCTGACCTCCCCGGCGGCAACGAGTTCGTTCAGCTGTCCGGCGACCGCTGTCGTCCCGGCCGCGGCCGCCCAGTAGCGCAGCCGCCAGCCGGGGGGTTTGTTGATGTACCACCACCGGTCGAGCTGCCCTGCGTCCTGCGCGGCGGTCAGGGCGGGAGCGATGCGGTTCGCGGCGACCTGCTCGGGCCGGCCGTGGCCGGCGAACTCGATCAGACATTGCTGCCAACCGGCGGTAGGGGGCATGTCGCTGACGGCCTCTCTCGGATCGCGCGGGTACTGGTAGATCAGGCGATCAGCAGGCATCTGTCCCAGCCGGTCAGCGGCGAGGCGGTGACGGGGGCGAGAGCCGAGAGGATCACTCCGGCGGCGCCCTCCAGCAGACCGGGCTCGGTGGCTGAGCCCAGTTCTGTCGCGGCCAGCATTCGGGAAGCGCGCTCCCGGAGGCGGGTGGCCTCGGGCTCGCTGGCATCCGCCGCCGCGCGGGCGGCGATGCGTGCCAGGCCGGCATGTCCGTGGCAGAGCGACGGGTCGATGGTCGCGCCCCGCCGGGCCGGGTCGGTGACGGCGTTGATGAGAGCACCTTCGGCGTCACGGCGACGGTCCTGATCGCCGGTCGCCAGGGCCGCGAGCTGCTGAGCACGAGCAACTCCGGCTGTGCCGTAGCACCATGACGGCGGCCGACCCGCGCTGCCGGGTCGAGGCCGGGCGTGCCCACCTTTGTGGTCAGTCCGTCGGACGAGGTAGGGCCAGGCCAACCCGGTGTCGGTGTCGGCCCGCCAGAAGTCGAGCCACGCGCAGATGCCGGCCACCGCCTCGAGGTGCCGGCGCACGGTGACGCCCTGGACGGCGGCGAGGCCGAGAAGCGCGAGCGGGCCGCAGACGCCATGGGCCAGCCCCACGTTGCCGTGCCCGCCGGGGAAGTCGACCGGGTCCGGCCGGCCGCTGGGCGCGGTGAGCGTCCACCACCCCGGCAACGTGTCCGCGCCGTCGTTGACGGGCTCGGTGAGGTCCACGAGGTACTCGAGGATCTCGCGGAGGCCGTCACCGGCTGGCTCACGACGCAGCAGGTAGGCGCCCACGCCAGCGAGGCCGCGCAACGTGTCGAACTCAGCCAGCGCCGCCAGATCACCGGCCCGCATGCGGGTGCGGGCGGCGGCGACGCGGGAGCGAGCGTCTCGGCTGATCCGCGCGTCGAGCGCGGCCAGCGCGCCGCCATAGGAACCGGGCAGCACGGAGGCGGCGCTCGCGAGAGAGAAGGCGAGTGCCGGCGCACCGTAGAAGAGGCTGGTGGACGCTCCGCTGGTGACGGGTCCACGATTCACGACGTCGAGCCAGTCATGGACCCGCTGCCACGGCCGCAGTCCCGCCGCCGCGAGCTCCGTGTGGAGCAGGACGATGCCGATCGCCCCGTGGGCGAGGGACTGGCGCCACCACGGTTGATCCAGCGGGAAGTCGGAGCCGTCCGGCCTCGCGAGCCGATCCGCGGACTCCAGCGCCTCATCGAGCATCATCGTCGGCCTCCCGTCCGGGCGAAGTAGGCCATCGCCGCCGCGCGGGCCAGGTACAGGCTCAGCGCCTTCTCGTCCGGCTCCACGCCCCGGGCGCGGAGGAAATGCGCGTGCAGCAGAGCGCCGAGCACGTCGTCGGGGTCGACGCCCGAGGTGTGCGGCCCGGGGAAATGCGCCCGATAGTCAGGCAGGGTCCGCGTCCGTGGCGCCCACGCCTCGACGATCGCCGCCCCGCCTGGTGCCTGCCGTAGCGCCTCGAAGTCATCTCGGGGATCGGACAGCCGGACGGCCTCCGCGAACACCGGCCGGGCGGTGGCGGCCGGGGCCTTCGCGTCGATGTTGTCGATCAGCCAGCCCATCCCAGCGGTGATACTTCCGGTGAAGGCGCTCGCGATGGCGGCGAAGTTCGCCGCGACCAGGGCAAGGCTATGCGGGCGCCTAGGCTCGCCGAGCTGGGCGACGACCGCGGCCGAATCGGCGGCGAAGACGGCCTCGGCTGCGGCCTGGGCATTCCCGTCCCCCCACTGCCCGGTCTGCGGGTACGAGGTCGAGTACTCCACATCCCGCAGCAGTCCGCGGCGCCGCAGGCCATCGGCCCACGCGCCGACCCGGCCCGCAGCCTCTCCGAAAGACGTCGAAGCCGCGTCTGGCAGCGAGATCCTCAGCCGAAGGTGATGGTCGGATCCTTCACGGAACCGCAGGAACCACCAGACGGGCCGCCGTTCCCCTTCCCACTCGGCGAGCAGCATCGGCAGGTACTTGCAGAGGAGCGAGTCCTGCTGGGATACCGCGCCGGAGAGCTTGACGAACAGGACGTCGGCCGCGCCGGGCGTCTTCGCGAGGTCGCGGCCAACGAGCCGCGCCGCTGTCGGGCGTGGCGACCTCGGCCAGGCCCGTGAGCCGGACGCCGCGAGCGGCACGACGACCTCGTGCGCGCGGCCCCCGCACCAGCCGAAGACCTGCGGGTCGGGCGCCTCCTCCAACACCGCGACGGGTCGTTTGCGCAGGTGATCCCGCAGGAGCGCACGGTGCCCCGTGTGCTCGAGATCCAGCGGCAACTGCTGCTGGTCGTCCGTAAGACTGACCCACCGCGGCAGCCGGCGGCGGCCACGCCACTTGGCCAGCGCCGCGTCCCAGCGCGCCCAGTCGTCCGGCTGGGCTGGCATGTCAGCGGACGATAGCCGCCAACGCGCCGGGGCCAGAATGACCCGTCCATAGCGAACCCGTGGGAGAAAGGGGAGCTGGGACGCCGCGCCCCAGTCGAAACCGGAGACCTGTGCGCACTGCGCTCGCGACAGCTCTGTCACGAACCGGGCGAGCGGCGGTGTGTGGATCCGCAGGTTGAGCGCGTGGAGTCCCCATGCCTCCACGCGCTTCCCCATCGCCGGCGCGGCGAGGTACAGCCGGTGTCCATCACAGCCGACCGCCAGATCGTGCGCGGTCAGGACCGCTGGGTCGTCCGGGTCTCGGTGTTCAGCGAAGCTGACCACGGCCGTCAGGACGCGGGGAGCCCGAGCGACGTGGGCTGACCGTGGGTCGAGCGGGACGAACGAGAGCTGGGCGCACAACGCCTCTGGATCACTGCCTCGCAGGTCGGCAAGACCGTCGGTGAGGTCACTGCGCGCTGTCGGGTCGAGGATCTGGAGGAAACGCCCCGCCATCACGCCCGCCGCCCGTGAGACCGAGACCACCTCGACGCGGAAGTCTCCCCGCTCGACCGCCGCGAAGTCCGAGGCAAGCAGCCGGACGCACATCTCCAAATGCGGCGGAAGCTGGGTGCCTTTCTCCGCATCCGTCGCGCCGGTCCCGGTGATCAGGGCTTCGTCCAGCGCGACTTCGTGTTGCCCGTCCAGGGCCGATGCCTGCGCGAGGGCCAGGAGCGCGGCATCGCGGCGCGAGAATTTCTCGGACGGTGCTGGCGATGTCGGACCGCCAGGATAGCCGGCCGGCCAGCCGATGCCGCTGTCGGCGGTCGCATCCAACAGGGGTACCAGGGCGCCGGCTCCGTACCGCTGATAGAACCGTCGGTGGTAGTCTCGCCACGCACGTACCCCAAACGGGTGCGGGCTCATGCGCGCTAGGACCAGCGCGGCGCGCTCAACCTCTCGGGCAACGCGGCCGGGCAGAGTAACGTCCGCATCCAGCCGAAGGTCGAGAGCAAGCGGATGACGTCCGCCATCAGCGAGAGACAGCATCCGTCTGGCAGCCTCAGCCCGTAGACCACGGCCTCGCGAGCGGAACTCCTGATTGTGCCGGACCAGAAGGCTCTCGATGTCTCTCAGAGCGGCGACGGTATCGACTGCGGAGGCGACCTCCGCCAGGTCCGCCTTCCCGGCCTGCTCCACCAACCAGCCCAGCGCATCCGGCTCGGTACTGGGCGCATGTAAACTGGTGATCAGGACGCGGGACCTGACAAGCTCGGCCAGCAACCCCCGAACAGTGTCTACGCATGTTCCCGGAAACTCCGCCGCCAGGTCAGACGCCAGGTGACCGAACCGAACGGGATGGCGGGCTCTCCTGATGGCCGCGAGCACCGCGGTGGTAAATCGAAGCGACACATCTGCCGCGCCGACGCCGCCTTCATCACGTCTGATCGCCTGATACGGGACAATGAGTCGGTCACCTTGGACAATCAGCGTCGAGTTCACCACCACCGGCAGACGCTCAACCACCTCGGGGGCACGCTCCAACTCGCCGATCACATGGGCAAGCCAACCTGCATCCGCCCGTGCCACAACCTCGTGCGCGGAGCCCCACCGCGCACGAGACTCGCTCGAGAAACGGGCAGTGGCAACCCCGGCCATCAATCCCCATGGTGTGGGACGGCCGGCCGCGCGCAGCAGGTATCGAGTGACAGCCAATACCACTCGTCGAGCACGCCTCGCGCTGGGGCTGGCCGCCACGCACAGCTCATGCACTTCACGGTCAAGCGCGGGACTCGCGTGGCCGATGGCCTCGGCAATATCCGGGATCGCCCAGAGATCTCGTAGCCAGGACACCCACTCCTTACCCGAATCCGGCCCGGCTACGGTCAGGTCGGGCAACGGTGGAGCCAGCGTGGGGAAACCAGCGACAGTGCGAATCACGGCCGGACCGATTATCCGAAACCCTGGTTCTGGGCCGCGTGGCGCGCTCACCAGGGATACCTCCTTAGAAGGGGCAGAGTTCGGAGTCAGTTTCCCGCCGTCTTTGACGGGCCGTAACGCTCAGTTCCCGCTGACGCACGTGTCTTTCTCGCAGGTGTTCCCGCAGTTGTCGTCCGTCATGCTGATGAGGATACCTGGATCCACCAGTTCAATTAGCGAGACATCCAGATCGAACGGCTCGCTGTCGTCGGCGAGAACCTGAGTGGCCCCGGAAGTCTCCATGAAAATTCTCCACTCCCGAATAGATCGATCTACCTTGATTCAATGGCCGGCCGCGCCCGTATCAAATTTCTAGGCGGAGTCCTAGGCCATACAACACGACCGCGGCAAGCCGTTATCCCATCGCCGCGGTCGATTACGCCTCGGCGTGCACGGCTCCAGCCACCGACGGCGAGTGCGAGGCTGTGACCCTCGATCTGATGTAATTGCTGTTGCTCTGCTGTCGCAGGGTGGTGCATGTGCGCGTGGGAGACTCGGGTGGGACCTGTGGGCCGGGAGGGTGGGGTCGTGGCGGGCGAGGCGAGTCCGACGATGCGGCGCCGGCAGGCCGGCGCTGAGCTGCGTCGGTTGCGGGATGCCGCCGGGATCACGATCGACCAGGCGGCGGCGCGGCTGGACTGTTCGGCGTCGAAGATCTCCCGGATGGAGACCGGCGCGGGTGTTCAGCGCCCCCGCGACGTCACCGAGCTGCTCGACTTCTACGAGGTGACGGCCGAGGAGACGCGGGCGGAGCTGCTGGCGCTGGTTCGGGACTCGAACGAGCAGGACTGGTGGCACAACTACCCCGACGCGGTGCCCCGCTGGTTCGAGCGGTTCATGGCCGCCGAGAGCAGCGCGGTCAGCGTCGAGGAATTCGACTGCCAGCTTGTTCCCGGCCTGCTCCAGACCCCCGACTACGCCCGCGCGGTGATGCGGGCGGCGAACACCAGCCTGGACGACGACGAGATCGACCGTCGGGTCGTGGTCCGGATGGAACGCCAGAACCGGCTTGCGGGCGAGGACCCGCTCTCGCTGTCGGTCGTGCTCGACGAGTCCGTCCTGCGTCGCCACGTCGGCGGCCGGGACGTCATGCGCGCCCAGCTCGAGCGCCTCGCGGACCGCGCGGCCCAGCCCAACATCACCATCCAGGTCCTGCCCTTCACCCTGGGCGCCTACGCCGCGTTCGGCCACCCGTTCACGATCATGAGTTTTCCGGTGCCGCCAGGAGGCGAAGTCGTACATATGGACCAGCTCCACAGTGGCCTCTACTTGGAACGGCCGTCCGACCTGCGCAGGTATAGGCTCGCGATGAACCGCCTCCGAGCGGCGGCCCTGGATGCGGAGCAGTCGCGTAACGCCATCATCAAGGCCGTGGAGGACCTGACATGACCACCCCGCCCAGCGTGCCGACGGATCTGGTGTGGCACACCAGCAGCTACAGCAGCGGGAACGGCGGGAACTGCGTTGAGGTCGCCCGCCTCGCCGACGGGGGTCGCGCGGTCCGCCACTCCCAGCATCCCGACAACGGCACCCTGACATTCACGCAGGCCGAGTGGGACGCCTTCCTCGCCGGCGCCCGCGACGGAGAATTCAACTAACCAACAATCCGAGCTGACTGCTATGTGGGCCCGGTCAAGCCTTACCTCCGATCCTCGTACCGGCAGCGCCCGCAAGGGCTATCCGTGGACTACCAACGACCATACGGGACCGGATGACCTTCAGCCAGGAACTTGCAGAAATTTGCAGATTGACCTAGGAGCCCCCGTCGGCGAGGATCACGTAACGGCAGGTAGCCAGATGCCTCGCGAGAAGGGCCGCCAGCGTGGACCTCACCCTTGTTGCCAAGGACCCGGAGTCGGAGCCGAACGGTTCCCCGACCCTGTACCGAACAGACCGCGGATCGTGGGTAGTGCAAGGGTGGACAGTCACAGACCCGGACGCGCTCGCGGCCATGAACATTCCTGATGGTGAAACCTGCGTCGAGATACCTGACCGAATGATCCCCTTCTTCCGAGTATGAGAGTCAATGCAACCATCGAGCTACGACGAACTCAACGAACTCTGCCGGACAATCCAGACGTCCTTCGTTCATCTCGAGACGCGCGACTCCTACGGCACCGAAGTCGAGCTTCCGCGCATGGCAAAGTGGCGTCGAGGCGAACCCGATGACTTCGAGTGGTTGCAGTGGTGGCTGGAGTTGCTCCGCGAACACCGCCGCGCCGGGCGTATCTGTCGCCGTGCACGGATCGTTTCCGAGCCGCTAAGCGACTATCAGCAGTGGACGCTGAGCCATGCTAGGCTTTTTGCGGATGCCGGCGAAGAGATACGCTACGCGCCTAGACCGCTTCTCGTCGAGATACCGCTGCCGGGTAGCGGAGATTTCTACGTGTTCGATAATAAGACCGTATTGTATCTGCACTATGCGGGCAGTGGAATGAACGCTCATTTCGAGAGGAGCGACGATCCCAAGCTAGTCGAGTTCTGCCGGGAGTCCTTCGAGGCCGTCTGGACCATCGCGCCGCCGCTCAGTGAATACAAACCACAGTAATCCGGTCAGCCAGGCCAGACGTGATCTGGGAGCGCAGCTCCGCCTAATACGCAAGTCGGCCGGGGTCACCGGCAAGACCCTTGCCGAGGCAACCAACCAGCACTTCACTCGGATCAGCCGTATAGAAAACGGCATACAGTCGCCTACCGAGCAGAACATCCGAGATTGGTGCGAGGCATGCGGGGCCGAGGATCAGATTCCTGAACTTGTAGCGACCGTACGCTCCGTCGAGTCCGCATATTTGGAGTGGGTCCGACAGTCGCGCGCCGGGATGAAGCGCCTGGGCGATCTGCATTCTATAGCCACCTACACACGCACAAGCACATTCCGAATCCACGAACCGACCGTAATGCCGGGAATATTCCAAACCGAAAACTACATCCGGCGCATGCTGAGCTTCTGGTACACGTTCCTGGAAGCTCCGGACGACACTGATGCGACTGTAGCCATGCGAGCCGAGCGGACCGCCATCGCCCTGAATCCGTCCAAGAGAATCATAGTCGTACTGGGCGAACAGGCGCTCCACACTCGCCGCGGTACCCCGTCCGAACACGTTGAGCAGCTCACCCACCTGCTATCGCTGATGAAGCGAGCCTTCATTTCGGTTGGCATAATACCCGCAGACGCACAGCGGCACACCGTTAGTACGATTGGATTCTGGATCTTCGACAAGGATGCCGTCGCGCTAGAAACTCCGACAGCGGCAATAAAGGTCACGCGACCGAAAGAAATAGCTTTGTATGCGACAATGTTTGACATGCTCCGACGTGAAGCCGTTTACGGCGGTGAAGCCCGCGATCTGATTACGAGAATCGTATCATCTATTTAGATGAAGCGCAGGAGACGTGAATCGGAGGCAGCCGGCCGAACCCATCCCCTTCCCGATCACGCCGAGGTGCCTCCACGCCCGTGAGCCCCTCATACGGAGTTGCGCCGCCGCCGCGCGGCTCTCCAAGGCCCCGGACAGCCGGACAGGGTCTGTAGCACAATAGTGATATGGCTGACGATGCCGACAAGATGGTTCCGCTCCTTCTGTTGACGCTTCAACTACATACAGAAGATCCGGAGGAGCGCCGCATCGCGGTGGACTACTGGTCCCATGCGCTCATGCCCGGCCTGCCCCTCCTTCCGACGTGGACGATGGGCGCGGCAACCCTCGCTCGGCGTGTGAGCGGCGCGAGAACACAGACGCTTCACCAGCATGTGAGCCGCCTCGGAACCGCTACCTTCACGAAAGCGGACTGCGACAAGTGCGGGGGAAACGTCGTAGTGGGAAGCCGCTCACAGCTCCTGGCCGCCTTGAGTGCGATTTGCGAAAGCTGTTACATGACCCTGCTGTCCACGCTTCGCGAGGAAGGCCGACAACCGGACGCACCTGCGGCTCCGGAACCTGCATCCCTCACGCCGCATCCTGCGGTTGCGCGTCACTTTCCAGTTATTGGCGCGGACGTGCGCTTTGAGGACGTCGAAAGACTCAGCATCGACTCCCTAGTCACCCTCAGCGCTATAGCGTTACATGCGCCAGCCTTGGATCCTATTCCAGCTCTCGTTGACAGCGCCTGGCGCTATCCACTCTTACCGGATTCAATAACTATCAAACCCCGCCTTCTGGCTGAGAGTGGACTGCTCGGGGTTCATCCCATGAGTCGCTGGGACGCATTCACCTGGACGGCGGGCGAGGATGAGCGACCTGAAGAGTTCGATCCCTCGCAGGTCTGTTGGTATTTCGTGGGACATGGTGGTCTACCAGAAAGAGCTCGCTATTTCTGGGACCTGGTCGCCGAACTTCTCGCGGAGCCGCTCAGCCTACAGTCAGGCGACGAGATTTCAGAACTACTGATCGACATCATGGCGGCCGAGATGCGGCGTTACTTTAACTACCGCCTCACGAAGGATGGCCTGCCTGAACTCGATGCGACCGGACGTGAACAATTGTTTGATCTCAGCGATACGATGGCTCGACGCTACAGTATCGGCCAGATGATTGGACTTATCAGTGGGCCGGCCAAAGATCTCCCAAGCATGGCCGAGTTCCCGAGTGGGAATCAACAGTTCCTTCGACGAGTAAGGGCCTATGTCGATAAAGACGCAGAGGAGAATTGGGATATAAGCCACAGAAAGATCCCCCACGATCTACCGCTGTCCGCAGTGACGTGTACGCTTTTCGAGGCGATCAGAGCTACATCCGCGCCCCACTCAATTGGCCCTGAGGAGATCAAGCGCTGCATCTACGCTATGCTCGAGCCAGAAGCCCAGGGCGCAGTGACCCTGCGGGAAGGTCCCTCCGACATCCAGGCCGAAACACTACACCGGTTCCTGGCGAAGGAATACCTCCCCATGTTGGGATCGAGCCTCGCGGGGGAGGAGTTTGCAAACAACTCCGGACTACTTGAAGTTGTACTGGAGGTTCTCGGCAACGTTCTAGATATCTACGAGAATCTTGTCGGTGAGGGAATCCCTGAAGGTCGAGCCTTGCAAGCCTCCTACTATGGCCTCGACCACCTGGAGGCGGTGATCCCCGACAGCTACACGCCTGTGGCCTGGGCCGCCAGCGGGCACCGCATACTCGCCGCCGTCGCCGAGGCGAAATCGATAGTACGGAGGTCTCTGGTTGGATACCGCCAGCCGGACTCAGCGGAGAAGGCATCTCTACGCACCTTGACCGACGAGTAGCCGGACACCTTCGGTGAAGCTTGATCTTGCCAGATGATGACGGGGAGGGTGATCAAGTCCCCCGCGAATAGTGCCGGCTCAGCTGGGACCCTCTGCCGCAGGCTCACTCAGTGCTCCGAAGGGTGAGCCGACGTATCGCTACGGACGCCCCTGCGGGGCCATCAGGTTAGACATCCGATCGGTCATCGCCGCAGCTCACAGGCCGGTACCGCTGGGCGTCGTAGTTGCAGTGGGACCGCTGCAACTACGTGCCACTTGCGTACGGGGCCGTCACCCCGGTGACGCGTCGGATTCGGGACCGGGCCGCGCTCGGGCGGCGCCGAGGTGGCGCGGCGTCCGTCGCGGACGCCGAAGTTGCGAGGGTGGTCACCGGGTCTCCTCCGGCCCGGTGCGTCGCGCTCGCCGCGGCGGCGCACTCGGGGTGGGTCGGTGGGGCGGAACTCGTGCTGCCTGATCCCCGCGGCGGTTGGGGCGGCGGGACTGTTGGGGCGGCGGGACTGTTGGGGCGGGGCCGCGCGCGCCAGGGGCCTGGCACGCGCGGCAGGTCAGCGACTCAGCGCGAGACCCGTTCGGCGTCCGAGACCGCCGCTGTCCAGGCGGTGTTCGGATCTGTGTGCTTCTGTTCCATGTTCTGGATCTGCTGCTCGATCGCCACCCGGATGGCGCCGTGCTTCGGTCCCTGGAACTGCGGGATCGTGGAGAGGGCTGACTCGCCGAAGATCTTTCCGGTCGGGGCGCCCCCGAAGTACGGGTTGGTGAAGCTCTGGACCGTCGGGTCACCCACGCCGGCGACCGTCGACGGGACGTTGCCGATCGACTTGAAGACCTTGACCTGGTTCTCCGGCTTGGTCAGGAAGTCGATCAGCTCGGCGGCGAGCTTCTTGTTCTTGCTCTGGGCCGGGACCGTCAGCCAGGAGCCACCCCAGTTGCCGCCCTTGCCAGGGACCGTGGTGACGTTCCAAATGCCCTCACCGGGCTTGGCCTGCTGGATGTTGGCGAGCATCCAGGCCGGGCAGGTCAGCGTCGCGAACGCGCCGTTCGTGATCGCCTTGGTCCAGTCGTCGGAGAAGGAGACCAGGCCGCCGGACAGACCGGCACCGATCGCCCGCGCCGTCGAGTCGAACGCGGCCTTCACGCCGGGGTTGGTCGCGACCTCGACGTCGTCCGTGCCCGGCTTGTAGTAGCTCTCCTTGAGCTGGAAGACCTGGGCGTTGTAGACGTTCGTGCCCGTGTCGAACCAGGTCGCGCCGGTGTTGGCGCCCTTGAACTTCTCACCGGTCTGGAAGTAGGCGCCCCAGGTCGGCCACAGCGCGGCGACCGCCGCCGGGTCGGTGGGCAGCCCGGCCTTCTGGAAGAGCTTGGTGTTGTAGCACATCGCAAGGCCGCCGACGTCGGTGCCGAGGCCGAACAGCGACTTGCCGTCCACCGACTCGCCCATCGTCCACTTGTAGTCACCGTAGTCGGCCTTCCGGCTGCCGAGGCCGTGGTCGTTCAGGTTGGTGAACAGCTCCGGGGTCGCCTTGAACTGGGCCATGAAGCCCTCGTCCACGGCCTCGACGTCGCCCGCGCCCGATCCGGCGGCGAGGTGCTTGACCAGGTTGTTGTGGTGGTTGTTGTACTCGTTGACGTTCTCGACGATCTTGACACCCGGGTGGCTGGCCTCGAACGCGGCGTACAGGCCGGCGTCCTTGTAGCCGAACGTGCCGAAGTCGTTGACGACCAGCGTCGTGCTCTTGGTACCTCCTCCGTCGCCGCTGCCGCCGCCACAGGCCGTCGCCACCAGCACCGTGGCCAGGAACGGCCCGGCCATGGCCGCCAAGCGACCGCGATGTGCCCTCATGAAGCCCTCCCTCTGGCTTCACGCCCACCGCACTGATCGCGTGTGAGCGCTCTCATGACTTTGAGACTGTGAGGTGTCGTTGCGGCGCCGTCAAGGGCCAGTCGCTCTGAGATGTCGAACCCACGCTATGGAGTCATCTGGCTACAAATGAGGACTAACCGCGCCGGTCTGGACGCAACCGGACACGTCGTGCCACCCTGGACGGCACGACGCCAGCCCGGACGTGCTGGGGACTCCCTCCCCCACGCGTCCAGGACCCACGGGTGCCGCCCACGGGTCACCGACCAGCTCCGTCGCCGCACGTCGGCGGCCTACCGGTCAGGCGTCATCGTCCGTATGCGCCCGGCGGGTCAACCGCCCAGGTGGAAGGGAAGAGGGAGCCCATGTCCACGATCGAGCTCCGCGATGTCACGCTCACCTACGACGTCCGCCCGGTCCTCGACCACGTCAGCCTGGCCGTCGAGGACAGCGAGTTCCTGGTGCTCGTCGGCCCGTCCGGCAGCGGCAAGACGACGGCGCTGCGCATCGTCGCCGGCCTGCTCAACCCGACCTGGGGGCAGGTACTCATCGGCGGCCAGGACGTCACCAAGGTCCCGCCCGCTGATCGCGACCTCGCGATGGTCTTCCAGAGCTACGCGCTGTACCCGCACATGACGGTGCGCAACAACATGGCGTTCGGCCTGCGGCTCGCCGGCGTCTCCCGGGCCGAGCGCAATGCGCGGGTCGAGCGCGCCGCCGAGATCCTCGGCCTCACTGAGCTGCTCGACCGGCGGCCCAAGGCGCTCTCCGGCGGCCAGCGGCAACGGGTCGCGATGGGGCGCGCGATCGTCCGCGAGCCGCGGGCCTTCCTGATGGACGAGCCGCTGTCCAACCTGGACGCGAAGCTGCGCACCCAGGTCCGGGCCCAGATCGCGCGCCTCCGGCGCAACCTGGGCGTCACGACCCTCTACGTCACCCATGACCAGATCGAGGCCATGACCATGGCCGACCGGATCGCGGTGCTGCACGAGGGCCGGCTCCAGCAGCTCGGTACCCCCGACGACCTGTTCTCCCGGCCGGCGAACGTCTTCGTCGCCGCCTTCATCGGCAGCCCGCCCACCAACCTGATCCCCGGCACTCTCACCACCGCCGACGGTGAGACGGCGCTGCGGGTCGGCGGCCAGACGCTGGCACTCCCGGCGCGGCTCGCGGCCGCGGTGACAGCGTCGTCCACGCCGGACGTGTTGGTCGGCGTCCGGCCGCACGATCTGCGGGTCAAGGCACCGGACTCCGCCGCCACGCTCATGCTCGAGGTCGACGTGGATCTGGTCGAACGGCTCGGCACCGAGACGCTCGCGCATGGCGAGCTGGTCACCGAGTCGACGATGAACGGGGCGGCCGCCCAGGCCGCGCACGCGCTGATCAGGGCCGACGACGAGCTGCCGCCCGACCCGACGAAGCACCGGTTCACGGCCGCGCTCGACCCGCACACCCCGGTCAGCGCCGGAGGCCGGCTGCCGTTCCACGTCGCCGCCGAGCGCCTGCACCTGTTCGACGCCGAAACCGGCGTGACCCTGCGGTCCGCCGGCAGGACGCTCGCGGCAGCCTGACACCCACGCCCGCGCCCGCCCAGCGGGTGTTCGCGGCCTGTCCGGCGTCGCGGGGCATGCGGGCATTCCCGAGCGCCACACCGTCGGGGTCGGCCAGGCTACCCTCGCCAGGTCAGCGTCAGGCCATCGCGGCGGCCGATGGTCTCCAAACGGTGAGTGACCGCGGCTTCGATCTGTCGGAGGCTCTGGTTGTCGCGGGCCTCGGCTGACAGGACGAGCGCGTCGTCGGTGGCCTCGATCCGGCAACTTCCCCCGTCGAACTCGAACAGCCCGGTGTTTCCAGTCCGGCTGACAGCCTGGATCATCGTGGTGTCGGAGCCATGGTGTGTGGTGTGGTCGCGGCCGTGGATCGCGTCGAGGTGGCCGCACAGCTGGGCGAGGTACCGGGCCGCTCGTTTCGTGGCGACGCATGCGCGTGCGCTGGGCATTAGGCGACGTCTCCTCGGGAGGTCGCCAGGCTGGCGGCGGCGAGCATCACGACGGTGTAGGCCGCGAGGATCAGGGCCGCCGTCGCGGGGGTGTGCAGGACGCCGTCGCGGTCCCCGCCGGCCAGTGCCTGGGCGAGCGCGCCGGGAACGAACCGGTGCGCCTTCGGCAGGTCGCTGAGCAGGTTCTCCACGAACAGCAGCCAGGTGAACAGCGTGACGAGGGACGATATCTGCCCGCGGATGACCGCGCCGACGGCCAGCCCGATCACCGCGACCAGTCCGCCGCCGAGTACGCCGCCACTGAGCAACCGCACATAGTCACCGACGGTGAGCTGGACGGATATCCCGCGTAGATCCAGGGCGAGCGTGCCGGCCCCCGCGACCGTGCCGGTCGCTGCCAGTCCGGTGAGCACACCGGTGGCGAACACCAATACCGCTTTCGCCTGGACGACGGTCTTGCGCCGGGGCGTTGCCAGGAAAGTCGGCCGGATGGTACCGGTGCGGATCTCGGACGTGATCGACAGCGCTCCGAGCAGGGCGGCGAACAGCGCGCCGAGGTTGACGGCCACGTCGACGAAGATGCCGCGCTGATCGGATCTCGTGGCGAGCTGGCTGGTCGACAGACCGTAGGCATGCAACGCGACGGCGAGCGCCGCGAGCCCGACGAGGGCGGCCAGGACGCCGGCCAACGTCCGCGTCGTCGTGAGCTTGGCGAACTCGGAGCGCAGTTGCCGTCTCATGCCGTCACCGCCGTGGTAAGTGCGAGGTAGGTGCTCTCCAGGGAGTCGTCCTGGGCGAAGTCGGCGATCGGCCGGTCCGCGACCAACCTGCCGCGGCTGAGGATGAGCACGCGGTCGACGGTCTGGGTGACCTCGCCGAGGAGGTGGCTGGAGACGAGCACGGTCCCTCCCTGGTCGGCGTAGGCACGCAGGAAGCCGCGTAGCCAGTGCACACCGGCGGGGTCCAGGCCGTTGGCCGGCTCGTCGAGAACGAGCAGCCGCGGGTCGCCAAGCAGGGCGGCGGCGAGCCCGAGCCGTTGGCGCATCCCGAGTGAGTAGGTCCGCACCGGCCGGCCGCCGGCCTCGGTCAGCTTGACGGTCTCCAGCACCCCGTCCACTCGGGCGGGGCCGACGCCGGCCGCGAGAGCGAGCACCCGCAGGTGGTCCCGGCCGGAGCGGGCCGGGTGGAAGTCGCCGGATTCGAGCACAGCGCCGACGGCACGTGCCGGCTCCGGCAGCTCGGCGAAGGGCCGGCCGAGGATGTGCGCCATGCCGCTGGACGGTGCCGCGAGCCCGAGCAGGAGCCGCAAGATGGTCGACTTGCCGGCGCCGTTGGGCCCGAGGAACCCGGCGATCTGACCCTCGTCGAGGGTGAACGTCAGGTCGTCGACGACCGCCCGGCTGCTGTACCGCTTGGTCAGCCTCTCGATAGCCACGACCGGTGGGATGCCGCTCATGAGCGCCGCCGCCGGATGACGAAGAGCACCGCGAGGACGAGCGCGACCACAGCGACGATGCCGAGGAACGCGAAATGGAGGATGGGGTGGGCCGCGATCTCGGAGGGGTTCGCGGACACCGTCGAAGCCGATGTCATCACGCGGCGAACGCTAGGGGCACGGGCGGCGGCGGCAAACGCCCGCGAGGATGATCTCTGGCCTCCCCAGCCCGTCCACCGGAATCCCCCCGCGGGGCGATCCCGAAGCGGGCCGCCGCGAGCTACCCTCACCAGAATGGCGACCGAGGCCGGCGGATGGCACTTCTTCACCGTCCTGCCGGTCGGAGGCTCCGCAGGGCGACGCCGCCCGCGCTTCGTGGACCTTGTGATCGCCGGTGGGACGTTCGTGGCCTGGTTTGCCCTGCTGTCGCATGGTGGCCGGCTAGGCGACACCGATCTGCTCTTGGTGGTGGTCTCCGCGCTTCCGCTGGTCGCCTGGCGGCTCTCCCCACCAGTCGCCTTCGCGGCGAGCACGCTCGCGGCGCTGGGCCTGGCCGCGCGCGGCCACGGGCTGTGGCCGCCGCTGGGGCCCATCGTCGCGCTCTACCTGCTGGTCGCCGAGCGGGACACAGCCCCGCAGTGGGCCCGGCGCGGCGCGTGCGCCGTCGTCGCCCTGCTGGCCAGCTACCTGGCGATGCTGGTCGTCGGCGTCGGATGGGTCCTCACAGACGTCTTCCACACCGTGCTCGGCTGTGCCGCGGCGTGGTTCGCCGGGGAGCGCACCCGCCTGCGCCGCCGGCAGCTCGCCGACCTGCACGAGCGCGCACACCGGATGGCCGAGTCCGCCGCGGCGGAGCTGAGGCTCGCGGTGGCCGAGGAACGAGCCCGGATCGCGCGCGATCTGCACGATTCCGCCGGGCACGCGCTAGGCGTGATCGCGGTGCGCGCCGGGGCCGCGCGGTTGCGCGGCGACCCGGGCCGCGCGCTGGCGGCGCTCGCCGACATCGAGACCGTGGCGCGCGAGACCGGCGCCGACATCGACCAGATCGTCGGCTCCCTGCGCGCGGGCGAGACGCGCCCCGCCGCCGTGGAGTCGCCGGTCGGGCTGGCCTCGACCGACACCCTCCTCGCACGGCACCGGGCGGCCGGCCTCCAGGTGACCATGTCCCGGGAAGGTCACCCAGGCGCCCTGGGCAGGGCCGCCGACCAGGCGGCCTACCGCGTCCTGCAGGAGGCCCTGACGAACGCCGCCCGCCACGGCACCGGCTCCGCGGACGTCACGATCAGAACCGACGCCGATGGCTGCCTGGTGGCCGTGACCAATCCGGTGGCCGCCGACGCCGTAGTAGCGACCGGCGGTCATGGCATCGCAGGTATGCGCGAGCGCGCGAGCCTGCTCGGCGGCACGCTGACCGCCGGCGCCGCCAGCCGTGAGTTCCGCGTCGTGCTGCGGCTGCCGCCGTCCGGGCGGACGCCGTGACAAGGATCGTCATCGCGGACGACGACCACCTCATGCGAGCGGGTCTCGTCGAACTGGTCACCATCGACCCGAGGATCGAGGTCGTGGCCAACGCCGCCACCGGGCGCGAAGCCGTGGCGCTGTCCCGACGGCTACGGCCGGACGTCGTGCTCATGGACGTCCGCATGCCCGACCTCGACGGCATCACGGCGACCCGCGAACTGGCTGGCTCCGTGCCGGAAACGCGGGTCCTGATCCTCACCACGTTCGAACAGGACGACTACGTCTTCGGCGCGCTGCGCGCCGGCGCCTCCGGCTTCCTGCTGAAACGGACCCGCCCCGAGGACCTCATCGCGGCCGTCCACACCGTCGCCGCCGGCGACGCGCTGCTGTCCCCCTCCGTGACCCGCCGGGTAATCGATCGCCTGGCCCGCCAGCCCATACCGGAACCCGCCGGCGTGCAGGCGCTGGCGGACCTCACCCCCCGCGAGCGGGAAGTCCTCGAGCTCATGGCACAGGGCCTGTCCAACCGCGAGATCGCCCGGCAACTTGTGGTCGAGGAATCCACCATCCGCACCCACGCCAAACGAATCCTGGCAAAGCTCGGGCTACGCGACCGGATCCAGGCCGTGATCTTCGCCTACGAAACCGGCATCAACCAGCCCGGCCGGAAATACCGCTGAACATCACCCAGGCCATGGAAGGACCACCCCCAGACGTGTCGGCCGGACCGACCAGCGCGAACAGCAGCACCGCGACCGCGGCCCCACTCGCCACCGCACCAAACGACGTGGACCCGGCCCGGCACCCCAGCAGACACACAGGAACCCGCCAGGCGCGGATTGGGTTCCGCGAACGCGAGCTTCTACGGCAACCACTCCCGCTCGCGCCACCGGTCAGGCAGAGCGTCCCGACGGGCCAACGCGGCGCGCGGCGAGGCAGTGAGCGCCGCCGCCCGGTCTCGACAAGACGGTCGGCGATCCGGGACTGCCGGCGCAGAACCGCGCCGACCAAGTGAACGTCATCATCTCAGGAGCCTGCCAGGCGAGTACGGCGACGCCTTCGTGTAGGTAGCGGTAGCCCACGGACCGGGACACTCCATGATCCTTGAAGAGTCGGCGGATCCGGGTGACCGTCACAGAACCAGCGGAGAACCATCACGGCCTGTTCCAGTGCGGACAGCGCGCGGGTGCCCTTGCGGGTCCCGCGGCGTTGACGCGGCCCGGCACGCCCGTCGACGCACGCGACGATGAGCCGCTCGCGCTGGGCGACATCCACCGGGGGGTTGGCGGGCCGTCGGGAAGCCACCGGGTCAGGCGCCGTGGCGACGGCCACGGGCGGCGTAGCTGCGTAGCGCCCGCAGGAAGTCGATCTCGCGGAACGCGGGCCAGTACGCCTCGCAGAAGTACAGCTCGGAGTACGCGCTCTGCCAGAGCAGGAAGTTCGACATGCGCTGCTCGCCGCTGGTGCGGATGACCAGGTCGGGGTCGGGCTGGCCGGCCGTGTAGAGGTGCCGGGCGACGTCGGCGGCGGTGAGGGTCTCGGCCAGGTCGGTCAGCGAGCCGCCCGTCTCGGCCTGCTCGTGCAGGAGGGCCCGGAACGCGTCGACGACCTCCTGCCGGCCGCCGTACCCCACGGCGAGGGTGACGTGCGCCCCCGTCGAGCAGGATCGGGTGGCCTCCTCGGCGTTCTTGAGCGCGCGGGCCGTGCTGTCTGGCAGCGCGTCGAGCAGCCCCGCGACGTGCATCTGCCACGCCGGATCGGGAGTCGCGATCTTGTCGGAGACGACCTGCTCGATGACCCGCATGAGGAACGCGATCTCGGCATCCTCGCGGTGGGCGAGGTTCTCGGTGGAGCAGACGAAGACGGTCACGTGCTTGATCCCGGCCGCCTCGCACCACGACAGCACGTCCTCGACGTGGTCGGCGCCGAACTTGTGGCCGAGGCTGGGATTGGTCATCCCCATCTGGCGGGCCCAGCGGCGGTTGCCGTCCATGATCAGGCCGACGTGCCTGGGTAGCTCGGCTCCCTTGAGCGACGCGCGGAGCCGACGGGCGTACACACTGTAGGCAAGATCGCGTATTGGCACAGCCTGAATCTAGCCCGTCTATCCACCCGTCCCAGTTCCGCGGGTCCCGCCCATCCGGGTTCGGTTCCCAGTGCTACCTACCCGGGTCGGGAGAACGAACATGCCCGGCCGACCGTACGGCCAGGCGGCCCGCACGTGACGACCGGACCTTACAGGCCTGGGAGCGTGACCGGTGGCGGGTCGGGGCTGGCCGTGGCGCGGTGGAGGCGGGCAAAAGGTTGATCAGCGTCAGGATCGAGTAGCGGATCGGTGCTCGGGGTCACAGACGGAATGTCGGGGACGAGGTGGCCGGCGGCGTCCTTCACCACGCGGCTTTCCTCGCGCAGGCCGATCAGGAGGTGCCGTCACCCAACGAGGTGCCGCTGACGTAGCCCTCGCCGTGAATACCCGACGAGGCCCGGCACCGCCGCGTAAAGGCCGGCCCGTCACATGCAGCACGGCACCTTCCACGGTCGTCCGCAGACCACCCAGGGTGAGACATCGAACCCAGACGAGAACAGAAAGGCGGATACTCGCGAGCGGCCTACGTACCGTAGGATGCTTGCAATTGGATCTTCGGGGACCCCTGGATCAAGGCAGGGCCGCAGCTCAAAGGCTATATCTATCTTCGAGGTGGGCGGGGCGGGATCGAACCGCCGACCTTCCGCTTTTCAGGGCCGGTCCAATCCGTCCAGGGACGTCCGCGGACGTGCGCCTTCGTCCACTCTCGGGTGTCGGAGTACCCCTGTAGCGGCCGGCGTTGCCACACGTACTGCCACACATTCCTGGCCACCTCGGCCCGCTGAAGCTCAGCGTCACCCCGGTCGGGCCGTTGGACCGGTCCACCGTTGACCGGTACGCCGAACTCGGCGTCGACCGCCTCATCCTTCTGCCCCAGCCTGATGCCGACCGCGCTGATCCGCACGTCCCCGCCTCCGCCGACCGCATCATGGCCAACATCGGCCGGGTCGCCGAGCAGATCATCGCGGACTGAGAGCGGCGGGACGCGCCATGGACTCGATGCCGGAAAGAACCGGCGACCCCGTCAGCCGGCCCAGGCCTCCTTGCCGATGGTGACCGCCACGCCGGCCTTGGCCGCCTCGATGATGGCGAGGCTGATCAGGTGGTCCTGGCAGGCCTCCGCGAGGGGGTACGGCGGCGGGCCCTCCTGGCGCGTCCAGGCCCCCATGCGCTCGAGGATGTCCGCGACGGCGATGTCGTCGTCGGAGCGGGCCGCGCCGGCGAACGGGTTGCGGTAGATGACCCGGCCGTCGAAGCTGATGTGCTTGAGGTCGAGCAGTTCCAGGTTGAGATCGACTCCGGTCTGCCGCCGGATCAGCCGGGACTCCACCGGCGTAACCGGGTCCGCCAGCCGGACGACGCGGTCGTCGGCCATCTCGCCGATCGATCCGCGGATCACGATGCGCCGCATCCGCAGCGGGTTCCACCACTGGTTGTCGGTGAAGTCGTACAGGCCCATCGTGCCGCCGAAATCGATGGTGGCGATGGTCGTGGCCAGTTGCTGTGGCGTGCCGTCGCCGGTCCACCCGTCGAAGCCGAGCGGGTTCGCCAGCGGGGCGGTGTGCGTGATGGCGCGTACCTCGGCGACCTCGAAGCCGGTGCCGAGCAGGCCGCGGATCAGCGACACCGCGTGGTACAGGTGAGTCGAGGAGACCTGGACCGACGTCGGGGTGCCGATCACGCCCTCACGCACGAGTGCGTGCCGCGCCGCGTGGCCAGGCATCAGCAGGTACTGCTCGGCGACCTGCACCAGGCCGGTACCGCCCACGTCGCTCCATAGCGACCGCAGGCCGGCGACGTCCGGCGCGGGCGGTGTCTCGGCAAGGACGGGCATCCGGTGCGCCACCACCTCGCGAACCGCGTCCGGCATGGCCGGCCAGGGCACCGATGCGACGATGTAGCTGGGCCGCTCGTGCCGCAGCAGGTCGTCCACGGAACGGAACGCCGGGACGCCCCATTCCGCGGCGACTTCACTGGCCCGCGTGGCGGTACGGGTCACGACGCCGTTGACCAGGAACCGGTCCGGCATCGCCTTCGCCAGCCGGAGGAAGAAACGAGCCCGCCGGCCGCTGCCGATGACGGCGAATGCTGTCACGAGAGCCAGAACTCCCTGGGAGCAGGAGAAATCTCCTGCCACAGCGACTCAGGAACCGGGTACTCGGCGAGTTCGGCCATCTGATCGACCCGCTCGGGCCTGGTGATGCCGACGATGGTCGACGCGATCCGCGGTTCGCGCGTGGAGAACTGCAGCGCCGCGGCGGCAAGCGGGACCCCGTGCCGTTCGCAGGCGGCCTGGATTCGTTTCGTGGCTTCGAGGATCTGCGGCGGGGCGGGGCGGTAATAGTAGCGGTCGGTGGCGCCGGGGCCCTTGGCCAGCAGGCCGCTGCCGAAGGGAGCAGCGTTGACCACCGCCACGCCGGCCGCCGCGCAGTCGTCAAGCAGCGGCTCCGCCGACCGGTCAAGCAGGGTGAACCGGTTGTGCGTGATGACCGCCTCGAAAACCCCGGTGGCCACGTACCCGCGGAGCAGGCCGATCGGGCCTCCGGCCACCCCCAGGTGGCCGATCACCCCGTCCGCCTGCAGTTTCCTGAGAGCCTCCACCGCGCCGCCGGGGCCCATGCTGGCCTCGAAGGGGATGCGCTCCGGGTCGTGCAGGTAGACGAGCGGCAGCCGGTCCATGCCCAGCCGCTCGCGGCTCTCCGCAACCGAGGCGTGCACCCGCCGACCGGAGAAGTCGCCGTACCGGTCGGGATCCACCTTGGTCGCTATCAGGAATCCCTCGGGCACGCCGCCCAGTTCCCGGAGGACGGTGCCTATCAGGCGCTCACTGGCGCCGTCCGCACCGTATTCATTCGCGGTGTCGACAAACGTGATCGGCCCCTGGAACACCCGTCGCAGCGTGTCCAGCGCTTGGGCCTCGTCAACCGAGTATCCGTATGTCCCCGGCATGCTGCCGAGCGCGCTGGTACCTATGCACAACTCGGTCACGTGCCGCCCGGTCGTGCCGAGCGTGCGGATCTTCATGCTTTCTCCCTCACTGGACGGAAGAGGATCCGCACATCCCACGCACCGAGAGCCAGGTCGGTGCCAGCGCGGATCGGGTTCAGCTTGAGTCGTTCGCCGGGACGATCCTCGCGGGGTCCCTGATGATAGGCCGGCCGGTACTCGTGGTAGTAGGCGGTGCCGAACAAGACCCGGGCGGGCAGGTCCGCCATGAGGGAGCCTCCAGGAAGGGGAGGGGTGAGTTTAGCGGGCCCGAATGGGCGAGGGAGCCGTCGAAGCACGGACGACAAGCTCGACTGGCTGCTCGGCCGGGAGCGGGGGATCGACATCGGGCTTCTCGATGGCGTGTATCAGAAGCTCGAGTCCGCCTTTGGTCACGGCGTCGAACGGCTGCCGCATCGTGGTGAGGGGAGGAATGACGTAAGCGGCGATGGGGATGTCATCAAAGCCGACGACGCTGACGTCGTCCGGTACCCGTCGGCCGGCTTCGGCAATCGCGCGGATCAGGCCTATGGCCATTTCGTCGTTGGCAGCGAATACCGCGGTCACGTCGTGGTTGATCGCCAGTTCGCGGCCCGCGGCGTAACCGGATGCCGCGGACCAGTCGCCCTCGACGGCCGGCGGCGCGGCCCGCCCCCGCGCCCGCAGCGCGGAACGCCATCCCTGCGCCCGGTCCCGTGCGGTGTGCCACTGCTGCGGGCCGGCCAGATGGTGTACGGTCGCGTGGCCCAAGCCCAGCAGGTACTCGCTCGCCACCCGGGCGAGCAGCTCGGAGTTGACGCCCGCGCTCAGCACCTGAGGTGCGATGAACGCCGGCCGTTCGCCGAAGACAAGCACCGGCACGTCGGAACGGAGCGAGCCGGTACCCTCCTCGATGGGCTCGGAGATGACGATGCCGTCCACGCCCTGCTTGAGGAGCGAATCGATGGCGCCGGCGACGCCATCCGGGTCACCCTCGATCGTGTTCACCACCCGGAGCGCATATCCAGTGCACCGTGCGGCCCGCTCGATGCCCACCAGCATGGAGGCTGGTCCGTACAAGGCAGTGCCGAGCGATACGACTCCGATGGACCGGGTGCGCCCGGAGGCAAGTACCCGCGCCGCGTTGTTCAGCCGGTATCCGAGGTGTTCTGCGGCCTCGAGTACCCGTAGGCGTACCTCGGCGGATACGTACTGCTCGTTGTTGAATACCCGGGAAACAGTCTTCTGCGATACGCCCGCCAGGCGGGCTACGTCCACGCTTCTGGGCGCTCGGGCCTGCTTGCCCTCATCAGTGCTCACCGCGGGCCTCCGTCGGCTTCGGTCCGACATCTGCCGCGCTGGACAGCGCCAGCCTTTCCGGTTCGCCGAGCTTGCCCCGTATCGTGCGGGCCTGATGCCAGTACGGATACGGAAGGGGCGAGCTCGAGACCCTGTCGAGCGCTGACAAGCCCTCCTCGCTGATCTCCAGGTCGGCGGCGGGGAGTGTCCGCTTCAGCTGCTCGACGGACCGCGCACCGGCGATAACCGAGGTCACGAATGGCTTGTGCAGGAGGTAGGCCAGGGCGACCTGGGCCGGCGGAGCCGAATGCTGCTCGGCCACGGCGACCAGCTGCTCGATGATCGAGAATGCGCGGTCCCAGTCGTGGATCGGCGGCTCGCTCCAGTCGGTGGAGTGCCGGGCACCGTGCGGCCAGGCCTGGCCGCGTCGGTACTTCCCGGTCAGCAGGCCGCCGGCCAGCGGGCCCCAGACCAATGTCCCGAGGCCCTGGTCAAGCCCCGCGGGCAGCAACTCGTACTCCGCGTCACGCGACAGCAGAGAGTAGTAGATCTGCTGGCACACGTGCCTCGGTCCGCCGACAGCCTCGGCGGCGTGCTGGGATTTCATGATCTGCCAGCCGGAGAAGTTCGAGCAGCCGACCGCTCGCACCTTTCCGGAGGCGGCCAGCGCGGCCAGCGCGCCCATGGTCTCCTCCGGGGCGACCGCACCATCCCAGCCGTGGAGCTGATACAGGTCGATATAGTCGGTTTGCAGGCGTCGCAGGCTTGCGTGGCAGGACTCGAAGATGTGCTTGCGGGAAAGTCCCTCGTCGTTGACGCCGGGACCAGTGGGGAACCGGACTTTGGTGGCGAGGATGACCTCGCTGCGCCGCCCGCGGATGACCTCTCCGACGATCCGCTCGGACTCACCCGCCGAGTACACGTCGGCGGTGTCGATGAGATTTACCCCGCTGTCCAGCGCGGTATCCACGATGGCGCGTGCCTCGTCCACGGCGACATCAAGTACGCCCTTGCCGCCGCCGAAGGTCATCGTGCCGAGCGAGATCGCCGACACGTGCAGGCCAGATGAGCCGAGAGTTCGGTACCGCATTTTCAAGCTGGTCCTTTCGGCTTCGGGCGCGACAGCCTCGGACCTTCGACCGCGGCGGACGGTCGGGGCAGGTGGCCGGCCGTTCCCGGGATCGGGCCTTGAGATCGGAAGTATCTGTCTACGCAGTCATGATTGCGCAGTCACATGCGGCCGTCAAGAGCCGGAGACAGGATCGCGGCGCGCTGGGCACCGTGAAGGGTGCAAGTATGCGATTTCGCTGGTCATCCCTGAAGGCCCCCGTGCCCTTGGGGCAGCCCGTTCCGGGCTGAAATTCTCTGCGGTGGCCTACCGCGCCGGGTCTGGCGGAGTGGCAGGGGCCGCCGGTGCGGGCCGGCGTGGCCTCCGTTGTGGCCGGGCGCGAGCCGAAGACCAGCTCCACTCGCAGCAACACCACCGGCCCATCTCCGCCGAGACCCTCCGCAAACGCCTCCACATCGCCGCCGGAACCGCCCGCAAGCTCGTCGCCGACCTGCGTGCCGACATTCACCAGCAACTCCGTCTCACCCCGCCTCTGGAAGCGGCGATGTGACGCACTCGCCGGTGGTCAGACCCGCAAGGGCTCGAAATGGCTGCGGCTGCACCTGCACGAGGCCGCCCGCGCCGCCTCCAGGACCAAGGGCACCTACCTGTCCGCCCAGTACAAGCGGATCAAGGACAACAGGGGCGCTTCCAAGGCCCGGGTCGCCGTCGAGCACTCGATCCTCGTCGCCGCCTGGCACATGCTCAGCCGCGGCGAGCCCTACCAGGACCTCGGCGCTGATCTACTTCACCCGCCGCCGGGACCCCGAGGCAGCGGTGACTCGGCGTGGTCCCGACGCGACGGCCCCTGTCCCAGCGTGGTCACCACCTGGTCCTGGCCATTCCAGCGTGGCCACCCACTCACAGGCGGCGGTTCCAGCGCGGGGCCACGCGTTGGCACCCCGCGCTGACCGGTCACCTCATTTTCCCTCTAGTTTGGCTGCCTCCATCAAACCGGGTACGGAACAGACCCAGACGCTGCACGCATCGTCCAAGGCGGCACCGTCATCGTCAAAATCGACCCGGACGATCCGCGGTAGCTGCTCGTCCGGGCGCCGTGAACTGGGCCGGTGCGCCCCGTGAGCCTCACAGCCAGTTGAATATGATCGGCTGCGGATACCCGGGGTCGGTCTTGTCGTTGGCCCAGTCATAGCGGACGTACTGGTCGCCCTTGGAGAAGTAGGGCTTGCCGGCGAACCGCTTCTGGCCGTTGAAGGCGGCGTCGATGCCGCTCGTGAACCCGGCCGGGAGGCCGGGCCAGTTGGCCGCGATCGACTTGGGGTCCACCCGCTGCGGTCGGCACGCTACGCCCTCGGCGACGCCTGGCCCACAGCCCGGACCCGGCCGCTCACCCGGCTGCGCGAACGGCCCTCCGACTCCCAGCCGCACTGACCTCCCCGTTTCGAGGCACCCGCGGGCCGGCTTCGGTCGAACCGTACCGAGGACAGGATCGTCTCCGGTTCGACCCCGAGCTCGTCAGGCCGACGGCGGGCCGAGGCGCGCTTCCGGGTGGCCGTAGACGGTGTAGGCCAGCCAGGTCGTGTCCCCGTGGGCGCGCGCGGCCTCCCGACCGGCGACGGTTGCCTCGGCCAGCGTCGATCCGCCGCGCAGCCAGTCGTAGAAGGTGGTGATGAAGGTGGCGGCGGGCGCATCCCCGACCGACCACAGCGAGCTGACGAAGACGGCCGCGCCGCCGCCGATGAATGCTTCGGCGAAGCCGCCGATACTGGAGAGCTGATGGCCGAGCCGGCCGGCCTGGCAGGCGTTGACAACGACGATCGGACGCGCCCCGGGCGCGGTGGTCAGGTTCTGCGCGACAACCGAGACGCGCAACGGTTCCGGTGCATACCGGTCACGGTCTCCTGGTCGCGGACCTGGCTCGCGCCTACCCTCGAGAAGCAGATGCGCATCGCTGATGTCCTCGGCGCTTGCTACCGCGTGCCCGGCGAAGTGCAGAAGGTCGATATCCGTGTTCCGCAGGAGATCGCGGACCTCGTGGAAATGCGGCTCGACCCGAGTCGCGCCGACGTTCTCGCGCAGGTAGCGCCGCTCGTCGATGACGAATGGAAGCCGGTAGTTGGCGTCAGGATAGTCCGGGATCAGGTAGCGGGCTCGGCCCGGACGCAGCATGAGCAGCCGTGGGGGCCAGCCGGTCCACCGCCAGCGCACCAGGCCCAGCTGGGCAAGAAAACAGGTCTCCGCCGGCAGCTGCTTCGATCCCGGGGCTTTGAGATGCAGGAGCTCCCAGGGGATGAACGGTTCGGTGGACAGGACGATAATGTTGTGAAGCCTGTCGCGGTACTCCCACAGCAGGTCCCGTAACTCGGTGGGCACAAGCTCGTCGAGCAGTTCGCCGCCGAGCGCCCGCAACTCCTCGTGAAAGCGCTCGCTGTCGCGTTCCGCCGTATTCCAGCCGGCCTCGACCCGTTGGTAGATCGAGCGCACGTACCGGTCCCGGTCCTGGTGGACCGGTTTCGACGCATAGGCGGCGAGGAGCTCGAGGTCAGGAGCCTGCAGGTCGTAGCGGTACACGACGCGGTCGCCCTGGCGCTCCTCGAAGACGCGCAGCATGTGCAGCGCCGGTCCGCCCCCCGGACCGACCTCCACCGACGCCTCACCGACCGCCGCTGTCCCGCCCGTCCCGCCCGTCCCGCCCGTCCCGTCCGCCGCGGCGCCGGTGTCAGGGCCGTCCGACACCTGATCCTCAACCGGCCCCACGATGCTGATCAGGAGCACCATCGTGCAGAGGGGCACCTGACGCTGGGAGACGATCACCCAGAGTTCCCCCTGACCGGCATGCGATGCCCGGACGTCGAACAGCGCCACCCGCGGGCTTCCCGCCCCGGGAACCGGCACCACCCGTCGGTCGGACCGGACCGTTTCGACCTGCGCCCGGCCCAGCACCTCGACGACCAACTCCTCCTCGGGCTCAGCCTCCACCGCCTGGCCGACATCCGACAGCGCGGCGGCGCGGCGGAGCTGTTCCCGCGACAGCACCACCGAGACGGTGAACATCTCGCCACGGCGTACCCTCGGGTCGCACTGCGCCCGGACATGGACCCGGACCGGCTCACCCGCCGCTGCGTCCGCATCGCCTCCGGGCACCCGTCCGGAGACTCCGCCCCAACCGCCAAGGGCGTCGGGGCCGCCCACATAGGCGCCGGCCTCCGGCTCGGACGCGGGCTCGTACGAGGACGAGGACGAGGACTCGACGTTCCTCGTCCATCTCGACAACAACGAGGCCCCCTCGACCAGGCCGCGGCCGAGGCCAGGCCGCGCCCGCACCACCCCGGCCGCCGCGTCCTCGATCTCGACCAGCCGGGCGAGCAGGTCGAGCTTGGCCCGGTCGTCCGCCTCGAAGGCGATCCGGGCCGCGCGGCCGAGATGCCGGGCGGCGTCCTCCTCATCGCCGTCTCGCAACGCCGCGGTACCGAGCTCGATGGCGAGCGCGAGCTCCGCCTGTCCGGCGGCCGCGGCCTCGGCCCGGCTGGTCTGGGTGAACAGCATCCAGTCGTCCGTCCACCGGGCCAGGATGACGGCGCCGTCCGACTTCTCCCCGTCGAGCACAAAGCGGACAGCGCCGACCCGGCTGGGTTTCTCAGCCGCGATCGGCTTCAGGTCACCGATGCCCAGATGGTAATGACGTTCCTCCGTCCCCCAGGCCCCCGTCGGGTAGGCGAGGGTGTTCGGGTCCACCCGCGCCGCGCGGCCGGAAAGATCGTTGATGGTGGGATAGACCTGTTTGAAGAAAAGCACCCGCGCCCCGAACGGGATCCAAAGCCGAAGCGACGCCTCACCGACGGCCTGGCACATCGCTTCCGCCGGGCCGGTCGTGGACCGGACCCGCACCAGCGCGTTCATCTCCGTCTCGCCCGACGCGAGGTAGACGTTCTGGTGCACCTCAATGGAAAACCTGATCACCGAAATCTCCCTGGGCACGGGTCAGGGGCCGTAGCCGCCGGTTGACGGGCATCGCCGGCCCGCCAGCATTGTCCCTCTCGCTCTCGTCCAGCGGCGTCACCGCTCCGCCCGGGCTGTCGGCCTCAGGGCGGCGCACCGCGCCGGAGCCGACCCCGAATGGCGGCTGCCCCCCTGTGGGTGTCGGCACGGCAACACCTCCGGCTGAGCGCGGCGGGCGAACGAGGAGGCGAGAGGGCCGCGAGGACCGCCTACCACCTCACCTGCGTGAACGGCGTGGGCGACACGTCGGCGGAGCCGATCGGACCCGACCTCGCGTAGCCATCGCGCCAATACCTGGCTGGTGCCCGCGGTAAGTCGGCCCACCGGTGGGAAAGGGCAGCGCCACACGCACCGGGGCGACGTCCTCGAACGCGACCGCGCTCGAGGACACCAACGAGCCTTGCGCATCGCGACCGCGCTCCACCCAGGACAGCTCGAACTCGCCGATAGACGACGACGCCGCACCGAGTGCGACCAGACCATCACCCATGGCGCAACCAATACACACGCAAGTTCCAGTGAGAAAGCCAGTTCAAACGGGAAGCGCCACCACCACAAGCTCCGACGCAACGGTCATATCGCTCGCCCATCGGCTACGTGGCCCGGGAATCTGTTATTGGAACCAGGCGGTATTCGTCGATCAAGGCGATGGCCCGCCGCGTGCAGCCAGGAGACCGGATACGCAGGGGAGGTACAGCGGCGGCGAGATCACTGGCGCCAGGTTGAGGTGCGTCTATCGCCGCCCGGGAAGGGGAGCGACCCGGCGGGGCCGTGGAGTTGCCTGCCGGGAGTGGGATCTCGTCGAGTCGCACGGCGTGGCTGACGCCGTCTGTCCCAGCGAGGACGTACCTGTGGTCGCCGTCGTTGGTGCGTTCGTCGGGAGGCCGTGTACCGCTTCTATGAGCGCGGCGGTGCGCCGCGTGGGCAGCGCCGGGGCGGCGCTCGGCGCCAGTTCGTCAGCGAGTAGCGACACGACCGCCGACGCGATGTTGATACCGCGGACGGACGTGCGGCTCGTCCTCGCAGCCCACGGTGGGGTGGTCGAAGCCGCTTGCTTCGCAACCTCGGCGCGGTCGGCCGCCTGCACCGTCATGTCGTGCAGATCCTCCTCGATCCCAGAATGCGATCAGCCAATGGATCCCGACCCGCCCTGACCGCCTCCAAGGGCCTCAAGTAGATGATGACCGCAAACGCGGCAGGTCGAGGGATTCGCACGGGGGTGCGGTTGTGGTGTACGGGCCGATGGACGTTCCGCTCGCGAGCGGTGGGCGGTTGACGGCCGCGGAGATCGGCGACCTAGCGGACGAGTTCCCCACGCCGGAGCTGGCCAGCAGAGTGCTTGAAGCGGCGGGGCTACCGCCCGGTAGACATCCGCGCTGGCAGGTAGGCACCGCGAGACAGTTCTGGAACGAGGTGGCGAACCTTATCGCGCACGGCGCACTGGCCGACGGCAGGGCCAACTTGGTAGCTGCCGTCGCCGCGGCGCGATTGGAAGGTCTGTTCGACACCACGCCGTCGACTTGGGACCTGCCCTCCCCGGCGTCGCTGCTGCGGCCGTCGTGGGGTGCTGTCGAGTTCTACGGTCGGACCGAGGAGCTGTCCCTGCTGGAGCGCTGGTGCGAGGAGGACGACGGGAGTCCGGTACGGCTCGTCGTCGGTCCGGGCGGGCAGGGCAAGACCCGGCTCGGGCTGCGGCTGTGCGCGGCGTGGCGGGCTAGGGGTTGGGACGCTGGGCTGCTCAGTCCGTCGGCGGGCGCCGTGGCCATGGACGCCGCCGCTGTCAGCGAGCGGCCGTTGCTGGTCGTGGTCGACTACGCCGAGGCCCGGCAGGTGCAGTTGGGCCTCCTGTTGGAGCGGCTTGTGCGCCGCCGGTCGCGCCGGCGGCGCCGGCGGATTCTCCTGCTGGCCAGGTCCGCGTCCGACGATTCTCAGTGGTGGGCCTCGCTTCGTGCTCGCTACCCGGACGTGTGCGCGACGGTTGTTCCGGAACCGCTGCCTCCGCTCGACCCCGAGTCCGCCGACCGGGCAGGTTCCTACCGGCAGGTGCTGACGGACCTGGCCGAAGCGTGGCGCGCAGTCAGCCGGGACGTGGACTGGCCGGGACTGGCCACGAGGCTGGTCGTGCCTGACGACCTGTCCGAGTCGACGTACGAGCTGGCGCTGGCACTGCAGACGCGGGCACTGACGGATCTGCTGCAGGCAGGTCCGGATCCCGCGGAGGGCACGGGGCCGGGCAGGGAGTTCGCCGATGTGCTGCTGGACCACGAGCGGCGCTACTGGGCCGACAGCGCGGGCGCGCGCGGCCTGGCGCCGCTGCCCTACCCGATGTCTCTTCTCGGGCGAGCTGTCGCCGCGGCGGCGCTGTGCGGTGCCGCCGACGAGCGCCAGGCCGTGGCGACCCTGTGCCGGCTCCCGGTGCTGGAGGGCGAATCGCGGCTGGCTGTGCTTGCGCTTGCCGAGTGGCTGCGCGACCTGTATCCCGCGTCCCCGGGCAGTTACTGGGGAACCCTCGCTCCCGACCTCGTCGCCGAACATCATGTCGCTGTCACGTTACGCGCGAGCCCCGAGCTGGCAGAAGCGCTGCTGGCCAAGGCGGCCGACGACCAGCTCGTGCGTGGCTTGGTCGTACTCGCGCGTGCGACCGCGCACCAGCCCCGTCTCCCTGCCAGGCTCGCGGAGCTCCTCGCAGACCGCTCCGCGATCACGGTTGCCGTGGAGCGGCTGGACGTCTCCGCCCTGGCAACGGTGGTGGACGCGCTTCCCGAGCGGTCCGTCGAGCTCGCCGAGGCCGGCGCAACCATGACCACGCTCGCGCTGAGCCGGCTGCGCACGGACGGCCAGGACCGTGACGTCATCCTGGGCACCCGCGTCCGCCTTCTGAACACGCTCTCCGCACGCCTGGCTGATCTGGGGCGCAGGGACGACGCCCTCGCCGCCGTCGAGGAGGCAGTCAGCGGCCTTCGCGTCCTGACCAAGGCCCTGCCGCGCGCCTCTCCGGCAGCCCTCGCCACGACGCTGAACAACCTTTCGCTGCGGTTGGCGGACGCAGGACGCGAGGACGAGGCACTGAGCGCCGTCGAAGAAGCGGTCCAACTGCACCGGCAGCTCGTCCGTTCCGGTCCCGGTGCCGTTCGGCTGGACCTCGCCAGGACTCTGAACAACCTTTCGCTGCGGTTGGCGGACGCAGGACGCGAGGACGAGGCACTGAGCGCCGTCGAAGAAGCGGTCCAACTGCACCGGCAGCTCGTCCGTTCCGATCCGTGTGCCACCCGCTCGGAGCTCGCCCGCAGCCTGAGCAACCTCTCGCTGCACCTGGTGGACGTCGACCGGAGCAGTGAGGCACTGTCCGCCGCCGAGGAAGCCGTGACCATCCGCCGGTCGCTGGCGCGTGCCCGACCGGACGCCTACAACCCGGATCTCGCGCTGTCCCTCAGCGTCTTGTCTGTCGTCCTTGCTCGCTTGGACCGGGGCGAAGAAGCCCTTCACGCGAACAGCGAATCCGTGGAGCTGTACCGGCAGCTGATCCAAACGTGTCCCAACGCCTTCCTCCACAACCTCGCCGCGTCCCTGAACAGCCTCCGCGACCAGCTCGTCGACCTGGGACGTCACGAGGACGCACTCACACCCGGCGAGGAAGCAGTGGTCCTGTACCGGCGGCTGGTCCGAAGCAGTCCAGCCAAGTTCGGCGCGCTCCTCGTCGCGTCCCTGCGCAGTCGCGGTGACCACCTGGATCGACTGGGACTGTGGGAGGAGAGCTTGGCCGTCACAGAAGAAGCTGTCGAAGTCTCCAGAGCTCTCACCGAAACCCGACCCGACGTTTTCAGAGCAGACCTCGCCTCGTCCTTGGGCGCACTCGCGGGCAGGCTCCTCAATCTCGGACGGCACGAGGAAGCCATCGTCCCCGGCGAGGAAGCCGTGGCCATCTGTCGCCACCTCGCGGAAAAAGACCCCGAATCGTTCAGCCATCAACTCGCCGCGTCGCTGAAGAACCTGTCGATCCACCTGGCATCTTTGAGCCAGCACCAGCGGGCGCTCGCCGCTGTCCAGGAAGCCGTGCGCATTTGCCGCCCGCTGGCGAAGACCAGACCCGACACCGCCGCGCCCGTCCTCGCCAACGCCCTGAACAACTTCTCCAACCGGCTGGCGACCCTGGGACGGCGGAAGAAGGCTCTGGCGGCTGCCAGGGAGGCCGTCGACCTCTGCCGGACACTCGCCCAGACAGACCTTCACGAACGCCGCCACGACCTAGCTATGGCCCTGGGAACGCTCTCGCTTCGGCTGGCCGACGTCAGCAGGCGCGAGGAAGCGATGAAAGCGGCCGAAGAGGCCGTCCGTATCTACCGGGACCTCAATCAAGACCGACCCGGCCCGGTCCTCCCACCCCTGGCACTCGCGCTGAACAACCTCGTGGCACACCTGGCCGAACTCGACCGGTACGAGGAAGCGCTCGCAGCCGCCAGGGAAACAGTGGCCCATCTCCGGGAGCTCTACGACGTCCACCCCGAAAAGTTCGCCGAAATTCTCTCTGTCGCATTCCTGAACCTGGGTAACGTCGAGCGTAGATCAGGGCACCGAGAGGAAGCGCTGTACGCGTTCATAGCCGCCGCGCTCTACAGTCACGTTCACCGCATTCACGGGACTATGTCGCTCGTCCGACCGATTCTTCTGGAGGAGCGAGAACGCGACCAGCGCGTCTTCGACAAGGTCTGGAATATTCTCGCAGCCGCCAAGCGGAGCGACGACGACGATCACTTGACTGGCAGGGTGCTGTTATTCGAACCCTGCCGTATTCGGCGATCTTGACGCCGGGCCGGCGAGGCGGCCGCGGGCCTCGCCGCCCGGGACCCTCAAGTCTGGAGAGTCCTGTCGGGGTGCCGCGTAAGGACCTGCTCGGGCCTGCCGCGGTCAGTATGGGTGGCGGCCGTGGACGGCCGCTATCGCGGCGTGTAGATCGCTGAGTCCCGCGGAGGTGGTGCTACGCCAGGCGATGATGCCGTCAGGTCGAACGAGGAGGGCGCCGTCGGCGGCGATGCCGTAGGCGGCGGGCCAGTCGTCGTCGGTGAGCACGTGGCTGGTTGCCGATCCGGGAGGGAGCGCGTCACGCCATGCGGCGCCGGTCGGCGCGGTGAGGAGCACCGGCTCGCGATCAAATAGGTCGATGGTGGACACGCGGCCCCGGTCGGTGTGTATCCACATGTGGGGGGCGCGGCGGCCGGATGCCGCCGTCGGGGTGAACACTGACCCTGGCGGGTCGGGATCAGGTCCACCGTCGTCGATCACGCAGGCGGACTGGTAGCGGTAGCCCATGTCGATCTGCCGCATGTCGCGCTGTGAGCTGGCGGGGCCCCCGCTGGGCGTGAACATCTCCCAGGCCGCGATGCCCTCCGCGACGTTGCGCGCGCCCACCGGTCGACGTTCCGCGTCGTAGGTGTCCAACAAGGCCTCGTCTGCCCGTCCCGACAGCACGGCGTCGAGTTTCCAGGCCAGGTTGTGTACGTCGTGCATCGCGGCGCTGACTCCGGTGGCGCCGGCCGGCGGAACCTGGTGGGCAGCGTCACCGACGAGGAACACCGGTCCGTGGCGGTAGCGCTCGGCGTTGCGGGCAGCCGCGGTCCACCGGCTTTCAACCAGCATCTCGACGTCGAGTCGCTCCGCGCCGACCACCGTCCTGGCCAGGCAGATCGGATCAGTGTCGCCGTGGGGGTGCGCGGGCACGTTGAGGACCCAGCGGTCGTCGGGATGGGTCCAGAACAACACGGCGTCCGCCTCCGCGAGGACATAGAGGCCGCGTGGTCGCCGGCCGGTCCATGCCGACAGGTCCGCGCGGAAGTGCAGCGCGCGCTGCGCCCCCAGGTCCGCGGGCCCGACCTGGCCGATACCGAGCTGCTGGCGGATCCCGCTGTTCGCGCCGTCGGCGGCAATGACGAACCTCGCACGGACCTCGCTGGTCCGCCCGGTCCGCCGGTCCACGAGCACCGCCTCGACGTGGTCGTCCCACGTGTCGAGCCGGAGCAGCTCCGTGCCGAAGCGTGGACGGGTTGAGGCCCGCGCGTCCGCGTGCGCGCGCAGCACGCCTTCCAGCACGTCCTGGGCGACCGCGACACCCTCGCAGGGAGTCACCTCCGGTAGAGCGGGCCCTGACGTGGCGATCTCTCGTAGCGGCGGGTCGACGAGCCGGGCGCGCCACTGCACGCCCGGCTCGATGGGAAGCGCCACGCGCCGCAGGTCGGCCTCGATGCCGGCGACCCGAAGGATCTCCACGGCCCGCGCGTGGATGCCGCGGGCGCGCGGGAACGGCGACGAACCTGTGTGTCTCTCGACGAGGAGCGAATCAACCCCGTGGTGCGACAACAGCACGGACGCGGTGAGGCCGGCGGGCCCGCCGCCCACGATCAGAACCGGAATGTCGTACCGCTGCTCGGTCATGTGTCCTCCCAAGGTCGGGTCTACGTCGGTTCCCAGCCCGGGAGCGGACGGGTCGAGCGCCACGCCGCGTGATCGGTCCGGGAGCGTGACTGGTTCAGGCACGCTGGGTCCGGCGCCGCCACAGCCAGCCGATGAAGTAGGTGAGCGCGGACAGCGGCGCGAGCACGAGGCTGAGCAGGACGCCGTCGGTGTGGCTGCCGCCGTGGTCCGGGGCGGTCGCGATGAGCGCGGCCGCGGCGAGGGCGTAGAAGACGACCTGTAGGGCGATCGCGACGCGGGCCGGGGCGAATCGGCCCAGCAGCAGCCCACCGAGCAGGGGAAGGATGGCGGTCATGGGAACCTCCAGAGGTTGGGGTGGTGACCTGCCGCTGAATGTGGGCCACGACCGGCCTGGGCGGCTCCCGTGCCGGCACGGGTTCCGCCACTCCGTGCCGACACGGAGGTAGGAAAGGAGCCGACCGGCGCACTATGAGTTGGTGATCGGGATGATCCGGGGGGCGCGGCTGGCGTGGCCGGTCGTGGGCTGCGCGCTGCCGCTCACCGCCGCGGCCGTCGTCGTCGCCGTCCGCGACGGCCTGACCTGGCGGGCGTTCGTCACCGGTGACCCCTGGTTCTCCGTCGTGCTCGCGGTGACGTCCCCGCTGCTCGGCGTCGCCGTGCTGCACCGGGAGCCGGGCAGCCGGCTGGCGTGGGTCTTCTCGGCCGTCGGGCTGTCCCGGGCGGTGTTCGTGGCGGCTACCGTCTGGACGAACCACACCTATATCGTCACCCCCGGCTCCTGGCCGGGCGGAGGGTTCGCGTCCTGGGTGGCTTTCTGGATGCGGATGCCGGCCGTCGCCCTGGCGCCGCTTTTGCTGCTGTGGTTTCCCGACGGCCGCCCGCCGGGACGCCGGTGGCGCGCGGCGGCGATCCCGTCCGGCGTCGCACTGACCGCTGTCCTGCTCCTCGCGGTCCTGAGCTGGCCGTATCGCGGACCGCGGCTGCTGCCCGACGCCCCGGTGCCGCCCGGCACGCGCGCTCAGATGGCCGCGGCCTGCTTCCCCGTGCTCGCGGTGGCGGGACTGGCGGGGCTGGCAGCGGGGCTCGCCGGCCTGGTAAGCCGGTTGCGGGGCAGCGACCCGGTCGTGCGGCAGCAGGTCAAGTGGTACCTGTACGGTGGGGTGGCGGCGATCGTGCTCAATCTGGCCGGTGATGTTCTCGGTCCGGGGACCGGCCTGAACCTCGCGGGCACCCTCGCCAGCGTGGCGGCGATCCTTATCGCGGTTGAGCGCTACCAGCTGTGGAACATCGACCGGCTGATCAACCGCACCCTTGTCTATGGCACTCTCACGGCGCTCGCCGCGGCCACCTACGCCGGTTGCGCGGCCGGCCTCGGCCTGCTGCTGGGCGGTGCCGCGCACGGACGCAGCCTCGCGGTGGCCGGCGCTACGCTCGCCGCCGCGGCACTCGTCGCGCCGGCCCGGCACACCGTCCAGACGACGATCGACCGCTGGTTCGACCGTCGCGCGTTCGACGCGGTCGCCCGGGTGCGTGGCTTCGCCGCCCGGCTCGGGACGGCTCCGCCCGCTCCCGGTGAGCTGCGGGGCGTGCTGGCCGCCGCGCTGCGCGACCCGGACCTGTCGGTGCTGTTCACCCTCGCGGACAGCCGGGTCGTCGATCCCGCGGGCGTCGCCGCCATGGTGCCTTCGGCCGGCGGTGGCCGGACGGTGCGGCGGCTAACCGGTGGCAGCGGCAACCTCGGCTGGTTGACGCACCGGCCGATGCCCGCTCATGAGACGCGCCTGCTCGACGGGGTGCTGGCCGCCGCGGCCGTCCCGCTCGAGTACGCCCGGCTCCAGGCGGAGCTGCGTGTGCATTTGGCGGCCGTCGAGGCGTCGCGCGCCCGGATCGTCGAGGCAGCCGACGCCGAACGGCGCCGGATCGAACGCAACCTGCACGACGGAGCCCAGCAACGCCTCGTCGCTCTCGCCATCCGACTGCGGTCCGAACAACGCCGGCTCGGCGCCGCGCTCGACCCGCGCATGTCACCCCTGCTCGACCTGGCCGTCGATCAGCTACGCGACGCCGTCGCCGAGCTACGGGCCCTTGCCCAGGGGCTGTTGCCCGCCGCCCTCGCCTCCGAAGGACTCGGCCCCGCGCTGCGGGAGCTTGTCGACCGCCATCACGCGAGCGCTCGCCTGCTCCAGGTTCCCGACCACCGGCACGGGCCGGCGTTGGAGGCAACCGGCTGGTTCATCGCCGCCGAGGGACTCGCCAACGCGGCCAAGCACGCGCCCGGAGCACCGGTCACGGTCACCGCGAACTGCGAAGGCACCACGTTCACCATCGCCGTCACCGATCGCGGACCCGGCGGGGCCAGCATCGACGCCGGCTCCGGCCTGCGAGGACTCGCCGACCGAGTCGACACCCGCGGCGGCCGGCTCACCATCACCAGCCCGCCGGGCGGCGGCACCGACCTGCGCGCGGCGCTGCCATGCGCGTAGTCCTCGCCGACGACGCGGTCCTACTCCGCGAAGGCATCCACCGCATCCTCACCGACGACGGCATCACCGTCAGCGCCGCCGTCGGCGACGTCGACGCCCTCCTCGACCACGTCGCCGCCGCCGCCCCGGACCTGGCCGTCATCGACATCCGCATGCCACCCACCTTCACCGACGAGGGCCTACGCGCCGCCCGAACCGTCCGGGAACGACATCCGGGCACCGCCGTGCTGCTGCTGAGCCAGCACGTCCAGGTCGGCGGAGCGCTCGACCTGTTCACCACCGACGCCAGCGGCCTCGGCTATCTCCTCAAGGACCGCATCATCGAGATCGACGACTTCCTCGCCGCGATCCGCCGGGTCGCGGCCGGCGGGTCCGTCATCGACCCGATCGTCATCCGCGCCCTCGTCGAACGACGATCACCAACCGACACCCTCGGCCTCCTCAGCGACCGCGAACGCGAGGTCCTCAGCCTCATGGCGCAAGGCCTGTCAAACCCCGCCATCGCCACCCGCCTATTCGTCGGGCTCCGCACCATCGAAACCCACGTCGCCAGCGTCTTCACCAAACTCGGACTCCTACCCACCCCCGACGAGCACCGCCGCGTCCGAGCGGTCATCACCTACCTCAACCACAGCGGATAACAGCTGCCGGCGCACCGCCAAACCCGAGGACGCCACACCGAGCCACTTCTCATCGATCTGCTCGGGGCCCTCGGCGACAGATCGGCGACATTCATTTTGAGGAACTGCCATCTCTTTCGAGAAAGCTACAGTAAATCGTATTTAACTGGTGGAGTGCTGTTATTCGAACCCAGTAGTATTCACCAGGCTGGTGATTTTGGGGGCGCGTGATGGCCGGGCGGTGCGCCTGGCCCCTCTCTGGGCTTGAGCGCTGCGTCGACGATGCCGACTGGCGTCTGACCGGCGAGGACCAGTTCATCGACGAGGTCGAGCGCATCTACGACGACGCCGGCCTCGGCTGGTAGCAGGGGCGCGGCCCGACACGACTACCCAGCCAGCTCACCAAGCATTGTCGGCCCGGCGAGTTGGCTGGGTAGTCGATCGGGGCCCTTCTCAAGCCTCTAGTGGGTCTGCGCGCTCAGGGAGACCTCCCAACCGGCGCCATTGCGTGCGAGGCCCATGAGGAGGATGGCCGCCCACTCTACGACGTAGGTCATGTCGAGCCCGCCGGTGTCGAGGGGCCGCATGTCCAAGCTCTTCAGGAATGCCGCGAAGCGGCTTCTTGTCTCGGTGCCGTCGCCGGCGAAGATGACGTCGAGTGGGGAGGCCTCAGCGAGGACGTTGCGGAAGATCGTGTTGAACGCCTTCACAACGTGCGCGCCCTCGGGGGCGACGGCGGCGATCTGCTGTGCCACCGAGTTGCCCGCGATGGTCACGATTGCGGTTCCGTCGGCGTTGAACGGGTTGGTGATATCCACGAGAATTTTGCCGGCCAGTGCGTCGCCGTAGTGCTTCACCACGCCAACGGCGCCTTGGTAGAGGACCGCCAGGAAGACGATGTCGCCCGCCGGCTTCGCGCCGTAGGTGCCCACGGTGGCGCCCTTGCCGATGTAGTCGGCGGCTGCCTGCGCCTTGGCCGAGTTTCGACTCATGATCTCGACGGTATAGCCGTGCTTCGCTGCCCGAGCGCCGATAGCGGTGGCCATATTGCCCGAGCCGATGATGCTGATGGTTGTCATGATGTATTCCTTGGTGACGTTCGAGCGGTTCGGTCGTAAGGGTCTTGATGACCGGATAGGCGACGAAGAGGTCGCTCTGGACGTCGCCGGCGGCCCACCAGCTGAGTTGTCAGATGATTCCGCCGACGATTTCGTCGAGTGGCTCGGGCTGCCCGGCCTCGTCGTGGAGCCGGGCGCCGCCGTGGATCAGGGCGCCGGCGATGACGGCACCGGCCCAGAAGGCGCCCGCTGCCCACCAGAAGCCGACGGAGAACCCGTGGACGGTGGCGTCGACGGCAGCGGTGCTGCCGTGATCGGCCAGGTAGTCGCCGGTAGCGGTGGCGACGAATGTGCTGATGACGGCGATGCCGAGCGCCGCGCCGAGCTGCTGGGCGACGTTGTTGACCGCTCCCGCGGCACCAGCGTCTTGCGGGTCGACGCCCAGCTGCGCGAGCGCGACCGCCGAGACGATGGCTGACCCGATACCGACTCCGGCGAGGATCAACCCCGGCAGCACCCAGGCCGCGTAGTGACTGCTCGCGTCAGCCCGGGTCAGCAGCGCCGCGCCGGCGCCGCTGACGATCAGACCGCCGGTGACGATGGCCCGCATGCTCAGATGCTGAGTCAGCACGCTCTGGGTCAGCGTGGCGACCACGACGACCGTCAGCATCATCGGCAGGAACGCGGCGCCGGTCTTGATCGGCGAGTAGCCCAGTACGCCCTGGAAGTAGTAGGTCAGGAACAGGAAGAGCGCGAACACGCCTGCCTGACCCAGCAGGAGCGTCACAAGGCCGGCGCCGCGGTTGCGGTTGGTGACCACGCGCAGCGGGACGAGCGGATTGGCGTCGACCTTCTGGAGCGCGACGAAGCCGATCAGCAGGACTGCGCCGACGATGAGTGAGGTCAGCGTGATCCCCGCGTCCCAGCCGTCTGTCTCGGCCTTGGCGGCTCCGAAGACCAGACCGAAGACTCCCGCCGACCCGAGGATCGTGCTCGGTACGGAGAGCTTGGGTTTGTCGGTGTCGCTTGAGTGGCGCAACAGCGCGAGTCCGCCCAGGATCCCCACGATCGCGAAGGCGATGTTGACGTACATCGTCCAGCGCCAGTCGGCATAGTCGGTCAGCAGACCGCCCAGCATCAGGCCGAGCGCGGAGGAGCTCCCGGCGACGGCCCCGAAGATCGCGAACGCCTTGCTCAGTTCCTTCGGGTCGGTGAAGATGACCGTGATCAGCGACAGTGCCGCCGGTGCCATGACCGCGGCGAAGGCGCCCTGGACTGCGCGGGTGGTGATCAGGGTCTCGATGTTGGGGGCCGCCCCGGCGACAGCGGAGGAGACCGCGAACCCGATCAGGCCGGTGATGAACATGTTCTTGCGGCCGAACGCGTCGGCCAGGCGGCCACCGAGCAGGAGCAGGCTGCCGAAGGCCAGCAGGTAGGCGGTCACGACCCAGCCGCGGCTGGCGTCCGAGAAGCCGAGGTCACCCTGGATCGAGGGCAGGGCGACGTTCACGATGGTCGCATCCAGCAGCAGCATCATCTGGGCGATGAGGATGACACCGAGCGTGAGCCATCGTCGCTCGTGATGCGGACCTGGTGGGGCCGGTAGGGGCTCGCTGGGAGCCTGCACGATCCCCGACGCCCCTGAGGACTCGGTGGTACTCAACTTCTTCTCCCCTAGTTAGGTCGATGCGGAGCACCAAGGTGAGGAACCCCTCCGGTCACGAGGAGCGTAACGGAGGGGTGCCTCACCTTGTTCCGAGGTGGGGTGCCTCACCCTGATCGGACACCTCCCCCCTCGGGCTCGCGCGGCCATAAACGGAGGGCGCCCTCGACATCGTTGGTAGAGTGGAAGAGTGAGCACGACGGAGGCTGCGCAGGCGCGTAGGCCACTTCGTCGCGATGCCCAAGAGCGTCACGGCAAGCTCATCGCGGCAGCGCACCGGGAGTTCGCCACACATGGGGTGGACGCGTCCCTGGAGAAGATCGCGCGCGAGGCCGGCGTATCGATCGGCACTCTGTACCGTCACTTCCCGACGCGACTGGACTTGCTCATGGCCGCCTTCAAACCCCGGATTCAGGAGTTCCTCGAAGGAGCGAACAGGGCCCCAGGCGCCGCCGAATGCCGGAATCACCGAGCTGCTGGCCCGGGTTGACGCCCGGCGCACCCAACCGAGTCGCCGGTCTGCTCTGGCAGACGGCGGACGAACCGCCTCCGAAGGCCAGCGACGGCGGCGACGAGGAGTCACCAGACGATCTCTCGGCAGCCGGGTAAACAGGTACAATGAGACCGAGAATGAGACCGAGAATGAGACCGAGAATGAGACAGAGAATGAGACCGAGAATGAGACCGAGAATGAGACCGAGAAGCCCGCCGATCATATCGGCGGGCTTCTTTTTGCCTGGTCAGAGGGGGTGGGCAGGGGCGGGATCGAACCGCCGACCTTCCGCTTTTCAGTTGGACCACTCCGAACAGCATGCTCACCAGGGATAACCCAGCTCGCGTCTTAGCGGCACGCGCATAGTTAGTCGCTCGCCAGACGATCTTATGCTGGCAGCCACGGAGCCTCGGTCGGCCGGGCGTATCGGATACGCCGAGTAAACGGTTGGGTCGGGAGTCCGTGGTCCTGTGCATCATGCGTGAGACCACGCACGCGACGATGGTGGCGCTGACAGTCGGCTATGAACGGACTATCGACCCGGCCGCCAGGTTCGACGGAATCGAACGTGCCGAGGCCGTGATCAGGCGGCGCGGGTTCCCCGAATGGTGCCGAGGTCGAACTCGACGCGACGACCGTGGACGGTGACGACGATGCTCGCGGCACCGGCACCGGCACCGGCACCGGTCGCGGTCAGGTAGTCGTAGAGCGTGGACAGCAGCATGTCCTCCCGGCTTTCAAGGCGGGAGACCGCGGCCTGGCCGACGCCGAGCTTCTTGGCGACCTCGGCCTGAGTCATCTGTGCCGCTTTACGGATCATCGCAAGGTTCATCGCGTAGACCCGGTCCATCTCCCGCGCGGCTTCATGTGCCTCGGCGACGCCGGCGGCCAGTTGCGGATCGGACAGCAGCCGGTCGAGGTGATCATTGCCACGCACGAACACCGGCTGATCTGGGGTTGCGTCGACCGTCATGGCTTCTCCTCGAACGATGTCTCGCGCTTCCACTGATCGATCATCGGATCGGCGCGGGCAGCTACCCCGTCGTAGAACACGTCCCCGAACTTCGCCTTGTCCCCCGCGAACAACACGACGACCACGGTTTCACTGCCCGGCGGGAACCAGCAGATCAACCGAACCGCCACCGTCGGATGGTAGGCATGCGACACCCGCCAGAGTTCGTTACGGCGGGGCTGCCGCACCCACCGCAACGTCGCCGTCTCCTCCTCCCGCGCCGGCGGATCAGTCAGCTGCGCAAGTGGTCCAGAGCGCTGGCGGTGAACACCAGCAGGAGACGCGACCGCTCGTCCCCGGCGTACGCCTCGTCCTCGAGACGATCCAGTCAGCGGCCGAAGTCCGCGGCCAGTCGATGTCCACTGATCGACATTACATACAAAGCATATTCCCTGCAAGGCATGCACCGGGCTGACGCCTCGCGGCGGACACCAACCGGCCCAACAGGCACGGACCGTCAGTAGCCCCGGCGTGCCACGAACGCGGCTATGCCATCGGCGCCGAGCACGTCGGCGTAGCCGTCCGGCGCATCCAGGAACGAGTCGACCTCAGCCGACCTGACAAGGTCAGCCAGCCAGTCGCTGGCCGAGCTCGACCGGGTCAGGTCGCAGCTCCTCGCATACCCGGAGATGCTGCGCCGCGATCAACCGTCCGATTTCACCCGGCTCAGTCTCGGTGGTCCGGCACCCGTGCGGGGATCTTCGTGAACCGGTCCGCCGCGGTGGTCGTCCACCTCTGGGCGAAGGCTGCCTTCGAGCGGGGGCGACGAGCCGGTTGAGCCCGGCAAGCGCCAGGTAGGTGCACACCGACGCCCCGGCGTCCGACCGGCGCGCGCCGACGACCTCGTCGACCAGACCCACCACATCGAGCCGGGTCAGCATCTCCCAGACGGCGGCGACATCCCCGAACGCCAGACCGCGGGTGCGTTCCGGCAGCGACGCGGCGTCGCGGGCCGCGACCGCCGCCGCGATGTCCTCCGCCGAGCCAGGTAGTCGGGGCCCTGCTGACCGGTAACCCGCGAACGGCGGGGCCTCGTCGGCCACGTTCGCCCGCACGTACCGGCGTAGGCTGGTCGCCGACACCGCCCGGGCGCGCTCGTCGACGAGCCGCTGGTGCACCGTCGAGACGGTCACCCCGGCCTTCAACTGCGCGACGACGTAATCGTGGTGCTTGGCAATCTCCAGCCAGGTCACCTGCCGCAACCGGGTGTCGGCGAGTTCCGGGAACCACTCCCGTGCCAGCGCCGACCACTCCGCCTCGGCCACCGGCGGGCCGCCGGCACCAGCCCCGCCGCTTCCGCCGGGCCCACGTACTTCCGGATCTTCTTGCGGTCCACGCCCAGGCTTGCCCCGATCTCGTTGTCCGACCGGCCGGCGTGCCAGTGGACCAGGATCCGCACCATGTCGATCATTTTGATGGTTCTCCTCGCACCCCCGCCTGACCTGCACAGACGGGGAGCAACTGTGCTCGAACGGAAGGATCGGCCCAAGCCCGACACGCACGTCTCCCCCATGGGGATTACGTGATCCGGGTGAGGAACTACGTGACCGTCAGCCCCTTACAGCTGGGGAGTTTCATGATCGTCCGTACCGTGCGACGCTCACCACGGCGGCCGGCGTCCCGGCGGGAGGCGACCGGGTGGCGCGATAGGTGGTATGTTCGGCCTGTTGCAGTTGTAGGTTCCTTGAACGTATGGATGCCCGCGGAGTCTGACAGCGGGCGTTTGTTGTGTTCTGCCAGTTTCGGCAGTGGGAGCGATTACACCGCGGCACCCCGGGCCCGCGGCAGGCGGTCCGGTTCGGCTCCCACGAAGGAGAAGCACATGGCGCAGGGCACTGTTAAGTGGTTCAACGGCGAAAAGGGTTTCGGTTTCATCGCGCAGGACGGCGGCGGCCCAGACGTGTTCGTTCACTACTCGGCGATCGAGAGCGCGGGCTTCCGCAGCCTGGACGAGAACCAGCGGGTGGAGTTCGACGTTACGCAGGGCCAGAAGGGCCCGCAGGCGGAGCACGTCCGCGCGGTCTGACGCACGTCCGTAGGCGTCCGGAGCTCGGGTGTCTCACGTTGATCGTTAGAAACGCGTGAAACAGCTGCGCGGGTCGGTATGCGGCCCGCGCAGCTGCCGTTGCGCCCGCGCAAGGCTATGGTCGCGGCGCTCTGGGCCACCGTAGCCACCAGACTCACTCCGTCCTCATAGTCCGCATCCATCCATGGCGATACGGCGTCGACGTCGGCGTCCCAAACCCGTGCGGCAGCGGCGACCTCGCGCCGGAACCGGCATCTGGCGGATCTGAGGGTCGTCGGTGAGCGGGCGGGCGCCGCGGCACGTCGGCAATGTCTGGAGATGCGCGCGTACCGGTCAGGCGGACAGGATTGTTCGGCTCCGTCGGCGGGTTATCATGTCCGGCGCGTCGTGGCGAGACCGGGCTATTCCAGGTAGTCGCGAAGCTTCTCGGAACGTGAGGGGTGACGCAGTTTCGCCAACGTCTTCGATTCTATCTGCCGGATGCGCTCGCGGGTGACGTTGAAGTCGCGACCAACTTCCTCGAGTGTTCGAGGACGTCCGTCCGTCAGGCCGTACCGGAGCCGGATGACCTGCCGTTCCCGATCGGACAGGGTGCGTAGGACGGCGTCGAGCTGTGCGTGGAACAGCCCGACGGTGGCGGCCTCAAACGGGGCGACCGCGTCCGAGTCCTCGATGAGATCGCCGAACTGGGCATCGGCGTCCTCCCCAATCGGTGCGTTCAGCGAGACCGGATCGCGGGCCATCATGAGGATTTCTTGGACCCGCTGCGGCGTCAGGTCCATCTCCGCCGCGATCTCCTCCGGGGTTGGCTCCCGGCCGAGCTCGGACACGAGCTGGCGCTGGACACGACCCAGCCGGTTGACCACCTCGACCTGGTGCACCGGGAGACGGATAGTGCGCGCCTGGTCGGCGAGGGCACGGGAAATTGCCTGCCGAATCCACCAGGTCGCGTAGGTGGAAAACTTGAAGCCCTTCGCGTAGTCGAACTTCTCGACCGCTCGGATCAGACCGAGGTTACCTTCCTGGACAACGTCCAGAAAAGGCATGCCGCGACTGATATAACGCTTCGCGACCGATACGACGAGCCGCAGATTGGCCTCGACCAGTCCGCGTTTGGCGATCTGTCCGTCCGCCTCGATAGCCTCCAGGTCGCGCCGTTCCCGCGGCGTCATCGTGCCTGTCGCGATCGCGAGTTTGTGCGCGGCGAACACCCCGGCCTCGATCCGCCGGGCGAAATCAACCTCCCCCTCAGCGGTCAGCAGGGCAACTTTCCCGATCTCCTTGAGGTACATCCGTACCGGATCAGAGGTCGGCGCCGCCACTGCCGGCTGCGCGGGCTTGCCCCAGCTCGCGGCGGAAACATCATCCCGAGCATCGACGACCTCGACATCGTCGACGAGCGGTCCCGCGGTCGCGCCGCCCGACACGGACGGTTGGCGAGGTCCCCGCTCGGCGGTCGTCACATCGGCGCCCGCGGCAGCACCGGCGTATCCCTACCCCGGACCAGGAGACCCTCGATCTGCCCGCCGAGTGCCGTACGCGGCTCGATGCCAGGGGTCATGGAGGGAACATCACGTCCTTTCTCGGGCCTACGCTACGTGAAAATACTGACGAAGGTGAGCTCCGCGTCCTCGTGACCTCACGGGTGAGTTTTGGATCTGGTCGGGTCGCCCGGACGCGCGGCCCACGGCCGCCGAGATCCTGGAGACGCTGGCTCAGATCATGCCTGCGTGGCCCGAGGCAGACGCCCCAGCCGAGGGACACGGACGAAGCCAGTCCGGCGCCCTGGGACGGACGGCTGGGATGGTCGTTCGTCCTGCCGCCCCAGCGACCCGAACATCACCTCATTACCGGCTCTTCGCAGTTGCGCAGAGGATGTAATCGTCTGATCACGCAGACTTCGGGTGGGTGGCGACGGCGGGTAGCCAGTCGGGGCGGGTGCTCCGGGAAGCGGCGTAGCTGGCGCGGCGCTGCTGGTGGGAAACGTTGCGCATGCCGAAGGCGGTCCGGTAGAGAAGTTTCGTTACTCGGTTGACGGCCTCGGCGGCGGCGTTGGAGATCCCGAGCAGGACCGCGGCCGCGATCTCGTTACGCCACTGTGAGATCGTCTCGGCGAGGGTGACGATCTCGGGGATGTCCCGGCCGAAGGTCGCGCGGTACTGAAGAACCTGGTCATCGCCCCGGCGACGTCGGTGCGGCTGGTCGCGCGGCCGGTGCGAGCCGGGGAGAGCGCGAGCAGGTCGAGCAGCCTGTTCTCGGCGTTCCAGGCGGTGCGTAGCGTGTGGGCGGCGTCGCCTGCGCAGACCAGCCTCGACTAGTCGGGCACGCAGCGGCGGGGTTGCGTCAAGCGTCGCCAGCGCCGCGTGGGCAACGAGATCCCCAAGCCTCGCCGGGCCAGGTACAGGACCCCGGCGACCAGGAACGCCGCAACGAGCGCGATAGGCCTTGTCCGCGCCGCCTCGTGCAGGATGCTCCGACGGCCTCTCGGCGCGCCTCCAGCGGGATCGACCCGACGCTCGACGCAGGGTGGCCTCGCCGGCTCGGCCCGGACGGGTCCAGCCTCCAGCTCGCGCGCTCACGACTTCTTGACTCTCGGACTCCAAGTCCATCAGAATTGGAGTCGTACAGCCTATCGGACGGGAGCGCGAGGCCATGACCCAGAAGATCGAGATCGACGACGAAGTCTTCAAGCGCCTCCAGGAGCAGGCCACAGCATTCGTCGACACACCCAACGACGTCTTGCGCCGCCTACTGGGGCTCCCTGCACGGGCGGCGGCCGGGGAGACCGGCGAAGGCCGCCCGCCGGGGAACCTCGTACAGCTCGTCATCGCCGGACTGGTCCAGCCTCAGGACCAGCTGACCCACACTCGCAAGAGAAGCGGTGCTGTCTTCCATGCCTCCGTGACCGCCGACGGCTGGACACAGCTGCCCGACGGTCGATCATTTCGCGGCCCATCGCCCGCGCTGAGGGAGTACGTCGGCACGCAGATCGACGGGAACCGAAACTGGACGCATGACGCAAGCGGCAAGACCCTTCGCGATCTGCTCGACATGCTCACGTAGGCGACAGCGAGCGGGACAGGTTCCCCAGCGGGGCGCTGGCGTGTCTCGCTGGTCCTGATCGAAATTTCCGGCATTTCCGCTGGTCAAAAGGGTGGGCAGGGGCGGGATCGAACCGCCGACCTTCCGCTTTTCAGGCCGACCCAACCCGTCCACAGCGGTTCGTACCCGTACGTTTCCGTCCGCTGAGCACCGCTGGCGTACAGGGTTATACGGGGCAGGGCTCCGGCACGTTCGCGTTATGACCGGCTCGTCCGCGCGGCGACGGGACGGCCTGGATGTCCGTATCGTCAGGGAAAACCGTGCAGGTCGAGCGCGGCGGTGGCGGTCTTGCGGGCCCGGCGCCCGGCGCCCGGCGCCCGGCCGGAACGTAGCGGTGGCCCGCGGCGCGGACCGCGTGCGCGACAGTGGCGCGGAAGATCGCGAGGTTGGCCGGGCCTCGGTGGGTCCGGCTCCGGCTTGCGTCCTCACCGAAAGTGACGGCACGGACGTGGTGCTGCCGGTTCTCGATGATCCACTGACCGCGGGCGGCGTCGGCGAGGAACCCGGCCGAGGCCTGCTCGAAGGCCAGATCCGTGATGCCGTAGACCGTCTCCCGGCTGGGTTTCCCGCCCTTCTCCCGGCGCCAGCGCTGGATCCGGACGGCCTGGCGGGCGTGCGGGAACTCGGCGTGTTCGACGGTCGCGGCCTTCAGCGTGCGGGTCTCGTCACGGCCGTGGCCATGGTCGTGGGTGGTGTCGGCGACCGGGACGTCCGCCCACGGCAGGCCGGCCAGGAACGCGCGCAGCGTTGGCTGGTTGCCCTTCACGACCGCGAGGTAATGGGCCTTCTTGGTCAGTGACCAGCCAGTCGAGGTTGTCGCGCACGGTATGCGGAGCGTCGAAGGTCAACAGGTCGCGGGCGAGGTCGAGGGGCTCGAGGACGGGGCGGAACGCCTTCGTCTCGTTGGTCTTCGAGCCCACCTCGTGCTGGTTGACCAGCCGGCCGGTCGCCTGGTCGGCGACCGGCGACCAGTTGGACCTGCCGCCCGCCGGCGCGCTTCGCGCCGCGGCTGGTCTTCCCATCGAGTGCGTAGACCGCCCGCACCGTTTCTCCCGCCGCCTCGGGTAACACCGCCTTCGGCGGGGCCGGCTCGGCCAGCGGCGGATCGGCCAGCGGCGGATCGAGCAGTGCGCGGGCGAGCCGCGCGTCGTCGGTGTCGCCCGAGGAACCGGCGGATCGTCGACTCGCTCGGCAGCCGGTAGCCGTCAAACGGGTCGTACGGCAGCCGCGGCCGGCGCCGTGCCTGCCTTCTTCTCGGCGACACGTGACCTGGCCGTGTCCGCCGCCGACCCCCGCGCCCACGCCGGCCTATCGAGGGCCTACGGGAGCTGACCTGCCAACCCCGACTGGGCCGGGGCCCAAGCTGCCAGAACCGGCCAGGACGCCACCCAGCGGGCCAGAACAACGACCACCCGGATCGATCACGCGATCAGCGCCAGCCAGGACACACGGCCACGATCACACCAAAGCGCGAACGTGCCGGAGCCCTGCGGCATAGCCGCGACCGCGGCGGCAGGCGGGGAACGGGCGGCGGCCTATGTGTTGTGGTTACGGGCTCGGGCGCGGCGGACCGCTTCGTCGACTATGCGCTGGGCGACGGCGGCCAGTTTGACGTTCTCGCGCTGACTGATCGTCCGCAACCGGGCGAATGCCTCCTCCGCCGTCCCGCCGGAGCGGCCACGCACCAGCCCGACCGCCTGGTCGATGATCGGACGACTCGACAGCGCGGTCCGCAACTGGTCGGTGAGGGTGAGCGCCTGGGCCAGCACTTGGGCGTTGTGTACCGCGACCGCGGCCGGGGCGGCGAAGAGTTCAGCGAGTTCGACGGCGTGGTCATCGAAGACGTCCTTGGCCCGGGCGTAGACGTTGATCGCTCCGACGACCTGGTCGGGAACGAGCAGGGGCAGCGAGAGCACGCTGTGGACACCGAGGCGGCCGACGCGGGGGCCGAAGCGGGGCCAGCGCTTCTCGCCGCCGAGTGATCCGGAACGGACTGTGCGTTGGTCGAGGGCGGCGGTGATGCAGGGGCCTTCGTGGAGCACGGTGTACTGGATCTCATCGATGTGCCGGACGAACGCGGCGCTGGCCGCCAGCGCTTCGATCCGGGCGTCGTCCCGGTCGGGGCTCAGCAGCGTGACTCCGGCGCCGTCCGCGCCGGGAATGGCCTCGGCGGCGAAGTTCGCCACCCGGGTGAGCAGTTCGTGAAGATTCAGGGTGCCGGCGACGATACCGGCGAGACCGGACAGGCCGGCTCGCAGGTCGAGATCGTCGGCGCCGGCCGGCTCGGGGCTCGTCGTCAGGCCGGGTCCGGGCTTCGGTATGACGCTGTCGTCGCTGAACTCGGTCACGGTCGCGTCATCGGCATCCGGTGCCCCCATGTTGTCGCCTCCAGCATGCCATCCCGGGAGCCCAGCGGCGATGGTCCCGCCGTCACAGTGCGATCCGGAACCAGAAGGGCCGACACCACGGTCGCGACCGCTCCCACGCCCCCCGTGGACTGACCCGGAGGAGTGAATCGGCGCGCTGACAGGGTCGGTGATCGCCGCGGTCGGGCTCACAGCTGTCGCGGGTCGACCAGGCCGTTGCTGGCGGGCCCAGACGGCCTCGCCACGGTCTCATCCGCCGCGGACCGGCGCGGCGCCGCGCCGGTGACGGGCGCCACAGGCGCGGGTGCCGGCGACGGGAGGGCCGCCGCCGACTCGCGGGCCAGGAAGGAGCCGAGCTCGGCGATGGTGGTCATGAGAGGGGCGGGGAACACGACGGTGGTGTTCTTGTCGACGCCGATCTCCACCAGGCTCTGGAGGTTCCGCAACTGGAGGGCGAGCGGGTGGGCCATCATGGTGTCCGATGCGTCGCCCAGCGCGGCGGCGGCAAGGGACTCGCCCTCGGCATTGATGATTTTTGCGCGCTTCTCCCGCTCGGCTTCGGCCTGGCGGGCCATCGCGCGCTTCATGCTCTCGGGTAGCTGGATGTCCTTGAGCTCGACGAGGGTGACCTCGACGCCCCACGCGACCGTGGCCACATCGAGGATTTTGCGGATGTCAAGATTGATCTTGTCTGTCTCGGCCAGCGTCTGGTCCAGGGTGTGCTGTCCGACGACTTTGCGCAGGGTGGTCTGGGCAATCTGGTCGATAGCGGCGTAGACGTTCTCGATTGCGATGACCGATTTCCCCGCGTCGACAACCTTGAAGTACGCGACCGCGGAGACGTCGACGCTGACGTTGTCCCGGGTGATGATGCCCTGCGACTGGATCGGCATGGTCACGATGCGCAGCGACACCCGGTGGAGCACGTCCACGAACGGAATGATCAATCGGAAGCCCGGCTGACGCGCCCCGATCGCCCGCCCCAGCCGGAAGAGGACACCTTCCTCATACTGTTTGACGATCTTGACTGACATTGCGCCGACCACCAGCAGCAGGAAGGCGACGATGACGAGAACAACGATCAGCACTGCCATAGCGACGCTCCAAAACAACAGCACGATCGCGACAGGCCATCGCGGGGCGCGGCGCGGCCGCCGACGTTCCGGATGGGGGTCCGCGGGGCATGGGCGGCGGGCGGGGGCGCGGTGAGGACGGCCGCCCGAATCACGAGCGGAGGGCGCGACGGACGAGCGGGCTGAGGGAACTCCCGCGCGGTATCCGGGCCCGGCCCGCTCCGATGTCACCGCGGCCCGGAGCCAGAATGTGGAAGATCGGGAGCTTCGAACGGACGAGGCGGGAGACCGGACGGGGAGCCCGTGTCTCCTGGCCCGACGGGCGGTCGCCGGAGCGGGCGACTGGCGAGGGCTTCGGGTTCCCGTCGTCGGTCGCCGCCAAGGCGATGCCGGCCCGTCGCCCCGCGGACGCGGTCCGGGTCGCGGCCGCCAGCCACGGTGCCCGGCGTGCACGAGCGACGGCAGTGGAAAAATCGGATCCCATGGTGATCCCAGAAAGTGAGGTCACCGGTGCGTCGGCGGTGAGCGGATGCCCAGGAGCCGGCGGCGGACGGCCGACTCGTCCCGAACTAGCTGAATGTCTCAGCGTTTTTGAGTATACCCCCCGGCCCGGTTTTTGAGTATACGCCCCGACCCGGCCGGAGGCGAGAATTCTCACATCGGCTTATCGGGCCGAAATGCGGCCGTCCGACTGGAGCAGGCTCGGAGCGGGGTTCTGTCGATGCACCGATGAATGAAGGGCGTCAGCGATCGGCCGGTGAGCATCAACCCGCGCCGCGCCGCAACCAGGTCGGGACGCGAGGCCGGCTCACCGCCGGACGGTATGCTGCCCTCGCAGCGAGGGTCGGGGCCAGCGGATCATCCGGCGAACTGCCTGGACACGACGACCGGCGACCGCGCGAACCGGACCGCGCGTCGGCGCGGGCGCCCCCGCCGGCACGGCCCTTTCCGGGTCCGGTCCCGGTGTCCCGGCGGCGTCACTCCATCCGATCGAGCGGGACCAGCCATCCTGGGCGGGCGCGTCCCGGCCGGCCCCGCGCGACCTCGTTCCGTCGGCGGTCACTCCGTCGGCGACACGGCGCCCGCGCCGCGCAGGATCTGGTCGGAGGGACCGAACAAATGGCCGTCGGCGGCCATCCGGAGGAGTTCTTCCGCGGCTCCGGGAGCGGTGTCGGGCGGAATCACGAGGAGGAAAATCCGGGGAAGACGCCCGCTGTCCAACGTGATCAGGTGGGGGTCGAGGGCACGGAACCAGCTCACCCGCAGCGGGTGCCGGCCCGGCCGCGCGAACTCCCGGGGGATGTCGACCCAGGTGTCGCCGTTGACTGAGACATGGCTGATCGTGCCGCCGGCGGCGGACAGCGACGCGACCAACCCGGGAAGTTCGCCAGCGAGGCTCAGGGTCCGCGGCCACCAGGCGCCGTCGAACGAGCCCCGGCCGCGGGCTCGCGCCAAGGACAGCCGTCGGACGGCGTTTGCCCCCGTCGGCGCCGGTGCGACCGGCTCCACGGGTCCGACGCCGGTGCTCGTCAGGACGGAGCGGCGCCCGGCCGGCCGGCCACCGTCGTCGTCGAACCGCGCATAGTCGACCTGATCGAGAGAAGAACTTTTCTGGCCCACCGTCATGACGGCCACCTAACTCCGACGACGAATTCCGCCGGAAAACCACGACCGGTCCCAACATCGGCCCATGTCGACGTTCGTTAAATTCCGGCCTAAGTCAATATTACCTCGACCTGGCCGTCCCTGCCGGGTGGCCAGGGGATTTCCAGTCGCGGTCGGAATCGTCCCGGTCCGTATGACCGGAATTCCGTGGCGCCGACGTGGAAGACCCAGAGCATGACGGCGAAGGTGACGAAAGTCGAACACCGAGCTGAGCCGACCAAGGAAACGGTCCGGGCCTTGTCCTCCGGGCTGCCAGCCGGGGCTCGGCCGCGACCATCAGATGGTTGGCTCCCGGTTGGCGGGCATCGCGGCGCGGGTAGTCGTCGTAGACCCCGAGCGACATCGGATATTCCAGATTCAGCGACGGACGGGAGATACCGCGTGATACGGCCATGCTGTGGGCCTCATCCTGAGGAAGAAGTCCGGGAGGGGCACGTCAGAGCGACGTGCTGATCAACCGTTTCTCCGGGGTCGGGTGGCGCAGCGGCGCGCCGACGTTGTGCAGGTGCCGCAGGGCCTGGTGGTATGAGCCAAGTGCACTGTCTTCGCGATAGTCGACGCCATGGGCCTGGCAGAACGCGCGGACGAGCGGCTGCGCTCGGCCCAGATTGGGCCGTGGCATGCTCGGAAACAGGTGATGTTCGATCTGGTAGTTCAGTCCGCCGAAAACGAGGTCGTTGACCCGGCCACCCCGCACGTTGCGGGCGGTCAGGGCCTGACGGCGCAGGAAGTCGAGCCCGTCGTCGGTGACGATCGGCCTTCCTTTGTGGTTGGGCGCGAACGCGCAGCCCATATACAGGCCGAACAGGGCTTGGTGAACCAGCACGAATGTCACCGCCTTGACCGGTGAGAGGACCAGGCAGACGACGGTCAGGTACGCGGCGAGATGAACGAGTAGCAGCGCGGCCTCCGCCGCGGCCGGCCGGCCCCGCCGTCCGGCCAGCTCCCGCGCGCTCGCGACGTGCAGGTTCAGCCCCTCGAGCAGCAGGATCGGGAAGAACAGGTAGGCCTGATGCAGGGTCAGCCAGCGCGCCCAGCCGTGGCGGCGACGCGCGTCGGCGGCGGTGAAGACGAACGCCCCGACGGCGATGTCCGGGTCCCGGCCCACCTGGTTGGGATGGCTGTGGTGCCGGTTGTGCTTGGCGACCCACCAACCGTAGCTGAGTCCGATGAGCACGTTTCCATGAAGCAGGCCGACGGCGTCGTTGCCCCGGCGGCCGGTGAGGATCTGCCGGTGACCGGCGTCGTGGCCGACGAACGCCACCTGCGTGAACATCACCGCCAGAAACGCCGCCGTGGCGATCTGCCACCACGAGTTCCCCAGCAGGACGAAGGCCGTCCAGCCCCCGGCCAGCAAGCCGAGGTTCACCGCGATCCGGGTCGCATACCAGCCCGTCCGGCGCTCCAGGAACGCCGCGCTGGTGACCTCGCGGCGCAGCTCGGCGAATTCGCTGCCCCGGGCGGCCCCACCGACTCGTGCCGCGGCTGGTACCACCGGCGCCGGAACAAGACCTATATCCATATTTGTGCCCACACCTTGGCCCACACCTCTCAGCCGTCCCGAATCAGCGAGAGGGAACCCGGAACAGGCGTACGGACCAGACCAGGGCGAGAACTCTGCCACGCTGAAGTGACATCTCGATCCTACCTCACCCATACCCGTCCGGCCGCCGATCAGGCCCGGCCGCGGGATAGAAAGGGACGCACGCGGGACCACCCGACGTGGGCCAAGATCTGATCGTCATGCTGAATGTACAGCTGTGACCTCGGGTTTCGGGCCTACGACCGGCTCCGGGTTCGACCGGGTCTGACCGGCACGATCAGGAGATCACGGCTCGGCCACACGCCGGTGCCGGGCGGCAGAATAGTCCAGCACGCGCTGCGCGGGCAGCTCGCGCGACACGACGGAGCGGGCGACGTGGGTAAGCCGGGCGTTGTGATCCCGCGCGTACCGGCGCAGCCGGCGGAAGGCCTCGTCCGTGTCCAGCCCGCCGCGCTGCGCGAGGAAGCCCTTGGCCTGCTCCAGGACCACCCGGCTGACCAAAGCTGCCTGCAGCTGCTCGTTGACGGCGCCGCGGTCCGCGGCGGCCCGTTGATGGACGAGCGCGACACTCGCCACGTGGGCCAGGGCCTGACCGAGGTTCAGATCATCGTCGCTCAGCACACCGACGCGGGCGCTGAACAGGCCAAGAGTGCCCAGGACGCTGTCCCGTAGCCGCATCGGCAGAGCGTGCACCGCGACGAAGCCGGCATCGACGGCCGCCGTCGCGAACCGCGGCCACCGGCCATGCTCCTCGCGGAGATCGGCGACGGCCACCGCCTGGCCGGTGTGGTAGCAGTCCAGGCAGGGACCCTGCTCACGCTGGAGCTGGAAGAGCTCGAGGTTGCGGGTGCGCTCCGAGGACGCCGCCACGACATGGAGAACACCGCGCCGGTCGGCCAGCAGCAGCCCGGCGGCGTCGACCTCCAGCAGATGCGCGCAGTCAGCGGTCAGACCGTCGAGGAGGTCAACCACGTCGAACTGGTCGACCAGGCTGTTGGCGAGCGCCACGAACGCCTGGATCATCCCGCCCTCCCGGTCGCCGGTCACGATGACGGCCCGGTTCCGCCGTCGGCCAGATACCAGGAGCTGTCGACGTCCATCTGGAGCTCGCCTTCCACGATCTTCCAGGCGGCCTCACTGGCCGTGAGTTTCCGCGCGAACGCGCACGCCCGCAGCCGCACCAGGGCATCCTCCGGTCCGACGTCCAACCGGGCCATGATCATTCCGGTGGCCTGATAGACCTCGACCCGTTCCAGCGACGCCAGCTCCGGCGGGCCGGCGCGTCCCTCGGCCGCCGCCGCCCAGTCAGTGTCACCGGTGATCAGGTCCAGCAGCGGTAGGACGGCCAGCCTCGCGGCCAGCAGCCCGCCGGCCAGACTCCGTTCGCCGAGGGTGCCCGGAGCGTGCCGGAACAGATCCAGGGCCCCGACCCGCGACCCGGCGACCGTCACCGGCAGCGCGAACACCGCCCGCACACCGGTCTCCGCCATCGCCCGCGCGAACGCGGGCCACCGATCCTCGTCCGAGCGCGTCAAGTCCGCGACCAGCACCGGTTGCCCCTGTTGGGCAGCATCCAGACACGGACCCTCACCGAGAGTGAACTGAAAATCATCCAGCCGTCGGCTCAGCGCCCCGCTCGACCCGAACGTCCCCGCCGAAGCACCGTCCCGGACGACCGAGAACGCGGCACCATCCACGCCCAGCAACTCCACGCACGCTCGACACAGACGGTCAGCGGATGCCAAGCTGCCGTCACCTTTCGTGACCGCGGCGCCCAGGCCGGCTCGGATACGTGATTCGGAATGGATCTCGTCGCTTCCTCTCCAGGTCCGCGCGAATCTTCCCTCGCCCTTCCACCTTAGCCGGGATTCCTGGCCCGACAGGTCTACGGACCGCGCGGTTACAGCGGCGCGCGGCTCGTCACCCGCGGCGGGACGCTCGACACCGACACCCGCGGCTACCGGTTCACCATCGTCGTCTACACCTCCCTCGCCGCAACCACCCCACCGACGCCGCCCGGCAGGAGACGGCCGTGGGCGACGAGACTCGTCAGCGCCTCGCTTGACGGTCGACAGCCTGATATTCCCGCGCTAGAATAAATCCTGCTAGGACATAGCCGCCTCGGGACCGGAAACGCCGCGCATCTGCCGCGAAACCGCGAGTATTCAAACTCACGCTCGAGCATGCCAGTGATCGTCCATAGGACATCGTCTGTGACTCGTCCCGAGCGTTCCGAGCAGGGCTGTGGCGCTGCTCGTATCGACTTTTTACCGCTGTCTTCTCCTACCGTATCGCGGCCGTCTCCCACATCGCCGTCGGGCATACGCGTCCAGCCGGACCGCCGGCCTTACCACGAAATCAGGTGAGCATGGTGGAGGATCGACGCGACGTCCAGGATCTTCTCCTGGGGTCGATGAACGACACCGAGCGGGTTCATGAGCTTGACACGATCACAGCGAACCACGCGGCCCAACACCTCCGGATTCTCTACGGCGCGCAGGGGCCGTCGGCGACGAGCGTCCGTATCTTCACCTCGCATCGCGACCAGGTCACGACCATTTACCTCCACGACACGGTCGGAGTCGTCGCCACCGCGTTCCGAACCGCCCTCGAGGACGGCATGCACGCGAACCAGCCCCAGTTGGTCGTCGACCTCGGCGGGGTGTCCTTCCTCAACCGGGAGGGTCTGGAGGTCCTAGTCGCCGCCGTCGCGCAGGCGGCACGCAGGGGAAAACGGCTCAGTGTCCACAGCGCCCGCCCCGCCGTCTTCCATACGTTGACCGTCGCCGGTCTGATCACGATGCTCGACGTCCATCCCGCGTGGCCACCGAACTCCCAGGGAGAAAGAAGCCGCATGAGCACGACAGACGCGGGTGGCCAGCCGTCCCACGAGGGTGATCTCGACACGCTCAAGGGCATCGGTACCCGGTACCGAGCGATCCTCGAGGAGGTCGGGGTCGCCTCGATCACGGAGCTGCGGCACCGCGACGCCGCTCGCTTGAAGGCGATGATCGAGAAGCGGCACGGAGCGGTTGTGGGCCTGTCCGAGGATCAGGTGCAGACCTGGATCGACGAGGCGAAAGTGGCCCGGATCCGGTGAGGCGGGCATCTTAGTTGTCCGAAACCCGCGCAGGATCGTCCTTGTGCTCGGCGGAGACGCGGGGCAAGGCATCCTCGGCGATGGCGTGGATCACCCGGTCACGGTCGTCCGGCCCGGCGGCGATTGCCAGGATCATCCGGTCGGCCCCCGCGTCGGCGAACTCGCCGATTCGCTCCACCACGTCGTCGGGGGTGCCGAGCAGCAGGTACCGGTCGGCCAGGGGAGCGAAGTCCTGCCGGTAGGCCGCGCTCACCGTGGCGACGCCGCGGCGTCTGGCCTGCTGTTCCTGTTCTTTCCGCTGGCGAGCTGGCCCGGTCTTCGGCGCGGCGGCACGGCCGTCGCGGGTGGGCCCATGCGGGCCCGCTCGCACGGGTGGCCCGACGATCGCGGGTCGACGTGAAGGTCGCCCTGATCGCCCCGGTGGCGTGGCGCACTCCGCCGGTGCACTACGGCCCATGGGAGCAGGTCACCAGCCTGATCGCGGAGGGTCTCGTCAGGTGTGGGGTCGATGTCACCCTGTTCGCGACGCTGGACTCGCGCACGGCGGGCACCCTCGACGGGGTCTGCCCGCACGGGTACGCCGAGGACCCCTCGCTCGATGGCCGGGTGTGGGAGGCGCTGCACGTCGCGCACGCCCTTGCCCGGTCGGGTGAGTTCGATCTGGTCCACAACCACCTTGACTGGCTGCCGCTGGCCTTCACGGCCCACGTCCGGGCGCCGATGGTCACGACGATCCACGGCTTCTCCGACGCGCGCATCGTGCCCGCATACGTCCGGGCGGGGTCGAACTATGTGTCCATCTCCGACGCCGACCGCCGGCCTGAACTGGACTACGTCGCCACCATCCATCATGGGATCGACCTGGAGTCGTCGCCGTTTTCGCCCGTCGGCGGGCAGGACCTGGTGGCGCTGGGCCGGATCCATCCGGACAAGGGCACCGCGGCCGCCATCGACATCGCCCGCCGAGCCGGCCGGCGGCTGGTGATCTGCGGGCCCGTCCAGGATGAGCGTTACTTCGCCGAGCGGGTCGAACCACACGTCGACGGGGACCGAGTCCGCTACCTCGGTTCGGTGGGGCCGCGCCAACGGACCGACGTGCTCAGCTCGGCGGCGGTGCTGCTCCATCCGATCGCGTTCGCCGAACCCTTCGGACTGGCGGTCGTCGAGGCGATGGCCCACGGGACGCCGGTCGTCGCCTACCCACGCGGGGCGATGCCGGAGGTGATCGACGACGGCGTGACCGGATATCTGGCGGACGGACCGGCGGCGGCCGCCACGGCCGTGGAGCGGGCCGCCGGCCTCGACCGCGCCCGGTGCGCCGGCGTCGCGCGCGAACGGTTCTCCTCGGCCCGGATGGTCGCCGACTACCTCGCCGTCTACCGGCGGCTACTCGGCTAGACGCGGCGGCGCGCGGCGGGATCGGTGCTGGTGTGCTCGACCGGTGGTGTCACTCGACCGGTGGTGTCATACGTGGATGTCTAGCCCGCGCCGCGGGGGTCATCCGGGACAGCAGCCGGTCAAGCTCGACGCTGGCCATGCCGACCCGGCTGTCGCCGATCCCGTAGGGGAGCCACAGCGTGCCATCGTGAACCAGGCCCCCGCAGGAGTAGACGACGTTGGGGACGTACCCGTCGCCTTCGGCGCGGGTGGGGGCGAGCAGCGGCTCCGGCAGTGCCGCCAGCATCGTCGCCGGGTCGTCGAGATCGAGCAGGATCGCCCCGATCGTGTAGGCACGCATCGGTCCGACGCCGTGCGTCAGCATCAGCCAGCCCGCGGCTGTCTCGATCGGCGAGCCGCAGTTGCCCACCTGGAGCAGCTCGAAGGACGCGCTGGGCACGTGGACCGGGCGAGGTGTGTCCCAGTGGTAGCCGTCGTCGGAGGCGGTCAGGCTGGTCGTCTCACCGTCGGACCGGCACAGGGCGAGATGGCGGCCCGCGACGGTCCGGGGGAACAGCGCCATGCCTTTGTTGCGGGCGGCCCGGCCGGTGAGTGGTTCGGTGGTGAAGACCCGCAGGTCAGGGGACGTCAGCAGACGTGGCGTGATGCGCTGACCGTCGTAGGCGGTATAGGTCGCTCGGTATTCCGGGTCCGCGTCCGGCCTGGTGAACCGGACGAACCGGGCGTCCTCCATGCCGTTGCTCTCGACGGGGAGGGTCGGCCACAGCACCCGCTGGGCGAGGGTGCTGTCCGACGGGAACTCGACCTGGTGCAGGGAGCCGACGACATCCCGGATGCCGGCGATGATCCCCGGCGCCTGTGGGCGCCGGAGCAGGTCGGGTGGGACGTCGGTGAAGGCCCGCTCCAGGTCGGCGGCGGTGGGACGGTCACCGAGACCGTGCAGGACGCCCCGGGTGACCTCGTCGTCGAGCCCCCGCGCGGCGAGCACCGTGCGCAGCCGTCCGAGCTCCCAGGTGGCGGCGACGGTGGTGCCCGTGGTCAGCGGACCCCCGGCCGGCTCGAGCCGCGCCGCCCGGCCGGGTCCGAGTACGCCGGCGCGGAAGCCGATGGACGACAGGTGGCCCTCGCCGACGCCGCGCAGGCTCAGCACGATCCGTAACGCCCCGGGGTCAAGCCCGGACTGGTCCACATGGGCGACCATGGAGGGGTTGGTGACGGCGGCGCCCTCCACCGCGTACTCGGCCGTGAAACACGCGCCGATCAGCAGTTCGCGCGACGGAGAGTGCTCCCCCGGCGTTCTGGTCCGAGACGCGACGGCCGCGGCGTGTCGGACCAGGATCCCCAGGTAGTCGTGGTGGCGCGGGGTGAAGCGGGCGAGCAGCCCGGCGACAAGGTCGTCGACCTCGGCCTCGGGCAGGGCCATAATCCGGGCGACGACGCTGGCGGCTCGTGAGTGGGCCTGTCCGCCTTCCTCGCCGGGCAGGAAGAGCTTCGCGACGACGCGCGCGGGGTCGGGTGACAGCGTCAGCGAGTGCCGAGTGACGAGCTCGCATTCCAGGCTCGCGGCCGTGAGGCCAGCCTCGCCCGCCTCGCCCGCCTCACCGGCGCCGCGGGCGCCGTCGACCGCGGGAGAACCCGTCACATCTGCTCCCCTTCGGGGTAAGCGCCCACGTTCGTGGACAACAGGCCATCGGGGGCATCGGGCTCCCCCGCCGGCGGGCTTCCGGCGGCCGGACGGACATCCTCGGTGGGCCCACCGAGCTGTGGGCCCACCGGCCGTCGACTATCGGGAGGCGACGTGGTGCCCGCGAGCAGGCGTCGAGCGTGCTGGGCGGTCGACAGCATCGCCAGGGTGGACTCAGCCCCCTGGTTGTCGTTCCGGCCGTCCGCCTCCAGACCGTCGCAGCCGCCGCCGGTGACCTCGTCGAGCAACGGGGTGCCGCTGTCGTTGGCGCCGAGGAACCACGCCTGCGCCGCGTGGAGGCCGTCCAGCCACCGGGTCTGTCCGGTGAACGCGTAGGCACGGACGCATGCATCGGCCAGGGACGCCACCTCGATCGGCTGCTGGTCGAAGCCGGGCCGGTCCTCGCCACCGGGTCGCCGGCCACCGACGGGCGTCGGCGACATCCTGCCGTCCCGGGTCTCGACGTCCAGTAACCATTCCAGCAGCCGCAGACCGTTGGCCGACGCGTGCCGATCCGGCAGGCAGTGCCCGGCGAGAAGGAGCGCCTCGGCCACAGCGGCGTTCGCGTAGCGCAGGGATGGCTCTGGCCAGGGCCACGCCGCCGCGGCGCCCAGCGGGCCGATCGCCACCACGGCGTCCGCGAGCAGCGCCCGGGCCGGCTCGTCGTCGGGCGCCGCGAGCAGGATCTCACCGGCTCCGAGCGCGGCGAACGTCATCGCCCGCGGCCACGGGGAGCGGCGCCGGGCGCTGACCTGGAACCGGTCGAGCGCCAGCGCCGCCAGATCGGGAGCCTCGACCCGCGCACCGACGGTACCCAGCCCCCACAGGGCGCGACCCCACCAGTCACCGAGACCGGGTGGGTCGCGCCACCGTCCGGCGACGTCCCGGCGGTTGCGGACCAGGCCATCGTCGGCCTGCGCGGCGACGACGAAGCGGAGGTAGAGCCGGAGAAGGCGCTCCAGCTCGGGTGACGGCGCCGGCGCCCGGGCCAGGACCACCAGCCCGCGGGCCACGTCGTCGACGCAGTAGCCGTGCTCCCGGCGGGGCACCGCGCCGAGGGCGTGCTCGAACAGGCCGATGTCGTCGCTGAGCCGGATGAGGTGCGCGAACGACAGCTCGTTCGACGCCGTCGCCTCGATGGTCACCGCGCCGCGCCGGCTGCCGCCTGGCCGGGCCGGATGTCCGTGCTCCCACCGAGCAGCCCACCGGCGAGTTGCCGATAGCGGTCGGCGACCGCGGGCCACAGCAGCTCCGGGGCCCGGCTGGCCGCCGCGCGAACCATTCCGCTGGTCACCGTCCGATCCGTGATGATGCTGCGCACCGCGGCCGCGATGGCGGTGGCATCGCGGTGTTCCACGAGCAGGCCGGCGCCGGCGCCGAGCAGCTCGAGGGCGTGCGGAAAACGGGTGGCGACGATCGGGCGCAGCGCCGCGACCGCCTCGATGAGGACACCGGAGGTGACCTGTTCGCGCGAGTCGTAGGGCAGCAGCACGACATCGGCCCGGCGCACCAGCTCAGCGAGCGACTCCGTGTCGAGGTAGCGGTCGTCGAAGACGACCGAGTCAGCCAGCCCGAGGCCGCGGGTCTGGGCGACGAGCCCGTCGCGGTAGGCTTCCCCGCTGCGCGCGAGCACCTTGGGGTGGGTCTGTCCGGCGACGATATAGCGCGGTGCCGGGTCGAGGTCGGTCAGCTCGGCCATGGCCGCGATGCCCCATTCGATGCCCTTTCCCGGCCCGATCAGTCCCCAGGTGAGGACGGTCGGCCGGTGGCCGATCGCGGGCGGCGCGCCTCGACCGGCGGCGGCCCCGTGCGGGATGACCGTCACCCTGCGCTCGTCGACCCGGTACCCGGCGAGCAGCCGGGTCCGCGCGGTCGTCGTCATGACGACGACCGCGTCCGCCGCTGCCACGACCGCCTCGAGGACATGGCGCTGATGGCTGGTCGGATGCGTGAGCACTGTGTGCAGGACGACGATCACCGGGACATGTAGGTTGTCGATGACCTCGATGACCTCATCGCCGTCCGGACCGCCGTAGACGCCGTACTCATGTTGCACGATCGCGACGTCGTAGCCGTTCAGGAGCCGGGCGGCGGCGCGGGGCCCGGTCCGCGTCCCGGCAACCAGACTCCCGACGACCTCGGTTCCGGCCGCCCTGGTTCCGGGCATCGTGTTGCCGGCCTCGCCGGAGGCGGCCCACGTCGGTCCGGGCGGGGACGGTTGGTCCAGCAGCCGCACGACACCGGTGGTCCGCTCGGGCGCGCCGCCGGTCAGGTGGTCATGGAGCGCCGCCGTGAATGTGGCCAGGCCGCACTGGGTGGGCGGATAGGTGCTGAGGAATCCGTAACGCAGAGGCACAAAGCCAACTTCCGGTCGGCGGCGGACGCGCGAACGCGGACCCCGCGGCGGGCGACCGGTGGACGGGGCCGACCGCGGGGGTGCTCGGGAACGAGCGCGGCAGGAGGTGCGCCGACCGCTAGAAGTCAGCGCCCGCCATGGCGCCCGCGCCGCCGTCGCCGCCCGCGGCGGGCCGCTCGGCGATGACAACCTCGATCGTGAGGAAGAGGCCGGCGATCGACGCGGCGTTCTGCAGCGCCGAGCGGGTGACCTTCGCCGGGTCGATGATGCCGGAGGCGATCATGTCGACGTACTCGCCGGTCGCGGCGTTGAGGCCGTGGCCGATCGGGAGGTCGCGGACCTTTTCGACCACGACGCCGCCCTCCAGGCCGGCGTTCACCGCGATCTGCCGGAGGGGGGCGGACAGCGCCCGCTCCACGATCCGCGCGCCGGTCGCCTCGTCGCCCGAGAGGTCGAGCTTGTCGAAGGCGGTGGCGGACGCCTGGAGCAGAGCGACGCCACCACCGGCGACGATGCCCTCCTCGACGGCGGCCTTGGCGTTGGACACCGCGT